>Ga0209796_10000063_pt1 | contig 155208 bp, 129 predicted proteins | sample AgamicOrSfrz_FD_187167 | JGI IMG/M metagenome (GOLD analysis project Ga0209796, IMG submission 187167) | Agave microbial communities from Guanajuato, Mexico - Or.Sf.rz (SPAdes) (version 2) | ecosystem: Host-associated > Plants > Phyllosphere > Phylloplane/Leaf | place: Guanajuato, Mexico...
CCAGACATTACTCACCCGTCCGCCACTCGTCACCCGAGAGCAAGCTCTCTGTGCTACCGTTCGACTTGCATGTGTTAGGCCTGCCGCCAGCGTTCAATCTGAGCCATGATCAAACTCTTCAATTTAAGTTTGATGCTCGTGAATTAAACTTCGTAATGAATTACGTATGTTCACTCAGAGACTTGGTATTCATTTTTCGTCCGAGGACGTTAAGAATCCATGTCACTTTGAGTGCCCACACAGATTGTCTGATAAATTGTTAAAGAGCAGTGCAACGCGGCTTTCGCTCACCGTTGCGAGGTGGCGTATATTACGCTTTCCTCTTTCAGAGTCAACCCGTTATTTCAGGATTTTTTCTCTTCAACCGACCCGGTTGTTTGTGAAGTGATTCACATCTGCCGTGTCAGTGGGAGCGCATTATAGGGAGCTGCCGGGATATAGCAACCCTTAAAATACAAAAAACTTATCAAACGCTCATAATTTAAACTTCTCACCCTCCCTCCACGCCAGAAAAAATGGGGGAAAGCCAGATGCCACGCGGGCTGCAGCGAATTCAGGCAAAAGCGACATTTTGCGAAAATCAACGTTATCCGCTTTACGTTTCCCCCTCTCTTACCGCGTCGTGACTTCAGATGATGAATTAAGCACCAGCCTTGACCCATGACAAAGCGGCTTGAGGGTGCATATTTCTATAATCAGGCCCGTTTCTTCTTATTGGTATGAACCTATGGCTTATCAACTCAACATTAACTGGCCCGAGTTTTTAGAAAAGTACTGGCAAAAGCAGCCGGTCGTATTAAAGAAGGCTTTCGCGAATTTCGTCGATCCGATTACGCCGGATGAGCTGGCCGGGCTGGCCATGGAACCGGAAGTCGATAGTCGACTGGTGAGCCTCAAGAACGGTCAATGGCAGGCCAGCAACGGGCCGTTTGAACATTTTGATGGCCTGGGCGAAACCGGCTGGTCGCTCCTGGCTCAGGCGGTAAACCACTGGCATATGCCCGCCGCTGAACTGGTGCGCCCCTTCCGCGTGCTGCCGGACTGGCGTTTAGATGATCTGATGATCTCCTTTTCCGTACCGGGCGGCGGCGTGGGCCCGCATATCGACCAGTACGACGTCTTTATTATTCAGGGCATGGGCAGCCGCCGCTGGCGCGTGGGCGATAAGCTACCGATGCGTCAGTTCTGCCCGCATCCGGCGCTGCTGCACGTCGACCCGTTCCCGCCGATCATTGATGAAGATCTGGAACCTGGCGATATTCTGTACATTCCGCCCGGATTCCCGCACGACGGAATCACTCACGAAACGGCGCTGAACTACTCCGTCGGCTTCCGTGGGCCAAACGGCCGCGATTTGATCAGCAGCTTTGCCGATTACGCGCTGGAAAACGATCTCGGCGGCGAGCACTACAGCGATCCGGATTTGACCTGCCGCGAACATCCGGGACGGGTAGAAGAGTATGAACTGGAACGCCTGCGCGGCATGATGATCGAGATGATTAGCCAGCCGGAAGATTTCCGCCGCTGGTTTGGGCGTTTTGCCACCACGCCGCGCCACGAGCTGGATATTGCGCCCGCTGAACCGCCTTTTGAAGAAGAGGAGATTGTCGACGCGCTGGCGGGCGGTGAAATGCTGACTCGTCTGAGCGGCCTGCGTGTACTGCACATCGGCGACAGCTTCTTTGTGAATAGCGAACAGCTGGAGCCAACCGATCCCGCGGCTCTGGACGCGCTGTGCCGCTATACCCTGCTGGGTAAAGAGGAGCTAGGCGAGGCCGCGCTGCGCAATCCGGCTTTTATCGCCGATCTGACCCGCCTGATTAACCAGGGCTACTGGTTCTTCGACGAATAGCGCTTCATCATCGGTTCATATAAAGAAGGCGCGGAGCCCGCGCCTTCTTCTTTACTATCGCTACAGCATCATTTACCGAGCAGCGCCTCAAACTGCGCCTGGTAGTGCGGCGCGTTCCATGAACCATCAAACAGGGTGTAAGTAATATATCCTTTGTTGAGCCAGCCCGAGTCATTATCCCCTTCCGCCGGTTTCATCGCCTCCGGATTCATCGTCTGTTTGGCGGTACCGTCCGCCAGAAGTTCATAACCAATCTGCGGCACAGGGAATTGTTCATTCTCAATATAATGAACGCCCTTAATTTCAGCCGACGGCAGCGGCGGATAGTTAATGCTCAACCCGGCCCCCTGCGGCATAATCGGGCTTCCCGGTTTATGCGCGGCGTTAAGTTTATCCACCAGCGAGACGACATAATCCACCGAATCAGGCCAGTACTTATGCGTGCTCGGCCATTTGTTCTTCATCTCTTCTTCCGTGAAGCGGTAGCCAATGCTGGCGGCAATCGCCGGGAAACCGTAGCGTACGGCGCGGGCCGCGGCGCTCACGGTGCCGGAGTTAACCTGCGCCATACCGGTATTGGGACCATCGTTGACGCCCGAAATCACCAGATCCGGCGGCGCGTCTTTCAGCACGCCCCACAGGCCAAAATCCAGCGCATCGGCAGGGGTTCCCGGGAAGCAGTAGCGTTTGTCAGCGGCTTTTTTGACATCAAAAACTTTACCCGTTTTAAAGGTAATTGCCGACCCGATACCGCTCTGATTCGTTGCCGGCGCCACCATCCAGACGTCATACCCTTTGGCCGCCAGTTTTTCCTGCAGCGAAGTGGTCCCCACAGACTGGCAGCCATCATCGTTAACCAGCAGTATTTTCAGCGGTTTTTCAGCAGCCTGTACGCCAGCGGCAGATAACGCCAGAATGGCGGCAGTCAGGATTTTCGTTCTCATCATCACTCCTTGTTGGGTAGCAGAGGTATTTCTTAGGCGCAAAAAAAAACCTAAGACTCCTGCCGCACGCCAAATTGGCGGACAGGGGTCTTAGGTTTTGCCTGTGGTCAGTAACAATCCCAGAGTGCTGCGAAAATAACGCCAGAGCGTAAAAGAGTCCAGCCCGGACATCATTATTCTGTGACGGAGATCAATCCTCTAAAATTATTTAAGCCGAAAACTGCCAATTAATCTGAAAATTAAACTTAAGATACAACTCAATCGACAAAATTACCTCCATGAAGACGATCACATTTACTGACATTTATAATAAATAGAGGGTGTCTTTTCTCATAATTAGTGCTAACGTCGCCCTTGTTGGATTGTTACTGTTTAGAACAGGCGAAACCTACGTTATAGACGTTCGAGCGAACATAATCTTATTTATGCTTCGCGTCGAATATCTGACGTAGGTTTTTTTTTGCTTATAAAAAGACCATTCAGGTGGAGCGTTATATGAAGAAGTGGCTAATAGCATTAATGATGGCGGCAGGTGCGGCAACCTGCTCTGCGGCGGAAGTTAAAAACGATGACGGCGTGAATATCTATTTCGCCCGTCATGGCAAAACGCTGCTGAATACGTTTGACCGCGTGCAGGGTTGGGCGGACTCACCGCTTACCGAAGACGGCATTCGCGTCGCTCGTTATCTCGGCGAGGGGCTTAAAGGTATTCCGTTTGATAGCTTCTATTCCAGCGATGCCGGACGTCAGCGTGAAACCATGCAGGTGATCCTTAAGCAAGCCGGAGTAAGTGATTACAAACTTACTGAACTCAGCGGCCTGCGAGAAGCCTTCTTCGGCGGTTTCGAAGGCGGCTATAACAAAGATATGGCCGACGCCGGCGCCAGACAGCTGGGGCTTAAAGACGGCGCTGCGCTGTTCAGCCAAATGAAAGCGGGCACCCTGGCCGTCGATACCAACCAGAACGCGCTGGCAGCGGCCGACCCAAAGGGTATGGCGGAAAACTATCAGCAGGTAAAAAACCGTACCCAGGCAGCGCTGCACACTATCGTTGAAAACGCGCAGGCCCGGGGCGATAAAAACGTGCTGGCAATTTCATCCGGTACCGCAATGCAGATTATGATTTCCGATTTAACCGACGATAACGCGAAAAACAAGCCGCTTGCCAATGCCGCGGTGGTTAAAATTGTTTATAAAGACGGCAAATATACCGTTCCAGAAATTGGCACCATGAAATATGTTGAAGCCGGAAAACAGGCTCTCGATAAAAAATAATACCCACGCTTAATTATTTATTACGTCAGACTTCAGGCGAAAACACCTCGCCTGGATCGCTGCGTCCCTACTCTGGGGTTTATCATGAAAATCAATACTACAACAGTCGCCATTATGCTGCTGGCTATTCCCGCCAGCGCCTGGTCAGCTTCGACCACTAACAGCCTGAAGGAGCACGATTATATCGATACCGTGCTCGACGATCCGTTATTCAGCCAGTCCCATATGAATTTATCGTTTAAAAACTACTGGAAATATCTTAAGGAAGAAGAGACCGAGCCAAAGAAAGTCCATAATGCCTGGGGTCAGGGCGTCGCCGTCGATTATCAGTCCGGCTATTTTGCCGATATTATTGGCTTTGATGCCACTTACTACGGAGCGGTCAAGCTCGGCGCCAGCGATTACTTTAACTCCCGCGGCGTGCTGTATAACAACGGCAGCGGGAATAAAAAGAGCAACGCTGAAGGCTTTTCCAAATTTGGTCAACGCAACATCAAGCTACAGTATCGCCTGGCGGACACTCATCTGAACGCCCGCTGGGGCTGGCAGACGATGAAAAACTTTGGCGTCATCTCCAACTCCACCCGCCTCTCCCCGACCACCTATTTGGGCTGGACCGGCGCGGTGAACTACGGCCCCTTCACGCTGCGCGGCGCGTACATCGAAAGCGCGATGGATCGTAACTCGCCGGATAAGAAACGCTTCCAGACCAACAGCGGACAGTACATTAACCATATTGCCAGCGGCGATATTCTGTGGCAAAGCGAGCACCTCAACATGCAGTACGGTTATGGTGAAAGCGATAACTATCTGCGCCGCCATATTCTGTTTACCAATATTAAGCCGATAAAAGCGCTGAACATCGGTACTCAGGTCTACGCCACTCACGCGCTGGACGAGTATAAAGCGATGCCAGCGAATAAGCGTGACTTTGACGACGACGCCTGGCACATCGCCATGGATGTGAAGTGGCAGGCGGACAACTGGAGCACCAAGTGGGGTCTGGGCTATACCGATGCGAACAAGGCCAATGAAGTGGGCTTCTACCCGCGCCATATGAGTAAAAACTCGCGCGGGACCTTTATCTCAATGGCCTATGCCGGCAACGACTATATGCGCGACGGTGAGCTGGTTCTCTCTAATATGTCGGACTATAACCTGACGCCGGAGCTGGCGATCGGTCTCGCCGGCAACATTGCCCAGTTTAACTACCGCGGCAACCTCGTCCGTACCGGGGAAATTAACGCCTTCAGCCGCTGGGTGCCGACGCACCCAAGACTGAAAAATCTCACCGTCTGGGCGATGTTCGGGCCGGGCTGGTCCTATAAGATGAATGGCAAAACGCCGGTGCTTACCGACGGCCATTACAGCCGGGCCAACTCGCTCTCTTCGGAAGTGATTATCGAATATAAATTTAATCTGTTCTGATACGCCCGCCCCGCCGGTCATGGCGGGGCAACCCTCCCCGGCTACTTCTTCACCTCATTAAGCTCATCGTTATAGCTTTCCCGCGTCACGCAGACACACAGGATGGTAATCAGCGCCATGCAGGCGAGAAACAGCGAGATGGGCCACGATGCGCCGCCGGACCATACCAGCAGCAAGGTACCGATCATCGGCGTTAGGCCGCCGACGATGTTCGCCAGCTGGAAGCCGAGCGACACGCCGGTGTAGCGCACGCTGGTGTCAAAAAGCTCCGAAAAGAAGGCCGGCTGAACGCTGAACATCATGCCCAGCCCCACGGAATAGCAGAAGGTGGTGGCGAACATAAACATCTTCACCGAGCCGGAGTCGATCATCCAGAATAGCGGGAAGGCAAAGATCAGCGTGATAGCGGCGCCGGCCAGATAGACCGGTCGGCGACCAATTTTATCTGAAAGCCAGCCGAAGAACGGAAAGGTAAAAATGCCGACAAAGCTGGCCAGCAGCAGCCCGTTCAGCGCCGTTTCGCGAGTAAAGTTGAGTTCCCTTGTCACATAGGACATAAAGAACGCCACCGTCAGCCAGCCCAGAACAATCTCCCCCATGCGCATGCCCATCGCCAGGAACACCGCTTTACGGTGATGCTTGAGTACGGTGAGAATGGGAAACTTCTGCTCCGCCGCTTTCGGCGCGTTCTGCTGCTGTTTCTGATTCTCCTGGAACACCGGCGTCTCTTCGATCCTTGAGCGGATAAACATCCCGACAAACAACAGCGCGATGCTTAACAGGAAAGGCACGCGCCAGCCCCAGGACATCAGGTCATCCTCCGGCAGCATCACCACCAGCGCAAAAACGCCGGTGGCGATAAACAGGCCAAGCACGTTGCCCAACTGAACAAAAGTGCCGAAAAAGCCCCGGCGATGGCGCGGCGCATACTCGGTGATCAGCGTCGTCGCCCCACCCCATTCGCCGCCGATGGCAAAGCCCTGGCAGAGGCGCAAAAAGATAAGTATCAGCGGCGCGGCGTTGCCTATGGTGTCGTAGCTGGGGATTAAGCCTATGAAAAAAGTCGAAATACCCATAATCATCAGCGACAGAACCAGCGATTTTTTGCGGCCGATCTTATCGCCATAGTGGCCAAATACGATGGCCCCGATGGGCCGGCTGACGAAGGTAATCGACAGCGTCAGGAAGGACACCAGCAGCGCCATCAGCGGCGAGAGGTTAGGAAAAAACAGCGACGGAAACACCAGCGCGGCGGCGGTGCCGTAGATAAAAAAGTCATAGAACTCAATCGTTGTGCCGGAAAGACCGGAGCCCAGCACGGTGAGCAGCTTTCTTCTTTCATGCGTTTGTTGCGATGTTTGTTCATTTTTTGCAGGGGTCATGGCGGGCGAGGTAAGCATAGTCATCATTAAATCCTCTGTCCTGAATCATTATTGTTAAGTCGGGCAGCGCCTGGCGAACCGCGGTCGCGAGGGAAAATCGCCCGCAAGCTAACTCGAATTAGCTAATTATAACAAGATACGGAGATTCACAACGTAAATGCTAAAAGAGTGTGACCAGGATCGGTTAAATTTTAACACCTGCCCTAGCGCCGCGAGACAAATCGCTTACGGCATAACGTAAATAATTTATCAAATTCAATCAATTATATATTTAACGCTGATTTACCGTCCCCGCTGCGCTTCCCGTCCGCTTTTCTGCCCGCCTTTATGCCGCCTCAGCAAGCGTTCCCTGTCACCTCGACCCACCGTTTAAAATAAAGAGTTAAATATTAATAAGTTAATAATTGCACATTGATAGCCATCACAAATCCCCGGTAAAGAGTTTGTTCCTGTCTTTTTTTTATCCTAATTTGCTAATTCGAGTTAGCCAAAGAAATTAGCCAGCAACAGAACGATTGATGCCGCGCTTACCCCGGCGCAGCACGCTCAACGATAACCAAGCGACCTATCCCCTACAGGAGAAATTCACATGCTGAATTTAACGTTACCCGCGGAAGCCGGGCTTATTACCCCGCAGCCAGGCGAAGTGTTGATGGTGACCAATGCGGATCTCCGCGAACCGGCTAACGTCACCTGCTGGCCCACGCAGAAGCTGTTTGAACAGCGTCTGGAAACGGCGCTGGAAACATTAGGCTATCGCCTGCGCCGCGCCCATCCGGTCAACGAGCAGCGCGGTCACGGGTTTATCAGCAGCCAGAAAGAAGGTAGCGAGCTGTTCGCCGGGATCGATCCGGATGCGCCGGTTATTGTCCTGCTGACCGCCTGGCAATACTCCCATCACCTTGCTCCTTCGCTGGTACATCATCGCGGCCCTATTTTGCTGCTCGCCAATTTTGACGGTACCTGGCCGGGCCTCGTCGGCATGCTCTGTATGGCAGGCTGCCTCACCAGCCTGGAGCGCAGCTACTCGCGGCTTTGGTCGGAAACCTTCGCCGACGAGGCGTTTATTCGCGGCCTGGACACCTGGCTGCGCGACGGCCATCTCAGCCATAAGCTCGGCTATCTGCATCCGGTTGCACCCAGCGCGCCGCTGCTGGCCAGCGAAGCCGGGCAGATTGGCGTGAAGGTTGGGCAGTCGATCCTCAAACACAAGGCCATTGTCGGGCTGTTCGATACCTTCTGTATGGGGATGATCAACGGCGTGTTCCCGCAAAAAGCGATGATCGACGTGGGGATGCCGGTGGAGTCGCTGTCGCAATCGGCGCTTCTGGTTGAAATGAACAAGGTGCCGATCGCCCTGCGCGAAGCCTGTCTCGACTGGTATGAGACCCGCGGCATGCGCTTCCGGTTCGGCACCGACGGCGCGAAGGATCTGACCCGGGAGCAGGTACTGGAACAGTGCGCAATGATGATCGCCATGGCGCGCTTCGTGAAGCGCTTCGGGCTGACGGCAGTGGGCGTGCAGTATCAGCAGGGGCTCAAAGACAGCTGCGCCGCCTCAGATTTTGCCGAAGGCGCCATCGGCAACGCGGAACGTTTCCCGATCCCGGATGAGAACGGCGAGATCGTCTGTCCGGACGCGCCGATCCCCTGCATCAACGAGGTGGATATGGGCAGCGCCATCCCGCAGGTGATGCTGGCGAAGCTGCTCGGCGCGCTGGGTATGGCGAGCGAAACCACCCTTCACGATATCCGCTGGGGTAGCGAATACAACGGCACGTTCTACTGGGATCTGGAGATCTCCGGCGCGGTGCCGTTCGCCCATCTGAAAGGCGGGATCGCCGGGGCCACCGGCTATCGCCAGCCGGCGATGTTCTTCCCCTATGGCGGCTCGACCATTGCCGGTCAGGGCAAAGCCGGACGCTTTATCTGGGCGCGAGCGCACTACGAAGGCACCCAGGTGATCCTGCATATCGGCACCGGCACCGCCGTCGAACTGCCGCAAGACGAATTCGAACGCCGCCGCCGGGCGACCAATTACGAGTGGCCGTTACTCAACGCCGTTCTCGACGGGGTTTCGCGCGACGATTTAATGGCGGGCCACCAGAGCAACCATCTCAGTCTGGCTTACGTAGAGGAGGAGGTATTATCCGAAGTGCTGAACGCCTTTATTGCCCAGGCGCTGACGCAAAATATGAAAGTCTTTATCGCAGGCGATGCGCATTTATTAATGAAATAACAACTGATTCGCTTATGTAATTTTTACGTTGTTAGCGATCCTGGCAAACATCCGCTTCATTCGTCTCTTTATCGCCCATAAAGAGCGGATCAACGCGCATCTGTCCGGGCGGGCTCTCCGCCTGCCCGGATAAGAGAGGATTATATGTATCAGCAGCAACATATTGAATTTATTATCCAGAAGGCAAAGAAACGGCTCGATCTGCAGGAGGCCCCTGGCTGCACCAAAGCGGGATGGCTAATGATCACCGCATTATTAATTGAGTCATGGGATATTTATTCCATGGCGTTTATTTTATTCGCCCTGAAAGATATTTATGAGCCCAGCAGCTGGCTGCTTGGTTTTACCGCCGCCGGCACCCAGCTCGGCGCGGTGGTCGGCGCGCTGCTCGGCGGCTGGCTGACCGATAAGCTCGGACGGCGTAAAATTTTCCTCTGGTCGATGATCCTGTTCGCGATCTTCGCCGTTCTTCAGGGCCTGGCGCCCAATATGTACTGGCTGGCGATAATTCGCTGCCTCGCCGGGATCCCGGTGGGCGCGGACGTGGCTAACGGCTTTACCTACATCATGGAGGTGATGCCGAAGGGCAAGCGCGAAGTGATGGCTAACCGCTGGCAGTTTATGTTCGCGCTGGGGATTATCGCCGCCATTCTGCTGGTCACCACGCTGGTGGCGCTTGATGTTCACCCGGATATGATCTGGCGCATCGTGCTGGCGGTCCCGGCGATCCCGGCCTGCCTGCTGCTGTTTATGCGTCGGGAGCTGCCGGAGACGCCAGCGTGGTTCGTCGAACGCGGCCGCTTTATCGAAGCGAAAAAAGCCTCCCGTGAATATTACGGCGAACAGGATGGCCGTCTGCTGGACGACATTCTGCCCAATGAAAACGTCACTATCGCCGACCCGACGCTCAAAGAGACGCTGCACGATCTGTTCCGCCGTCCGTTTACCCGCCGCACCACCCTGTTCGGCTGGTTCTCCTGCGCCGTGCAGTCGTTTGAAAACTACGCCTTCTCCTTCTTCCTGCCGCTGATCCTCGTGACCATCGGGATTTCCGGGCAGATCCAGAATAACCTCGCCCTGCTGGCGGTGAACTGTATCGCCGCGCTCTCGGCATTTGTCGGCCCGCTGCTGTTGCCGAAGCTTGGGCATAAGGGACTGAGCAAATACGGCTTCCTGCTGGTCACCATCGGTATTTCGATATCGGCGTGGGGCGTCTACAGCAGCAGCTTCGCATTTATCATCTTCGGCGCGGCGCTAATGCTGTGGGGCCACTACTGGGATTCCGAAAGCGGCATGACGGTGATCTCGCTGGTGGCAAAACCGCGCTATCGCGGGGTGGCCTCCGGCATCGGCTACACCATCGTCAAGGTCACCGCCTTCGTTACCACCCTGGTCTTCCCGGCCCTGTTTGAAGCGGTCGGCGTACCGGTCGCCTCGATGATTATCGCTATCGCGCCGTTCTGCGCCTTCCTCGCCTCCATCTTCCTGCTGCCGGAAGTCTTCGGCCATGCGGTGGGCGACGAAAACGATCGAGAGCATGACGCCAGCCCGGCAATCGCCCTGGAGGGTCATGAATCCCCGGCCTCCAAACATTAACCGCCCGGGCCGCAGGGGCGGCCCCCGCTGAACCCATAAAGGAAGGAATCAGATGAACAGCACAAAAATGCCCGTGATTGAAAATATCGAACTGATGACCGCCCGCGTTCCGCTGCCGGAAGGCCCGTGGGGAGATCAAATTCACCACGTCACCGATATCGAAGTGGCGATTGTTGACGTCTACGGTTCTAACGGCCACGTCGGGACCGGCTTTAGCCACACTTCCGGCTGGTGCGGGAAAACCATCTCCGCGCTGATTGCCGAGATTATCCCGGACGTTATTGGCCAGCCGCTCTCCCCGCGCGGCCTGTGGCATCGCTCGTATAAACACGTACACGACGTCGGCGGCGCGGGCGTCACCACCCATGCCCTGGCGGCGCTGGATATTGCCTACTGGGATCTGTTAGGTAAAACCCTCAATGCGCCGATTATCGACATTCTTGGCCGCGTACGCGATCGCGTTCCGCTGTACGGCAGCGGCATCAACCTGCATCTGTCCATTGAGGAAGTGATTGACCAGGTCAAACGCTGGAAAAGCACCGGCTACCTGGCGGCGAAAGTGAAAGTGGGCAAACCGACGCTGGAGGAGGACGTGGAGCGGCTGCGTAAGATTCAGGAAGCAGTGCCAGGCTTCCCGCTGGCGGTGGACGCCAACCAGGGCTGGAACTTCCCGCAGGCGCTGCGCGCGTTCAAGCTGTTCGAACCGCTCAACCTGCTGTGGATTGAGGAGCCGCTGCCCTCCGACGATATCACCGGCCACCTGCGGCTGCGCGAACGCAGCGCCACGCCTATCGCGCTGGGAGAAAACGTCTATAACTTAAACCAGTTTACGCAGTACATCGAGAGCGGCAGCGCGGATTACATCCAGGCGGATCTCGGCCGCGTCGGCGGGATCACCGGCTATCTGGATATCGCCGCCGTCGCCCGCGCGCACAACCTGCCAATGACGCCGCATTTTGTCATGGAGCTCAGCGCCAGCCTGCTGGCAACGGTGCCGAATATCTCATACGCCGAGATGACCGACGGCGGGCGCTGGAAAGATCTGCGCATCATCGCCGAAGCGGGCGAAGAGGTGGACGGCTACTACGTGCCGAGCGAAAGGCCGGGCCACGGCATTATTCTCGATCGTGATTACCTCGCAACCCACAAAATCTAACCACGCAGTGAGGGGAAAGGACAATGGAAGACACGTTATTCTCGGTTAAAGACAAGGTCATCATCGTGACCGGCGGCCTGGGACAGCTGGGGGCGCAGTACGTGAAGACGTTACACGACCGCGGCGCGAAGGTGGCGGCGCTGGCCACCCGCGTCGATGCCGCGCGCGTCGACCGCGTGCTGGGGGCGATTAAGGACTCCGACCGCCTGCTGTGCGCGGAAGTGAATATTACCGATAAAGCCAGCATTAACCGGGTGCTGGATAGCATTGAAGCGAAGTGGGGCGTCCCGGATGGCCTGGTCAACAACGCGGGCGTCGACACCCAGCCCAGCGCGCCGCCGGAAGTCTCCGGCCCGTTTGAAGAGTTTCCGGAAGAGGTGTTCCGCGAGGTGATGGAAGTGAACCTGGTCGGCACCTTCCTGATGACCCAGCAGGTCGGCAAGCGCATGAAACAGGCCGGCAAAGGCGGCTCGATCATCAACGTCGGTTCGATCTACGGCGTGGTCTCCCCTGTGCAGGATATCTATAGCTACAAAAAAGAGGACACCGGCATTCCGTTCGTCAAACCGGTGGCCTATTCGGCGGCAAAGTCCGGGCTGTATAACTTTACCCGCTACTGCGCCACCTACTGGGGGCGCGACGGCATTCGCGTCAATACCCTTACCCTCTCCGGCGTCGAGCGCAGCGATCAGGACCCGCGCTTTCAGAAAAACTACACCAACCGTATCCCCATCGGGCGGATGGCGAAAGCCCACGAGTACAACGGCACGGTGGTGTTTTTGCTCTCCGACGCCTCGGTCTATATGACCGGTTCCAACGTGGTGGTGGATGGAGGCTGGACCGCATGGTAAGCGATAAATGGCAGGTTTTTCGCGGCATTATCTCCGCCGTGGTGACGCCGATGCACGCCGATGAGTCGGTGAACTACGCGGCGCTGGACGCTCTCGCCCGCGCCCAGCTGGCGCGCGGGGTTGAGGGCTTTTACTGCTGCGGCTCCTCCGGGGAGGGGCCGTTGCTGCGTTTCGATGAGCGCCGGCAGGTGCTGGCAACGCTGGTGCAGTCGGCGGGCGGTCGCGTGCCGGTGATCGCCCACGTGGGGACGCCGCGCACCCGGGATGCCGTCGAGCTGGCGAAGCACGCCGAGCAGGACGGCGCCAGCGCGGTGTCGCTGGTGCCGCCCTACTACTACAAATATAGCCGCGAGGAGATTATCGCCTACTACCGTCGAGTGCTGGACGCCATTTCGATTCCGGTGATTTTGTATAACATTCCGCAGTTTACCGGCGTCGAGCTGGACGCCCAGAGCGCCGACGCGCTGCTCGGCGATGAGCAGGTTCTGGGGGTGAAGCATACTTCGCATAACCTCTATTCGCTGGAACGGATGATCGCCCGCTACCCGGAGAAAGTCTTTTTTAACGGTTTCGATGAGATCTTCCTTTCCAGCCTCGCGGCGGGCGCGACGGCCACGGTTGGCACCACGGTTAACCTGCAGCCGGAGCTGTTTCTCGCCCTGCGCAGCGCTTTTCAGCAGGGCGACATCGCCCGGGCGCAGCGCCTGCAGCAGCAGATCAACGAGGTGGTGGAGCAGCTGGTCGCGCGCGGCGTGTTCCAGTCGGCGAAGTATCTTGCCGCGAAAGAGACCGTCGATACCGGCCCCACCCGCGAGCCGTTTGTGGCGCTGACGACGGCGCAGAAAGGCGAGCTGGATGACCTCTATCTGCGCTTAAGGGGGTATATCGCCGATGCCGGACAATGACGCGCTCTGTCCCCAGATCCGTCTGAACGATAGCGTCGTGTGCCAGCAGGTCGCGCGGTTTTTACAGGAGAAGGAAAGCGATACGCGAACCCGGGGGCTGGCAGTGGCGGTTGTCGGGCCGGAGGGCGAGCTCATCGCCTTTGGCGCGCACGCTCGCTGCCCACCGCTACCGCGCCAGCTGGCACAGCGCAAGGCCTGGAGCGCCCTGCGCTTTCGCCGTCCGACGGCAACGCTGGCGCAAGAGGTCAGCGCCGGCGCCCTGCAGCTGGCGGTATTTAACGACCCGCAGCTGCTGGCGATGCCGGGCGGCGAGCCGGTGATCGTCGACGGGCTGGCCATTGGCGGCGTCGGGATCAGCGGCCTGCCACCGGAGCTGGACGCCGGGCTGGCGGCGCAGTTTGTTCAGCGATTGACTTGATGAGGGATCGTTAAGGGTTCCCGGATTGCGGCGCCCGCGCCTTATCCGGGCTGCCAGCGCGCGCAGGATGCGGTATCTGTAGCCCCGGCCAGCATAGCGCAGCCGGGGATTGACGTGTTCACACAAGCCGTGTCATTTACTGGCTCCGCTGCTTCTCCACCGACAGCGGGCGGTGAATCAGGGTCATCGGCACGGTGATCTTCACATCGGCATTTTCCCCCTGCAGCTTCTGCTGCATCAAATGAAACGCGTGCTGCGCCCAGGCGTCCTCATCCTGGCGCATCGACCACACCGCGTTCGGCAGAAATCCCAGCATCTGATGTTCATCGAAGGTGCCGATGGGAATATCCGACGGAATAAAGCCGTAGGTTTCCCGCAGCGCGCTCAGCGTCCCTTCCAGAATGGGCAGAGAGGAGGCGATAAACGCCTTCGGCGGCTCGCGGTGCTGACGGAGAAAATCGAGCATCAGCTGTTTGCCCTCTTCCTGACGGTTATGGCTGGCGGACAATATCCACTCCTTGCCGGCGGGCAGCTCGCTCAGGTAGCCCTGCAGACGACGCTGGATCGACGGCTGCTGGGTATCCCCGGCGATAAAAAAAATCGGCGAGACGTCCACCGCCTGGGTCATCGCCTGCACCAGCTTTTTGCTGCCGTTGTAGTTATCGCTCACCACCAGCGACACGTCGCTCTCGCCAAAATCGCGGTCGAGCAGCACCAGCGGCCGCTTGCGCGCTACCTTCTGGTGATGCAGCTGCGTTTCCCGGGTAGAGGGCACCACGAAGAGCCCGTCAACGTTGCGCGCCAGCAGCCCTTCAACCAGACTGTTTTCATGCTCGCTGTCGCTGTAGGTGCAGGCAATCATTAGCTGATACCCCGCCTGACGGCAGCAGGCTTCGAGCTTTTCCGCCAGGGTGGAGAAAAACAGGTTGGATAAACGCGGGATCACCAGCCCTAAGGTCTCGGTTTTATTGAGCTTCAGGCTGCGGGCGATATGGTTAACGACCAGCCCGTTCTCGGCGATGTAATCATTAATACGCTGCTGCGTTTTGGCGCTGATGCGATACTGCTCAGCTTTGCCACCCAGCACCAGGCGCACGGTGGTAATCGAGATTTCCAGCGCCCTAGCGACTTGCTCAACGGTTTTGGCCATAAACTCATTTTCCATAACGAACAGAACGGCTTAATCATAAACTAATTCGAGTTAGCAATACATTAGCCGCGCTGTTATTTTGAACAAGGCATCAGTTTTCTGACGCCACTGGCGCTGTCGATCGCGATCCCGCTACGCGGAGGATCGTTAAGATCCTTCCCTGTCCTCTCTGTCGGCGTGTGTGTCGGGAGAGATTCTGACCGCGTGATTTCACTTTGCCGGTTTAACCTCGGTCACCCAGGTGGGGAGATCCCATGTCCCGCCGAGGCGAAGATAGCGGCACATCCCAGTGGTCGCTTCACGGCTTTTGCGGAACGTTGTGCCATCCCAGAGCCAGCTCGCCGTCCCCCAGCAATCGCCGAGCCCTCGCCCTTTCTGGCTCATAAAAATCTCGCCGTCGCCATACTCAGAACCGGAAACCGTAATAAGCGTTGGATTACCCTCAAGTTTGCTATCCACAACCCAATAGCCGTATCCCTCGTTATAGGCCGCCCGCCAGCACAAGGCCGAAATCAGGGAATGCGCGTTATCCAGCGGCGTCAGGCTGATGGTTTCAGCCTCCTCCCCCTCCTCAGGCTGGAGGCGATCGCACCAATCATCGTTATTTAGCGTGGCCAGAAGCTTCGGCTTGAGCACCGCCAGCTCAGGCGCGGTTAACGCTCTCTCCTGCGCTTTCTCAGGCATGACCCGGTGAATGACCGGGGCAGGAATCGCCGCCCGGACGCTGCTTTCCGGCCTGTCGCCTTTTTTGGTCAACGCGCCCGGCGTGCCGATTCGCCCCTGAACATCGTCCATTTTCAGCAGTACCGCGTAAGCGCCTTCGCCGGAAAGCTCAAACGGCGCATCCCCGCCTGTAAATTCGACCTTCCCGCTGCCTTTGATGGCGTTAACGATCGCCCGGGCCTGTTTCTCCGACAGCGGCCAGCTCTCTTTTGCTGGCTTCACATCGCCTGCCGGCTGGCCATTGATCCACAGCGTCAGTTTGCCCGGCAGAACGTCGCTGTCGGTCACCTCCGCCAGCATCAGCTCTCCCGAGACGGCGGTGCCCGCTCCGGCCTGGCGGGTCAGCAGCACCGAACCTCCGCTTCCTTCTTCAGCGCTGTATCCCGCCGCCCGACAGGTCAGCGTGTTATCGCATACCACTTCCCAGTCTTTGTGGCTGAATGAAACGCCTGTTTTCGCCAGCGCGGGGAGACTAAGTACGGCCAGTGCCAGCACGCCTCTCCAGAGTTCCTTTTTCATACCTTCTCTCCTTAATCGGTCATCCGCGTAGTCTGAATAATCCCCCGCTCAGAGAGAAGCGTTTTCCCCTGCCGCGACATTTTTTCAGACAACGACATGGATGCCGCACCGCTTTACGCGTCGTCGGGCATATTCCCACCCGTTCAGCCCGGCTGAAAATAGCGGGCCTGAGAGTCTGGTCACCTCATTCAACATCATTTCTGGGTTCACAAAATAACATCCGCCGTGATGTTAAATCATCTTGTGATATTCCGCGCAGCTGCGACCGGCTAACTCTTTTTACGCTCTCACTTCATCTTTGCGATTCATAGCTGAATTCCGCTCTGGTTATTCAGGGGGTTCTTTTATGCATCGGTTCATCTTTTCTTTGACGTCATCAATAATATGAAGCTATCCCGAGTATTCAGCGTTCTGCCGTCGCTATTTTTTGCCGTCGCGTGCGCTGCCACATCATCCGGCGTGGATCATTGTGAAGTGGGCTGCCCGACCGGCGGAAGCGCGCAGACGCTGGTTCGCGAAGCCTATACGCTCAATAACAACAGCCAGCGCAAATTCGCTAATTGGGTGGCGTATAAAATCACCAAAGCCAGCCTGGCCAGCGGGCGTTCGCGCAGCTGGAAGCGCGATCCGGATTTACCCGCTGCGGATACCCTTGCCCCCGCGGCATACAAAGGGGCCAGCGCAGCATTGGCGGTCGATCGCGGGCATCAGGCGCCTCTCGCCGGGCTCGGCGCCAGCGCAGACTGGCAGGCGTTAAACTATCTTTCCAATATCACCCCGCAGGCCTCCGACCTGAATCAGGGGGCGTGGGCGCGGCTGGAGGATAAGGAGCGCGCCCTCGCCGAGCGCCGCGACGTGGCGGCGGTGTGGTCCGTTACCGGGCCGCTGTTCGAACGGCATATCGCTACCCTGCCCGCCGCGCCCGAGGTGGAGCTTCCCAGCGGCTACTGGAAGATTATTTTTATCGGCTCCAGTCCGGATAAAGGCGAATACGCGGCGTTTTTGCTGGATCAGGCGACGCCAAAAAGCGCCAGTTTTTGTGATTATCAAGTGACGGTGGAGGAGATTGAGCGGCGGACTCATCCGGCGCTCTCGTTCTGGCCCGCCCTGCCGGCAGGTATCGCCCGCCGCCTGAAGTCCCGGAAGGGTACGCTGGCTAAAGAGATGGGGTGCCCGTAATTGGGCATGGGCATCCTGTTGCGCGCATTATCTCGCTTTTATTTTTTGAATCTGCTTTGCGGTTATTTCAGCAATATCAGGAAAGTCATTTTCCACAGGCGCTAATTAATAGCATCATGCATTCTGTTAATTCTTAATTTGCGGTTAAAGGCGTTTATTATGTCCGATTAAAGTCTGGACTTTATTTTTATTACTGGTTAGGTTTACAGGTGTTATTTAGCGCGGTGCGAATGTGCGCCAACACACCCGCACCGCTGATCACAATTACTATTTACAGGGAATAGCAACCATGACTAATGCTGATTGTATTGTAGATTCGTTTGATCCAGAAGTGTCGCCGAAAAATAAGCGTCAGTTGACGGTGAGTTATGTGAGACGTTTGCCAGATCGTCGTCTTGTTCCGGCGATGATCATGAAGGGCCAGTGGCTGGCGGCGGCAGGGTTTACGACCGGCACCCGGGTGGAGGTGCGGGTGATGGAGGGCTGTATTGTGCTGATGGCGGTTGAGCCGGAACCGGAGCTGGAAGCCGCGATGCGCAGGGTGGAGAAGCTGTCGGCCAGGAAGCAGAAGCAGGTCAGAGAGTTTATCGGGGTGATTGGGGGTCGGAGTTGAGGGGTCAGGATTGCGGTGACAGACAGGATTTTAATGCCATGCTCTATATCGCCACTCCGGGCCTGTACTCATCCATCAAATCCGTACAACACTCCTTTTAGATAACGGATAAGTACCTGTTAATACGACTGAATGAGGAAACCATCATGGAGACTTACCGATTACACCGCGGCAGGCTTATCGACCATATCCAGCTTGTGGTAAATGATTTCGAGGCCAGCAAAGCGTTTTATACAGCCGTGCTGGCGGTCCTTGAGATCCCTGTCGTGAATACCTACGACGATTATTTTTGGGCTGATGAGCTTGTTGTTTCATCCATTAATAGCCCCGGTTCCGCAGGTAAGCCGACAGGACGCCATCATCTGGCTTTCCAGGCCAAGGATCGTGAGACGGTGGATGCTTTTTACCAGGCAGCGCTGGCACATGGCGGCAGTGATAACGGAGCGCCCGGTGAGCGAACTTATCACCCGGGCTACTACGCGGCCTTTGTACTCGATCCCGATGGTAACAATATCGAAGCGGTTTACCATGGCGAGGGGGAACGCAGTGCGGCATCGGTGGAGATTGGCTTCAGTCTTTAAGTATAACGGCCTCCGGGCAGGGGCCGTATTGGGCGGTTGGCATTAAGTCAGACCAGGAGCCAGCCCAGGAATTCGCCATATCGAAGCCCTCATAATAATGAGGGCTACATAAAATAAATTCAGTGTTGTAAATTCATTTAGTATTCATTTTATAAAGGAATAACGATGGGAGCCATTAACGAGATAGATATTGCAAAGCTGGTTTTGCTACCCGCGATTTTATATGTGGCTAAAAAGATCATCGACTGGGCGGGAAAAGTGATGTCCAGCCCGCCAGCAAAGCGAAAAATCCGCTTCGAAAAGGTACCTATTGAAACAAAAATAGAGGTACTGAATAAAATCGCTGAGATAGCGAACGCTGAAATACCCGACACTAAACTCTCGAGGACGCATCAGACGGTACAAATGAAATTTTTATATGAGCAGATCGGGATTACTCTTCCTGTCTGGCACGCCCATCAGCTGATCGCGTTTATCGCTGATAAAAATATCGGCTCATATGATGTACGATTAATGAGTTTCCTTAAAAACCCATCCTTATATCGTTGTGATGAAAATCATTTTTCTGTGGATGCTAAAAAAATTAAAAATTTTCACATCGTTAGCGGGGTTTTCTGGCTAATTTCAATCGTCATTTTTGCCTGCGCCTGGTGGACAACAATACAATCGTTACTGGCCAGCGGGGGCGTAAATTCAGCTATCGCATTTTCACTGTTTTACTTTATTTCCGCTATTGTGGTCACTGGGTTTATCTTGAGCCAGGTTGGAGAAACCTGGCAAAGCGCCAGATTCGCCAGGCTGTTTGAAAGGTGGTGTGAGGAGGAAGCGCGGGTGGAAAGTGGGGAGCGTGCTGTGCTAGCCGCATCGGAGCCAGAAGAACAAACGCCTCAACAGGAGGTTTTCAAATGATGAAATGCAGATACAAAAAAGTATTTTAGTGGACTGATTGGGGGATTTGGTGCGAAGGCCGGACTCGCCTTTCCGTTTAATTCATTGAAAATTAATGGGTTGCGAGGCTTTGTTTTGGGGAATTGCCCCCAGAATGGGATAAAAAATTGAATACTGCGTGGAAGATCACAAAGTAGTGTGTTTATTTTCTAAAAGAGCATCTCTCCATTGCCTGTAGATATCGACAATTTTATCATCAAAAATCGAAGAGCTAACCTGTCAATGGAAAGCCATCATCTTGTACTTTTAACCAAAAATGGATGCTTCATGTCCCAAAAGACTCACACCAGTGCTGCAAGCTATATCTATGGGCTGGCACAACGACATAATGTTACAACGATTAGTGATAGTGTAAGATACATGATAGAAGTCATTACCACTCTTTCTGAGAGCATTAAATAGTTACTCAATGTCGAATTAATTATTAGTTGACCTTAAAAAAAGCATCCTGACTAAATCAAAGGTCTTGCAGCTTCAGAGTGTTACTTGCGAGAGAGTGTGCATCTTAATAAAAGATGTCTATGTAACTCTTCACCATCAAATATATAAAACAACACCTATTGTGATGTTTACTATGCCAGATGTTAAATTTTCATATCATATGGGATAGACCATTCGACTGTTCATATATTTACCAGATAATTTATCTTTTAACGAAACCACTATCATCTATAGTTTCTCCATTACTGCTCATAAAAACAACAAAATTTATCTCTTCATTATTTGATATTTATCAAATAATTTTCCGTTCTGGTTCTACAAATTTAAGATCTTCCGCTTGTGAACTTTGTTCTTATGTAATACAAATGGGGTACTATATTTTTGAGTTAAAGGAGTGCCATATGAAGTTTGCAGATGTGTTTCTCAATGAACACCAACAAGCAAGTTTAGATTTTATTAATATCCCATTAGATACTGATTTACAATTTTTTATAGATCCAACCGCTATAAAAGCACTAAAAACCACATGGGGAAATAATCTGGAGAAGTTAATTAAAAATTACTTTTCAGATATCATGGCAAGTATCAAGAATGGCGATCTTAAACGTGCAGGCATCTTGCTTTCATCATTAAGAGAGTCAAATGCATTTCATTTGGGCTATTCAGCAAAAAAATCCTCAGGAAAAGCATTGGGAGAAAAAACTGCTCAACTTATTTTAGACTCATTGATAAATAGTAAAGCAGCACAATCAGGTTTATTAACTGATCTTGAAGACACTGCATTAACAATAGATGGTATTGCATCAGATAGGATATCAGATTCTGTTTGTAATATACTAAAACTGCCATTCATAGAATACACTCAGACGATATGTGATTTCTATGGCGTAAGTATGTCAGAAGTCTCTGGAATTAGGTTATGGGATCCTATTAGTGGAAGGTGGGTAAAAAAAACGGTCAAACTTCCTATTCATAATGGTGAGGAGATAATACTAATACCTAAAATAATGGCACGCGAAAAAATTGCTTACTCTCACACCTCATTTTATAGAAAATATATCATACCGGAGATAAGAAATGAGCATCTCGCATCAGGTTCGGCACTAGTTTCCCTTTTAAAAGGAAAACCAACCGTAACAGCTAAAAAAATTATAGAAGAATTTGGGCAATCAAAAGATTTCATTGAAGGACAAATAGTTAAATATCCAAATTCGATAAAACAGTATAAGGAAGAACTTTTACTATCACCACCATCCCCACTACCTCACAATAGTTTTGACGACTCAGCAAACGCTATAAAGAACAACCTGTCAGATGACATAAACAAATTAAAATCCTCTATCAAGAATAGTAACAAAGAGCTGTATAAAGATAGTATTAAGAAGTTACTTTTGACTATTTTCTACCCCTCTCTTTTCTATCCAACCACTTCTATTAGTCATACTGAAAATTATAGTTTTACTCTACTGAATGAGTCGCGTGGAGGATTCTTTTTTGATTTCTCAATCTTTGGGATTAAAGCAGAGAAAATTTTAATAAACGTTATTATGTCCAGTGATAATCTCAATGCAGAATATTTGAAAAAAATAATTCATGATATGGATAACATTGAAACTTCAGTTTGTTTAATCGCCTGCTGCGTAGCAGACAATAATATTCTTCATCAAGATTTAAAAAACATTGCCAAAGATAAAAATAAATACATTTTCATTATGAATGAAAATATCATTAATGATATGCTAGGTGAATACCTAAGAATTGGAGAGCAACATTTCGAAATACTCAGAAGAAAATTTAAAGAACTTAATTGATCATGCAGGAAAAGAGTTTTGGATACAAATCAAATCTGGAGTTCTGTAACTTCACAGGGCACCCACTTCAACGAGAAAAAGCACATTCATAAGAAAGTCATTAAAAAATTACTGTTCCGCTCTGTGATTTTTATACTATAAAACGTTCAGAGCAATCTGTTAAGTCAGTGACCATCAATTTGGAAAGATAAGTCCTTCATGGGGCTTACCTTTCCGAACTATGATTAACGACATCATAGTTCAATTTTTTCGCCTACACCTTTCAACCTTCCAACAAATGATGCTTTTTTTTGAAAACACTTTGTTTTTTTTGCCAAATACTTGGAATTTATTGGACTCATGCTGGGTAAAAAATCCTTTAGCGTTGTACCATTGTCACGGTCAAACTCTCTTTTGAGTGAAGTGGATATATAACATTTAGCAGCCTCTTCACTGTTTTTGACGACGTTGCCAGTCACAGATGTCGTTGTAGGTAAAGCGGTAATCCTGAACCTTACGATCGGTGGGCTGCCGTATGGTTTGCAACTCAACCAATTTTTCATATCTAAATAGTGTTCGGCTTTAAACGCTTCCCCAGCCTCCGGATCGCTCATATCCAAGGTTTGCAAGGCGTTCTTGTCAGCCTGTTTTTCAATGGTGGAGGGTTCGGGAAGACGCTGTACCAGCCCACATACTACATCCATAAAACCACGACATACTTCACCAGTCGCGACATCGGTATGGTCATTCCATTCAGCCATCTTACGCTGGAAAACAGTCGATAAGATGGCCAATCAAATTCCTACCCTAAACCTGACGCCTTTCAAGGCTATTATAAATTGCCTCAATCTCCCTCTTCAGGTTATCACCGCAATAAACCATCGATGTATCGTATCGTTCATATCGCGCTTCACGCGTCGCACTAAACCAGTTGAACGATCCCACGCACAGCAAACCATCATCCCCAATAACAATTTTGCTATGAACACGATTGACCAGTTTTGTCGCAATACCAAGGGCGTTCAGTTTATCCAGCGCCGCTTTGAGATTCTGCTGCTTCTCTTTTCGCTTCTCAAAATCATTATGTTCAGTGTTGTAGCTTCTGTCAGTGACAATCGTGACGTTAATACCACGTGAACACGCCGCAATCATAGAATCAAGAAAACCGGTTTGCTCCAGTTTTTGCCAGGTTAGCCATGGAGAGACTATCGTGATGTGTTTACCGGTATTTTCAAACGTCTGATTCAGGAAATTATCATGCTGCTCTACACCATGGAGCGTGTAGATTTTGGTCTCTGAAGTTTTTAAATCCTTACGCTCTTTATAATCAAAAGTGAGCGAATTCTTCTCTGACTCAAAGAGATATTTTGCCAGTATTCCCCGCGGAGATGAGGCTGGCTGGATCTCAAATAGGTCCATATCGCCGAAGACCAGGAAACTGTCCTTCGCACGGGAGACAGCAACGTTCAGCATGCTGTTATCACTATCAATAAACCCACCGTCCTCATGCTTTGAATAAACTGGCGAGAATATAACAATCGCTCTTTCCGCCCCCTGAAGAGAATGCACTGTGCCCACTGTGAGCGACGTTTCATTCGCGCCTGTGCTGATGCCTTGTTTACCCAGCGCCTGTTTGATGGTCGATACCTGAGCGCTAAAAGGCGTCACGATACCGACAACCTCATGAAGCGATTTGCCGTAATGCGCTTCAATATCTTGCTGGTTATCTGTCAGCCAGGCAGCTATCGTTTCAGCCTCAAGCAAATTATATCGACTTCCGCTACTTGCCAACTCTCCTTTACCATCAATATGGAGATAACCCATTACGGGCATTAAATTGCTCTCTTCACGCCCTCTTTTAGGCAACAACTTACCGTGATAGCAGAGCGTATTGCAGTATCCAATAATATTATCGAAACACCGGCGGTGTTCATATAAGTACATACCACGAGCCAGTTCGGGATCATATTGATAGCGTGAAGCACACTGCGCTATTTTCATGACGCTACCAGATGCGGCGCTTTTACCAAGCTCTGCGATTGCCGTATATTTCTCAGTAATCTCTTCTTGTGTACTGCCTGACAGAATTTTTTCCGCCAGCATGTTACCTATATCAATAGCAGGAGCAATACTCCATATTGGCGGGATCTGTTCCGTATCACCAATCACTAATGCCTTTTTAGCTAAGGCAAACGAGGCAGCAGCCACTTCAGGAAGTACCTGCCCGGCTTCATCGACAATGAGTAAATCGGCAAAATCATATAAATAACTTTTCTCGAATTTACGCTGACCTTTGTGTTCGCTTATCTGCATATTGCCGGGCAGCATATAGCAGGTCATGACCACGCATGGAGTGAGTTTCATTCGGCGTTGCCAGCGGGCGGTTACCCCTTTAGCTCCTTTCTTGCCCTTCTCTTTTTGCAGATCATCGATCTTCGCCATATCCATTAGCCAACGACCTTCCCAGTAGTGGGTCGTCAGTAAGAATGCAGGGAAGCGAATCTGCGTATCAGCCAGTTCATCTGCCTGTGAGAAGCTCAGTTCCTCGTCGCTCTCATGTCCTAAATCAAGTGCCAGCCTCTGCCATTCCTGAGCCGCCTGCTGTTCTTTAAGAACAATTTCATGGGCGGAGTCAATCTGCTGCCGGTATGTTGTTTGCTCGCGCTCAGCGGAGTTGAGCAGTCCATCTATATTACGTTCGATGGTTTCAGGATCCGACCACTGATTTCCCGCAATCAGCGCGCCTAATTTATCTTCGAGAAACAGTTGTATTTGGTACTGCCGCTTACTGCGAACTGCTGGAAGCCAGGAAAATAATGAATAGATAAGTGATTCACTGGCCCGATATTTTTTCCATTCCGCTTTAGCACTCTTTAGCTGAGTGACTTTTTGTTCTTGCCCGGAGAGTAATTTATTTAAATTATCGAGATATTGCTCAATGTCGTTAGCAATAAGCTCTCGCGCCTCCCGAACCTGGCTTAACGTTTGCCATGTTGCGTTCAGTCTTACCAGTTTTTCGAATTTTTCTGCCAACTGGCCATGCAGGAGTTCAATGACCTTTTCAGGGGATGAACAATCTTTTTCAGGAAAGGCTGCTTTAGCTTTCTCCAGATAAAACAGCAGTGCATCCTCTGCATACTCTTTTGACTCAATCTGGTTGAAGAAATCTTCAGTTTGGTATTTTTTGGCTGCCTCGGCTTTACGAGTGCTTGAGGGGAAATAAGCGCCGAAGCTTTTCAGCTCTGGCAACCATCGTCCGGCCATTGCACCAGTACCCTGGGAAAAGTCTTTCCCGAACGCCTCGATAATGTTCGTTACAGCCTGGTTATTCGTTGAAGTCGCGATAATAACCGGAGGCTCCGCTTTTTCGAGAGCCGCTCTGGCCCACTGTGTGGCGATGATAGAAAGCACCAGCGTGGTTTTCCCGGTTCCCGGAGGGCCGTTAACGGCAAGGATATCGCCATGCCTGGCATCCAGAAAATGGCTTAAGGCATCGCGCTGAGCCTTTGCCAGCGGGAACTTATCTCCGGAGTGTCCAAGCCTGTCGCTGAATTTTGCTCCCGGAGCAAGTAAAGACTCTGCAGCATGAACCTCCCGCGAGGCGAAACGATTGAAAAGCGGCACATCCTTTTTGCAAACAAGCAGGTGGTCATAAAGCGAAAGGATATGGAAACTGGCGCCGCCAGATTGCGCCGTTTTAACAATATAACCGTGCTCAGCGAGTTCATATTGCTCGGGATTTTTAATCCAGTCGCCGACAACGTTCTTCAGTAGCCTTTCTGAATCATCCAGATATTGACGCCAATCCTGCTGCCAGGCTGCATATCGTGCTTCTCGTTCTTCATCCGTTTCGGCAGTGTTATCAACGCTGTCATCAAAGTTGATAGAGAATGACGTATGTGTCGTTTTATATTTGTCATACTGCTCAATCTCACCAATCGAAAATGCCCCTTTTGGCAAAGGTTCAAGCAGGTCTCTGGGAATAGAGGTCGCTGGCGTCGGATATAAAAAACCTTCACGGCTCAACAGGGCTGGCGTCACTATCGGGGTAACAATATCAGGCGCACCAGCGGAACGGTCCTTTCCATGCTGCAGTAACCGGAAATAAACCTTTGGCCGCAAGATGACATCGACTGTTTCGACGTCGTCTTTTTCTCCTTCAAAAAATTTATCGACGATCGCTTCGTCAAGACGTCCCGCCGCTATCCCATGCCAGTGAGTGAAATTTTTGGCGTCTTTGCGTTCAAAACTGCCCTTTCCTGACTCAGCATCTGCAAGCGAGTTGCGCCAGTATGAGGCAAACCCTAAAGCATTTTCATCCATTACCAGTCCTATGACTCAATGAAATCCATTGATTTATCGAATATAAAATCACCGTATGGATAACTATTGTCCACGTTGAAAGGCTGGCTGCAATGTTTTGTTCACGCTTCGATACAAATACTCAGGTTATACGGAGTTCAGAAAACGACCATATCATGCTGCATGGCACATAAAAGCTTTATAACTGAACCAGCAGAGGATTACCGGTTGCGTAGCACGCTCCAGAAGCCCGTGAGCCTTACTGCAGCGTTCAATGCAATTTTGGAACCTGTAGGTTCAGAAAATAGCGCTGTCGAAGATGGTTCTGTATGTAGGCTTTCCAGCTATTGTTTGGACTGACCCCGCCCCGGTAGACGATCCTGCCCTATAGTTGGACTGACCCCGCCCCACAGCCACCTCGGCGGCGTCAGTCCGGAGGCCTTTGAACAGGCCTCGTCGTGAGGACAGAATTTGTCTACAGGCGTGAGGTCAGTCCAAAAAAACTATAGCGATGAAACATATCCATAAGATAGATATGGCATTACTCCTAAATGTGTGTAAAAAATAGTGATAACTATGCAACCCTTTTCTCTGCTCTTTCAAGGACAAATCTCAGGTTAAGAGAGTCATAAGATGCTAAATCATATTTATGGAATTGTTGGTATAGTTGGCACGCTAGTTACGATTGTGACGAGCTACATCAGACATCAAGAATTGTCGCAATGGCTACTTGTATGTTCTGGTTGGCTTGCGGCTCTATTGATAGGTTGGTTCACGCATAGAACTATTAAAATTCTAAGCAAAGATCACAAAGAAACCATCATTAGTAATGATGGTATAAAGCAAACGCTTATAGAGCGGAATGAAACACTAACCACACAACTTACACATGCACTAGAACAGAAAGAAAAAATGGAAGGAATCGCGGCTTATTTAGCAACTCAGAACCCACAAATTAGCGCAATGCCTAGAGCCATCGCGCGACAAGAAAATACTGAGCCAGGAGGTAATTAAGATGAAAGTAAATTTTGATAGTTATTCATATTATCCTGCATTAAGAACTCGTGCAGCTGAGATCCTTGGCTTGAGTAAGCTTGCTCATGATAAGAAAGAGAAAATACTTCCACTTATAACCTTAGGGAAATGGCCCCGCTCAGATGAAATTCAAGTTTCTCTTGATAAGAGTTTGGAGGCAATGGATAACTTGCCTTTTATTCTGGACGTGACTCAAGAGAACAAGCATCATTGCGCATCAAGCTTTGATCTTCTATCTTCCGAAAATAATTTTTCAAACTGGATAGCTTTCTGCTCTAAGAATGAGAATATTATCCCCGTAGTTCAAATGCCTGAATCTGCAAGATTAAGAGATATAGTACAGCAAGCAAGAATACTTGAAGAAAATAAAGGTTCCATTGCATTTCGCATAAAGAACCTCAACACTGATATAAATAAAACAATAGCATCACTTGTGTCTCTCGATTCTCCTGAAAATGCGGTTATATTCATAGATTTGGGCTACATTCGTGGACATGTCTCGGCAATGACGTCTGCTGCCATAAGTGCAATAAACCAAATAAGGACAGAAATTCCTGAAGCTATAATTAGTGTACTATCGACTAGTTTCCCAAGTTCGGTCGCAAACTTTGCAGGAGAAAATGGTCAATCTGGTTATATTGACATTATGGAAAGAGAATTCCACCAAACTATTGGAGGTCGAGGGGTATCTATATATGGAGATCATAGTTCAATTCACTCTGTCGTATATGATGATGTTGGTGGGCGTTATGTCCCAAGAATTGATATTGCATTAGATGATGCATGGTTTTTTGAGAGAAGACCAGGGCTTGATAGTAAAGGCTATATAGAAGCAGCAAGAGCGATTCTTAAAAGATATCCTAATTATCTTGAAGAAGAATCTTGGGGTGCGCTGATGATTAAAAATGCTGCATCAGGCGATATTGCTGGTATGGGGAGTCCCGCTAAATGGATTTCTGTGCGCGTGAACCTTCATATAACAAAGCAAATTGAGCTATCAGAAGCACTTAAAACAGATTACGATCCTGAAGAGGACTTCTTCTAAAAAATAAGGGAGGGTACCCTCCCTTATCGCACAACCCTTTTCAAAACTTTGATGGGAGTGATACTCCCAACCTCTCCGTGCTTTCTCATAAACTCCTCAATATCAACTGTATAAAAATCATCAGATTTTTCATTAGCATTATCTTCATAATCTTTAAAGTGATTATTTTCCCGTCTCTTTTTTGATTTACTTAATAAAATCAAATCGTTAGCATTCGATAATTCGCTACCTGCTAATTTCTTCAAGTAATCATCAGAAGTTTCTTTATAGCGTTGCTTAATTGCTTTAAGCGCGAAGTTTCTAATTCTAGAAAGGGGAATTTGTTCAGCAATACGCTCTAAAGCCTCACGACCAGACTCAAGTAAAAACTTTTTCCCGTTTTCAACAAGAAGTAATTGCAACTCTTTTTTAAGTAAGAAATTAATATAAACTTTCTTATTACCGAGAACTGCCGTACGCCCACGTTGAACTATTTTAAAACGAACACCTTTACTAGTGTTTATATATTCAATAACACCAACATCTGATGTTACTTTCTTCGCAATTTCATAAGTAAATTTTGGCGCACAAACAACAGTTACCTTTTCAAAACGAGATGTAAAGGTTTCTAACTGACCATCCAATCTTTTAAGAGAATCAAAATCACTTTTTATTTCAAAAGCTTGCAAGTGTCCATTCGCAACGGCCAGATCAGCGCGGCGACTCCAATTCGCTACAACCATTTCATTAATAATGGTTGCGTTGTCTAACAAACCTTTTCTAAAAAGCCAGTCAATAAATGCGACTTTTACATCTTGCTCTCTTAATAAAACTGACATAATCTCGTCACACCCTTAAAATTTGTTAAAAATTATAGCAAAAAAAGCAAACCCCATCCATTATTCCTCTTGATTTTTTTGATAAAGAGCTAGATGTCATTTATTTTATTCCCGCAGTCATACGGTGATATATATTCCTTATTATTTAGATCTAAATAATCAGCCCACCACTGAACCATTTTGCGCCTTTCATCTAAATGTTCTGATGTATGAATATAAGCAGCCCTAACGCCATTATGTTCTGTGTGACTCAACTGCCGTTCTATAGCGTCATCGCTCCATAACCCTGACTCACCCAGCGCACCTCGAGCCATCGTCCTGAATCCATGCCCGCAAACCTCGGTTTTCGTGTCATATCCCATCGCACGCAATGCGCTGTTTACTGTGTTTTCACTCATAACCTTAGTTGCGTCATGATCCCCCGGAAAAAGCAGCTCTTTATCACCACTAATCTGCTTGAGCTGCTCTAACAAAACCATCGCCTGACGACTAAGCGGAACGATGTGCTCCTCCTTCATCTTCATACCACGATACGAATAACGCACACCCTTAATTTCTTCTCGTTTTGCAGGTACGCGCCATAAAGATTTATCGAAGTCGAACTCATCCCAACGCGCGAAACGTAACTCACTGGAACGCACGAAAGTTAGTAAGGAAAGCTCGACCGCGATCCGTGTCATTACACGGCCACGATATGCAGCAAGACGAGCAAGAAACTCAGGGAAGCGGCTCGAGGGTAAAGCTGGATAGTGTCGTGCTTTTGTTGTCGATAGCGCTCCGGCCATATCACTGGCTGGATTTGAGTCAATGTAATCGTTCTGTACGGCGTAACGCATAATGGCCGTGACGCGCTGCTGAAGACGCTGCGCAACGTCATGCTTGCCACTGGCATCAACCTTTTTAATTGGGGCTAACAAGTGGCTGGTTTTGAGCTGGCGAATGTCGGACGAACCGATATAGGGGAAGATATAAAGCTCAAGATAGCGAAGAACACGCGATCGATGGTCTTCACTCCATCGCTTGTTACTGGCATGCCATTCACGAGCAATGGTTTCGAAAGCATATGCCCCCGAATTCTCGGCCTGAGCTTCTTTCTGTTCGGCTTTTGGGTCAATGCCCTGCACTAACAGCTTTTTAGCTTCGTCACGCTTTGCTCTTGCCTGAGCTAGTGTCACCGTAGGCCAAACACCAAAAGCGAGGCGATCCTCTTTTTTGTCAGAGGGGCGTCGGTACTTCATGCGCCAGTATTTAGAACCCTTGGCCGAAACCTCGAGATACAAACCGCCGCCATCGGCCATTTTGTAGGTTTTGTCTTTTGGCTTTGCGGTCTCGACCTGTCTGGCGTTGAGCTTCATTTGGGGGCACATTTCCAATCGAAGTTAAGATGCCCCCAATTATGCCCCCAATAACATCCGGATTTCAACGGACTACCTCGGACGACTCAAGACATAAAAACCGCTGCAAGCATTGATTTTAAAGGGTTTTGTGGACTTTCTCGGATGGTCTTGGAAGTACTAATGGTGCCGAAGGCCGGACTCATGGACTAAACTTAACTAATTAATAATAAAAGACAATATGAGGGTTATTAATTATCGATATACGATAAAAGTCCATATTTTTCGACGATGTCCTCATCCAATGCACTAACGGTGATCCCCGTATAAGATGTCCACCCATGTAAATTTTTCACGTACTGCATAATCTCGCCGGGAACCTCACGTGAAAAGTGTAAAACAATCTCATCCTCAGTTCCGTGCCATGCTGAAAGGGTATCGATCTGAACGTTTGCTGCGATTTTTTTCCAATCACAGATCGTTAGCCCTGATAGTTGAAGCAAACCTAAGGTGTTATAGTCCCCATTATCAAAGGGCAGTTCATCAAGTATAGGATTTACTTCAATATTTTCTGCATCAATATCAGGATATTCTTTCTTCACAAAATTGATTATTGCGGTTGAAAAACTACTCGTACCAAATGTAGGTTTAAACCAATGCGAAACTTCTCTGTTGAAAGTATCAATCCTATGGTCATAATATTCAACAATGACTTCTAACCCACGATAAGAACTCATGACATCCTTGAAGTTTTTATCATTTACAGAAAAAGTAAATATTACTTCGGTTTTTTTTCTGGTCATAGCGGCCTCAACATAAAGCTTAATGAGTTTAAGAAGATTAATCCTTACCAGTATAAATAAACACTAAAAACAGGATAACTTCAAGATAAAAGTCACAAATAAAATAAGGAATCGAAGTTTTATAGTGGTATGTTACATTAAATAATCACTATTTGATGTAACATACCACTGGTACCAAAGAAAGAATCAATAGTGATACTTAATTGTCCTTTTTTCTAGAGTACATGATGAGTACTTACCCCATTGGCCTTTAACAGCACATCTATTTCTTTCAATCCAGTTCGAGTATTTGTCAAATTTATAATTAACATACTCAAAACCATCACCAACTTCAGGGTTGTTAAAGGATGAGGAAAAGGTCTTTATAAGATTACCACTTTTTGAATACTCCTCCCAACTTTTATGTGTCACCCTGTTATTATCAAGATATCTTTTCTTCAAAATAAACAATGGAGTTTTTTTATCTTTTCCAAACTCATATTCATATGTAACAATTTCCATAGGGACATTTTCAGAACGATAGTTTGAAACATTCACTCCCTTGGCATTTGTAAATATTTCCTTCATTACAAATCCTTTTCTATAATACCTTTTTATTTCACCCAAGATAGGAGAAGGTTTATCATATGAAACCTCGATATCTCCTGATGCTAGTTTTCTATATATCAAGTTTGTTTGATATATTGTCTCTTTATTATTATCATAAAGATATGATCTAATGGATTTAATATTCCCATATTTATCTCTGTCATATAAAGAATAATCAAACTTCATCAAGTTGCTTGATGGTGAGGAATGCTTGTACGCATTATCGATATCCACTCTTACAGGAAGAGGATTTGGATAACCAGATGAGATATGAATCGCCTTACTGGGTGTTTTTATATAATAAATGTTTTCGTCCGGATCATATCGAATCATCCTTTTTTCTTCTGACCCCGTAGTCCTCTCAATGATTTCTTTTACAGGTCCATGGACATCCCCTATTGCATAATCTAACGCGGGGTCTTTTGCTAGCTGTCTATTAACAAAACCTCCGGGATCATCTGCATATGAAAATAATGGAATACAAAAAATAATAATTAAAGTTTTCCTGTACATATACTCCTCCTCAAAAAATTCCCCGTGATAACCAACCGATTACATACCTAAAGAATCTCTCAAAAATCAGATAAAAATCCATGTATTCAACCTAAAGGCAATAACTTTAGTAAGTCTAAAGAAAATCAATCTTAAGGAATGCTAAAGATGGTGTCAAGGCACACTATCAAGATGGATCCATGATCCCCAAGCGATTGAAAGAAGCTCGTAAAAGAGCAAAATTGACACAGGAGAAACTCGCTGTTATGGCAGGAATAGAGGAGGCGACCGCCTACTCCAGGATGTCTCATTATGAAAACGGTACTCATCGCCCTTCATTTGAGACAGTCTGTGCTTTTGCCAAGGTCTTAAACGTACCTGAATGCTACTTTTATACTGTCGATGATTCTTTTGCTGAAGCCTTGCTTGAGCTTTATGATAAGCATCAAGCATTGTGGAATATTTCTGAGAAAAGCAAATAAAAACAGCTCTCAGATTACGACCAAATAAAATATAAATATCTTATCATTTTTTATTAATTCATAGCACACAACTGTGGACTTATTTTAGTTATTAGCCTTTTTAACTTACGTTTTTGTAATGCCAGACGCCAACTTATCTTCTGCGATTCTTTCCAGTAACGCTTCCGCACTATTGATGCCACTGATTAGCTCGAGGTTTTCCTCCCGCCATTGGGCAGTGAGTTCACCACAGAATGCTTTAGCAAGGATGGATTGAGTGAGTGAGGTTATTGATTCGTGCTAATGCATCATTAGCCGTCCTTTGAATAGGATCATCATAGGAAAACAATTGGTCAATACGCAGAACTATTTCTTCAATCTCCCTTTCAGGAGGGAGTCCAATAGGCAAAACATTTAATGCTGCCTGTGTAAATTTTGACCGCCCAGTAGTACCAGTTAATCAAGGAATTATTTGATAATACATCAATGCATAACATAAATAAGCATTTGCTGATTTTATTGGGGCAGATAGAATATTGTCGTGATTATTAACCCAATATTTCCCTATATTGCCGTGTTTTTTGACTTTCCACTCGCCTTCGCCGAAGACCTTCAGTCCCGTAGAATCAATCACCAGATGCGCAATTTCACCCCGAGTGGGCGTTTTAAAACTGACGTTAACCGATTTTACCCGCTTGCTGACACAGGTATAATCGGGACAGCGGAGAGGGACATCCATCATGGCAAAAATGAAATCAATAAAGCCCTGTGCAGCGCGCAGTGTCAGCCGGAAGACTCGTTTAATCACGAGGACGGTCGTGATAGCAAGGTCAGAGTAGCGCTGAGGGTGTCCCCATGAGGAAGGAGTAGCTAATCATATCAGGTCTGAGCTAATACAGATAAGGGCTTTGTTATAGGTGGGCCATTGGGTGATTCTGAATTTCTGCTTTGCCATAGTGCTGCCTGCGTAGTGAAGAGATGCATGGATCTGTTCCTTCTACTTAGCAAAAGTTCTATTTATTCAACAAAGCCATGCTAACACAGGCACTATAGCCAATAACAAATAGGAGGCAATTGCCTCCTATGATTTTTAACCAATTAATCGCCTTCAGCTTCGATAAATTTCTGAGCCAAGCAGGACGGTAGATTCTGGAGATACTGTATAGAATCACGAATCAGTTCATCTACAGTTTCATCACGCTCACGTAAATTTTGAGCCCATCCTCTCCCTGGGTGCATAAAGTCCCAGCGAGGACGTAACCCAGTGTAGCGATGCTTACCTGGATCATGATTACCGAAACCATCAATAGACGAATTCCAAATCGGTTTAAAGCGAGAGATAACCAGTGATTCTCCCAACGGAATCCAGATGTCATCAACAACCAAAAATCGACAATAAAAATCTTCAATCGAAAGATTTTCCGCTGCACGAATACTTTCGGCATGTTCTTTCAAGCGTCTAAACAGGACGTATCCAACCTTATCAGGATTGGTAAGTCCCATTCTCGCCCCTGCTGGGACGGCTTTACCCACGTAGATAGGCAATCGAAATTGCCCATCACGATTCAGTTCAGCCAATTGCCGATAAGCAGGATGATCGCCTGTGTAATAAATTGCGTAAATCCCTGCTCCTGGAAATGAGGTTAACTCCTCCATGGGATGAGCGTCTTTGCTCAATAAGGCTTCCGCAACACTGGCGCCTAAATTTTGCTTATCAAGTGGATTAAATGGAATGACCTTTCCTGTCATGCAGAAGCCCTTTTATTATTACCACCCTGCTTTAGGATATTCCCAATTTCAGAGGTCAGCAACTTTTCCGCTACACTGCTGGCAACACAATACGCCAAGTGAACCGGCACAGCGTTACCCAACTGTCTCATAGTTTCAGTCCAGCTCCCATGAAAACGATAACTATCGGGAAACGTTTGAATTCTGGCACTTTCTCGCACAGTAAAATAGCGTACTGAGCCATCATCACGAACGAGCATGTTCTCGCCCCCGGGAACACCATGAGCACCTGCTTTGAGTGTTTTAGCTGGCAGATCTAAGGGGCTTCCCGTATGACCTGGATAAGTTCGCGCCCCCGCCTGGAACGCATGATTCCGGATCATCGTTGCCGCCTTTGTTTCAGGATCTGGCAAATCCGCAATTGCATCCCGAACGGTTTTCCACGGAAGTGTATCGGGAGGATTTTTACGCAATTTTGCGATACGGCTAACCATCTGGCTTGGAACAGTCGGCATTTCTAAACCGTGTCGTTTCCAGTAATCACCAGTAACCCACTGATCATAAACAAGTGCATCATAACTGTGTGTCGGTTTAGGGAACGACCACTCAATTTCAAGATCATCGCGGAAACCAACAATGAAGACACGCTCACGTTTTTGCGGGATGCCGTAGTCTGCTGCATTGACTAACGTAGCCAGAACGTTATATGTCAGCCCTCTCCCTTTGTTCTTTCCACTGGTTTTTTCTTCCTGTAAGCGTTTCAAATGCTCGCTCCAGTCTTCGCCATTTCGCGGTGTTACTTCTGGAAACTCAAGCTGTAACTGAATGTACTGGAAATAGCTTGCAAAGGTTGCCCGAGTCAGCCCTTTCACATTCTCGACGATGAAAGCCTTAGGACGTATTTGTCTAATTGCTTCCGCTGTCGCTGGAAACATGTCTCGTGTGTCAGAGTTAGCTTTGTGCTTACCACCAATTGAAAACGGCTGGCAAGGAGGACCACCTGCAAGAAGATCAATCCCTTTAGGAATTTTCGACCAGTCAAATTCTCTAACATCGCCCTCAAAAAGATCCCAATCACACAACAGCGGGAAACCATTCTTTTTGTTTTCTCTGACGGTATCACAGGCCCATTTATCCCATTCGACAACCGCAAGATGTTCAAAACCAGCAATTTCACAACCCATAGCCAAGCCACCAGCACCGGCAAATAGCTCTACAGATTTCATACTTATCTCCGCCTCATGGCTTATGCTCCGCATCTTAGCAATTTTATCCGTTCATCGGAACCAACAGATCCAGCCTCATCAGCCCTATACAACTAACAATACCAATCGATGTATGGGTCAAAATTAAGCTATAGCTCACCTTTTTCACCGTCTTGGGTGCACCAACAAAGACACTGACGCAATCTTTGCAGATTTCGTAGACTTTGTTGAATAAATCAGAGTTAGCTGACGGGATGGCTCTTGCCGACAGACCATTATGCGATCCGGACGCTGTGCGGCATACCCAACAACGTCATCCGGTTCAGCGCCTTGACCATTGCCATCGCTTCACCCACCTGCGCTTCATAGTCCCGCAGGTTCAGATATCGGCAATCAAAGGTCGGCTCCTTTCGCAATCCCCCCGCTGATTGATGCTAAGCGCAGGATGAAAAGTTCGATTTTGAGAAATATCTTTCAAAATCATATCTCTGTGCATTTCTTATCAAGCGATTAAAACACCTAAACCTATCAATATCTTTGTGGGATAGTGCAAAAGATTATCAACCAAAGACAAAACCCCAGAATAAACCCACTTACTCCCCAGTAGTCATTTTTCTATAGCATTTCATAAAAAAAAACTTTATTAACAGCATGTTACATAAATTCCCCACATCACCTGTACTTAGAACAGTCAAGTGGGGAACGGAGTCTGCATGTACCGCCGCTTCCCATTAAGTAACCATTTTCGATGGTGCTTCAGGTAAAGAGGGCTGCAAGATTTCTTCACCGTTGTCCACTAGTGCCCCATCATCAACAAGTTTTTTCAACCATCGCGTAAAATGTTTAATATCAATTCCCTGACTTTTCAAATCATCACGAATTGATTTTTTTGTGCATTTTTCACCATTTGCCAAACGATTATTTATTATTCCCCAAAGAATTTTATGATTTAGAGTGAGGTTAGAAACCTCAGATAATTCAGGAAATAAATATTTTGGTTTTCTCGCACTATCAATAACAGCTAGAGAAGAGACTGACTCACCATCAGTATCGACAAATAATTCTGACTTTTGCAATTCATAAGCGTTAGATTTCGGTTCTTCTGCATCTTTCATCTTCGTACAAGATAGAACTAATGCTTGTTCTTCGGCCTCTCTTTTAACATTAAACTCAACATCAAGTGCAGCTCTAAATGAGCTTGACCCTCTAGCCCCCTTAGATTCATCCTTGCCTGAATGATGTACAACAAGGACGGTTGCAGATGTTTTATTTTTTAATGAGTCACAGCCTTCAATAAATGCCCCCATATCTCTGGCGTCATTCTCATCCTTTCCACCAAAACAACGTGCAAGGGTGTCGAAAATAATTAGTCGAACAGGTAAACTCCCCATATCTTCAATGTATTTAACCAACTCAACAAGATTACTAATCTCTGACCTCCTCACTGGAAATACAGGCCTATTAACTAACCAAAGATTATCAACCTCTTTTTGGTGTATATTTTCCCAAGCTTTAACCCGGCGACATACACCAATTCCTCCTTCCCCTACTATATAGATAACAGCTCCCTGATTTACTTTATTTCCGGACCAATCAACTCCAGTTGCAATGTGACATGCCCATGACACTGCCAAAAAACTTTTATAAGACCCACTGGGACCATAAATGCTGCATAATGTTTGGTCTGGAAGGTGATTTTTCATAACATAACATTGCTGCCTGTTATAACCGTCTGACCCTTTACTTAATGGCATTCCATTGATGCTGGAAATTTTTTTTACATTGTTACTGATGTTTTCATCGTTCATAATATCATTTCCGTTATATAATTAGAGACTATTTTCTGACAAAGGCATCCCTCTGTCAGAAAGACAGTTTATTTTTCATTGCCATTTATTTTGTAGATGCACTAATTTTTTCTTGGATCCAGGAATTAATTTCACTTTCAATGAAAGCTACTTTTCTTGAGCCTATTTTTATCTTTCTTGGGAATACCCCCAATTTTATTAATTCATAGATCCTTGGCCGGGAGTATCCAGTTTTATTAATCACTTCATCAAACGTAAGCAACCTATCCATTTCTCACCTCTCATAAAAATTTATTTAATATTATTCCCAAAATCATATGGATGATGAAACCCATGGTGCAACTGCATTAGATAATCTGACCACCATTGCATCATTTTTTGCCTTTCTGGAATAAGCTCTGCTTTGTGAATGTATGCCGCACGAACATTATTTCTTTCTTGATGGCTCATTTGTCTTTCTATTGCATCCCGGCTCCATTTCCCAGACTCAATAAGGGCACTACATGCCATAGTCCTGAACCCATGAGAACAAAGTTCTTTTTTGGTATCGTATCCCATCGATTGTAAGGCATGATTAATAGTATTCTCACTCATTGGCTTTTTAGGGAAATGATCACTGGTAAATACAAATATTCTTTCTCCTGTAATGTTTTTTATTTCCTGAATAATCGAACATGCTTGATGACTCAACGGTACAATGTGGGGTGTTTTCATCTTAGAACCACGATAAGAATACTTTACCCCCGGAATTTCCTCCCTGACCGATGGGATAGTCCATAATGAATTTTCTAAGTCAAATTCCTTCCAGCGCGCAAAACGCAGCTCACTTGAGCGGACGAAAGTATGTAAAAGGAACGTCATCGCTAACTGAGTTAATCTTCTGCCTTTAAATTTTTCTATGCGTTTAAGGAACTCTGGAATATTCTCTAATTCAAGTGCAGCACGATGCTCCGCGTTTCTTTTTATCAGAGCCCCCGATTTGTGCGCAATGGGGTTAAATTCCAACAATCCATTATCAACAGCCAAAGTCATAACTGAATTAATACGCTGATAAATACGCGAAGCCAACTCTAAACGCCCTGAATCTTGAACTTGCTTAACAGGTTTTAGAAGATCCTGCGTTTTGAGAAACTTAATATTATCTTCACCAAATACTGGAAAAACCTCATCCAGTAGACTTTTAAGGATGCGTCTACTGTGTTCCTTTGACCATTGGCGATTACTCGCATGCCATTGCATAGCGACTTCACGGAATGTTAAAAAACCGCCTTCATCTTTCGTCCCTCTTGGATCAATTCCTCTGGCAATATTTCTTTTGACCTCTTCTCGTTTTTCACGAGCTAATGCCAAAGGGATATATTTATACTCACCAAGAGATGTCAGCCGATCTTCTCCATTAAATCGGTAACGCAGTCGCCAATAAGCAGAGCCATTTGATTTAATCAGCAGGTATAATCCACTGCCATCTGATAGACGACTATCTTTTTCGATAACTTCTCCACTCAGCTTCCGAGCATTTAACTCTCTGAGTTGTTTTTTAATATAAGCATCCGTCAGTAACATAATTAAATTCTCCGATAGTATTTTTAGATATCAAGACGTCTGTTAACGACTGACCACATATCCAAACTACTACGAGCGAAAGATGGGCCGAATAGCAAACCATGAAATACGGAGTTAAAACCCATAAAAACATAAATTATCGATATTTATTAAAATTAAATTCATATTTTTTTTAATTTTAAATCAAAAAAACATGCACATTACAGCATAATACACTACCTGAGATAGACCTCGGTTATTTCGGGCCTGAAATGCCCCAGTTCCTGACTGACAATCTCAAGTGCCTCAGTATAATGGCATCCGAGACTCTGAAGTTCTTCCATTCGTTCCTGCGCATAACTATGTCGCGTCCCATGACTACCCGCAGACCAGCCCAAGGTTCTGGTACTGACTGTGCTGAATGATCGGCTCCAAGATTGCCCTGCTGCGATAGCATAAAATTGGTCATAGTGGACACCACGATCAGTGATTTTTATCGGTTCTGGTAATCGTGTTGTCTCCAGGTTTTCGGCCAAATCGGTGGATAACCTAATTTCCCGAATTAGCCCGCCTTTTCCCTGCACCGTGTACGCCTTCCCAGACCGTCCCATAAATTTTTTAGCCGAAACAGGCCTGATATTCGGTTGGCGTTGCTGTAACTCACGGATCGTAAATAATTCGTGGCTGCGTAATCCCGCATTGTAGGCAATCAGTGTTGCCAGACCATTTTTATCAGACTGATGCGATGAAATAAGGAAAATCTGTTCTGATGTATATGATCTCGATGAAGATTTTTTCTCTTTCAAAGAATGCACTACCTCGAGAACTTCTCCGGAGGGCAACTCCTGTGTCAGATGAACCATCATTGCCTGTAGAGCCTGACGTTCCATATCAAGGCTTTTCTGACCAACAGCAGCAGCCCTGTGATGGAAATAAGCAATAGCCATTTCAGGCGTAATATCCTGTAGGTTTACTCCGCCATTTATTCTGAAATACAGGGCAATACGCGTCAGAGCTGCCTGATAATTTCTCACTGTGCCAACTGAGCAAAAGACATCAGCCTGCAAAATTTTCATTACGTTAGCTGCCTGCCGTTTTGCTATTTCTCGGTCAGTTTTTTCGACTGAGAATCTGGTCATTATTCTTCCCCAACCAGCGAGTGACTGTTGTTAAAACAACACATACTCTTTTTTGTCGTAACCAACGCTGGATTTCAGCAGCAGAAGCGCCATGCCGCCTTAGTGCAAGAATTTCCATCCGATATCTGTCCAGACGAGATTTATTGCGCCTGTAGGGCTTTTTCCTGCGCAGCCGTGTTTCTGCCTGTAATTGCCCGACTGTCATTTCTGCATCAAACATATGACACCTGCTAAATTGTAAGAACATCTGGCCCATGACCAGCGACCACTATGAAGCCATGACCCATAGCGCCTGTTCGCCCCGGTTAGCCTGCATCAGGCGGGCTCGGACTGTTCTCGCCCTGGATGTAAAGTTGTGAGTTTTTACCGCAGGCAATACCCCCATCAGATTAGGGTTCTGCGTATGAATTATTAGCGTTAGGAAGATTTGATAAAATGCTTATAAACATTACCATATTGAAATATGACGCAACTTAATCGCACTTTATAAATTTGATAGATTTGAGGAAAAAATTCATAACTTACTGAAAAATCAGGAAAAGCCATAGATTTTATACCTGTTCTGGCCAGGTTTTGCCATTAAATCATTATTGCCTGTTGTCGGCCAGGCTTTGCCATCAGGATGTTGTAATTTGTCAGTTTCAGCCCTGACAGTCCATGAGGACGGCTTCATACTTTTAAGTTAATAAAAATTCATAGCAAAATCAACGTTGCATCAATTAAGTTGCGCATTTTCTCTGCCAGCCTTTGCCGTGCAATGCCTCCCAGCCTTGTCCTTATATAACGCATAGCGTTATTGATGGTAAAAACCTTATCGAGTGAGCCTTCAGGCGATGCATTTTTTTGTAAGACTTGAGGCGTATGAATTTTCCCTCACACAAATCTTTCGGCAATTTGAATCAGGATGATAACCGTTTGAGCTTCATTAGCACGTCAGTTGACTGTTGTTCGCAAGTCATTTGAGCATCTTTTGATAAACTGACAGGTAGATTAGAGTCAGGAGCGGAAGTTCGTAATTTTTCTGACCACCGAGGGTGCATAGCTAACATTGTTTTGGGCTTTGTTGAATAGTGATTGTCGCATCTGATCGCTACAGTCATTTCAGCATCGGGTCCCCATGGCAAAGCAAAAGTTTAAAATCACCAACTGGTCAGCCAACAACAAAGCGCTAAGGCAGCAGGAAGGTGAGGAAATAATCGAGGGCCTGTAATGACTTTTCGGCATTCACTTCTTGATTTTATCATAATAATTATGTTGAAATCATGAAGTGAACCTGACGGAGAGACTTTCATGACCATACCATTTTGTGTCTTGCATACCGAAACTGATTCAAATGTTGTACTTAATGAACTGGGCATTTCAGAAAACGATATTCATGCCGCTCTGACGTCTGCTTTGTACGAGCGCCGAAAATCCAGCAAGCTCCACCCCGCAGTGGATGCAGGGTTCCGTTTCTGGAGTGAGATGGTTGCCGCGACCCGCCGTGTACTGATTGGCAGAGGTAACGGCTGGTCTCCTGAAGTGGTCAAGCGAATGGAAATGGTCGTTAACTCAGCTAGAGGGGTTAATCTGATTATCACCTCGGGTGACAGACACACAGGACGTCCTGATGGATTGCCGAAAACCAAAAATGCCAAGGGTGAGGCAACTCGCTCGATTGTTCACAGCAATCCTGGCACAGTTGATATGTTCCAGACAGATGCATTGTATTCAGGCAAATCTGAAATCACTCCGATAGATAGCACTCGCACTTATATCGTCCTGTATTATTATGATGCGGCTAACAAAGAGGTTCGCTGCGAGGTGTCTTATCCGGTAGGAATGGTGAATCAGGACGGATTTGCCCGCGTAAGCGCATGGAGTGAGCGTATTATTTTGAGTCCTCTGCCATTTGAAGGTGCGGATATTTTCCCTGATGAGGATTTCGATGATGACATATCAATTACTGTTGAAAGCAAATGAGTAACCCTGTTGATGAAGGTAAACGTCTTTTTAATCCGTCCCGGCTCAAGCTGGCACGGATCAGACGCAAGCTGACCCTGAAAGAACTTGCAGAAAAAATGAGGCTCTCCAGCCGTATTGTAATTGAGTACGAAAAAGCCTACTGCCTGTATGAACCCACGCCAGAAACGGTTCAAGCGTACTCTAAGGCTCTGAAATATCCAGAGTCCTTTTTTTTCGGGGATGACGTTGAAGCAATCGATCCACTGACGGTTTCATTCCGTTCTTTGCGCACGACAAAAGCCGCCGACCAGCATGCGGCAATTGGGGCTGGTGCGTTGGGGGTTATGCTGAGCGAGTATTTCAGCACCCGCTTCAGTCTGCCCCAAGCTGAATTACCGAATCTTCGTGGAAGTGAGCCTGAGGTTGCTGCTCAGGCGGTGCGCGAAGCTTGGGGGATTGGTAAGAAGAGTATCACCAATGTTGTTCATCTTCTAGAGAAGCACGGCGTTAAGGTGTTCTGGCTCTCGGAGGAAACGGCAAGTATTGATGCATTTTCGTTCTGGAAAGATGATGTCCCTTACATCTTTCTTAACACTCGTAAGTCAGGTGAACGCAGTCGTTTCGATGCGGCACATGAGCTGGCTCACCTAGTGCTTCACCGCCATGGTGATGTTAAAGGGCAGGATGCTGAGCGTGAAGCGGATGCTTTTGCGTCAGCATTTCTGATGCCCCCGGAAAACGTAATGGCAGTTAAGATGGCGTTTCCGACGTTTGACAAAATTGTGCAATTGAAATCGCTCTGGAAAGTCTCGGCGATGGCTCTCATTGTGAGAATGCGCAATCTGAACGTATTGACGGAATGGCAGTATAACAGCCTGATGCGCGATGCGACGGCAAAGGGGTATCGAACCGGTGAGCCGGGAGGAATTGAGCGTGAAAGGTCGCTCGTTATTGAAAAAATGATGGCCGCTCTGGCGAGTAACGGCATTCATCTGACTCATCTTAGTGATGTGCTTAACGTACCTCTTGATGAACTAAGCAGTCTGCTTTACGGTGTTGTGGCAATCAGCGGCGGCAATAGCAGAACTTCACAATCAAAGGCCTCGCTCCGTCTGGTATGAACAGGAAAGTTGCTCATGCTTAAAACCGCTAGGGGGAGTCTCTAGCGGTTTTTTATTGGTGGTCAGCCGACTCGCTGCTGCCATGTTTCTGAATAGTAACTCTCATGCTCAATGTTCGCCGCATTCTTACCCACATACTAGATATCGGCCAATGTATCTGAAATACCATGAGGGACTCGAAAAAATGTATCGGTATTACCCTCAATTCCCTTGGTCTCCCCCATTGATAAGTAAAGACAGACAGGTTGTAGCAACGTCTGTTCTGGTACATACCAGACGCCTTCACCTTTTAGGCTTTACCCCTTTTAACGGCCCACATTACTCAAAACCGTATACCACTTAAAATCGAACTTCCGATATACGGATCGGTATCCTGCATCATGCGATATACCAACAGATACCATCAGATATTATGAGAACAAGAAACGAACAGAATTTAGAGTATCTAGCTGATTTCAGAAACAAAAAAAGCCGCCCTTGGGCGACTTAATTGCATCGTATGGTGCCGAAGGCCGGACTCGAACCGGCACGTATTTCTACGGTTGATTTTGAATCAACTGCGTCTACCGATTTCGCCACTCCGGCACGGAAAGGATACGGAAAACGTTCTGGATTATACCTGTCACTGGCTGCCGCGCAAGCGGCAGAGTGCGATCGCCACGCTAAGTGTTGAAAAAAACAGCGCAAGCTGCATTTCGGCCAACATTCAATACGTTCCAGATATAACCCCCTCGTTCTCACCTTTCCCACTCGCGGTTTCCTCTTTCTCCGAGCCTGCTCGCAAAATCCTGCAAACGGCTCAATTCGGTTTACATTTTCGGCAATTTGTTATCAGATCCTGTTATTAGTACGCGTAATAACGCCGGTACTTTCCCAAAACAGGATTTCCGCAATGCGCTTCTATCAGATCGAACCGACGCTGGAGAACTACTGGCGCGGCATTATTCTTTTTGGCAAAAACGTCGCCTCCTATAAGTTTGCGCTGGCGCATGCGCTGTACGATATCCGCCGCGACGGTAGCGATCTGATACGCCTCGAGGAGCTGGCGGTGCCGTTCAGCCAGCATCTGTGTCGCCATCTTGAGCACGCCCCCAAACAGATCACGTCGCCAAAAAGCCAGTTTCTCAGCGCCTGTAGCCGCTTCAATCGCCAGGAGATAACCCAGGATCAGCTCATCGCGGCAACGGTTAAGCTCGGCTTTAGCGTGGTGCTGGATAAATTTCATAACGTGAATCAGGGCGAAATCGCCAGGCGCTTTTTTATCGACGAGCGTAAAACGCATCAGGGTATCCGTCTGACCGACGACTTTTATTCTCTGACGGAGCGCCAGCAGTACCAGAACCTGATCCACGAAACGGACGCCCGCTGGCGTCTGGTGGAGCAGGCGTGGGCAATGAACATCGCCAGCAGCCTGATCGCCGTGGAATATGATGCCGCCGAACAGCAGCTCTTCAGCACCCTGAATACCCGACGAGTTGCCATCTCCAGCTGTCGCGACAGCCTGAACGGCTACCAAAAAGGCCGCTGCTTTTACTGCTATGCGCCGATCAGTCTCGAAAGCGGAGATGAGAACCTGGCCGACGTTGACCACTTTATCCCGTGGGCGGCGCGCGGCGAGGTGGCGAATATCAACGGCGTCTGGAACCTGGTTCTCGCCTGCAAGAGCTGCAACCGCGGGGAGAAAGGCAAGTTTATGCGGGTACCGTCGGCAAAATTGCTGCGCCGCCTGCGCGACAGAAACGAATATTTTATTACCAGCCACCTTCCCTTGCGTGAAACCTTAATCCGTCAGACCGGCAACACGACCGCCCGCCGCGATGACTTCCTCGCCAAAATCTGGAACACTGCGCGCATTACGCTCCTTCATGAATGGGAACCTCAGGCCGCCGGAACGGATATATTCTGATGACAATCAACTACTACCAGCAGAACGCTGACAGCTTTGTGGCTTCAACCGTCGCTGTCGATATGACCTCTCTGTACGCGCCTTTTATCGAGGCAATTGAACCGAACGGGCTGATCCTCGATGCGGGATGCGGCTCAGGACGCGATGCCAAAGCCTTTGCCGATATGGGCTACCGGGTCGAGGCGTTTGACGCCTCACCGGCCATGGTCGAGTGGGCTGCGCAACACAGCGGGCTGGCCGTGCGTCAGGCGACCTTTCAAAGTATCAGCGAAAGCGCGCGGTATGACGGCATCTGGTGCTGCGCTTCGCTGCTGCACGTTCCCGCCGCGGAGCTGCCGGGAGTAATGCACAAACTGGCTACGGCCCTCAAACCCGGCGGCATCTGGTACGTCTCATTTAAATACGGTTCAGGCGAGCGAGAAAAAGAGGGGCGGCGGTTTACCGATCTCGATGAAGCAGGGCTGACGGCGCTGGTCGAACCGCTGGCGGATATCCGTCTTGCCAACATGTGGCAGACGGTGGATAAGCGCCCGGAGCGGAGCGAAATCTGGCTCAACGCGCTGTTACTCAAAAGCTGAACTATCGCGATGGCTTCTCTCTCGCGGAGAAGCCGGCTTGCGCAAGCTTCCCCCTCCTTCTGCCAAGCGTCCCCTCGCCCCATGCTCTACACTTCCTTCTTAACTACGCCAAACCCAAGGAAACTGTCATGAGCACTATTAAAAGTTACGCCGCCAAAGAAGCGGGCGCCGATCTGTCGCTGTGGGAGTACGATGCCGGCGACCTTAAGCCGGAAGATGTCGAAGTGCAGGTGGAGTACTGCGGGATCTGCCACTCCGACCTGTCGATGATCGACAACGAATGGGGCATGTCGAGCTATCCACTGGTGGCCGGTCACGAGGTGATTGGCCGGGTGGCGGCCCTGGGCAGCGCGGCGCAGGATAAAGGGCTGAAGGTTGGCCAGAAGGTCGGCATTGGCTGGACGGCGCGCAGCTGCGGCCACTGCGACGCCTGTATCAGCGGCAACCACGTGAACTGTCTGGAAGGCTCGGTGCCCACCATCATCAACCGCGGCGGCTTCGCCGATAAGCTGCGCGCCGACTGGCAATGGGTGATCCCGCTGCCGGAAAACGTCGATCTCGAATCTGCCGGGCCGATGCTCTGCGGCGGCATCACCGTCTTCAAGCCGCTGCTGATGCATCACGTCACGGCGAACAGCCGCGTCGGCGTCATCGGCATTGGCGGCCTCGGCCATATCGCCATCAAGCTGCTGCACGCGATGGGCGCGGAAGTCACCGCCTTTAGCTCCAATCCGGCGAAAGAGCAGGAAGTGCTGGCAATGGGCGCCGATCGCGTGGTGAACAGCCGCGATCCCGAAGCCTTAAAGGCGCTGGCCGGCCAGTTCGACCTGATTATCAACACCGTCGCCGTCGACCTCGACTGGCAGCCGTACTTTGAAGCGCTGGCGTACGGCGGCAACTTCCACACCGTCGGCGCGGTAATGAAGCCGTTCCCGGTCCCCGCTTTTACCCTGATTGGCGGCGACCGCAGCATCTCCGGTTCGGCCACCGGCAACCCGTCCGAGCTGCGCAAGCTGATGAAATTTGCCGGACGCAGCAAAGTCGCGCCGACCACCGAGCTGTTCCCGATGTCGCAGATCAACGAGGCGCTGAAGCACGTTCGCGAGGGCAAGGCCCGCTACCGCGTGGTGCTGAAAGCCGACTTCTGATCGTTCCTCGTCATGCTTCAGGCCGCAGCCGCGCGGCCTGAACGCCACTGACCGGGGTGATGCCGGGCGGCCCGTCTGCCCGGCGCTTGTTTCCCCTGGTCATTAAACCGTCATCTCCCCGCCATACGTTTGCAGTCAATCCTTCTCACAATCCGGGCTTCTACAAACGCCTGAATGAGACGTCCGCCACCATGAGAAAAACCTGGCTCCCCTGGCTGATACTGTCGCCTTCCCTGCTGTTTTTATTGCTGTTTACCTGGTTCCCCCTCGGGCGATCGATTTATGACAGCCTGTTCGATACCCGCATGGTCAGCGACGGCGGCCAGTATGTCGGGCTGGAGAACTTCAGTCGTCTGTTCGCCGACGGCGTCTTCTGGCAGTCGCTGGTGAATAACCTGCTTTATATCCTGCTGACGGTGGTACCGGGCGTGACCCTCGCCCTGCTGCTGGCGGTCGCCCTGACCGAGAATCACCGCGTCAACCGCTGGCTGCGCACCGCCTTCTTCTTCCCGATGATTATCCCGATGGTCAGCGCCGCCGCGCTGTGGCTGTTTATCTTTATGCCCGGCCTTGGCCTGCTCGACCACTATCTGGCGAAGCTGTTTGGCCCGATGAACAACAACTGGCTGGGGCGCAGCAATAGCGCGCTGCTGGCGCTGGCGCTGATTGGCGTGTGGAAGTTCGCCGGTTACTACATGCTGTTTTTCCTCGCCGGGCTGCAAAGCATTCCGGCCTCCACGCGCGAAGCGGCGATCGTGGAAGGCGCCACCCGCACGCAGGTGTTCTTTAAGGTCACGCTGCCGCTGCTGCGCCCGACCCTGAGCTTCGTGATAACCACGGCGCTGATCTACTCCATCACCCAGATCGACCACGTGGCGGTGATGACCCGCGGCGGGCCGGATAACGCCACTACCGTGCTGCTCTACTACATCCAGAACCTCGCCTGGGATACCCATGATTTAGGTAAAGCTTCCGCCGCCACCTTCCTGACGCTGGCCGGGCTGTTTGCCTTCTCGCTGATTAACCTCAAACTGCTGGAGAAAGGAGCGCACTATGAGCGCTGAAATCTCGCCGCTGGCGCTGCGATCGCACAGCGCATCGCGCCCACTCTGGCTGCGCCTGCGCCGCTCGCAGCCCTTTACGCTCACGGTATTAATGTGCTGCCTGGCGCTGTTGTGGATGAGCCCGTTTTTATGGATGCTGGCGACCTCGTTTAGCGCCACGACCTTCGGCGAGGATATGGCCTCGCTGCTGCCCCGTATGCCGCTGACGCTGGATAACTTCCGCGATGCCTGGGCCAGCGCCGACTGGCTGAGCCTCTACGCCAACACCCTTATCTTCACCTTCGGCACCTTCTTCGTGCAGCTGTTGACCATCACCACCGCCGGCTACGTCTTCGCCTGCCACGAGTTCCGCGGCAAGAAGACGCTGTTCCTGATGTTCCTCGTCCAGCTGATGATCATGCCGGTGGTGATGATGGTGCCGAACATGCTGACCCTGAAAACCTTCGGCCTGCTCAACACCCTCACCGGGGTGATGATGCCCTACTTCACCTCGGCGTTCGGCGTGTTCCTGATGCGTCAGGCGTTTCTGGCCATACCCAAAGAGCTGGAAGAGGCGGCGCTGATGGAGGGCTGTCGCTGGTGGCAGGTGCTGTTCCGCGTGCTGCTGCCGATGTCCTGGCCGTCGGTGCTGGCCTTCGCCACCGTCAGTATTACCTACCACTGGAACGAGTATCTGTGGCCGCTGATGATGCTGAACGACCCGGACAAACAGGTGCTGACCGTGGGGCTGGTCTCGTTCGCCATGGGCGCAGAATCCGGCGGTCAGTGGGGCATCATCGGCGCCGGCACGCTGATGGTCTGCCTGCCGCTGATGCTGGCGTTCATCCTCTTCCAGAAACAGTTCCTGCGAAGCTTCGGCTTCTCCGGGATAAAATAAGGAGCTCTTCATGCTGTTAGCGCAAATTTCCGATACCCATTTCCGCAGCCGCGGCCAGAAGCTGTACGGCTTTATTGACGTCAACGCCGCCAATGCCGACGTCGTCTCCCAGCTGAATGCCCTGCAGGAGCGTCCGGACGCGGTGGTGGTGAGCGGCGATATCGTCAACTGCGGCCGCCCGGAAGAGTATGAGGTCGCCCGCCAGATCCTCGGCAGCCTGAACTATCCGCTGTATCTCATTCCCGGCAACCACGACGATAAAGCGCTGTTTCTGGAATATCTGCATCCGCTGTGTCCGCAGCTCGGCAGCGATGCGCAAAACATGCACTACGCGGTAGACGATTTTGCCACTCGCCTGCTGTTTATCGACTCCAGCCGGGCGGGTACGTCGAAAGGCTGGCTGACCGAGGAAACCATCAAGTGGCTGGAGGCTCAGCTGTTTGATGGCGGCGATAAACCGGCGACGGTGTTTATGCATCATCCGCCGCTGCCGCTGGGCAACGCGCAGATGGACCCTATCGCCTGCGAAAACGGCCATCGTCTGCTGGCGCTGGTTGAGCGTTTCCCGTCGCTGACGCGCATTTTCTGCGGCCATAACCACAGCCTGACCATGACCCAGTATCGCCAGGCCATCATCTCCACCATCCCGGGAACCGTCCACCAGGTGCCCTACTTTCATGAAGATACCCGTCCGTACTACGACCTCTCTCCGGCGTCGTGCCTGATGCATCGCCAGGTCGACGAGCAGTGGGTGAGCTATCAGCATCCTCTGACCCACTACGCCGGACCGTGGATGTACGACGAAAATATCAGCTGCCCAACGGAAGATTGCTAAACGCCATGCTTAGTCTGCAAAACATCAGTAAACAGTTTGACGGTAAACCGGCCCTCAGCGCCCTGTCGCTGGATATTCGCGAAGGGGAGTTCGTGGTGCTGGTGGGCCCGTCCGGCTGCGGTAAAAGCACCCTGCTGCGCCTGCTCGCCGGGCTGGAGCCGGTCAGCGAGGGGGAGATCTGGCTGCACGATGAGAACATCACCGAAATGTCGCCCAGAGAGCGCAACTTCGCGATGATCTTCCAGAACTATGCGCTGTTTCCGCATCTGTCGGTGCGCGACAACATCACCTTCGGCATGAAAGTGCGCAAGGAAGAGAAAAGCAGCTGGCAGCCGCGGGTGGATAAAGTCGCGCAGATGCTGCAGCTGGATACCCTGCTCGATCGAAAACCGGCGAAGCTCTCCGGCGGCCAGCGGCAGCGGGTGGCGATGGCGCGGGCGATTGTGCGCAATCCGCGCCTGTTCCTGATGGATGAGCCGCTCTCCAACCTCGACGCCCGCCTGCGTAGCGAGGTGCGCGACAGCATTATGGACCTCCACCAGCAGCTCAGAACCAGCACCGTCTACGTCACCCATGACCAGACGGAAGCGATGTCGATGGCCGACCGCATCGTGGTGATGAACGGCGGCCACGTACAGCAGGTCGGGCGACCGGAGTATCTGTACGCCAACCCGGCCAACCTGTTTGTCGCCGGGTTTATCGGATCTCCGGCGATGAATCTGCTCTCACTGCCCTGCGCTGATGGTGAGGTATTACTGGGTGAGCTGCGCTATCCGCTGCCGCCGCGCTACCGTGAAGAATCCCGGGTATGGTTAGGCATTCGCCCGGAACATATCAGCGACCGCGTGGAGGAGAGCCATCTGCGCCTGCCCGCCACCGTGCTGCAACGAGAACTGATGGGAGCCGATTATTTGCTCCACGTCAGCACCCCCATCGGCACCTTACGCTTTAGCCGTCGCCATCGCGGCGCGGTGCCGGAGAAAGGCGATTCGCTGATCCTCGGCTTTTCACCTGCCGATGTGCATCTTTTTCATGCTGAGACCCAGCATAATTTACTGATGGAGACAGACCATGTTTAAACCTCTCACCGCTCTCGCGGTTGGGCTCAGCCTTGCCCTGAGCGGCGCGGCGCTGGCGAAAGAGAAGATCGACTTCATGTTTCCGGCGCCGGTGGACGGCAAGCTGACCATGGAGATGACCCGCGTCATTAAGCAATTCAACGAGTCGCAGCAGGATGTCGAAGTGCGCGGGATCTTTACCGGCAACTACGACACCACCAAGATCAAAGCCGAATCGGCGCAGAAGGCCGGGCAGCCGCCCGCGCTGGTGATTATGTCCGCCAACTTCACCACCGATCTGGCGCTGAAGGGTGAGATCCTGCCGATGGACGAGCTGTTCCAGTATGGCGATCAAAAAGCGGGGGATTTTCTGGTGAAGGCGTTCTGGCCCGCAATGCATAAAAACGCCCAGGTGATGGGCACCACCTATGCGATCCCGTTCCATAACTCGACGCCGATCCTCTACTACAACAAAACGATGTTCGATCGGGCCGGGATCAAACAGCCGCCGCAAACCTGGGCCGAGCTGCTGGCGGACGCCAGAAAGCTGACCGACGAAAGCAAAGGCCAGTGGGGGATCATGCTGCCGTCGACCAACGATGATTACGGCGGCTGGATCTTCTCGGCGCTGGTGCGCGCCAACGGCGGGAAATACTTTAACGAGGACTATCCGGGCGAAGTCTATTACAACACGCCAACCACCATCGGCGCCCTGCGCTTCTGGCAGAACCTGGTCTATAAAGACAAAGTCATGCCTTCCGGCGTGCTGAATTCGAAACAGATCGGCGCTAGCTTCTTCTCCGGCAAAGTCGGAATGGCGATGCTGAGCACCGGCGCGCTGGGCTTTATGCGCGAGAACAGCAAAGATTTTGAGCTGGGCGTAGCGATGCTGCCGGCCAAAGAGCAGCGCGCGGTACCGATCGGCGGCGCCAGCCTGGTGAGCTTCAAGGGCATCAACGACGCGCAGAAAAAAGCGGCGTATCAGTTCCTGACGTATCTGGTGAGCCCGCAGGTCAATGGCGCCTGGAGCCGCTTTACCGGCTACTTCTCCCCGCGTAAGGCCGCCTACGATACGCCGGAAATGAAGGCGTATCTGCAGCAGGATCCGCGCGCGGCGATCGCCCTCGAACAGCTGAAGTATGCCCATCCGTGGTACTCCACCTGGGAGACCGTTGCCGTGCGTAAAGCGATGGAAAACCAGCTGGCCGCGGTGGTGAACGATGCCAAAGTCACCCCGGAAGCCGCGGTGCAGGCGGCGCAGAAGGAAGCCGATGCGCTGATGAAGCCCTACGTCGATAAGACCGCGCTGGCGGAAGTGAAGTAGGCCTTCCCTCACTATCCCCGCCGATAGCTGAGGTATCTTCTGCAATACCGTACGGAAGCAGTGTGCCCCCTCCCCCTTTTCAAGGGGAGGGGATCGTTCGATACGGCTCGTTAGCCCGGTCCGTGCAGACCGCTGAGCACCGCACCAGCATCGCAGGTACCGTTGGCAATCAGCGTTACACTTTATCCGCCTGCGATTCAGCCACTATTCGCCGGGCCCTGGCGGCCTGCCCTTCTTCACTGGTGTCCAGCTTATCCCGCAGATAGTGCTCGATTTGTTCAAGACTACGGTGGCGGGTTTCCGGTACGCATTTAATCACGAATATCGCACCGAATACGCCAATACCGGCGAAGATAAAGAAGGTGCCTGAAAGCCCTAACCACGCCAGCAGTATCGGGAAGAACAGGGAGATCAGGAAGTTGGCAATCCACATTGAGAATACCGCCCCCCCCATAAAAATACCGCGCAGGCGGGTTGGAAATATTTCCGACATGAGCAGCCAGGTCACTGGCGATAGCGCCCCCTGCTGAAAGCTCAGAAACAGTAACATCCCTGCCAGAACCATATAGGCGCGCAGCGCATCAGGCTGGCCGTTAACCGTCTCCGGCAACAGATAGCTGACCGCACCGATAAAGACCAGGCAGGCGGTGCAGCCGAACTGACCAATCATGGTCATCGGGCGACGGCCAATTTTGCCAAGCATCCAGATGCCAACGAATGTCATCAATACTGAGACTACGCCATTGGCGATAGTGGCAAACAGCGCGGCATTATCAGTCATACCAACCGAGGTCAGTACCGTGGGGGCATAGTACATAATGGTATTTACACCGGTAAGCTGTTGGATAACCGCTATACCAATACCGATCATAAACAGCTTGAACAACCACGGGGTCATAATCTCGCTGAACCGGGGCTTACCGAGATTGCGCTGCTCATCCAGCGTTTCGGTGATCTCCAGCAGCTCCCACTCAACATCATCTTTATGCCGGGTGCGCTCAAGCACGCGACGGGCTTCCGCCAGGCGCCCTTTCATCGCGTACCAGCGCGGTGAATCCGGCATAAACATCATGCCAAACCAGAGCAGCACGGCGGGTAGCGTCGCCACCGCCAGCATCCAGCGCCAGGTGCTTTCCCCGCCCCAGACTTCATGGAACGTGGCATTAGAAATATAGGCCAGCAGCTGACCGGATACGATCATCAGCTCCTGCAAAGTAACCAGCTGTCCGCGCTTATTCGCGGGAGCTATCTCGGCAATATAGACCGGAACGGTGGCCGCCGCCCCGCCGACCGCCACGCCGAGAATAAGGCGAAAGAAAATCATCCAGTTAACGTCCGGCGCCATAGAGGTGCCTATCGCGCCGATGGCAAAAAGCACCGCCAGCCACAGAATAATTTTCTTTCTGCCCGCCGCATTCGCCAGATTGCCAGAAAGCAGCGCGCCAAAGGCGGCGCCGAATAGCAGCGAGCTGGTGACCAGACCGGTGGTAAAGGGAGTAAGATGAAGCTCGGTGCCCATAAAGAGTAAGGCACCGGAAATCACCCCGGTATCATAGCCAAAAAGTAAACCGCCAAGCGTCGCGATCAGGGCGACAACTTTTACAAAGGGCGTTGTCGGGGTCTCGCTATTCGGTCCCGACGCTTTATTGAGTGTAAGATATTGTTCCTTAGACATAATAGACTCCAGTAACCCGCCTTGTTTGAGGGAAGATTTGCTCTAGTCTGAATGCAGAGGCCGAGGCCTCACCGACGTGTTGTTTTCGTGCTACGTCTTGAGCTACTGCTGAGTGAAGGGGTAAAAAAAGCAGGCCATACGACGTATGGCCTGAAAATAAAACAACGATTAGATTCCTGCCGTCTCGCGGATATATTTGCGCGCTTTTACGGCGTATTCGAATGGGTTGGCCAGCGCCGGATCCTGCTCGGCCTCAACCACCATCCAGCCTTTATAGCCATGCTCGTCCAGCAGCTTGAACACCGGACGGAAATCAATGACGCCGTCGCCCGGCACGGTGAAGGTCCCCTTCTTCACGCCGTCCAGGAAGGAGAGCCCTTCGCGACGCACCTGCTCGATCACCGGCGGACGCACGTCTTTCAGGTGCACGTGGTTAATGCGCGGCAGATATTTTTTCAGAATCGCCAGCATCGGCTCTTCGCCGCCTTCGGAATACCAGGCGTGTCCGGTGTCGTAGAGCAGGAAGACTTTGTCATCCACCAGCGACATAAACTTGTCGATCTCTGCCGTCGTCTGGATACCGGTGCCCATATGGTGGTGCAGACAAACCTGCATGCCCTTTTCCGCCGCCAGGCGACCGAGGGTGTTATAGCCTTCCGCCACCCGCTGCCACTCTTCTTCGCTAAAGCACGGTTTCGCATTCTCCAGGATGGGCTTTTCCAGCCCCTGGATGCTGCCGCTCTGCTCAGAGCAGCCGATCACTTTCGCGCCCATAGCATGCAGGAAATTCATGTGGTTAACGAATTCATCAATGGTCTTTTCCCGCTGGCCGTTAGCAAAAAAGGTGCTGAACCAGGCGTTGCAAATCTGAATGCCGCGGATATCCAGCATCGGCTTGAGAACCGCCGGATCGCGTGGATATTTGCTGCCGACTTCGCTGCCGGTAAAGCCCGCCAGCGCCATTTCGCTGACGATTTGCTGGAAAGTATTCTCGCTGCCCAGCTCCGGCATATCGTCGTTAGTCCAGCCAATCGGGGCGATAGCCAGTTTTACGTTATCTTTGTTCATAGTAGGGGGCTCCTGCCGCTGCGCCTTACCGGCGCAGCAATTCACGTTCGATGAGTTCACGGGTTTCCACTGCCTGGTATTTCATCTTTTCCGGGTAGCCGAACAGCGAGGTGGCCACAATCGGCTCACCGCCGACCTTGAAGGTCTGCTCGGCAAATTTCATATCGCGCAGGGTGCGGAACAGCGCGTCGAAATCAACATCCCCTTCTCCGACGCCCACGTGCTGGTGAACGACGGCATCTACGCCCGGTGGGTTAACGATATAGCGGCAGTGTTTTGTATGGTTGCGGGTATCCGCGATCAGCACATGGGAGAGATCGCTTCCCGCGTAGCGCAGCATCTTCTCAACGTCGCCCACGCCTTTGTCATAGAAGAAGGTGTGCGGGACGCTGTAAACGTACTTAACGTTATCGCTGCGGAACGACTTCACGATATCGACGGTTTCGTTGTTCTCTTCGCAGAAGTCCCACGGATGTGCCTGAATTTCAACGCGGATGCCTTCGCGCTCAAAAATCGGCAGCAGCTCTTCCATGGAGCGATAGAACATCTCATCGCAAATCTCGGGCTGGTTAGGATCGCCGGAGAACTCGGTGTTGATCACCTGTACACCCATTTCAACCGCGATTTCGATCAGCCGTTTCCAGTTTTTCACTGCCGCCTGACGGCGCAGCTCATCCGGACCGGACCAGCGGTAGACGCAGATAAACGAGGAGAGCTCCACGCCGGTATCGCGCAGCGCCTGCTTGTACTCAGCCATAATTTCCCTGCTGGCGCGCGGGTGCTTGTAGAACGGGTTGATCTGCGGGTGCGGCGATTGCTCAATGTACTTGTAGCCCCACTCCGCCACCTGATGGACCATTCGGGTTACCCCGAGGTCTTTAATGACATCAACGTCAAAAGCAATTTTCATCGTCGTTACCTGTGCAAAGAAGTTCCGTCAGCAAAGCGGGATTAGCGTTTGTAGAATGCCGGGCATTCCGGCAGCGTCACATCAACCGGCTCGCTGGTTTCCTGGGCTTTGATACAGGCGTCGGCAGCAACGGACGCCGCGTAGCCATCCCACGCCGATGGGCCGTGCAGCTGGCCGGCCTGAACATCATTGATAAAGGCCTGTAGCTCAACGTCATACGCTTTGATAAAGCGATCCTTCCAGTCGGTCAGGATAGCGGTCGACAGGTTAGCGGCTTTGCGCATCTGCACAGCCGACGGCTCAGGCAGGCGGGCAATCCCGGTTTCCCCTACCACTTCACACTGGATGTCGTAGCCGTACTGGCAGTTCACGAAGACTTCCACGTCGATCAGCGTGCCTTTTTTGGTTTCAAACGACACGATCTGCGGGTCTTTCAGGCGCGCGTGGGTGTGGGACGTGGAGCGTGGGAAGCGCACCTGCACGGAAACATAGTCGTCATTCAGCAGCCAGCGCAGAACGTCCAGTTCGTGAATCAGGGTGTTGGTGATCGCCATGTTGGTGATGTAATCCTCGCCCACCGACTGGTTGCGGTGCGCGCAGCGCAGCATCAGCGGCGCGCCGATATCGCCGTCATCGATCACTTTTTTCAGCGCCAGATAGCCTTCGTCGTAAGGGCGCATAAATCCAACCTGCACCAGGCGGCGACCGGCTTTCATTTCCGCATCAACGATGCGGCGGCAGCCTTCCGCGCTCATCGCCAGCGGCTTCTCGCAGAACACCGGCTTCCCGGCGGCGATGGCGGCCAGGGTGTACTCTTCGTGGGTGGGATCCCATGAGGTCACCAGAATAGCGTCCACGTCGCTGGCCTTAATCACGTCATGACCGTCGGCGTACACTTCGGCATGCACGCCCGGCAGCGCAACCGCGGCGCGGGCGTTCTCTTCGTTGATATCCGAAACCGCCACTACCGTGGCTCCCTGCAGTACCTGAGTGCAACGACGGATATGCTCTTTACCGATAGCGCCGGCACCGATGACACCTAATTTGAGTGACATAGTTGGTTTTCTCCCGAGATTTGTAGGGTTCAGGGTTTGTGTTCTGTTTTAGTAATCCCGCGCCTGAGCGCGTTTTTCATTGATCATTTGCGCCACCTTGCGGATCCGCTCGGAGAGCGCAGACTGCGCGACGCCGACGTTCCACCAGCTGCCGTATTTGTGCACCATGGTTTTCGGCAGCACTTTAATGTCTATCAGGGTGCTGACGGTTTCGCGGCGCGCGGCGTCCAGCGCGTGGCGTAGTTCTTCTAGCGTCGTGACGCGCCAGGTTTTGCAGCCGTAGCCGGCAGCGACGGTGGCGAAATCTACCGGCACCAGGCCGCCCTGCAGCTGGCCCGATTCGGCGCAGCGGAAGCGGAACTCGGTGCCGAAGCTGTCCATACCGTGCTCCATTTGCAGGTTGTTAATGCAGCCGTTGGCCATGTTGTCGAGCAGCACGATGTTGATCTTCGCGCGCTCCTGCAGGGAGGTCACCAGCTCGGAGTGCAGCATCATGAACGAGCCGTCGCCGACCAGCGAATAGACCTCGCTTTGCGGTTGGGCTAACTTCACGCCCAGCGCGGCGCTGACTTCGTACCCCATGCAGGAGTAGCCGTATTCCACGTGATAGGTGTTGGTGGCCCGGTTGCGCCAGACGCGCTGCAGGTCTCCCGGCAGGCTACCCGCCGCCGCCACAATCACCGCATCCGCCGGCAGCGTTTCGTTGAGTACGCCAAGGACGCTGCTTTGCGTCAGGGTGGAGTCGGTTATCTGACGAAATTCGCGATACACCGATTCCCGATCCAGATGGTCGTCGATTTCCGGGACGAAAGCGGTTTCCTGCCACACCGCCTGGTAAACGCGCTGGGTCTCTTTCAGCTGGCGGCTCTGCACGCTTTCAATCTGCTCGCCCCAGCCAGCCTGCCAGGATTCGCCGGACAGGGCGTCGTCCAGGGCAGTGAGGGCTTCGCGGGCATCCGCCAGCATCGGGATGCCATCCAGCTTCCAGGCGTCGAAGTTGCTGACGTTAATATTGAGGAAGCGCACGCCCGGGTGCTGGAAAATCCATTTTGACGAGGTGGTGAAATCGCTGAAACGCGTGCCGAGACCGATGACCAGATCCGCCTCTTTCGCCAGCAGGTTCGCCGCCAGGCAGCCGGTTTCGCCGACGCCGCCCACGTTATACGGATGCGAAGAGACAACGCTGCCTTTACCCGCCTGGGTTTCGGCAAACGGCACGCCGTAGCGCTCGGCAAAACGGGTCAACGCCTCGCCGGCGTCGGAGTATTTCACCCCGCCGCCGCAGACGATCAGCGGCTTACGGCTGGCTTTAATCGCCGCCACGGCATCCGCCAGCTGCGCGGCGCTGGCCGGACGGCGGTCAAGGCGGTGTACCCGGCGGGTAAAGAAGGATTCCGGATAATCCCAGGCTTCGCCCTGGACATCCTGCGGCAGACAGAGCGTGACCGCACCGGTTTCCGCCGGGTCGGTCAACACGCGCATGGCGTTGATGCAGGCGCTCATCAGCTGTTCCGGACGGGTGATGCGATCCCAGTATTTACTCACCGCGCGAAACGCGTCGTTAGTGGTAATGCTGAGATCGTGGCTCTGTTCGATTTGCTGCAGCACCGGGTCAGGCTGGCGGGTCGCAAATACATCGCCCGGCAGCAGCAGCAGCGGGATGCGGTTGGCGGTCGCGGTCGCGGCAGCGGTAATCATGTTCGCCGCGCCGGGGCCAATGGAGGAGGTGCAGGCAATAATCTGACGACGCAGGGACTGTCTGGCAAAACCGGTGGCGACATGCGCCATCCCTTGCTCGTTACGCCCCTGATAGACCCGCATTTCACCGCTATCTTGTTCAAGGGCCTGGCCCATTCCCAGCACGTTGCCGTGGCCAAAGATAGCAAAGATGCCTTTGACGAACTTATGCTCTTCGCCATCGACTTCCAGGTACTGGTTATCCAGGAACTTCACCAGCGCCTGCGCCATTGTCAGTCTCAGTTTGCCCATGTTGCCCAATCCTTATTGTTCAGTATTTGCGTGTGGGTTCGCGTTTTGCCCTGCCCAGCGATACAAGCGATGAGTCAGGGAAATCGTTAACGTCACTGGAATACTTCTGGATTATAGGCAAACATTTTTTTCATTAAATAGAAATACAGAAGAAATATTTCATTTTGCGAGAGCGATCAAACTCTCTATGCATTTCACCCGTTTCATTCGCATCCTGTATACGGGATAACGCGCAAATTACGCGGCCCACCTCTTAATATCCCCTTAAAAATCATAGGTAAAGACCGCATCTAAACGGGCTCTGGTTCAACTTTCAGCCGCAGCCCAGGATCCGAGGCAGAATGAGGCTCAGCGCGGCATAGTGGTATATCCCTCACATTTTTGGTTTTTTAATTTCGATCTAGTTTGCAAATGAAATATTTATTTCTCAAACTAGAGATAACCAATAACCCTCAGGCTGTTTTCGGAGACGCTGTCGGTATCCCGACTCTTCCGTACAGCAGAAATGCAAAAGGAAACCCTAGCTATGAATGCAGCAGTAAAGCGACTCGACGTCATCTGTATTGGCCGGGTGGCAGTCGATCTCTATGCCCAGCAGATTGGCGCGAGGCTGGAAGATGTCGCCAGTTTTTCTAAATACCTGGGTGGCTCTTCCGGCAACGTCGCCTTCGGCACCGCCATTCAGGGATTAAAATCGGCAATGCTCGCTCGCGTGGGCGATGAGCATAATGGTCGTTTTCTACGCGAAACCCTGAGCCGCGCCGGCGTCGATACCGAATATCTGATCACCGATAAGCAGCGCCTGACGGCGTTAGTGATGCTGGGGATTAAAGATCAGGAGACGTTTCCGCTGATCTTTTACCGCGATAACTGCGCCGATATGGCCCTTTCGCCAGAAGATATTAAGGAAGAGTACATCGCCTCTTCCCGGGCGCTGGCGGTAACCGGCACCCACCTTTCGCACGCCAACACGCGCGAAGCGGTGCTGAAGGCGCTGGAGTACGCCCGCCGCCACGGCCTGCGTACCGCGCTGGATATCGACTATCGTCCGGTGCTTTGGGGGTTAACGTCTTTAGGCGACGGTGAAACGCGTTTCATTGAATCCGGCCAGGTGACCAGCCAGCTGCAGGAAGTCCTGCATCTGTTCGATTTAGTGGTGGGGACAGAAGAGGAGTTTCATATTGCCGGCGGCAGCACCGATACCCTGACCGCGCTGAAAAACGTGCGTAACGCCACGAAAGCGACGCTGGTTTGCAAGCGCGGTCCGATGGGCTGCGTGGTGCTGGAAGGCGCTATTCCCGACAGCTGGGATAGCGTGCCGCTGCAGCAGGGCGTACGCGTAGACGTGCTTAACGTCCTGGGCGCGGGCGATGCCTTTATGTCCGGCCTGCTGCGCGGCTGGCTTAACGATGAAGGCTGGGAGCAGGCCTGCCGCTACGCTAACGCCTGCGGCGCGCTGGTGGTTTCACGCCACGGCTGCGCACCCGCAATGCCGACCAAAGCCGAGCTTGACGACTATCTGTCGCGGGCAGAATCGGTGCCGCGTCCGGATATCGACGATCGTCTCAACCATCTCCATCGCGTCACCAGCCGCCGCCAGGCGTGGCCGGAGCTGTGCATTTTCGCCTTTGACCACCGTAAACAGCTGGCAGATCTGGCGCTGGAAACCGGGCGTGATGAATCCTGCATTCCGCAGCTGAAGCTGCTGCTGCTGGCGGCCGCGGAAGCCGCCGCAGACGAAGCCGGTCTTGACGGTCGCAGCGGCATCCTCGCCGATGGCACCTACGGCCAGCGCTCGCTCAATGCCATCACCGGCAAGGGCTGGTGGATTGGTCGACCGATTGAAATGCCGAGCTCGCGCCCGCTGCGCCTGGAACATGGCAACATCGGTTCCCAGCTGATCGACTGGCCGCTGGAGCACGTGGTGAAATGCCTGGTCTTCTATCATCCGGCCGATCCGGCCGAGCTGCGCGCCGAACAGGATGCGCTGCTGCTGGAGGTCTGGCAGGCGTGCAACAAGTCCGGGCATGAGCTGCTGCTGGAAATCATCCTGCCGGAAAACGGCCCGGATAAAGATGAACGCCACTACCACGACATGCTGGAGCACTTCTATCAGCTGGGCATCCAGCCGGACTGGTGGAAGCTGCCGCCGCTGTCGAGCGCGGAATGGGAAAGGATTGGCAAACTGATTGCGCGCGAAGATAGCTGGTGCCGCGGGATCTTAATCCTCGGCCTGGACGCTCCTTCGGATCGTCTGCGCGCCGGTTTTGCCGAAGCGGCGAAGCATCCGATGATCAAAGGTTTTGCCGTAGGACGCACCATTTTTGGCCAGCCTTCACGGCGCTGGATGCAGGGAGAGCTCAGCGACGAGGCGCTGATTAACGAAGTGAAACGCAACTACCTCACGCTCATCGGCTACTGGCGAGAAGCCCGCGGCTGATTCCGCCCAGGCCCGCATCCTCTTCAGAAGATGCGGGCTTTTTTCTGGATCTTCGTGAAATGAATCGCGTATTTCATCGTAGTAAATGAAAAATTCGCTTCATTTGATACACTGGAAATTATATTCCTTTCATTTTCTCAGAGCGCAATCTATGGCCAATAATCCGACCCAACTTACCATCTTGCAGGATGAAATCAGGCGTCGCTACGACACGTTAAGCAAACGCCTGAAACAGGTAGCCCGCTATATTCTCGATAACAGCAATAGCGTGGCTTTCGACACAGTGGCCTCTATCGCGCAACAAGCTGACGTCCCCCCTTCCACGCTGATCCGCTTCGCTAACGCCTTTGGTTTTAGCGGCTTCAACGAAATGAAGCAGATGTTCAAGCAGCATCTGATGGAAGAGACGGCTAACTATACCGAGCGCGCGCGTCTGTTCCGCCAGACCACCACGGATGACGCAACCCCGCCGGAAACGCCGACCGAAATCCTGAATATGTTCACCATGGTCAATACCCAGGCGCTGCAGCAGCTGGCGATGCAGACCTCCGGCGACGATCTGCAGCGCGCGGTCGCGCTGCTGGCGGAAGCGGAGAATATCTACGTTATTGGCCTGCGCCGCTCCTTTAGCGTCGCCTCCTATCTGACCTACGCCCTGCGCCATCTGGACCGTAAAGCGTTCCTGATTGACGGTCTGGGCGGCATGTTTACCGAGCAGCTGAGCCTGGTCGGGCCGAAAGATGTCGTGGTGGCGGTGAGCTTCTCTCCGTATGCGCGGGAAGTGGTTGAACTGGTGGAGCTCGGCGCGCAGCGTAAAGCACGACAGATAGCGATTACTGACAGCCAGGTCAGCCCGCTGGCGGCCTTCAGCGATGTCTGCTTTGTGGTGCGCGAGGCGCAGGTTGATGGTTTCCGCTCGCAGGTGGCCTCGCTGTGCCTGGCCCAAACGCTGGCGGTCTCACTGGCGCTGAACAGCAGCAAAGATGCAGAGACGAAGCAGCTGGCTTAAGCTTTTCATTATTCCCGGATTGCGACGTAAACGTCTTATCCGGGCTACTTGTCCGCAGACGACGGTAAACCCGTAGCCCGGCTAAGCGCAGCGCGAGCCGGGGTGCAGCTGGCTTAAGTTTTTCATGACTCCCGGATGGCAATGTACACGTCTTATCCGGGCTACTTGTCCGCAGACGACGGTAAACCCGTAGCCCGGCTAAGCGCAGCGCGAGCCGGGGTGCAGCTGGCTTAAATTTTTCATGTCTACGGATGGCGACATAAACGTCTTACCCGGGCTACTTGTCCGCAGACGACGGTAAACCCGTAGCCCGGCTGAGCGCAGCGCGAGCCGGGGATGTGGCAGAATTGCGACGACGATCTTATTCGGGTAACAGGATCAAAAAGGCCGGCTAGCATCGCTAACCGGCCTTTTTATCCTCAACCGATGCTAATCGTGGCGAGGATAATCTGGGCTATTGATCCACGCGTGATCCTCTTCCCAGGTAAACATCCATTTGCGATCCGGGCCAGCCATCACGTTCAGATAGTAGCTGTCATATCCGGCAATCGCCGCCACCGGATGATAGCCGCGCGGCACCATGACCACATCGTGGTTGTAGGGGGCCATGCAGGCATCAAGGCTGCGGTCATCGGTATAGACGCGCTGGAAGGCAAAACCCTGCGGCGGATCGAAACGGTGATAGTAGGTCTCTTCCAGCTGGGTTTCCTGGCCCGGCAGCGCCGTGTCGTGCTTGTGCGACGGCCATGAGCTGGTCGCCCCTTCCTCGGTGTAAACCTCCACCACCAGCAGGCAGTCCGCCTGCGCGCTATCCGGCAGAATATTGTGCACCAGCCGCTGGTTACGCCCTTTACCGCGATGCTCTACGCCCACGTCCTGCGGGGAGATAACCCGTGCAGGGAAGGTTCCTTTACCCGGGGCGCTGCATACGGCCAGCTCGAGGTCAGAATCTGCCGTCACTTCGACTTTATCCTGCGGCGGCACGTAGACTGACCAGGGCGGCGTCCGCTCAAACGGCGACATACGCTGGCCGAGGTTCGGGAAATCCGCCTGCGTGGTTTTTACCGAAGCCAGGCCGGCAACCAGCACCAGGCACAGCTCGCGATCGCCGCTTTCCAGGGTGACGGTTTGCCCTTTCTTTAACATCCAGACATCAAAACCAATGTACTTCCACCCCGCGCTCTGCGGGGTGATGTGCTGAATCTGCCCTTCTTTTTTTGCTTTAGCCAGTAAAGACATGGCGCTCTCCTTCGCCGATTAGCCTAACGTCGGCATACTGAATTCAGATACGGTTTGCTGACCCTGCGGCCAGCGGACGGTGGCGGTTTTCATACGCGTATAGAAGCGCACGCCGTCCGGGCCATGGACGTTCAGTGCGCCGAATACGGAGCGTTTCCAGCCGCCAAAGCTATGGAAGGCCATTGGAACGGGTACCGGTACGTTGACCCCAACCATTCCGGCCTGGACATCATGGACAAATTCACGCGCGGTGTGGCCGTTGCTGGTAAAGACGGCGCTACCGTTGCCGAACTCATGGCTGTTCACCAGCTCCAGCGCGCTGTGGTAATCCGCCACGCGAACAATCCCCAGCACCGGGCCAAAAATCTCTTCGCGCCAGATAGTCATCTCCGGCGTGACGTTGTCGAACAGCGTTCCGCCGACGTAGTATCCCTCTTCAAACCCGGGCACCTGCGGCTTGCGTCCGTCAACCACCAGCGTCGCCCCCTCGCTGACCCCTTTATCAATATATCCCAGCACTTTTTTCTGATGGGTATCGGAGACGACCGGCCCCATTTCGTTCTCTTCTTTTCCGCGCATACAGCCCGGCCCAACCTTCAGGGATTCCACCAGCGGCTTCAGGCGCGCAATCAGTTTATCCGCCGTTTCATCACCCACGGCGACCACCACCGGCAGCGCCATGCAGCGCTCGCCCGCCGAGCCGAACGCGCCGCCCATAATGGCATTCACGGTGGCATCCAGATCGGCATCCGGCATCACAATCGCGTGGTTTTTCGCCGCGCCAAACGCCTGTACCCGCTTGCCATAAGCGCTGGCGGTTTTATAAATATGCTCCGCCACGCCGGAAGATCCGACAAAGCTTACCGCCGCGATCCGCGGGTCCCGGTATAGCTGCTCGGCATCTTCGTTGCTGCAGTGCACGACGTTAAAGACGCCATCCGGCAGACCCGCTTGTTTCAGCAATTCCGCCAGACGCACCGCGGCAGTAGGCGCCAGCGCTGGCGGCTTCAGGACAAAGCTGTTGCCGCAGGCCAGCGCCAGCGGGAACATCCACATCGGTACCATCGCCGGGAAGTTGAACGGCGTAATGCCCGCTACCACGCCCAGCGGCTGCATCAGAGAATAGCTATCAACGCCGGTGCCGACATCCGATGAGAACTCCCCTTTGATCAGGTGCGGAATACCGCAGGCAAACTCAACGACTTCCATGCCGCGCGTCAGCTCCCCCATCGCGTCGGAAAACACTTTACCGTGTTCGCTGACGATAATCCCCGCCAGCTCTTCAGCGTGCTGTTCCAGTAACATTTTAAAATTGAACATCACGCGGGCGCGGCGCAGCGGCGTGGTGCGCGACCAGCATTCAAAAGCATCACGCGCCACCTGAATGGCGTCAGAGACTTCCTGCGCGGTCGATAACGTGACTTCGCGGACCACTTTGCCCGTCGCGGGGTCGAAAACCGGCATTGTTTTGCTGCTGCCGCTGGTAACGGTTTTCCCGCCAATAAAGTTTCCTGTGATAGTCATGCTCTCGCCTCATCTGTATGGGGTATCGGGGGCCAACGCAGTACGGCCCATTACTGGATCTGCTGTGCTGTAACCGTAGTAAAATGAAATTAATATTTCAATATTGATGACTAGTGAAATTCTATTTTGGTGATGATGGTCGCAATTTCGTGTAAGAAATTGCCGGCTTGCGGACTAAAGCACGATAAAAAGAGTTGAGATTTAGCGCCACCTGCAACCCGTGCTCTTTAAAACGCAGCAGAAAAATATTTTGCGAGTCGGCTCAAAAAATCACCATTTCATACATTGCTAATTTTGGAATAAATGTTTTGACTATGAGGTATTCGAACGAATTCGATCCCTACCTTTCTGGAGAGTCAAAATGGCTATTGCATCGCAACGTTTCTGCATCAACCGCAAGATCGCCCCGTCACTCAGCATTGAGGCCTTTTTCCGGCTGGTGAACAGCCTGGGGCTGAACAAAGTCGAGCTACGTAACGACCTCCCCAGCGGAAAAGTAACCGACGACCTGAGCCACCAGCAGGTGCGGGAGCTGGCTGACCGCTACCATATTGAGATCCTCACTATCAATGCGGTCTACCCCTTCAACTGCCGCACCGCAGAGGTTCGTAGCCTGACGGAGTCATTGCTGAAAGAAGCCAAAGCCGTTGGTGCCAAATCGCTGGTGCTGTGCCCGCTGAACGATGGTACCGAGGTTCCGGCGAGCGAAACCCTTAACGCCCTGCGTGACCTGGCGCCGCTATTCGCCTTCTACGGTATTCAGGGGCTGGTGGAGCCGCTCGGTTTCCCGCAGAGCTCGCTCCGCTCCTCGGCGCAGGCGCAAACGCTGATCCACGACGCGCGGGTGCCGTTTAAGCTGCTGATAGATACCTTCCATCATCATCTTTATCCGCAGGCGGAGCAGGAGTTTAACCAGGTGGATATCGGCGAAATCGGTCTGGTCCATCTTTCCGGCGTAGAGGATACCCGCCCGCGCGAAGCCCTTACCGACAATGAGCGCATCATGCTGACCGCAAAAGACCAGTTGCAAAGCTGCGAGCAGGTCAAAAACCTGGAGGCGCGCGGCTATCAGGGCGTGTATGCGTTCGAACCCTTCGCGCCGGAATTGGCAAACTGGAGCGAAGACGATATCCGCCGCGAAATCGAACAGAGCATCGCGTTAATTCAGCGCCACTGCGCCTGACGTGAATAAGCGAAGGTGCGCGTGATTTCCCTCCTTTTGCTATCAGGTTGCCTATACTCGCAGCAGGATAAATGGAGAAATCGCTCATGAGCTCACCTCTGCTGATTGCACGCACGCTGGATAAACAGCTGCATTTACTGCCCGCTATGGCCAACCGCCACGGCTTGATTACCGGCGCCACGGGGACCGGTAAAACCGTCACTCTGCAAAAGCTGGCGGAGTCTTTCTCGGAAATCGGCGTTCCGGTATTTATGGCCGATGTGAAAGGCGACCTCACCGGTATCGCCGAGTCGGGCCAAAGTTCGGAAAAGCTGCAGGCGCGTCTGGAAAAAATCGGCGCAACGGACTGGCAGCCGCACGCCAATCCGGTGGTGCTATGGGATATTTTTGGCGAAAAAGGCCACCCGGTTCGCGCCACGGTTTCCGATCTCGGGCCGCTGCTGCTGGCTCGCCTGCTCAACCTCAATGAGGTTCAGTCCGGGGTGCTGAATATCATCTTCCGTATCGCCGACGATCGCGGGCTGCTGCTGCTCGACTTTAAAGACCTGCGCGCTATAACCCAATACATTGGCGACAACGCCAAAGCGTTTCAGAACCAGTACGGCAACATCAGCAGCGCCTCCGTTGGGGCGATTCAGCGCGGATTATTAACCCTGGAGCAGCAGGGCGCGGAGCACTTTTTCGGCGAACCGATGCTCGATATCCAGGACTGGATGCGCGTCGACGTTGAGGGTAAAGGGGTGATTAATATCCTGAGCGCCGAAAAGCTTTACCAGATGCCGAAGCTGTACGCCGCCAGCCTGCTGTGGATGCTCTCCGAGCTTTACGAACGCCTGCCGGAGGCCGGTGACCAGGAGAAGCCAAAGCTGGTCTTTTTCTTTGATGAAGCGCATCTGCTGTTTAACGATGCGCCGCAGGTGCTGCTGGATAAAATCGAGCAGGTCATCCGCCTGATTCGTTCTAAAGCCGTCGGGGTCTATTTTGTTTCACAAAACCCGGCGGACATTCCCGATGCGGTTCTCGGTCAGTTGGGTAATCGCGTGCAGCACGCCCTGCGCGCCTTCACGCCGAAAGACCAAAAAGCGGTAAAAACCGCCGCGCAGACCATGCGCGCGAATCCCGCGTTCAGTACCGAACAGGCGATCCAGGAGCTGGGCACCGGCGAGGCGCTGATCTCCTTTCTTGATGAGAAAGGCAGCCCTTCGATAGTGGAACGCGCGATGGTTATCGCACCCTGCTCGCGTATGGGGCCGGTCACCGATGACGAACGTAACGGGCTGCTTAACCACTCGGCGCTGTACGGAAAATATGAAGAAGAGATCGACCGTGAATCGGCCTTTGAAATGCTGCAACAGGGCGTTCAGAGCACAACGGAGCAGCAGCAATCACCGCCCGCAAAAGGCCAGCAAAACGGCGATGACGACGGTCTGCTCGGCGGGCTCAAAGACATTCTGTTCGGCACCACCGGGCCGCGCGGCGGCAAACGCGACGGCATTGTGCAAACGGCGGCCAGGAGCGCGGTGCGTCAGGTCACCAACCAGATAGTCAGGGGAATGCTGGGAAGCTTACTTGGCGGGCGGAAACGCTAAAAAAAGCCCCCTTTCTGAATTCAGGAAGGGGGCGCGTGACGTCAGGTTTTACGCATCATCAGCCAGAGGCTCAGCAAGAAGAAGCTGGCGCTCGGCAACAGCGCGCCGATAATCGGCGGAATGCCGTACACCAGGGTGAGCGGGCCGAAAATCTGGTCCAGCACGTAGAAGATAAAGCCGAAGCTGATCCCGGTCACCACTCTGACGCCCATCGGTACGCTACGCAGCGGGCCGAAGATAAACGACAGCGCCATCAGCATCATCACCGCCACCGACAGCGGCTGGAAGATTTTGCTCCACATATTGAGCTGATAGCGGCCCGGATCCTGACCGCTGGACTTCAGATAGGTAACATAGTTGTGCAGGCCGCTGATGGACAGCGCGTCCGGGTCCAGCGCCACCACGCCGAGCTTGTCCGGCGTCAGGTTGGTCTTCCAGGTCCCGCTAACCGTCTGCGTTCCGGTGACCTGTTTCGGGTCAGTCAGGTTGGATTCATCCACCTGCGACAGTCGCCAGAGCTTATTCTCGGTGTCGAACTTTGCCGAAGCGGCATAGCGAACGGACTGTAAGCGGCGCTGGTCGTTAAAGGCGTAAATGCTCACCCCGCCCAGCTCATCGTTGCCTTTTACCCGCTCGATATACACAAAGTTATGGCCGTCTTTCGCCCATAGCCCCTGCTGAGTGGAAAGCAGCGAACCGCCGTACATCTGCTGAGCACGATAGTTACGCGCCATCTGCTCGCCCTGCGGGGCAACCCACTCGCCCATCGCCATGGTCAGCAGCACCAGCGGAATCGCGGTTTTCATCACCGACAGCGCCACCTGCAGACGGGTAAAGCCGGAAGCCTGCATCACCACCAGTTCGCTGCGCTGCGCCAGCATCCCCAGCCCCAGCAGCGCGCCGAGCAGCGCCGCCATCGGGAAGAAGATTTGGATATCTTTCGGCACGCTGAGAATCGTGTAGATTCCGGCCCCCAGCGCATCATAGTTGCCCTGCCCGGCCTTTTTCAGCTGGTCGACAAACTTGATGATGCCCGAGAGGGAAACCAGCATGAACAGGGTCATCATGATGGTATTGAAAATCGTCTTACCGATATAACGGTCAAGTACCCCAAACGCCTGCATCACGCCGCTCCTTTGTTAAAACGGGCACGGAAGCGGCGCATCGGCACCGTATCCCACAGGTTCAACAGCACGGCCAACGCGAAATAGAGCAGGTTTACCGCCCACATCCAGACCATCGGATCCATTTTGCCTTTACCGCCGCTCGATTTAATCGACGTTTGCAGCAGGAAGAACACCAGATAGAGCAGCATCGCCGGCAGCATCGACAGCACGCGGCCCTGGCGCGGGTTCACCACGCTGAGCGGCACCACCATCAGGGCCATGATGAACACCGTTGCCACCAGCGTGAAGCGCCAGTGCAGCTCCGCCCGGGCGCGATCGGTATCGGTATGCCACAGGGTGCGCATATCCATCTGCTCGGTATCGTTCGGGTCGGAGGCCACCGCCTGATGGCCGACTATCGCCTGATAGTTTTTGAAGTCGGTAATGCGGAAGTCGCGCAGCATCGCGGTGCCTTCAAAGCGGGTGCCCTGATTCATGGTCACCACCTGCGAGCCGTCTTTACGCAGCGAGAGCTCGCCGGTATCCGCGACCACCACCGACGGGCGCGCGTTGCCTCGCGGCCGCAGCTGAGCAAGGAAAACGTCGCTGAAGCGGTTGCCGTTGACGTTCTCAATAAACAGCACCGCGCTGCCGTCGCTGGCCTGCTGGAACTGGCCCTGAGCCAGCGCCGCCATGCCGGGGTTCGCTTTCGCTTCCGCCAGCACTTCATCCTGGTGACGAGAAGACCAGGGGCCGGCCCACATCACGTTGACCGCCGCGACGACGCCCGTAAAGAGCGCCAGGATCATGGCGGCTTTCACCAGCACGGCTTTACTCAGGCCGCAGGCGTGCATCACCGTAATTTCGCTTTCGGTATACAGTTTGCCCAGCGTCATCAGCAGCCCGAGGAATAAACTCAGGGGCAGAATAAGCTGCGCCATTTCAGGTACGCCCAGCCCTAACAGCGAGAGCACCAGATTTGTCGGGATATCGCCATCAACAGCGGCGCCGAGGATCCTGACCAGTTTCTGACAAAAGAAAATGAGCAGCAGGATGAATAGGATCGCCAACTGGCTTTTCAGCGTCTCACGAACCAGATATCTTATGATTATCACTATAAATACGCCCGTAAAAACCCGTTTTATTGCAGGAAAATTGCTTGTTTCATGGCTTAAACGTCATTTATTCTCTTTGGTCGTCGAAAACATCGCTAAGATTAAATGACTCGCTGGTTCTGCGTATCAGGATCTTTTCTGACGAACCAAGGCCGTAATAACGTTAAGATTAACACGAAGTCACCACAACAGCGGACATGAGTTACGAAAGCTTTCAATTTCTATACTCTATGGATTTCGAGTTGCAGGCAGGCGGCAAGACTGTGAAGCCCCGGAGCTTACATCAGGTAAGTGACAGGGGTGAGCAGGCGCAGCCAACGCATCTGCAACTTGAAAGACGACGAGTATATCTGTAGCCACCACTGTTGTCTTTAAGATTCAGGAGCATAGTGCATGGAGTTCAGTGTAAAAAGCGGTAGCCCGGAGAAGCAGCGGAGCGCCTGTATCGTGGTCGGCGTCTTTGAACCACGTCGCCTCTCCCCCATCGCCGAACAGCTTGATAAAATTAGCGACGGTTATATCAGCGCCCTGCTGCGTCGCGGCGAGCTGGAAGGCAAACCTGGCCAGACTTTATTGCTGCACCATGTGCCGAACATTCTGTCAGAGCGCATTCTGCTTATTGGCTGCGGCAAAGAGCGCGAGCTGGATGAACGTCAGTACAAGCAGGTCATTCAGAAAACAATCAATACGCTGAATGATACCGGCTCAATGGAAGCCGTCTGCTTCCTGACCGAGCTGCACGTCAAAGGCCGCAATAACTACTGGAAAGTGCGTCAGGCGGTCGAGACCGCCAAAGAGACGCTGTACAGCTTTGACCAGCTGAAAACCAACAAAAGCGAGCCGCGTCGCCCGCTGCGTAAAATGGTCTTCAACGTCCCAACCCGTCGCGAGCTGACCAGCGGCGAACGCGCTATTCAGCACGGTCTGGCGATTGCTGCCGGCATCAAAGCGGCGAAAGATCTCGGCAATATGCCGCCAAACATCTGTAATGCCGCCTATCTGGCCTCTCAGGCGCGCCAGCTGGCCGATACCTACAGTAAGAACGTCATTACCCGCGTTATCGGCGAACAGCAGATGAAAGAGCTGGGAATGAACTCCTATCTGGCGGTCGGCAACGGTTCGCAAAATGAATCGCTGATGTCGGTTATCGAATATAAAGGCAACCCGGCGGAAGACGCGCGCCCTATCGTGCTGGTGGGTAAAGGTCTGACCTTTGACTCCGGCGGCATCTCCATCAAGCCCTCCGAAGGCATGGACGAGATGAAATACGACATGTGCGGCGCGGCGGCGGTGTACGGCGTGATGCGTATGGTTGCCGAACTTCAGCTACCGCTGAACGTTGTCGGCGTGCTGGCCGGATGTGAAAACATGCCGGGCGGCCGCGCCTATCGTCCAGGCGACGTGTTGACCACGATGTCCGGGCAAACGGTGGAAGTGCTGAACACCGATGCCGAAGGGCGTCTGGTGCTGTGCGATGTGCTGACCTACGTTGAGCGCTTCGAGCCGGAAACCGTTATCGACGTGGCCACGCTGACCGGCGCCTGCGTGATTGCGCTGGGCCACCACATCACCGGTCTGATGTCGAACCACAACCCGCTGGCCCACGAGCTGATCGGCGCGTCCGAACTGGCGGGCGATCGCGCATGGCGTCTGCCGCTCGGCGACGAGTTCCAGGAGCAGCTGGAGTCTAACTTTGCGGATATGGCCAATATCGGCGGCCGTCCCGGCGGAGCGATTACCGCGGGCTGCTTCCTGGCGCGCTTTACCCGTAAGTACAACTGGGCGCACCTGGATATCGCCGGTACCGCGTGGCGTTCCGGAAAAGCCAAAGGCGCGACCGGTCGTCCGGTGGCGATGCTGTCGCAGTTCCTGCTTAATCGCGCTGGATTTACCGGCGAAGAGTAATTGCCGTCTGATGCCCGGCGGCGTTACGCTTGCCGGGCCAACGAAAAGATGCCGTTTATAGGCCGGGTCAGCGTAGAGCCGCCCGGCTTAAGCATTTAAAGTCACCACAAGAAGCCCCATATATGAAAAACGCAACGTTCTATCTTCTGGACAATGATACGCAACAAGACGGCCTGAGCGCCGTTGAACAACTGGTGTGTGACATTGCCGCAGAACGTTGGCGCAGCGGCAAGCGGGTACTCATCGCCTGTGAAGATGAGCAGCAGGCCATTCGTCTGGACGAAGCGCTCTGGGCTCGACCCGCGGAAAGTTTCGTTCCGCATAATCTGGCGGGAGAAGGTCCGCGCGGCGGCGCGCCGGTGGAGATCGCCTGGCCGCAAAAGCGCAACAGCAGCCCGCGGGATATTCTGATTAGCCTGCGGCTAAACTTTGCAGATTTTGCCACCGCTTTCACAGAAGTGATAGACTTCGTCCCTTATGAAGATTCTTTGAAACAACTGGCGCGCGAACGCTATAAAGCGTACCGCATGGCTGGTTTCAACCTGAACACGGCAACCTGGAAATAATGGAAAAGACATACAACCCCCAAGATATCGAACAGCCGCTTTACGAGCACTGGGAAAAGCAGGGCTATTTCAAACCCAATGGCGACGAAAGCCAGGAAAGTTTCTGCATCATGATCCCGCCGCCGAACGTCACCGGCAGTTTGCATATGGGTCATGCCTTCCAGCAAACCATCATGGATACCATGATTCGCTACCAGCGCATGCAGGGTAAAAACACCCTGTGGCAGGCCGGTACCGACCACGCGGGTATCGCTACCCAGATGGTGGTTGAGCGTAAGATTGCCGCCGAAGAAGGTAAAACCCGCCACGACTACGGTCGCGACGCCTTTATCGATAAAATCTGGCAGTGGAAAGCGGAATCCGGCGGCACCATTACCCGTCAGATGCGCCGCCTGGGCAACTCCGTGGACTGGGAGCGCGAGCGCTTCACCATGGACGAAGGCCTGTCCAACGCCGTGAAAGAAGTCTTTGTCCGCCTGTACAAAGAAGATCTGATCTACCGCGGCAAGCGCCTGGTCAACTGGGACCCGAAACTGCGCACCGCCATCTCCGATCTGGAAGTGGAAAACCGCGAGTCTAAAGGCTCGATGTGGCATATCCGCTATCCGCTGGCCGACGGCGCGAAAACCGCTGACGGTAAAGATTATCTGGTCGTCGCCACCACCCGTCCGGAGACCGTGCTGGGCGATACCGGCGTGGCCGTTAACCCGGAAGATCCGCGCTATAAAGACCTTATCGGCAAATTCGTGATCCTGCCGCTGGTTGACCGCCGCATTCCGATTGTGGGCGATGAACACGCCGATATGGAAAAGGGCACCGGCTGCGTGAAGATCACCCCGGCGCACGACTTTAACGACTATGAAGTGGGCAAGCGTCATGCGCTGCCGATGATCAACATCCTGACCTTTGACGGCGACATCCGCGAAACCGCGGAAGTTTACGACACCAAAGGCAACGAGTCCGATGTCTACTCAAACGTCATCCCGGCGGAGTTCCAGAAGCTGGAGCGCTTTGCCGCGCGTAAAGCGGTGGTTGCCGCTATCGACGCCCTGGGCCTGCTGGACGAGATTAAACCGCACGATCTGACCGTCCCGTACGGCGACCGCGGCGGCGTGGTAATTGAGCCGATGCTGACCGACCAGTGGTACGTCCGCGCCGACGTGCTGGCTAAACCGGCGGTTGAAGCGGTGGAGAACGGCGACATCCAGTTCGTGCCGAAGCAGTACGAAAACATGTACTTCTCCTGGATGCGCGATATTCAGGACTGGTGTATCTCCCGCCAGCTGTGGTGGGGTCACCGCATCCCGGCATGGTACGACAACGACGGCAACGTCTACGTTGGCCGCACCGAAGACGAAGTGCGTCAGGAAAATAACCTGGGCGCCGACGTGGCGCTGCGCCAGGACGAAGACGTTCTCGATACCTGGTTCTCCTCCGCGCTGTGGACCTTCTCCACCCTCGGCTGGCCGGAAAACACCGATGCCCTGCGTCAGTTCCACCCGACCAGCGTGATGGTTTCCGGCTTCGACATCATCTTCTTCTGGATTGCCCGCATGATCATGATGACCATGCACTTCATCAAAGATGAAAACGGCAAGCCGCAGGTGCCGTTTAAAACCGTCTATATGACCGGTTTGATCCGCGATGACGAAGGCCAGAAGATGTCCAAATCGAAGGGCAACGTTATCGACCCGCTGGATATGGTCGACGGCATTTCCCTGCCGGAGCTGCTGGAAAAACGCACCGGTAACATGATGCAGCCGCAGCTGGCGGAAAAAATCGCCAAACGCACCGAGAAGCAGTTCCCGAACGGCATTGAGCCGCACGGTACCGACGCCCTGCGCTTTACCCTGGCGGCGCTGGCCTCTACCGGCCGCGATATCAACTGGGATATGAAGCGTCTGGAAGGTTACCGTAACTTCTGCAACAAGCTGTGGAACGCCAGCCGCTTTGTGCTGATGAATACCGAAGATCAGGATTGCGGCTTTAACGGCGGCGAAATGACCCTGTCGCTGGCGGACCGCTGGATCCTGGCGGAATTCAACCAGACCATCAAAGCCTACCGCGAGGCGCTGGACGGCTTCCGCTTCGATATTGCCGCAGGCATTCTGTACGAGTTCACCTGGAACCAGTTCTGCGACTGGTATCTGGAGCTAACCAAGCCGGTAATGAACGGCGGTTCCGAGTCTGAGCTGCGCGGCACCCGTCACACGCTGGTGACCGTTCTGGAAGGTCTGCTGCGCCTGGCGCACCCAATTATTCCGTTCATCACCGAGACCATCTGGCAGCGCGTGAAGGTCATTTGCGGTATCACTGCCGATACCATCATGCTGCAGCCGTTCCCGCAGTACGATGCGTCTCAGGTTGACGAAGCGGCGCTGGCCGATACCGAATGGCTGAAGCAGGCGATCGTCGCCGTGCGTAACATCCGTGCGGAAATGAACATCGCCCCAGGTAAGCCGCTGGAGCTGCTGCTGCGCGGCTGCAGCGAAGCCGCAATTCGTCGCGTGAACGACAACCGCAGCTTCCTGCTGAACCTGGCGCGTCTGGAAAGCATCACCGTGCTGCCTGCCGATGATAAAGGTCCGGTTTCCGTGACCAAAATTATCGACGGCGCCGAGCTGCTGATCCCGATGGCTGGCCTTATCAATAAAGAAGATGAGCTGGCGCGCCTCGCTAAAGAGGTGACCAAAATCGAAGGCGAGATTGGCCGCATCGAAAGCAAACTCTCCAACGAAGGCTTTGTGGCGCGCGCGCCGGAAGCGGTGATCGCCAAAGAGCGTGAGAAGCTGGAAGGTTACGCGGAAGCAAAAGCGAAGCTGATTGAGCAGCAGGCGATTATCGCCGCGCTGTAATTCACTCGCCCCTTATCCATTCGGATAAGGGGCGTTTTCTGTGAAAGATCCTCGCTTGCACTCTCCCCTCCCGCAGTGTTATTAACAACATTATCCGTCATTATTTTGCAATGAGTCTTCACATGAATACGAGCGCAACCCTACCGCTAACCCTGCGCCGCATCACGGCTAATGATAATCCGGCGATTGCCGCTGTTATCCGCCAGGTCTCCGCTGAATATGGTCTGACCGCCGACAAAGGCTATACGGTAGCCGATCCGAATCTGGATGAACTATATGAGCTTTATAGCCAGCCGGGTTCCGCCTATTGGGTCGTTGAGCAGAATGGTGAAGTGGTGGGCGGCGGCGGCGTGGCACCGCTCTCCTGCAGCGAGCCCGATATCTGCGAACTACAAAAAATGTATTTTATGACCTCCGCGCGCGGCCAGGGGCTAGCGAAAAAGCTGGCGCTGATGGCCCTTGATTACGCCCGCGAGCAGGGATTCAAACGCTGCTATCTGGAAACCACCGCCTTCCTGAAAGAAGCGGTCGGTTTATATGAGCACCTCGGCTTCGAGCATATTGCTGAGCCGCTGGGCTGCACCGGCCACGTTGACTGCGAAGTCAGGATGTTGAAAGTGCTGTAGCGCCCGCAAAACGGCGACGTTGATTAATCGAAAAAATGCATGGTTTTCATGCAAAAAGAGCGTTATTCACCGCCCGTTTTCGCTAATACACTCTTCGAGCATTGGATCTTTTCGCCTGCCGCCGCGGCAGGCTTTGCTCAGGATAGAACATCATGAAAAAACTCCCCCTCCTGCTCACCGGCGGCCTGCTGCTTGCCGGTATGGCTTCCTGCGTTAACGCCGGCGAACTTGCTGGCAATACCGAAGGCGCTCAGGTCATTCGCGTGGAAAAAACCCGGGGCCGTATCGATGCGCTCAACGATATCGTTTATAGCCAGGTAAAAAGCACCGTCGCCGTTCGTCAGCTGCATATGTCTTTACTGGTACCGCGTAACGGCGATCTGAAACCGGCAATCATCTATTTCCCCGGCGGCGGTTTCACCAGCGCGGCCTGGAATAAGTTTATCGAGATGCGTATGGCGCTGGCGGCGGCGGGATTCGTCGTCGCGGCGGCGGAATACCGTACGGTTCCCGACACCTTTCCGGCCCCGGTTATCGATGGTAAAGCCGCCGTTCGCTATCTGCGCGAACATGCCGCGGAATACGGTATAGACCCGTCGCGTATTGGCGTGCTGGGGGATTCCGCAGGCGGCTATATGGCGCAGATGCTGGCGCTCACCAACGGTGACAAAACGTTCGATCGTGGCGATAACCTGGCGCAATCCTCGGACGTGCAGGCCGCCGCCACGCTGTACGGTATTTCGAACCTGTTGAATATCGGCGAAGGTTTTCCGCAGGCGATTCAAAAGGTGCACCAGTCGCCGGCGGTCACTGAAGCGCTGCTGGTACACGGTAGCGCCTTTCGCGACTGGCCGGGAGCGACGATTGACAGCGATCCGCAAAAAGCCCTGGCGGCCAGCCCGATGGGCCATATCAGCGGTAAAAAGCCGCCGTTTTTAATTATGCACGGCAGCGCCGACACCCTGGTTTCACCGGTACAAAGTCAACAGCTCTATCGCGCGCTGAAAAAGGAGGGCAACCCGGCTGATTACGTGTTGCTGGCGGGCGCGGAGCACGGCGATGACAGCTGGTATCAGAAGCCGGTTATTGAACGGGTGGTGAACTGGTTTAAAGCGACCCTCGGCGCGCCCAAAGCCGCCGCGACGGCAGAGAAAGACAAAAACGCCAATCTGTAATGGATCGTCAGGCCGCGGCGGTGAAGCGGCGGCCTGACGTTCAGGCGGGCACGCCGCTGTGAAAACGAAACTCCGCTTCAGGCGCGTTAATAAGCGCCGCTTCCGCTTCGCCAAGCTGGCGCACGCGTTCGCTGATATCGTCCTGGGCGATTCTCTGCGCTAAATCCAGATAGTCCTGATAGTGGCGCGCTTCGGAACGCAGCAGCGACAGATAAAACTTCTGCAGATCGTCATCCAGCCATGGCGCCAGCGCGGCAAAACGCTCGCAGGAGCGGGCTTCAATATAGGCTCCGCAGATGAGTTTATCGATCAGCATGACCGGTTCGTGAGAACGCACTTCCCGGCGCAGCCCGCGGGCATAGTTGCTGGCGGTGATTTTGACGTACGGGATTTCGCGGGAAAGCATGATTTCCCTCACCTGCCAGAAGTGATGCAGCTCCTCTTTGATCAGCAGAATCATGCTGTCGAGTAGCTGACGTCCCCAGGGATCGTCGGTCTGCGGCATGGCGCTTTTATTTATCTGCTTATGCAGCGCGACGAAATCCGGCTCCGGCCCCCAGCGGTAGGTGAAGTCCTCATACGGCTTCAGGCAGGCCAGCAGCTCATCCGCGTCCGCTTTATCCGCGACGTATCGACGCACCAGCAGCATAGCGTTTTGCGCCGCTTTCAGCTCGCACACCATATGGTCGGTCAACAGCAGCGGGAGGTTTTCCGGTTTACGGGCTTCATCAATCCACGCCTGAGGAGTTGGGCAATGCAGAAAGCTTAAAATCGGGGCGAGTATTTGCGAGTAATCCATTAAAATTCCTTGCTATACGGCGGCATACCGCACCGCCGTATACCTCTGCTACTTAGTGGCGAACGCCGTCATCGTCTTCATCAACCAGATCTTCGTCGTCGTCACCTTCTTCGTCTTCCCCGTTCGGATCTTCGTAGTAGGTGCCCCAGCCGTCGTATTCAACGTCGTATTTTTCCGCCAGGGTCATCAGCTGCTCAACCTGGGCGTCAATCAGCTCGGCATTCAGCGCGGATTCGCTGAGAATATCGCAGCAAATCACGGTATCGCCCTCTTCGACTTCCAGCTCTTCCGGCTCAGTCACTTCGTAGCCCAGCTTGAAGGCCTCGACCGCCACTTTCTCCAGCGTTTCGAAATCATCGGCAGAGAGATGATGCTCAATGGTGTACAGCGCGTCAGGATCGCTGCCGTCTTCGAGCAGCTCTTCAATAATCAGGCGCGTTTCTTCACGCTGTTCTTCCAGTAATTCCGGGTTTGCCATGGCTCGTTCCTCATAATGTGTCGCGGATGCTTCTATTGTCACATACCGCCGTGATTGCCTCCACCTTCTGAGCGAAAGATTTATGACACGGGGTTGCAAATGAATATTCATACATATAAAGTGAATTTTAATTCAACAAATGGCTTGAGCCATGTGAGGGAACCATGTCCGCGTTTTATCAGAAGCATTTTTTAAAGTTGCTCGATTTTACCCCCGCCGAAATCACCGCTCTGCTTGAGCTGGCGGCCAGGCTTAAAGCTGATAAGAAAAACAATATTGAAATTCAGCATCTCACCGGCAAAAACATCGCGCTCATCTTCGAAAAAGACTCTACCCGCACCCGATGCTCTTTCGAAGTTGCCGCATTTGACCAGGGCGCTCGCGTCACCTGGCTCGGCCCCAGCGGCAGCCAGATTGGCCATAAAGAGTCGATTAAAGACACCGCCCGCGTGCTGGGGCGCATGTACGACGGTATTCAATATCGCGGCCACGGCCAGGAAGTGGTTGAAACCCTGGCCGAGTATGCCGGCGTTCCGGTATGGAACGGCCTGACCAACGAATTCCACCCCACCCAGCTGCTGGCGGACTTACTGACCATGCAGGAGCATCTGCCGGGCAAAGCCTTTAATCAGATGACCCTGGTCTACGTCGGCGACGCGCGGAATAATATGGGCAACTCCATGCTCGAAGCCGCCGCGTTGACCGGGCTGGATCTGCGTCTGGTCGCGCCAACCGCCTGCTGGCCGGAAGAGAAGCTGGTCGAGCAGTGCCGGGCGCTGGCGCAGAAAAACGGCGGCAATATTACGCTGACCGAAGATATTGCGGCGGGCGTGAAGGGCGCGGACTTTATCTATACCGACGTCTGGGTATCGATGGGCGAAGCCAAAGAGAAGTGGGCGGAGCGTATCGCGCTGCTGCGCGGGTATCAGGTAAATAGCGAGATGATGGCGCTGACCGGCAATCCGCAGGTGAAATTCCTCCACTGCCTGCCCGCGTTCCACGACGACCAGACCACGCTCGGCAAACAGATGGCGGCGGAGTACGGCCTGCACGGCGGTATGGAAGTCACCGACGAGGTATTTGAATCCGCGGCGAGCATCGTTTTCGACCAGGCGGAAAACCGCATGCATACCATCAAAGCGGTGATGGTGGCGACGCTGGGTAAGTAAGCGTTCCCGCGATATTTCCCCGGATTGCGCTGCGCTTATCCGGGCTACCCGCCCCCAAACCGCGCGGATCTGTAGCCCGGGCAAGGCGCCAGCCGCAGCCCGGGGTATTTTTTACGCCATCAGCATCTTCACTACCGCTTTGCGCACCTTCGCCGGCGTGCCCACGGCGCACAGCGGCTTATGCACTTCACCGGGATAGAACACCACAAAGTCGCCTTCGCTGAGGATGACGGTTTTTTCCTGCGCCCCCTCCGCCAGGAAAGCGATGTCTTTCTCCGCCAGCCAGTCGATATCCGGCGCGCCGGCAGGGAGAACGCTAAAGGTCATTCCTTCCTGGCCTTTCAGTACAATCTGGATGTCCAGGTAGCGGGCGTGATACTCGGCGCGGCGGTCGGCCATCGGCTCGGTGGTATCTTCGGAAATGAGATAGAACAGGTTGTTGCCGTCAATATCATGTTTACCCAGCGGCGTCGCGTCGGTGACATGCGCTTTAACATGTTCGATCGCCTCACGCAGAGACGCCGGCAACCCGCTTTGCAGATGGTGAATATTTCCAACGATCATAATAGCCCTCAAATATAAAACAGCTTTTCATTTCGCGTTTATACCCCCCATCCGACTGCCATACCACCTCTTTTTGCGGGTTTTTTGCGTTAACGCATGATTCCCCAGGCAAACGTTTACCTGTTTGTGGATTAATCGCTTGATCCGAAATATGAGCTGCGTATAATGCCACCCGTTTTGCCGGGAGGAATTATGGTTCAGTGTGTACGACATCGCGTCTTACCGCGTCTGAAAACAGACGCTGGCCTGCCGTTTTTTCTTTCCGTTGCATCCGTATTCGTAAAGCCCCTTATTTAAGGGGCTTTTTTTTTGCCCAGGCGTCAGGAGATAAACATGGCTAACCCGCTATATCAAAAACATATCATTTCCATAAACGATCTCAGCCGCGAAGACCTTGAACTGGTACTGGCAACCGCAGCAAAACTCAAAGCCAATCCGCAGCCGGAGCTGCTCAAGCATAAAGTGATCGCCAGCTGCTTTTTTGAAGCGTCGACCCGCACCCGCCTGTCGTTTGAGACCTCCATGCACCGCCTGGGCGCCAGCGTGGTCGGTTTCTCAGACAGCAGCAACACCTCGCTGGGCAAAAAAGGCGAAACCCTGGCCGATACCATCTCGGTCATCAGCACCTATGTCGATGCCATCGTCATGCGCCACCCGCAGGAGGGCGCGGCGCGTCTGGCGACCGAGTTCTCCGGCGGTATTCCGGTACTCAACGCCGGCGACGGCGCGAACCAGCATCCGACGCAGACCCTGCTGGATCTGTTCACCATTCAGGAGACCCAGGGCCGTCTGGAAAATCTTAACGTGGCGATGGTGGGTGACCTGAAATATGGCCGCACCGTTCACTCCCTGACCCAGGCGCTGGCGAAATTTAACGGCAACCGCTTCTACTTTATCGCCCCGGACGCGCTGGCCATGCCGCAGTACATCCTCGACATGCTCGACGAAAAAGGCATTGCCTGGAGCCTGCATAGCGCCATTGAAGAGGTGATGGAAGAGGTGGACATTCTGTATATGACCCGCGTGCAGAAAGAGCGCCTCGACCCGTCGGAATATGCCAACGTGAAGGCGCAGTTCGTCCTGCGCGCCGCCGACCTGGAAGGCGCGCGCGCGAACATGAAGGTGCTGCATCCGCTGCCGCGCATTGATGAAATCACCACCGATGTCGATAAAACGCCGCACGCCTGGTACTTCCAGCAGGCGGGTAACGGCATCTTCGCGCGCCAGGCGTTACTGGCGCTGGTACTGAATAGCGATCTGGCACTGTAAGGGGAAAAGAGATGACACACGACAATAAATTACAGGTAGAAGCCATCAAACGTGGCACCGTTATCGACCATATCCCGGCGCAGGTCGGCTTTAAGCTGCTGACCCTGTTCAAACTGACCGAAACGGATCAGCGCATCACCATCGGCCTGAACCTGCCGTCAGGCGAAATGGGCCGCAAAGATTTGATCAAAATTGAGAACACCTTCCTGACCGACGAGCAGGTCAACCAGCTCTCCCTGTACGCGCCGCAGGCCACGGTAAACCGCATTGATGAGTATGAAGTCGTCGGTAAATCCCGACCGAATCTGCCGGACCGTATTAACAACGTGCTGGTATGCCCGAACAGCAACTGTATTAGCCACGCCGAGCCGGTGTCCTCCAGCTTTGCGGTGAAGAAACGCGAAAACGATATCGCGCTGAAGTGCAAATATTGTGAAAAAGAATTTTCACATCATGTCGTGCTGGCAAATTAAATTCGCCAGGTTTTATCAGGAGCAGCCCGATAAACGGGACTGCTCCTGAACGATAATTTAAATCATCCGCACGGCCGTCAACTCACTGACCACGGGTCAGATAATCAACATTCATCAATTTCTCATCAACACGCCTCATAATTAAAAATAACAAACAATGAGATTAATCATTAAATATCACTGCTATTGAACCTGAATTTTTCCCTTCATACACTCCAGTGCGTTTTCCATTATTTAATCAATGTTCACAGGATGAATTATGAAAGTGAAAAAAATATCGTTATATACAGCAACATTATTATTTACCTCCTCAGCATTGGCGCACGGCTATGTGGAATCGCCGCCAAGTCGGGCGTACCAATGTCATTTAGGGAAAAACACCGACTGCGGTTCGGTGCAGTGGGAACCGCAAAGCGTCGAGCAAGCGAGCGGTTTTCCTGAAGGGGCAATGCCGCCTGATGGTAAACTGGCCAGCGCGGGTAAAAGCAACTTCTCGCAGCTGGATAGCCAGAGCCCGACTCGCTGGGCGAAAACCACGATAAAGAGCGGTAAAAATAATTTCGTCTGGCACCATTCTGCGCCGCATAGAACGACTAACTGGCGTTATTACATTACCAAACAGAACTGGGATCAAAATAAGCCGCTGACGCGCAGCGATTTTGAAACTAAGCCATTTTGTCAAATCGACGGTAATGGCGCGACGCCGGCTGTACAGGTCACGCACTCCTGTAATGTACCCGATCGCACCGGCTATCAGGTTATTTATGCCGTCTGGGAAATTGCCGATACGGCAAATAGTTTTTATCAGGCCATTGACGTTGATTTCGGCGGCGCCAGCGATGAAACGGAGAATGAATCCCTCTGGACAACGCAGCTCGCCGGCCAGCTTAGCGGGAAAGATCTGCATGCGGGAGATAAAGTCATTGCCCATTTCTTTAACGCGAGCGGTGAAGTTCATTCGCTACAAACGGAATTGACCATCGCCAGCGAAGCGCAAGGAAAAAGCAGCCAGTGGTCTTACGATCTGGCTGAAGCTATTAATACCGCGCACCAGGGCAAGCTGCGCGCCGGGGTAAAAGGGAGTGATGGCAACATTACCCCCCTCCACGGCGTTAACCAGGTGTATGTGCCAAAAGACAGCACCGTTCAAAGCGTTACGCTGACCTACGCCGAGTCGCAGTCAGACGATATCGTGGAAGAATCCCTGAGCGTCGCCAACGTTAACGCAACCAAAATCGCCAACGGGAAAGCGACGGTGACGTTCAACGCCACGGCCAGCGGCAAAATGCATCTCACCGCCACCGTCAACGACCATGCGGGCACGCAGAAAGGGAGCATTCAGCAGACGATAGATAATCGCTCCCTGACGGTATCTATTCCGCTGACCAACGTTCAGGCAGGTCATCATATGCTGCGCTACTCAGCCAGCAATGCGCAGGGCGCCACCCTCAGCCAGGGGGTCATTGACCTGATGCTGGAAGAGAGTACGGTTCAGCCGGATCCGACGCCTGCGCCTGCGGGAAACTACGACTATACCTTCCCGGATAACCTGAAAAGCTATAAGGCGGGAACGAAGGTCATGCAGCCTAAAAACGGCAAAGTGTACCAATGTCGCCCGTTCCCCTACAGCGGCTACTGCGTGCAGTGGAGCCAGTACGCCACTCAGTTCGAACCGGGTATAGGTTCTGACTGGGCCAAAGCATGGACGGAAGTCACCCACTAACTTCATCCTTCAGGCTCACGCCTTATGCGGATAGCGCGCTGCGTTATCCGCTTTTCTCCTTCGCAAAATGCGGCCTGCTTAATGATAAAGCAGCCAGCACTCTTTATAATGACCCACGCCAGTCAGATTACATTCACATATTTCAGGAGAACTCATGTCTAAAACTATCGCGACGGAAAATGCGCCAGCAGCCATCGGCCCGTACGTTCAGGGCGTTGATCTGGGTAACATGATCATCACTTCCGGCCAGATCCCGGTAGACCCGAAAACCGGTAGCGTGCCGGAAGATGTCGCCGCTCAGGCGCGTCAGTCTCTGGAGAACGTGAAAGCTATCGTCGAAGCCGCGGGCCTGAAAGTGGGCGATATCGTTAAAACCACCGTTTTCGTCAAAGACCTCAACGATTTCGCCACCGTTAACGCCACCTATGAAGCCTTCTTCACCGAGCACAACGCCACCTTCCCGGCGCGCTCCTGCGTGGAAGTGGCGCGTCTGCCGAAAGACGTAAAAATTGAGATCGAAGCGATCGCCATTCGTCGCTAATCGTAGACAGTATGAACAAAGGCAGCCCGTGGCTGCCTTTGTTGTTTCTGCAGGTAAAGCGCCTCGCTCACTGCCAGCCGTAGCGGCGGCTGTAGAAGCCTTTGACCATCTGGGTTAGCGTCATATAGCCCGCAAGGATCGCAATCAGCCATGGGAAGTAGCTGAGCGGCAGCGCCTGAAGCTGCAGGTAGCCCGCCAGCGGCGAGAACGGCAGCGCAATCCCCACCACCATCACCAGCAGCGTCATCACGATCAGCGGCCAGGCCGCGCGGCTCTGGATAAACGGGATCCGCCGCGTACGGATCATATGCACAATCAGCGTCTGCGACAGCAGGCCAACCACGAACCAGCCGGACTGGAACAGGGTCTGATGTTCCGGCGTGTTGGCGTGGAACACCCACCACATCAGGCAGAACGTCAGAATATCGAATATGGAACTAATTGGCCCAAAGAAGACCATAAAGCGGCCGAGATCCGCCGGGTTCCAGCGCTGCGGTTTACGGATCTGCTCATCGTCCACGTTATCAAACGGAATGGCGACCTGGGAGACATCGTACAGCAGGTTCTGGATCAGCAGATGCAGCGGCAGCATCGGCAGGAACGGCAGGAAGGCGCTGGCGACCAGCACGCTGAAGACGTTACCGAAGTTGGAGCTGGCGGTCATTTTGATGTACTTGAGCATATTGGCGAAGGTCCGGCGGCCTTCAATAACCCCCTCTTCCAGCACCATCAGGCTCTTCTCCAGCAGGATGATATCCGCCGCCTCGCGGGCGATATCCACCGCGCCGTCGACGGAAATACCGATATCCGCCGCGCGCAGCGCCGGAGCGTCGTTAATGCCGTCGCCCATAAAACCCACCACGTGTCCTTCGCGTTTCAGCAGGGTCACGATACGCTCTTTGTGCAGCGGCGCCAGGCGAGCAAACAGGGTGGTACGTTTTGCCAGCTCGGCCAGCTCATCATCATTCAGCGCTTCAACCTGGCTGCCGATAACCACGTCACCCGCGTCCAGCCCCACTTCATGGCAGACTTTCGCCGCCACCAGCTCGCTGTCGCCGGTCAGGATTTTGACCGTAATACCGCTGGCCTTCAGCGCCTTCAGCGCCGGGGCGGTGGTCTCTTTCGGCGGATCGAGGAAGGCGATATAGCCTTCGAGGATCAGGTCTGACTCATCCGCGCGCTGGTAGTCGCCTTCGCGGGCGGGCAGGTACTTCGTCGCCACCGCCACTACGCGCAGTCCCTGACGGTTGAGGGTGTCGGTTACGCGACGGATGCGCCGCAGCATGGTGTCGTCCAGCGGTACGATGTCGCCGTTATAGCGCACCTGGGTCGAGACGTTGAGGATCTCCTGCAGCGCCCCCTTGCAGATCAGCTGATGGACGTTGTCCTGCTCCTGCACCACCACCGACATGCGGCGACGCTCAAAATCGAACGGGATCTCATCGACTTTCTGCCAGCGTTCCGCCAGCCCGCGCGCTGACTCCAGCTCGACGCCCTCCAGCACCGCGGTATCGAGCAGATTCTTTAGCCCGGTCTGATAGTGGCTGTTAAGCCATGCCGTATGCAGCACGCGTTCGCTCACCTTGCCGGAGACATCGGTGTGGTTCTCCAGCACGATTTTATCCTGCGTCAGGGTGCCGGTTTTATCGGTGCACAGGATGTCCATCGCGCCAAAGTTCTGTATCGCGTCGAGGTGCTTGACGATCACTTTCTGTTTCGACAGCTTCACCGCCCCGCGCGCCAGGGTCGAGGTGACGATCATCGGCAGCATTTCCGGGGTCAGGCCCACCGCGACGGAGAGCGCGAACAGCGCCGCCTCCCACCAGTCGCCTTTGGTGTAGCCGTTAATCAGCAGCACAACCGGGGTCATCACCAGCATAAAGCGGATTAGCAGCATGCTGACCCGGCTGATCCCTTTCTGAAAGGCGTTCGGCTCGCTTTCCTGCTCGCTGACGCGGCCAGCCAGCTGGCCAAACCAGGTGCCGCCGCCGGTAGCGAAAACAATCGCCTGCGCCGAACCGCTCACCACGTTGGTACCCATAAAGCACAGGGTGTCGCACTCCAGCGGGTTTGCCTGCAGCGGGTCGCGGGTGCGGGCCACTTTTTCGACCGGCAGCGATTCACCGGTCAGCGAGGCCTGAGCGACAAACAGGTCGCGCGCCTGAATGACGCGCAGGTCTGCCGGGATCATGTCTCCCGCCGATAGCTTGACGATATCCCCCGGCACCAGCTGGTCGATGGGCAGCTCGCACCAGCGGCTCTCGCCCTGCTCGTTCACCACCCGCAGGACCGTCGCGGTGTTGCTGACCATCGCCTTCAGGGCGTCCGCCGCTTTGGTCGAGCGGGCTTCCTGAATAAAGTTCAGCAGCGTGGAGATCCCCACCATCAGGGCGATAACCGCGGCGGCAAACAGATCTTCCGTTGAGTAGGAGACGATACCCAGAACGGTCAGCAGCAGGTTGAAGGGGTTGCGGTAGCAGCTCCAAAGATGCACCCACCACGGCGACGGCTTCTGCGCCGGGATCTGGTTTTCGCCATACTGCGCGATTTTCTGCGCCACTTCGCCCGCATTTAGCCCTTCCGGATGGCTGGCGAAGGCGCGCCAGATTTCATTCTCATCCATTGCCGCCACGTCCAGGCACTGCTTGCCGAGGGAGTCCGGGATCGGCGCGCTCGCCAGATTGCGGGCATCGGGTAGCGGATCGCGTTGTACTAAACGACGCGGTAAATGACGACCAAGCTGGGCAAACAGCTGGCGGGTAAAATTTTTAAACATAAACAGTCCCTCCGCGCTCGCGCGAGCGAACGCAGGCTACCGACAGGCGCGAGTCAACCTTACCTGTCAGGCATGTTATTTTTATGGCAGGGACGTCAAAGACATCGCTGCTTTACGCTTCCGGTAAAGCAGCGCTACGCAGATTTACCGGAAAATAAGGGGGCTCCATCGAGGATGAGGAGTGGGATCGGGGTCCATAAAATCTCCGGTAAATGAATACAAACGGCGCGAATTATACCGTCGCCGATAATCTATTTGTGGCTATTATGGCGATAATACCCCCGGGCAACTAAACCAGACGTAAACCAGACTTTGCTCATTGTGGTTTCGTTGAGTAGCATTAGGCTCACTTTAAGCGGACCACAACGAGAACCCTGCATGCAAAACCGGCTGACCATCAAAGATATCGCACGCTTAAGCGGCGTCGGGAAATCGACGGTATCGCGCGTGCTTAATAACGAAAGCGGCGTCAGCGAACGCACGCGTGAGCGCGTTGAAGCGGTGATGCAGCAGCACGGGTTTTCGCCCTCACGTTCCGCCAGGGCGATGCGCGGCCAGAGCGATAAAGTGGTGGCGATCATCGTCACCCGTCTGGATTCGCTGTCGGAAAACCTCGCCGTACAGACCATGCTTCCCGCCTTTTACGCTCAGGGCTACGATCCGATTATGATGGAGAGCCAGTTCTCCCCGGCGCTGGTCGAGGAGCATCTCGGCATGCTTGCCCGGCGCAATATCGACGGCGTGGTGCTGTTTGGTTTCACCGGCATCCATGAAGAGATGCTCACCCCGTGGCGAGAGACGCTGGTGCTGCTGGCCCGCGACGCGCCGGGCATCGCCTCCGTCTGCTATGACGATGAAGGTTCGATCAGGATGTTGATGCAGCGCCTGTACGATCGCGGGCATCGCCACATCAGTTTCCTCGGCGTGCCGCACAGCGACATCACCACCGGGCAGCGCCGCCACCAGGCCTACCTCGATTTCTGCCAGAAAAAACACCTCACGCCCCTCGCCGCGCTGCCGGGCCTGGGCATGAAGCAGGGCTACGAAAACGTCGCCGGCGTGCTGTCGGCTGAAACCAGCGCGCTGGTCTGCGCCACCGATACCCTCGCGCTGGGAGCCAGCAAATATCTCCAGCAGCAGGGAATCGATCGTCTCCAGCTCGCCAGCGTCGGCAGCACGCCGCTGATGAAGTTTCTCCACCCGGAGATCCTGACGGTCGATCCCGGCTACGCCGAGTCCGGACGCCAGGCGGCGCAGCAGCTGATCGAGCAGATCGCCGGAAACCGTGAACCCCGTCAAATCGTGATTCCCGCCGTACTGAATTAAGCCTGTCTTAACGATTTATGTGATCTTCGCTGGGTTTCGGGAACGTTCCCATTTTGCAATTCAAACGGAGCGAGTAGGATCCAATGCAAGTTAAATGCAACCTCTCCCCTCGGTCATGAGGCCTCATCATGAGTAAAGTGAATCAGCAGGACATCGATAAACTTATCGAACTGGTGGGCGGGCGCGACAATATCGCCACCGTCAGCCACTGTATTACCCGTCTGCGCTTTGTGCTGAATAATCCAGCCATTGCCAAACCGAAAGAAATTGAACAGCTCCGCATGGTGAAGGGCTGCTTTACCAACGCCGGGCAGTTCCAGGTGGTGATCGGTACCGAGGTTGGCGACTACTATAAAGCGCTGCTGGCGACCACCGGCCAGGCCAGCGCCGATAAAGAACAAGCCAAGAAAGCCGCGCGGCAGAATATGAAGTGGCATGAACAGCTCATTTCACACTTCGCGGAGATCTTCTTCCCGCTGCTGCCTGCGCTGATCAGCGGCGGCCTGATCTTAGGCTTCCGCAACGTGATCGGCGATCTGCCGATGAGCAACGGCCAGACGCTGGCGCAGATGCACCCGTCGCTGAAAACCCTTTATGACTTCCTGTGGCTGATTGGCGAGGCGATCTTCTTCTACCTGCCGGTGGGTATCTGCTGGTCCGCGGTAAAGAAAATGGGCGGCACGCCAATCCTCGGCATCGTGCTGGGCGTTACGTTAGTTTCTCCGCAGTTGATGAATGCCTACCTGCTGGGCCAGCAGGTGCCGGAAGTATGGAACTTCGGCCTGTTCACCATTGAGAAAGTCGGCTACCAGGCGCAGGTGATCCCGGCCTTGATGGCGGGGCTGGCGCTCGGCTTTATCGAAACGCGGCTGAAACGCATCGTGCCTGACTACCTCTATCTGGTGATCGTGCCGGTCTGTTCGCTGATCCTGGCGGTCTTTCTCGCCCACGCTTTTATCGGCCCGGTTGGCCGCATGATTGGCGACGGCGTGGCCTGGGCCGTGCGTCATCTGTTAACCGGCAGCTTCGCGCCGATTGGCGCCGCGCTATTCGGCTTCCTGTACGCGCCGCTGGTGATTACCGGGGTCCATCAGACCACGCTCGCCATCGATATGCAGATGATTCAAAGCATGGGCGGTACGCCGGTCTGGCCGCTGATCGCGCTGTCCAACATCGCCCAGGCATCGGCGGTGGTGGGAATCATCATCGCCAGCCGCAAGCAGAACGAACGCGAAATCTCCGTTCCGGCGGCCATTTCCGCCTACCTCGGCGTGACGGAACCAGCCATGTACGGCATCAACCTGAAATACCGCTTCCCGATGCTCTGCGCGATGGTCGGCTCCGGTCTTGCCGGGCTGCTGTGCGGACTGAACGGTGTGATGGCCAACGGCATCGGCGTCGGTGGCCTGCCGGGCATTCTCTCTATTCAACCCACCTACTGGCAGGTTTACGCGCTGGCGATGGCTATCGCCGTGGTCGTGCCGATTGTCCTGACAACGGTTGTTTACCAGCGCAAATTCCGCCAGGGCACCTTACAGATTGTCTGACGTCTTATTTTCGGGGCGCGCTGTCGCCCCCCTTTTTTGTAGCAGGAACGCAATATGAATACCCTTCCCCTCTGGTGGCAAAACGGCGTTATTTATCAAATCTATCCAAAGAGTTTCCAGGACACCACCGGGACCGGCACCGGCGATTTGCGCGGCGTGACCTCCCGCCTCGACTATCTGCAAAAGCTCGGCGTTGACGCTATCTGGCTGACGCCGTTTTACGTCTCGCCGCAGGTGGATAATGGCTACGATGTGGCCAACTATACCGCTATCGATCCCGCCTACGGCACGCTCGACGATTTCGACGAGCTGGTGGCCCAGGCGAAGGCGCGAGGAATTCGTATCGTGCTGGATATGGTGCTGAACCACACGTCGACCGAGCACGCCTGGTTCCGCGAAGCGCTCAACAAAGAGAGCCCGTATCGTCAGTTCTATATCTGGCGCGACGGCGAACCGACCACGCCGCCGAACAACTGGCAATCTAAGTTTGGCGGCAACGCCTGGCAGTGGCACGCCGAAAGCGAGCAGTACTATCTGCATCTGTACGCCGTCGAGCAGGCGGATCTGAACTGGGAAAATCCGGCGGTGCGCGCGGAGCTGAAAAAAGTCTGCGAATTCTGGGCCGATCGCGGCGTCGACGGCCTGCGCCTCGACGTGATCAATGTTATCTCCAAAGACCAGACCTTCCCGTCCGATACCGCGGGCGACGGCCGGCGCTTCTATACCGACGGTCCGCGAGCGCACGAATTTTTGCAGGAGATGAGCCGCGATGTCTTTACCCCGCGCAACCTGATGACGGTGGGCGAAATGTCCTCCACCACGCTTGAGCATTGCCAGAAGTACGCGGCGCTCGACGGCAGCGAGCTATCGATGACCTTTAACTTCCACCATCTGAAGGTGGACTATCCCGGCGGCGAGAAGTGGACGCTGGCGCGCCCGGATTTTGTGGCCTTGAAATCGCTGTTCAGGCACTGGCAGCAGGGGATGCACAATCGCGCGTGGAACGCGCTGTTCTGGTGTAATCACGACCAGCCGCGCATCGTCTCCCGCTTCGGCGACGAGGGGGAGTACCGCGTCCCGGCGGCGAAAATGCTGGCGATGGTGCTGCACGGCATGCAGGGCACGCCCTATATCTATCAGGGCGAAGAGATTGGCATGACCAACCCGCACTTTACGCGCATCACCGATTATCGCGACGTTGAGAGCCACAACATGTTTATCGAACGCGCGGCGCAGGGCCGGGATGCGGATGAACTGTTGGCGATTCTGGCCAGCAAATCGCGCGATAACAGCCGCACGCCCATGCAGTGGAACAGCGGTGAGGGCGGCGGATTCACCGCCGGCGAGCCGTGGATTGCGCTGTGCGATAACTATCGCGAGATTAACGCCGAGGCGGCGCTGGCGGACCCGGAGTCGGTGTTTTATGCCTATCAGCAGCTGATTACGCTGCGCAAGAGCACGCCGGTGCTGACCTGGGGCGACTATCAGGATCTGCTGCCGGAACATCCGTCGCTGTGGTGCTACCGCCGTCAGTGGCAGGGGCAAACCCTGGTGGTCGTGGCGAACCTGAGCCGCGAGTTCCAGCGCTGGCAGCCGGAAGCGATGAGCGGCGACTGGCGGATGCTGATGAGCAACTACGCGGAGGCGGCGAACCGCCCTGCCGATATGACCCTGCGTCCGTTTGAAGCGGTATGGTGGCTGCAGGAGTAACCCACGGCTTACGCTGAGAGTCCCGGGTCGCGCTGCGCTTACCCGGGCTACAGGTTCACCATCTTCTGCGAGCCGGTAGCCCGGACAGGCGCGTCAAGCGCCGCCTCCGGGAATATGCTTTAAATACGATCGGCCGCAGACAGCGTCGCGCTGGCTTCCGGCTGCGCGGACGCCTGCTCTTCTTTCGCCTTCAGGCGATCCCATGCCCGGAAGAACGGATAGTAGATCACCAACGAGATAGCCAGGTTCACCACCTGCAGCACTGCGCCGGAAATATGCCCTCCCGTCGCCAGATAGCCGCTCATAAAAATAGGCGTGGTAAACGGCAGCGCAATCCCCGCCGGCTTCATCACCAGCCCGGTGGCCATCGCGGTATACGAGACAATCACCAGCAGGACCGGCGTCAAAATAAACGGCAGGAAGAAGTACGGGTTCATCACCAGCGGAATGCCGAATACCATCGGCTCGCTGATATTGAACAGCGCTCCCGGCGCGGCAATTTTCCCCAGCTGTTTCATCTGCTGGCTACGGCTGCGCAGCAGCATAAAAATCACCAGCCCCAGCAGCGCTCCGGTACCGCCGGGCGCAATCCACAGGTCATAAAACTGCTGGGTGATGATATGCGGGATCGGCAGCCCATTCTGAAACGCTTCCAGGTTTTCCGACATATTCGACAGCCAGACCGGGCGAATAAACACCAGCACAATGGTGTCGCCATGCAGCCCCAGGGTCCACAGGATACCAATCAGGATCACCGAGATAATCATCCCCGGCAGCGAACCGCCGACGTGCGACATGGGAATACCGATAAGGGTGGTAATCATGCTATTGATATCACCGAACGGCGAAGCTTCAACGATCAGGCGCAGCGCCAGCACCACGGCCAGCACGCAGAAGCCGGGGATCAGGGCGAGAAAAGATTTCGCCACCGCGGGCGGTACGCCCTCCGGCATGCGGATCACCAGATTACGGCTGGCCACCAGGCGGTAGATCTCCGTGGAAAGCAGCGAAATCACAATCGCCACAAACAGCCCCTGGCTGCCAATCATCCCCACCGGCAGCACGCCTTTGACAAGCTGCGCCGCCGAACCGTCTGCCGGCGTAAAGAGCGTCACCTGGGGGATCGTCATCACAAACGCCACCAGCGACATCGCCCCGGCGCTGAGCGGGTCCAGGGTGCGATATTTTTCCGCCAGCCGGTAGGCAATGCCGAACGCGGAGAGCAGCGCCATGATGTCATAGGTCGCTTTGACCGGGTACAGCATCTTATCGCGCCAGGCATCGCCAAACACGCTGGTCATCATCTCACCGTAGCCGGGAATCGGCAGGTAGGCGAATATCAGGAAAAACGAGCCAATCAGCATAAACGGCATATTGAGAATAATGCCGTCGCGTACCGACAGGACATGCTTCTGACCGCCGATTTTCAGCGCGGCGGGCATGACATAGCGTTCAATAAATGAAGTACGAGACATAGTGGTATCCCCGAAGGCGGAAAAGTTTAGTTAAACTGCGTTAACCAGGGGCGGTTGATGGTTAACACCTCATCAAGCAGCGCCCGGGCATCGGTCACATTCCCGACCAGCGGGTTACTCACCAGCGCCAGCAGCGCGCTATCCCGGCAGCCGTGGACCGCGGCCTCAATCGTCAAGCGCTCGAAGGCTTTCACCTGTTGCGTCAGTCCGTTCATGATCGGCGGCAGCGCGCCAAAGGCCAGCGGTCGTGCGCCCTGCGCGTCAATAATGCTGTTAATTTCCACCACCGCATCATCATCGAAGCCGTGAATCGCGCCGTTGTTGCGAGTGTTGACGACCATCTCTTTGCCAAGATTGTTGTAGATGGCGTTAATCAGCTCCACCGCCACTTCGGAGTAGTACGCCCCGCCGCGGAAGCTCAGCTGTTCGGGCTTTTCATCCAGCTCGGGCCGGGCATAGATATCAAACAGCTCCTGTTCCACCTTCATCACCTGTTCCGCGCGGGTGCCTTTGGTTTTGGCCGCCTCAATCTCTTCCGCCAGCATCGCCGGCGTCAGCCAGAAATAGCGATGATAGGGACAGGGGATGGCCTTCAGGGCCCGCAGAAACTCCGCCGGCCACGGCAGCGCTTGAATATTGTTCATCGAGAGCGATTGACCGTCGCACAGCATGTCGATGACCTTACTGGTCACCTCTTCCCGCCCCTGCATCACCTTGTGTACCCAGACCATATGATTCAGCCCGGCAAAGCTCAGCCGGACCTCCTCTTCTTTTGCGTCCAGCATTCCGGCAATCATGTGCTGCATATTGATGGGCACGTTGCACAGGCCGATGATTTTCGCGCTGCTGTAGCGGCTCACCGCCTCCGTCACGATCCCTGCCGGATTGGTAAAATTAAGGATAAAGGCGTCGGGCGCCAGCGCTTCCACCTTGCGGGCAACCTGTAAAATCACCGGAATCGTGCGCAGCGCTTTGGCAAAGCCACCGACGCCGGTGGTTTCCTGACCCAGCAGATGGTACTTCAGCCCCAACCGCTCATCCGCCGCCCGCGCCGCCAGCTGCCCAACCCGCAGCTGGGTCAGCACGAATTGAGCGCCGCGAATGGCCTCATCGAGGCCGAAATGCACGCTGACCTTCACCTGTACAAGGCCATGGCGCTTTAGCATACGCTGGGTCAGCGCGGCGATAATCGCCACTTTCTCGCGCCCGGCTTCGACATCCACCAGCGCCAGTTCCGTGACCGGAATCTGCTGATGGCGAAGGATAATGCCTTCGATAAGTTCCGGCGTATAGCTGCTGCCGCCGCCGATGACGGCAATTTTCAATGTTTGCATAGTGGCCTCATTTTTGGCGTACAGATCCCCGCGCAAGGCCGCAGCGGCGTTGCGAAATGAACGCGTTGATGGGAAAGGGTTAGGAGTTCAGCAGAGCGAGCGCTTTATCGAGGACGGCGGCCCCGCGCATCATGCCGTAATCCGCCATGTCGATCACCGCCACGGCTTTCCCGTGCGGTGCAGCAAGCTCCGTCAATCGGGCCGCTTCATACTTCACCTGAGGCCCCAGTAAGATCACGTCGGCATTGGGCAACTCGCGCTCAAACTCGGCGACGGGTACGGCGTAAATCTCCAGCCCCAGCGCGCGCTGCTGCGCCTCGGCCTTCATTTTGTTAACCAGCATGCTGGTGGACATTCCGGCGGCGCAGCACAGGACGATACGTGGCATAATTCCTCCCAATGGATTTGGCGTAAGCGAGCGCTAAACAGACACCATCGACTATAAGACGAGGTGCCGGTATGGGTGAAGGCTATATGAAAATTTTTTTCACGTACGTGATCGGAGCGTTATTTTTCACCTCTTTACTCCGGCATAAAAGAGAAAACGGCAATAATCTCAGGCATTGTGCGTGATTGCGTGGTATAAAAAGCCTCATTACTTGAAAAATATTTTCAATCAGGCGGTGGCGGAGAAAGAGGCTGAAAGCATGGATATCGTAGGACAGTTACAGGAAGGCATGACTCGCTTTAGCGCTCAGGAATCAAGAGTCGCGGCATTTATTCTGCAGAATTTAAGTTTTACCGCCAGCGCTTCGATTGATGAACTGGCGGTGCGCGCTGGCGTGAGCGCAGCCACAATTACCCGCTTTGCCCGCTCCGTCGGCTGCGAGGATATTCGTGATTTGCGAAAGCAGCTGGCGCAGGCTTGCGAACGTCGTACCAGCTGGCTTAACGAGGAGAGCGCCGCGCTGCCCGCCGCGTGGCGCGACAAATTAAGCCTGATTAGCACACATCTTGAGCAGCAGCTGGTGAGCACGCCCGAATCAACACTGCAAAAGCTGCGCACGCGCCTGCAAAATGCCCGCGCCGTACACTGTTTCGCCCTCGGCGCACAGGACATCGCGCTGGCGACGCTGCTTCAGCACCAGCTGCTCTCCATCGGGATCGTGATGAATCTCTGCCAGGACAGCGCCCTGATGCGGATGATCGCCAGTACCCTCAGCGACGATCATCTCCTGCTGGTGCTGGCAACCGGCGAGGCCGACGCGATTTTGCAGGGCGCGACCCTGCTGGCCCGGGTACAGGAAGCGACAATTTTCGCCCTCACCCCCGCCAACCACGCGTTGAGCAATATGGCCTCCGCGCTGCTGCCCCTGCCTGAGAATGCTCAGGCCGCGCGTTACGCCCTGCTGCTGCTGGTTGACCTGCTTAACGACGCGCTGCTCGCCTGACGTTATTCCTTTTGGGCCTGAATTTCCTGCGTTCAGGCCCCATTTTTGCTTATTTTATAAGCGGATAAATTTACATTAAGCGCAAGCGCCCATCATTCCTGCTCTCCTCTTTTTACTTTGTTCTGCATCAATAAAATTGCAAACATCTTTGATGCAAAGCACTACATATAGAACTTAAAATGCGTTCCGGCCCCACATATTGTATTAATAGTCTATTATATCACCACTCCCATCGTACTCAGGCGGTGATGGGATGTGGATAAAAAGGGCCGGGATCGGAGGGAAACGGCGGCAGCTACAGCGCCCCGGGGCTTCGGTTGACCTTCCGCCTCTGTGGATAACCTGTTCTGTAAAAAATTATGGAGTGATCATGACACCGCATGTGATGAAACGCGATGGCTGTAAAGTGCCGTTCAAGTCAGAGCGCATTAATGAAGCAATTCTACGTGCAGCTAAAGCAGCGGGAGTCGATGACGCAGACTATTGCGCCACCGTCGCAGAAGTCGTTAGCCAGCAAATGCAGGGCCGCGCCCAGGTGGATATCAGCGAGATCCAGACCGCCGTTGAGAACCAGCTGATGTCCGGTCCCTACAAGCAGCTGGCGCGCGCCTACATTGAATATCGCCACGACCGCGATAGCCAACGTGAAAAGCGCGGTCGTCTGAACCAGGAAATTCGCGGCCTGGTTGAGCAGACCAACTCGGCGTTACTCAACGAGAACGCCAACAAAGACAGTAAAGTCATCCCTACCCAGCGCGATCTGCTGGCGGGCATCGTCGCCAAGCACTACGCGCGCCAGCACCTGCTGCCGCATGACGTGGTCATGGCCCACGAGCGCGGCGTGATCCACTATCACGATCTCGACTACTCCCCGTTCTTCCCGATGTTCAACTGTATGCTGATCGATCTTAAAGGCATGCTGACCCAGGGTTTTAAAATGGGCAACGCCGAGATTGAGCCGCCGAAGTCGATCTCTACCGCTACCGCGGTAACGGCGCAGATTATCGCTCAGGTCGCCAGCCATATTTATGGCGGTACGACCATCAACCGCATCGATGAAGTACTGGCGCCGTTTGTTACCGAAAGCTTCAATAAGCACCGTAAAATTGCCGAAGAGTGGCACATCCCCGACGCCGAAGGCTACGCCCGTTCCCGCACCGAGAAAGAGTGCTACGACGCCTTCCAGTCGCTGGAATATGAAGTGAACACCCTGCATACCGCCAACGGTCAAACGCCGTTCGTGACCTTCGGTTTCGGCCTCGGCACCAGCTGGGAATCGCGTCTGATTCAGCAGTCCATTCTGCGCAACCGCATTGCGGGGCTCGGTAAAAACCGTAAAACGGCGGTATTCCCGAAGCTGGTCTTCGCCATTCGCGACGGCCTGAACCACAAGTTCGGCGATGCGAACTACGACATTAAACAGCTGGCGCTGGAGTGCGCGAGCAAGCGCATGTATCCGGATATCCTCAACTACGATCAGGTCGTGAAGGTGACCGGCTCGTTCAAAACCCCGATGGGCTGCCGCAGCTTCCTCGGCGTGTGGGAAAACGAGGACGGCGAACAGGTGCACGATGGCCGCAACAACCTCGGCGTTATCAGCCTCAACCTGCCGCGCATCGCGCTGGAAGCCCGTGGCGACGAGACTGAGTTCTGGAAACTTCTCGACGAACGCCTGCAGCTGGCGCGTAAAGCGCTGATGACCCGCATCGCCCGCCTGGAAGGGGTGAAGGCTCGCGTGGCGCCGATTCTGTATATGGAAGGCGCCTGCGGCGTGCGTCTGAAAGCGGACGACGACGTCTCTGAGATTTTCAAAAACGGCCGCGCGTCGATTTCGCTGGGCTATATCGGCATTCATGAAACCATCAACGCGCTGTTCGGCAACAAGCATATGTACGATAGCGAAGCGCTGCGTGAGAAAGGCGTCGCCATCGTTCAGCGCCTGCGCGAAGCGGTAGACCAGTGGAAAGACGAGACGGGCTACGGCTTTAGCCTGTACAGCACGCCGAGCGAAAACCTCTGCGACCGCTTCTGCCGTCTGGATACCGCTGAGTTCGGCGTGATCGAAGGCGTAACCGATAAAGGGTATTACACCAACAGCTTCCACCTCGACGTAGAGAAGAAGGTGAACCCGTACGATAAAATCGATTTTGAAGCGCCTTACCCGCCGCTGGCTAACGGAGGCTTTATTTGCTACGGCGAGTACCCGAATATTCAGCACAACCTGAGAGCGCTGGAAGACGTGTGGGATTACAGCTATCAGCACGTGCCCTATTACGGAACCAATACGCCGATCGACGAATGTTACGAGTGCGGCTTTACCGGTGAGTTCGAATGCACCAGCAAAGGCTTCACCTGCCCGAAATGCGGCAACCACGATGCCTCCCGCGTGTCGGTAACCCGCCGCGTGTGCGGCTATCTCGGGAGCCCGGACGCCCGTCCGTTCAACGCCGGCAAGCAGGAAGAAGTGAAGCGCCGGGTTAAGCACCTGGGCAACGGGCAGATCGGTTAATTCCGGGTGGTTTAGCCCCTCCCCTAATCCTCTCCCCTGCCGGGAGAGGGGACCGGCCGGCCACTCAAGAGCTGTTCCCGGATCGCGGCGCAAAGCGCCTTATCCGGGCTACAACCGCGTATGCGGCTCTTCGTAGCCCGGCCGAGCGCAGCGACGCCGGGAGCCGTTCCCTTTACAAATGCAAAGCTCCTCCGTTTTCGCAAAGCAATTCGCGTCAGAGCAAGGCGGCAAACGAGGGAATCCCCGGGAGCGTACATTAAGTACGTGACTGGGGTGAGCGAGCGCAGCCAACGCGGCTATGGCGTTAATTGAGAAGCGAAAAATGAATTACCATCAATATTACCCGGTAGATATCGTTAACGGTCCGGGCACTCGCTGCACCCTGTTCGTTTCCGGCTGCGTTCACGAGTGCCCCGGCTGCTATAACAAGAGCACCTGGCGGCTAAACTCCGGCATGCCGTTCACCGCCGAGATGGCCGACCGCATTATTGCTGACCTCAACGATACCCGCGTTAAGCGCCAGGGGATCACGCTTTCCGGCGGCGACCCGCTGCACCCGCAGAACGTCCCGGAGATCCTTAAGCTGGTGCAGCGCGTTCGCGCCGAGTGCCCCGGCAAAGATATCTGGGTGTGGACCGGCTACAAGCTGGACGAACTTAACGCCGCGCAGATGCAGGTGGTGGATCTCATCAACGTGCTGGTTGATGGCAAATTTGTGCAGGACTTAAAAGACCCGGCGCTAATCTGGCGCGGCAGCAGCAACCAGGTTGTACATCATTTGCGTTAATACCAGCATGGCGTTCATCAGTTAATTTTCACCAGACCACCTTTAATCACCAGCATCCCGCCGCCGTCAACGGTCTGGGTGGCACTGGCTTTGCTGGTCAGAGTAGCCTTTGCTTCCTGGCTGATGGTTGCCGCTTTCTGGGTCAGTGAGGATTTGGCTTCACTGGCGATGCTGGCGGCATCCAGCTTCATGCTGCCTGACGCGCTGGCGTTAAGACCCGCCCCACTCTTTATGTCCAGGGTTTTGCCGCTCTCCAGGGTGAGCGTGCCGCTGACCTTAATCGTCAGATTACCGTCAACATTGAGCGTGTAGTTGCCTTTTACCTTATGCGTCTCATTACCGTCGATGGCGTGTTCCTGATCGCCCTTCACCGTTACGCTGCGTTTCTCTTTCACCTCCAGCATGTCGCTGCCCTTGTCGATTTTCACCGTGCGACTGCCCTTTTTCAGGGTGACGGTTTCGTTGCCCTCTTCGATGGTGCGGGTACGATCGTTTTTGACGCTGTGAATTTCATCGTGGCTAATCGTGGTGTGACTGTCGTTCAGTATGTTGAGCTGGAAGTCCTTTTGCGCCTGCATCGCCAGCAGCTCGGCATCTTTTTTGTCGTCGAAGCGCAGTTCGTTGAAGCCTTTTTCGCTGCGGGTTTTAATACCGGACTGGGTTTGATTCGCCGGTAGCGCATACGGCAGAGCATTCGCGCCGTTGTACACACAGCCGGTAATGAGCGGCTTATCCGGGTCGCCGTCGATAAAGCTCACCACCACTTCCTGGCCGATACGCGGGATAAACTGCGCGCCAAAACCGTTGCCGCTCCAGGCGGTAGCAACCCGCAGCCAGCAGGAGCTGGTCTCATCGTTTTTGCCTTCCCGATCCCACGGAAACTGCACCTTTACCCGTCCGAGCTTGTCGGTCCAGTTTTCTTCTCCGTTTTTGCCAACCACCGTTGCGGTTTGCGTAGGCATAAACGGCTTTGGCGTGGCGTACCGTGGTTGATACGGCGTGGCTTTCGGGATAGCGGTAAAGCGGTTGCGATAGCGTTCACCGTCATATTCATGGCTGACGGCGGTGATGAGCCAGTCGATATTTAATGCTTTGTCGTCATGTTCGGCGAGGGTAAACCAGTGCCCTGCCATCAGCGCTGCGCAGTCGCTTTCGGCGATAAGCTGTTTCGGCTGCTCAGATTGATCATTGCCGGGGTGCGCCCCCTGCGCGATGGCCTGTAAACGCAGCTCTACCTGGCGAATCATCCCGGTTTCCCGGACGCCGCTTGATGTTGCCTGATACTTCACCTTTTTGCCGCCAGAAATGGCCGGGAAGGCGCTATTATCATCCGCCAGCACCAGCGTGTGCTTGCCTTCTTTATGGGTGAAGAACCAGAAGATCCCCTCCTGCTCCAGCAGCCGTGAGACAAAATTGAAGTCGCTTTCGTTATATTGCAGGCAGTATTCGCGTTTTTGGGGTTGGGTTTTGAGCTGGAATGTGTAGTCGCTAAATCCGGCATCCTTAAACACTTTCGCGACGATTTCCTGCGCGCTGAGGTTCTGGAAAATGCGGTTGTTGTTGCCGAGCGTCAGCCACCACAGCCACGGGCGCAGCACAAACTGATAGCGGACAGCGTTGCCGTTTGCCAGAAGCAGGCGCGCTTCGGCGATCAGCCCGTCGTAGTCAGCGCTGTTTATGGCGGCGGTAAGATGGGCCGCCAGCGCGGTATTAAGGGTTAACGGCGCAGAGGCGGTAGCGGCGATGGTCGCGGTGGTCAGGCCGTTAAGTTGCGATTCGGTGCGCGCGGTCACGGCGGTGAGGCCGTTTAAGGTTGGAGCGATGAGTTTTATTATGGTGGTTTCGGGCATAGGAAACTCCTTTTCAGCAGCAGCGCTAACGCCGGTCAGCCTGATGATAAACATCATCACCATCGCACCGACCTATGGCGATCGCAGGAACGATAACCTACTCATCCTCGACCTGATACCCGGCGCTACGTAGCTTGATTTTATAGCGGTATAATTTACCGGAAAGGCAGGCGGTGCGAAGCTTCCACCCTCAGCTACCTTTTTTATTCGTCGCCATATCCCAAACGGAAGAGACGTTGCCTTCTTTCTGACTATCCGATTTCTGAGCGGTGATTTCCCATTTAATTTTGGTAAAGTTCAGCGACATCGTTTCGACCGGCTTGCCGCCGGAACCGCCGCTAACGCTCAGATGTGAGATAACGACATTCGTCAGGGTATATATGATGAATGGCAGCATTTTACCGTTATCATTACGGCACAACGTCAGCACAGCTTCTTTAATCATTTTCCCGCTACAGCAGTACTCATTGAGCTTTGGCGTCGCGAGATCGACAAACTTGGTCAACGACATTTCACCGACATGCGCCCGCCCTGAGGTGCGTTCATTATTACTGACGTCGTTGGTGACCGGCATCGCCACGTTATGGCTGAAGGTCATGATCTCAAGCTGTTTTTCAAATCCTTTGGCCTGACTTTCACCTTCGATATTGTCGAGCTTTAAAAAAATCACATCCATGGGTTACTCCTTATCAATCAGACGGCAACCGGTAGCGGCAATTCCGCCATCAGCCGAATCGCACCGTTTTTTTTTACATTCCCGTTATTTTTACGCACATTGAACTAATACAATAACTTTAATGCCAAGCGTCTTCGCCTATATTCATCCTTTCTTATTACGAGAATATTCGTAGCGCTACTTATATCGCCATACTATTCAAATGGTATTTTTACGGCGACCATAAGCAATATAAAAGACACAACCACAAATAAATATCAATCAAATTATTCGCTGCCAATCACCGAGTGAAAATTGATAAAAATCAAATTAAAAACAAGTAATTAATCAAAATCAATTAGATGTAAAGCAACCAATCAAAATATACATCGATGAAAACCTCTCGCTGATATTAACGCTTTAACAGGTTAAATTATAAATAGTGATGTGAGTCAAAAAACGCATCTGCTTTATTTATTACTTTGGTTATGTAGTATCTGTTCAAACTAATAAACGGGCACTTAAGGTTATAAAGGCGCATCAGTTTATTCCGCGAGTCATCGTCCGCCGACTATGGCGGCAACTGGGGGTATTACCATGAGCTGTCCCGGAGTTTGTACCGGCGCATTATTGCAGTGTTCATTTGGCATCGCGCCTGGCACGCTGAACATACTGCCCACAAGCCGCACCCTCGTCAGCAACATGCCGATGGCGAATATTATGGATAACAAACCGTTTGTGAATATTATGCCGTTCGGGATGTGCAGCAGTATTGCCAATCCGACGGTTGCCGCCGCCACCGCCGCGGCGCTCGGTGTGCTGACGCCGATGCCCTGTATTCCGACAACGCCCGCGCCGTGGGCGCCGGGTTCGCCAACGGTGCTGGTGGGAAATATGCCCGCCCTCACCGCCCAGTCGAAGTTAATCTGCATATGGGGCGGGGTAATTCAAATTAGTTTTCCGGGACAGGTGACGACGGTCGTGGCATGATTTTGTGAACGGTGACAGATGCATAAAACGTGGCGAAGGGCCGTACGGTAAAAATCAAAACCGGCTGACGCACTCCATGGCCACCGTTTTAAACTCAGCAAAACTGCGGGTGGCGGCAAGGCGGGCCATTGCCCGTTCGCGCAGGAATGTGACGAAAATATCGTAGATGGCCATCGCCTCTTCATACTCGCTTTTACTGATGGCGAGCAGGAAGATGATATGCGCGGTTTCATCGCCCCAGGCGATACCGTGCGGGGCGATGACCGTATAGACCACGGTCTTTTTCGCCAGCAGGCCGAGGGCGTGAGGCAGCGCGATCCCGTCGCCGAGCATGGTGCTGACGATAGCCTCACGCTCCACCACCGACCCATGAAACTCCGCTCCGACAAACCCCTCCTGCTGCAGCTGCTGGCACAGCGTGGCAAACAGCGCCTGCTGATCCATCGGGGTATCTATCACCTGGAAGTGGGCCTCATCAAAATACTTATTCAGCATCCAGGGACGCGTGCGGTCCACCAGCACCAGCTTGCCGATTTGGTCGAGCTGGTAGTCGGTAGGAAACGGCGCAATGGTGACCACCGGCTTCTCTTTCTCGCTGATGCGCACGGTGGAAATGACAAAATCTTCCGCGATCTCTTCCCGCTGTTCATATTCGCGTTGCGAAAGGGTGGCGGCAATTTCCAGCTGCGGATACTTACGCTGCAGGATGGCTTCAATCATCCGCACCATCGCGTTGCTGGTATCGCAGACCAGCAGCACCTGCGGCTGACGCTGATAGCCGATATTGTAATGGCGCTCCAGCCCGACGCCGATATGCAGCACCAGAAAGCCGATCTCGTTTTCGCTGATGGCGTAGGGAGTATATTTCCCCCAGCTCGATACCGCCGCCAGGGTCATGTCCCACGCCATGGGGTAGTGCTGTTTGATATTTTCCAGAAGCGGGTTGGGGATCATTATCTGGTAGCGCACGCGGGTGATCATGGTCTTAATATGGGTCAGTAAATCCGCATGCAGCTGGGCATCGTCCAGCAGATTGTAGTTATATTGCTGATTGATATAGCGCAGGATGTAGTTCACCAGCGCTTCATCGTCGTCGGCGCTGATGGTGCCCGGATCGACGTCCTGCACCTGGCGGGCGGCAAGGTGGACGCACAGCCACTCTTCTTCCGCCGGAGCAAGCAGTTTGCCCGCCAGCTGCTGCATCGTGTTTGCCAGCTCGCGTGCGGCGTCGCGTACGTTTTGCGCCACATCCTCGGCGCTAAAATCCGCCAGCGGATACCCTTCGCTCACGCGGCGCACGGCAACCGCGCCGTACAGGCAGATAAAGCGCTCCCCGGCGTCCGTCAGCCGCACGTGATGGCGGGTTAACGTCTCCTGCAGCACGCCGGCCAGCAGCGTCGGTACGCTGGCGTCAAACGCCTCTTCGCCAATAAGCGGGTTAAGCGGCCCCTGCTGGCTCAGCTCCCACAGCAGATCGGTCAGGCAGGCGCGAATGGAGACCTCGCTGCCGAACAGCTTCATGCCGTGGCGCGGCCGGGTCTCGAGGGTGAGCTGATAACGCTGAAAACGCTCGCGTACGTCAACCATATCGCCCTGTAAGGTGGCGCGGCTGACGAACCACGCATCGGCCAGATCCTCCAGCTTGATAGAAAACGCGGAAGTTAAAAAGCGCACCAGCAAAAAGTGGATGCGATCCGCCACGGTTCGCGGGATATGCTGCGCTTTCGGCGCGCTCTCTTCCAGCGTCTGATAGCGCGTCGGATCGTGAATCACCAGCTGATAGCCGCTGCCGCGGGTGAGGATAAACTGCGCGCCGTAGTGCAGCAGCAGCGCGTTCAGCGCGGTGATGTCCGCGCGTACCGTGCGAGTAGAAACCGACAGCCGCTGCGCCAGCTCCTCCTGCGGCAGCGTTTCGTTTTGCAACAGAGTAAACAGCTGCGCTAAACGTTGATGGGGAAATCGCATGTCAGTTCCTTTTTCTTACGGCTCAGGGTTGAGCGGATATCACCATCTGCGACGGGCTGCCAACCGGGGTGTAGTCCGGAGAGAACGTCAGCCTGCCATCCTTCGGCGCGACGCGAAAGCGGGTGATGTTGTCGCTACGCTGGTTCATGACGTACAGCCACTGTCCCTGACTGTCCAGCGTCAGCGTGCGCGGATAGTCGCCGCGGGTCCAGATATCGTCCTGGTGGCTCAGGCTGCCGTCAGCCAGCACCGTAAAGTGGGCGATACTGTTATGCAGTCGGTTGGCGACGTACAGCTGTTTGCCGTCGCGGCTCAGGACCAGGCCGGCGGCAAAGCTGGTGCCCTTATACTCTGCAGGCAGCGCCGAGACCGTTTTCCCCTCGCGCAGCAGGCCGCTTTGCTTATCGAGATGATAAAAAGTGAGCGTCGACGCCTCTTCGTTAATCAACCATAGTCCGTCGCCCTGCGGCGTAAACACAAAGTGGCGCGGTCCGGCGCCGGGAGATGAGGCCGCGATAAACGGCGGATCGTTCGGCGTCAGCTTCCCTGTGGCGCTATCCAGCCGGTACTGATAGATCCGGTCCAGGCCGAGATCGGTGGAGTAAACGAATTTACCGCTGGGATCGGCGGCGATCATATGGGCGTGGGGGCCGTTATGATCGCTGATGGCAAAACTGCCTTCGACGGCTGCCGCCGGGCGTTCCGCGCCCGCAGGCCCTTGATCCTGACGCACATCCACCGCCTCGCCCAGGTTACCATCTTCTTTCACCGGCAGCACGGCGATACTGCCGCTGACGTAGTTTGCCACCAGCAGATGACGTCCATCGGGGGTCAGGGAGAGATAAACCGGCCCGGCGCCGCCGGAAGCGACCTGATTCAGCTCGCTCAGTTCACCGTTGCTGCCGATGCGCCACGCCTGCACCACTCCCTTTTCCACTTCGCTGGCGCCGTACAGGGTTTTGCCATCCGCCGAGACGGTAAGCTGGGCCAGGTCAGGCAGCGTCCCGACCAGCGTTTTATCGCGCAGCGCCCCGGTCTGGCTATCGACGGTAAAGCGATACAGCCCTTCGCCATTGGGGTTGTAGGTGCCGACCCAGGCGTACTGGGTTTGCGCAGCGGCGCCGGCGGCGAGCAGAGAGAGTGAAGCAACAAGCAGGTGACGAGCGGTTGGCATGGTGACTCCTTGATGGTTCGGTGGCGGTTTCCCTTCGCCCTAACCCTCTCCCCGTTGGGGAGAGGGCCGGGTGAGGGATAATCGGCGCTATTTTACTAACTGTTTGGTGATCGAAAGCAGCTGACGCACGTCCGCCGGGCGGGTGTGACCGCTGGCTTTATCAATAATCGAACTGTAGATATGCGGGATAATTTTACTTACCCCTGCGTCCAGCGCGATCTGCAGGATCTCGCCGTAGTTTTCCAGATCGATCCCGCCGGTGGGCTCCAGCCAGAAATCATGACGGGCGCAGGCCTCGGCCACCGCAATAAACTCGTCGCGATGCTTCAGCCCGCCCATCGGGAAATATTTAATCGAACTGCCGCCCATATCTTTCAGCAGCGCAATCGCCGTTTCCAGCGGTACGATGCCGTCCGGCGCGCCGCTGCTGAGCGGGCCGGTGGAGATCTTCACCATTCCCGGCGTACCGGTTGGCGACACCAGGCCGTTAACCACGGTTTCGTTCTGCCCCAGCAGCGCGCGGCTGGTCGCCACGCCGGTAAATACCTGGTTGACGTGCTGCGGCTGCACCTGACGCGAAATTTCGCTGACCATCGCCGACTGGTTCGGGTCGCCCGCGCCCAGTCCCACGGAGAGCGCGTTATCAATCCGCTGCGCGTATTCACGCATATCGGCAACCGCGCTGGCGACGTCCGGGTAATTTTTGGAGAGCACGCCCACCAGTACATGACCTTCCGCCGCCTCATAAATCTCGCTGGCGTTCTCTTTGCTCCCCGCCAGCACGTTCAGGCAGACGCGGTCACGATAAAAATTAGGGGTCAGTTTCATGCGTTTTTCTCCTTGTTCAAAACTTCTGCGATGCGACGGGAGACAATCTCCAGCTGCTGCGCGTTCACGCTGCGGACATCGGCTTCAATAATGCCTTCATTTGCTTTATAGCCACGGAAGTAGATGGCGTATTCGCCCTGCTTCAGCGCATTGACCAGATCGCCGGTATCGACGCCGGTCACCGCTTCATCAAACTTGATCTCCGCCCGCGCGATATCGCGGCCGGCGCTGTCCCAGACCACGCGCGCGGTGACGCCATCGAGCGTATTGAGCTGCTGAATAAACGGCGTCATCTTCGCCACCATCTCTTCACCGTTCTCTTTGCGCGCCGTCAGATAGTGCTCAATGGCGCAGGTCAGGCCGAGGATCCCCTCTTTGCCCACCTTCATCGCCCGGCCAATGCCGTTCGACTGACGTTTAACCCACTCAACGTATTGGGTTTTGCCAATCACCAGCCCGCTGGTCGGCCCTTCGATCGCCTTCGCGCCGCTATAAATCACCAGATCCGCGCCGGCGCGATAGTAGGCCTGGAGGTCTTCCTCCGCCGCCGCGTCGACAATCAGCGGCAGATTATGGCTCTGCGCCACCGCTGCCGCCTGCGCCACGTTGAGCATGCTTTTCTGCACGCAGTGGTGGGATTTGATATACAGAATGGCCGCGGTGCGCGGGGTAATGGCCGCCGCCAGCTGCCCGGCGGAACATTCATTGGCGTAGCCCGCTTCCACCAGCCTGCCGCCGCCCAGCGCCACCATGGTGCCCACCGGCGCGCCAAAATTGACGTTATGACCCTTAGGCAGCACGATTTCGTTGTTTTCAATCGGCGTCACGTGCAGGTTTTCCAGCAGCCAGTCGCTGTCTTTTACCAGCACCGCCGCCACCGACTGGGCGATGCCCGCCGAGGCGCAGGAGACGACGGTCGCCCCTTCCACGTCCAGCAGCTTCGCAATATACGCGCCGGTTTTATTGACCAGATCTTTCATCTCGAAGTACTGGTTCATCCCCGCCATCGCGGCATCCACCACTTCCGGCCGCGGCGTGGAGACGCCGAGAATGGTCATACGACCGGAGGTATTAATCACCTGTTTTAAATCATATTTCTCAAAAATCGAAGGCATTTTCCGCGCTCCCTTGTTCGGTCAGATAGCCCTTGCCCGCGCGAACGGCGGCAAGCGGCAGCAGAATCTTGTCGGTCTGAAGGCTCTCTTTTTCCGCATCCACCAGCACCGTTGGCGTCTGCGCGAGGGTAAACAGCGTCAGGTCGGCGTCGTAACCCACTTCCAGCCGCCCTTTGTGGCTAAGACGCAGGCCTTCAGCGGCGTTGGCGGTCACGCAGTCAATGACCTGCGGCAGCGACATGCCAATGGCGAGGAATTTCGACATCACCAGCGCCAGCGAGCGCACCGGGCCGTCGATACGGTTGCGGCAGTAAATATCGGAGCTGATGGTGTGCGGCAGAATGCCCATAGCAATCGCCCGCCGCGCCACCTCGAAGCTGAAGCTGGCGGTGCCGTGGCCGATATCAAGGCGCACGCCGCGCTGTAGCGCGCGGGAAATCGAGCTTTTCAGCTCGCCGGACGGCGTCAGGATACGATTGGGTTTACCGTTGTAGCAGTGGGTAATGATGTCGCCGGAGGTCAGCAGGTCGGCGATCTCATCCAGGTCGGGCGGATTGTTGCCGATATGCACCATCAGCGGCAGGCCGCCGTTTTCCTGCTGAATCGCCTTTGCGCGCGCCAGCGGCGTAATGCCGTTTTCCCCCACCACGCTGCTGCTCATCCGCGCCTTCAGGCCGACGATAAAGTTCGGGTAGCGATTGACCACCTGCTTCACCGCCTCCGCGTCGATATTCGCCATATTGGCCAGTTCATTCTGGGCAATTAGCCCGACGCGGGAGATGTTAAGCAGGGCGTAAACTTCGGTCGCGGCTTTGCGGGTCAGCTGGTAGAAATCATCCACGTCGTCCGCGCCGGTGCTGCCCGCGTCAATCACGGTGGTCACGCCGGTAGCAACCCCCACGCTGTCCGGCTCATCATGGTAAATCGGCGAGTTCGGATAGCAGTGAACGTGAGAGTCAATCCAGCCTGCGCTGACGTAATAGCGACCGTCCAGCTCAAGGGTTTTGCGCGCAGGCGCGCTAATCTCGCCAAGCGCCGCGATTTTACCGTCCCGGATGGCGATATCGGTCAGGGTATCGTCGACGAGGCGCGCACGGCGCAGGAGTAAATCAAACATATCTCTCTCCTGTTAACGCGGGCGCCGAGGCGCCCGCAGGACTTAACTAATCGCCACCGGGAAGATTGACCCAAGAAGCATGGCGCCAAGGATCGCGCCGCCGGTGATAGGCTTCTGCCAGATGTAGAACAGCAGCGCGCCCGCCAGGGAACCGATGCCGATAGGAATAGAAGCGGTCATGGCGCTGAGGATAATCAACGGTCCGAGGAAACGGCCTGAGGCGTTACCGGCCCCCATCATGACGTCCGCACCGTAGGTGGAATCGCTCTGGTTGATGGTGAATTTACGCGCCAGGATGATGATGTAGCCAATCGCGAGGCCCAGCACCAGGCCGGTGACCAGCGAGGCGGCAAAGTTGGCGACCGGGAAAACAAAGCCCGCGCCGAGCAGCAGCGCCGGAACGCCTAAGCCGACGCCGGTCTGAATCGCCCCGCCGATATCCAGAATCCCCACCAGCGAGCCTTCGATAATACGCGCGAACAGGAAGCTGGCGCCGAACGCCGCTACCGCGCCGTAGGCCCCTGTATCAATTCCCGCTTTCAGCATCGCCACGAAGGCGACTTCGTTAAACGCGCCGATGCCGTAGAGGTAGTACATATGCGTCCCGGCAAAGACGCCGGCGGAGAGCAGGCCAACAAAGATCGGGAACGACCAGTCGGCATACCAAAAACCTTTATTTTGTTCCATGAGAGGCTCCTGTTATTTACCGCTGAGCGAGTTGTGGATCAGTTCCAGCCAGTTCGGCACGGTCAGATGGAAGGATTCAATCATCTTCATGTCGAAACCGCGGAAGAAGCCGCTCAGAACGAACAGCGCGACGATCGCCACCATCATCACCTTGGTGACGCGGTGCCAGCCGCTCTCTTCAACGCCTTTCCCGATCAGGATGCCCAGCACCAGGCCCGGAACGGCGTTGCCCATAATCAGCTGCGCCGCGCCGCCAAAAATCGTCGCCCAGAAGCCTGATTTTTTACCGGCATCAATCGCCGCCAGCCAGAAGATGACCGGCATCACCGTATTCACCAGCAGGTTTGCCGCCGGAACCAGCACTTTAACCGCCGTCACCTGCAGCGCTTCCGGTACAGAAGAGGCGGTGAGGTTGAGGAAAGCGACCACGATCATGCCGATAATGCCGCACGCGATGGCCATCTTTTTCGGATCGTGCAGCGTCTCGCCGACGTTGCGGTTTTTAATCATCAGCGCTGCCGCCCCCCAGTTGGGGATAATGCGGTGGTCAACGTCCTGAGTGAAGGAGCCTGCCGCGACGGAAGAGGCCCAGGCGTTGAAGAAGAAGCCCAGGCCAAATGAGAAGTGGGAAGCCGGATCGCCTTCACATGAATTCAGCTCGCCCAAGGTACGAAACGCCCCCATCCCCTGCGTGGTGGGCGCATGAAACATGCGTGCCGCTCCGGCGCCTACGCCGACGCCAACCAGGCCGCCGATGATGAGCGATTTTATTAAAATTATCAGGAACATAGTCTGACCCTTTGGTGAAAATCAGGTTTGCGTGACGAAATCCACTTTATCGAGATTAATGGCGGTCACGGTGACGGTGACCTTCAGCTCCACGCTGTAGGTTCGTCGCTCACGGCGCAGAAAGAAGAATAAAAAGGCCTCTTTCCGTACCGCTTCACGCGCATGAACAACCTCCACGTCCTGTGGTTCAATACGCAGTAAGATGTGCGGCGACGTTTTCATCACCGCCGCCTGGACATGGTTCAGGGCATCGGCAAAAGCGCGCGTTTTGCTCTCGCCTTTGCCGGTAACGCTCACCGTGGTGGTGAATTGCTCTTTCATGCTCACGCGCCGTACTTCTTCTTCCAGGCCTCAACCAGGCGCTCACCCAGCTCTTCTTTATCCATAAAGCCGAAGCCCAGTACGTTGTAGCCTTCGTTGATCGCGGTGACGCCTTCATCAACGGAACGCATGCCATATTTCGCCTTGTAGCCGTGCTTATTCTGCGCGGTGATCGCCCCTGCGCCGCCGCTGCCGCAGAAAGAGATACCGAAGGTGGCGTTTTCCGCCTTCATCATGTCGCCCAGCTTCATATCTGCGGCAACGCCCGGCACGACCACGGCGCGAGCGCCGGCTTTTTCCGCACCTGCGGCAACTTTTTGTCCTTTACCCAGGCGATCGCCAATAACAACGGTGATTTGTTCCATTTGTGTGCTCCTTACAGGTTATCTTTCGCGACTTCGAAGTGGACGGACAGCAGCCAGGCTTCTTCATCTGGCAGATTGCCGAACTGCGCGACCACTTCGCGGGCCAGCATCATTGAATCTTCTGAGATCTCTTCGAACAGGCTGGCATCCACTTCCGGCAGCGGCTCGCCGCTGATTGACCGATGGGCCATCGCCCGAACGTGGGAAGTCAGCATTTGCTCCTGAACGTCGTTGGGGACGATGTTGCGGCGGCTTAATAGTGCGAAAACCTGCTGCAGCATCTTGTCGGCCAGCTGTTCGGTTAGCGTGGCCTGCTCCTCTGGGACGTGTGTTACCGCTCCGTTATTCACTTGAATTACCCCGTTGATGTCTCTGGGGATAACACTAATGCCGGGGGCAAAGAGTTTGTAGCGAGTTGTTTTCCACTTCGAAGTGGAAAGGAAGAAGGCAGGCGTGATCCATTTCACATAGTTATTGTGAATGTATTCGCCTCAACCAATTCTCGTGATGAACATCACAAGATCATCGGTGTCACGGTGGCGAAAACCGGCATGCAGGAAAATCGAAAAATGTGACGGTGATGGAGTTTTGAATTAACAGAATGTGGGAGGCATCGGCTGACGCCTCCCCACAAAGAGAAATTAACGGTACTTCTTATGGTATGTATTGCGGGTGGTTTTAAACTCTTCCGCTGCGGCCTGGGCTTCTTTGACTTTGCCTTCATCAGCCAGCTTCAGCGCGCCGTCAATCTGGCCGATCAGCACATCGAAACCGTGACGATAGTCTTTCATTTCCGCGCTGTCCGCCGTTTTACCTTCCAGCTTCGGCGGCGTCTCTTTCTGAGCGTCAGCCGCCGCTGTGCGCATCTTATTCAGCGCCGCTTTCAGCTCGCCGGCATCTGAAGTTTTCTGCACCACTTGCAGGTTCTCAGCAAGGGTATCCATGTCTTCGCCCAGATCGGCGAAAGCCGATGCCGAACCAAGCGCAAAAGCCGATACGGCCAGCATCGCTAACAGTTTTTTACGCATTGCTCACTTCCTTTTTTATTATTAAGCACACAGGTGTTATTGCCCGGCGATCTTCATCTCCGGCAGCAGTACGGAACCGCACTGAATGTTGCTGCGCGTTTCGATATCGTCGCCGATGGTCACGATATTACGCCACATATCTTTCAGATTTCCTGCAATGGTTATCTCACTGACCGGATACTGAATTTCGCCGTTTTCTACCCAGAAGCCGGACGCGCCGCGTGAGTAGTCGCCGGTGACGCCGCTTACACCCTGCCCCATCAGTTCCGTTACGACAAGGCCGGTTCCCATCTCTTTAAGCAACTTTGCAAAACTCAGGCCGCGGCCGTTAATACGCCAGTTGTGAATACCGCCCGCGTGGCCGGTGCTCTTCAGCCCCAGCTTACGCGCCGAGTAGTTGGTCAGCAGCCACTGGGTCAGTACGCCGTCTTTAATGATATCCCGGCGTTCCGTACGGACGCCTTCGCTATCAAACGGCGTCGAAGCCAGACCTTTCAGCAGGTGAGGATGCTCTTCAATGGTCAGCCAGTCCGGCAGGATCTGGCTACCCAGCGCATCAAGCAGGAAGGTGGATTTACGGTAAACCGAACCGCCGGCGATCGCCCCGACCAGATGGCCAAACAGACCGGTAGCGACTTCGTTGGCGAAAATCACCGGCGCTTTCATCGTCGATAGCTTACGCGGGGCCAGGCGCGACAGGGTGCGACGGGCGCACTCTTCGCCAACCCACTCCGGCGACTGCAGGTCGTCTATCGCCCGTCCGATGGTGTAAGCGTAATCGCGCTCCATATCGCCATTCTCTTCGGCAATCACGCAGCTGGAGAGCGAGTGGCGGGTAGAGCAGTAGCTCTGCAGCATGCCGTGGCTGTTGCCGAACACTTTAATGCCGTAGTGGCTGTTAAAGCTGCCGCCTTCGGTATTGCTGATGCGTTTATCGGCTTTTAGCGCCGCCTGTTCAGCGCGGGAGGCCAGCTCGATGGCTTCATCCGGGGAAACTTCCGCCGGATGGAACAGGTCAAGATCCGGGGCTTCAAAAGCCAGCAGTTCTTTATCCGCCACGCCCGCGCACGGGTCCGGCGAGGTATAGCGGGCGATATCCAGCGCCGCCTGCACCGTGCGGGCAATAGCCTGCGGGCTGAGATCGGTCGAAGACGCGCTGCCTTTGCGATTCTGGTGATAAACGGTGATGCCGAGAGCACCATCGCTGTTGAATTCTACGTTCTCCACTTCGCCGTAGCGGGTGCTCACGCCGATACCGGTAGTTTTACTGACGGAGACTTCCGCGCCGTCGGATTTGCCTGCCGCCAGTTCCAGCGCCGTGGTCACGGCCTCTTCCAGCGTCTTACGCTGTTGTGCAACTTGAGAGATGACTTTCATCGCTAATGCCATAATGTAAGAAGGAGTTAACTGAAGTCTAACAGAGAACCGTTTTTCAGTGCGCGCCTTAACTGGTAACATTAGTCTCTTTTTTAAGGAGCCTGAGATGACAAAGCAGCCCGAAGACTGGCTCGACGACGTCCCTGGTGATGACGTCGAAGATGAAGACGATGAAATTATCTGGGTCAGTAAAAGTGAAATTAAGCGTGACGCCGAAGAACTGAAGCGTCTTGGCGCGGAAATGGTCGAGCTGGGTAAAAACGCGCTCGATAAAATCCCGCTGGATACCGACCTGCGCGACGCGATTGAACTCGCCCAGCGTATCAAGAAAGAAGGCCGCCGCCGCCAGATGCAGCTGATTGGTAAAATGCTGCGCAGCCGCGACGTCGAGCCGATTCGTCAGGCGCTGGACAAGCTGAAGAACCGCCACAACCAGCAGGTTGCGCTGTTCCATAAACTTGAGCAGATCCGCGATCGTCTGATTGATAATGGTGATGATGCCGTGGCTGAAGTGCTGAACCTGTGGCCAGATGCCGATCGTCAGCAGCTGCGTTCGCTGATCCGCAACGCCAAAAAAGAGAAAGAAGGCAACAAGCCGCCGAAGTCCGCGCGTCTTATCTTCCAGTACCTGCGTGAACTGGCCGAAAGCGAAGGCTAATTCTGTATGACTCCCCGGATTACGGCTGTTGCCCGATCCGGGCGACCCACTCCCTCGAACGCAATGCCATGGACAATGGTCAATTCGAATTTTCCCTGCATTTAAATCGGTTCTAATTTTTCATTTTCATTCCAGTTCGCGCTTATATTTAACTTTTATTTCACAAAAAAACCGTTCCATTCCAATCCCACTGGCAATTCCCCCTCGCCATCAACGCCAATACCACCAACACAACCTGTTAACTTTATTAAATAAAAGAATATAACCCTGCCTTTAGGGCGCTGACTTTATCAGCAGTTTGCTTATCTTTGATCCACCTCTCAAAACGGTTTTGATATTTCATACATCATAATAATGAAAAATAAATTTCATTAGAGTACGAGAACCGAAACGGTGCGTGCGCGTATTTTTGGCCAGTGAGTTCTGTTCATTAAAACCTGGCGTCTGCAGGCTTTCCTCAGCAGAAAGTCGACAAAATCATCCGCGCCGCCGCAGGTGAATCGCCCAGCGGAGGCCATCGTCCGGCAAGAAGCAGGAATTCACTTTTCACGAGAGGGGCTAACCCGGCGGTCAGTTCTTTGCCGCCGACCGGAGCCAGATTTTAGAGAGTCGACAGCTATCATCATGGAGAAAAATATGACTACTGTACCAAGGCTGAAATATTTCGTTGATGGTCAATGGCGCGTATCGCAGACCGAACGCTATATGGACGTCTATAACCCAAGTACCGGGGAAGTCATGGCTCAGGCCCCCTGCTGCACCGAGCAAGAAGTGCTGGATGCCGTTGCCGCGGCACGCAAAGCCTTTCCGGCGTGGTCAGATACGCCGGCCATTAAACGCTCGCAAATTATGTTCCGCGTTCGCGAATTATTAATCCAGCATCAGGACCGCTTAACCGAGCTGGTGGCAAAAGAAAACGGTAAAGCCTGGGGCGACGCTCAGGGCGATGTATTAAAAGCGAAAGAAGGTACCGAGCTTGCCTGCTCGATTCCCACTCTCATGGCCGGTGAAAACCTGATGGACGCCTCTGCCGGGATCGACACCAACCTTTATCGTGAGCCAATTGGCGTGTTCGCCGGTATTGTGCCGTTTAACTTCCCGGCAATGATCCCGATGGGATGGATGGCGCCATTATGCGTCGCCTCCGGTAATACCATGGTGATTAAAGCGGCCAGTATGACGCCGATGACCTGTATGGAAATCACCAAACTCTATCAGGAAGCAGGGGTGCCGGATGGGGTGATTAACGTCGTGACCTGCTCACGCAATGAAGCCGATATCTTGCTGACCCACCCGGACGTCAACGGCGTCTCCTTCGTCGGCTCAACCTCCGTGGGTCTGCACGTTTACTCCAAAGCCGCCGCTCACGGCAAGCGCGTTCAGGCACTGTGCGAAGCGAAAAACCATGCCCTGGTGCTGGCCGATGCGCCAATTAACCGTACCGCAGCGGGGATTATCAACGCCGCGTTTGGCTGCGCGGGCGAACGCTGCATGGCGCTGCCGGTTGTCGTGGTGCAGGAAGAGATCGCTGATAAGCTGATTGCCGCCGTCGTCGAGAAAGCCAAACAGCTGAAAATCGGCCCCGGCTATCTGCGCGATACCGATATGGGTCCGGTGATTTCTAAAGATCATAAGCAATCGGTCATCAACTGGATTAATAAAGGCATTGAGGAGGGGGCAAAGCTGGTGCTCGACGGTCGCGCTATTCAGGTGCCGGGCCAGGAAAATGGCTTCTACGTCGGGCCAACCATCCTGGATCGCGTAACCGAAGAGATGAGCGTCGGCACGCAGGAAATTTTCGGGCCGGTGCTGTGCTTTAAGCGGGTCAAAACCTTCGAAGAAGGTCTGCAACTTATGAACAATAACCCGTTTGCCAACGGCTCGGTTATTTTCACCCAAAGCGGCTACTACGCTCGCGAATTCCAGAAACGCACCCACGGCGGCATGGTCGGTATCAACGTCGGTATTCCGGTGCCGGTCGGCGTATTCCCGTTCTCAGGCCATAAGCAGTCCTTCTTCGGCGACCTGCACTGCCTGGGCAAAGACGGCGTCCGTTTCTACACCGAATCAAAATGCGTGACCTCGCGCTGGTTTGATGAAGAGGAAGCGAAACGCGAAAAAGTCGACTCCTGGGACGGTACGATTTAAACGCCGCTAATACCCCAAATAATTCAAGTTGCAGTCAACGCACCAGCCGCTCGAAGTATGACGGTCAACTCCCTCCAGATATTGCTTAGGCAATATCTGGAGCATTAATTCGATTTTTTTACTCTGCACGTGTCGCTGAATCGTAAATGACGAATGCACACTAAAAAAATCCTTAATATTAAATGGAGTTTCCTATGACCCAGGCCTTCTCAATTCCTCGCAGTATTATTTATGGCGAAAATGCTTTAGAACATCTTTCCACGCTGAGCGGCAAAAAAGCCGCGTTAGTCACTGGCGGAAGTTCCATGAAGCGTTTTGGCTTTCTGGATAAAGCCGTCAGCGAACTCAATAAAGCGGGTATGGAGTGCATTATTATCGATAATGTCGAACCCAATCCGTCCATTAAAACCGTCTGGCGCGGCGCAAAAGCGATGCAGGCTTTTGAACCGGACTGGATAGTGGCGATTGGCGGCGGCTCCGCGCTTGATGCCGCAAAAGTAATGTGGTGTTTCTACGAGCATCCGCAGCTGAAGTTCGAGGATATTCTCCCGGTCGGTTCCATGCCGGCGCTACGCAATAAAGCCCGATTTGTGGCGATCCCTTCCACCAGCGGCAGCGCCTCTGAGATCACCGCATTTTCAGTGATCACCGACACGGCAAATCATATCAAATACCCGATTGTTGCCGCCGATCTGGTACCGGATATCGCCATTCTCGACCCCACCATTCCGGCAAAAATGCCGCCGCACGTTACCGTTCATACCGGAATGGACGTTCTGACCCACGCCATTGAAGCCTATGTGTCCACCGCGGCCAACTCGTTTACTGACCCCTATGCGGTAGAAGCGATTCGGCTGGTGTTTACGTATCTGGAAATCGCCTGGCGCTCACCTGATGATTTAAACGCCCGCATGCATATGCACAATGCTTCTGCGCTGGCGGGAATCGCCTTCACCAACGCCTCGCTGGGGTTAGTTCATTCAATGGCGCACAAGATTGGCGGCGAGTTTGGTATTACCCACGGTCTGGCAAACGCGATTATGCTGCCTTATATCATTCAATATAATGCGAAGTTCACCAAAAAATATCGTCAGTTGGAAGCGGCGTTAGGCATCAAAAACCTGATTGAAGCGATCAACGCGCTGAATCAACGTCTGGGCGTGCCGAAAACGCTAAGCCAGTGCGGCGAAGTTGAAATCAATGAAATCACCTTTGTGAACGTCCTCGACAGAATGAGTCACCATGCCGTTGACGATCCCTGCACATTAACGAATCCTAACTATCCGTCCGTTCAGGATGTCAAAGGGCTCTATACCAAAGCGTTCTACGGCGCTTGATAACCTCCCCGCTGCGTTTTTTTAAACGGTAAAGCCGCTTCAACCAGAGCCGCCTGGGCCACCAAAGCCCGGCGGCCCTGTCGTTTCTAAAGGCTTCATCATAGCCGTAGCCAGTAATAGCTGAATCGTTAAAGCTAAAATCATCTTGATTCACATTTTTTTAGCAAAAACTTTTATAATTACTTAAAAAAAGCGATTTAAATCTCATTTAAAAATATAAAAACGGCCGTTTTCTCACCAGGTGAGACACTTCACATTTTCATAATCCACTTACAACTAAATTCCCTGCATCAGCAACACAATCGATTCAGCAAAAGGGTTAAAAAATGAAAAAAACATTAGCTTTAACAGCAATCGCTATGCTTGTTTCTGGGCCTGTAGTCGCGAAAACATGGGTGCTGACAAGCGCTGAAAGCGGTATGGATAAAGGAAACTGGCAGATAACCAGCGACCAGCTGAAGATAAAAGATCATAACTTCAGCATTGAGCAAAAAGTCCTTCACGGCGGGAAACAGGAAGGCAGCAAAATCCTCGTGATCCACAGCAAAGACGGCCTGACGATTACCCTGAGCCCGACTCGCGGCATGAATCTGCTGAAAATCGAAGGTTTTGGTTCACGGATGGGCTGGGACTCACCGGTAAAAGAGGTGGTCAACCCGGCCTTTATTAACCTCGAAAGCCGCAACGGGCTGGGCTGGCTGGAAGGCTTCAATGAAATGATGGTGCGCTGCGGCTATGAATGGACCGGCCACCCGGTAACCGCAGACGGGCAGATTTATACCCTGCACGGTAAAGTCGGCAACACGCCGGCTTCACAGGTGGAAGTGGAAGTCGCGGACACCGCGCCGTATGAAATTCGCGTTCGCGGGCTGGTGAAGGAGAGCACGTTTAAGAAAGCGGATCTGCAGACCATGACCGAGCTGCGCTATGTACCCGGCAGCAACAGCTTCAGCCTGCACGATGTCTTAACCAACCATGCTGACTATCCGCATGACTATCAGATTATCTATCACAGCAACTTTGGCAAGCCGATCCTCGAAGAGGGGGCCCGCTTTATGGCGCCGATCGCCAGCATCAGCCCGTTCAATGACTACGCCAAAGCCGGCTTAAAAACCTGGCAAACCTACGCCGGTCCAACCAAAGATTTCGATGAAATGGTGTTTAACATGCAGCCGCTGGCGGACGAAAATCATCAAACGCTGGCCGCCGTGGTCAACAAAGCCGGCGACAAAGGGGCATCGATTCAGTTTGATACCCGCCAGCTGCCGGTGCTGACGCTGTGGAAAAACACCGATACCGAGAAACAGGGTTACGTGACCGGTATTGAGCCGGGTACCAGCTACGCCTATCCGGTAACCATCGAGCGCGAGCAAAAACGCGTTAAGCAGCTTCAGCCCGGGGCAAGCACCCAGTTTGATCTGACCTATACGCTGCTGCACAGCAGCGAGCAGGTTGCCGACGTGGAGAAGAAAATCGCGGCCATTCAGGGCGATACCAAAGTGGCGGAAAACGAAACGCCTATCGCGAAGGAGTAGCGTAAGCTTTGAGCCCATCCCGGGTTGCGGCGTAACGCCTGACCCGGGCTACCGGCCCGCAGACGGCGCTGAACCCGTAGCCCGGCTAAGCGCAGCGCGAGCCGGGAGAAAAGCGGAGATGACATTGCGCGCTGCCTCCCGGAGGCGGCGCTTGACGCGCCTTGTCCGGGCTACCGGACCGCAGAGGGCGCTGAACCCGTAGCCCGGCTAAGCGCAGCGCGAGCCGGGAGAACAGCGGAGGTGGCATTGCGCGCTGCCTCCCGGAGGCGGCGCTTGACGCGCCTTGTCCGGGCTACCGTCCCGCAGACGACGGTAAACCCGTAGCCCGGCCAAGCGCAGCGCGAGCCGGGAGAAAAGCGGAGATGACATTGCGCGCTGCTTCCCGGAGGCGGCGCTTGACGCGCCTTGTCCGGACTACCGGCCCGCAGACAGCGCTGAACCCGTAGCCCGGCTAAGCGCAGCGCGAGCCGGGGAAAAAAGCGGAGATGACATTGCGCGCTGCTTCCCGGAGGCGGCGCTTGACGCGCCTTGTCCGGGCTACCGTCCCGCAGACGACGGTAAACCCGTAGCCCGGCTAAGCGCAGCGCGAGCCGGGAGAAAAGCGGAGATGACATTGCGCGCTGCTTCCCGGAGGCGGCGCTTGACGCGCCTTGTCCGGGCTACAAAACCTTAACCGCGCCAGCCTGCTCCATGACCACCAAACGCAAATCCTGCGCAAAGCGCTGGTACTGCGCCTCATTAATCGGCTGCGGATAGCTCAACACGATCAGTTCATGATCGGCGATGCCCTGATGATAGGTCGGATGACGATGCGCCCAGGGATTCGCGCAAAATCCCATGGTTTCATAAAAGCGCAGGCGCTTATGGGCAACTTCGCTGGTCAGCGGATCGATTTCCAGAATGGTCAGCGGCGCGCGCTGAAGTATTTCAGCTAACAGCCGCTTGCCGTAGCCGCGCGATCGCAAGGTATCGTCGATGGCCAGATGTTCAACGTAGCGATAGTCAGCAAACCGCCAGCAGCCGCTCAGGCCAATAAACTGGCCATCATCGAACCAGGCTTCCAGTTCATAATGCGGATTATCAAGCGCCTGCTGCTTAGCCTCGGCTTCACGCTGCTCGTGCCACGGGAAGGCCCTGCCGTACAGCGCGTCAAGTGCGGGAAAATGCGCGGAATCGGTAGAGGTCACTCTTTCTGAATTCAACATGAACCCTCCTGGCCACAAAAACTATCCGCCCTCACGCGGAGGGCGGATAAACGAGGAGAATAGCCTACTCGGCCGCCTCGGCTTTTTTCGCCAGCTTATCGAGCAGCTTCTGATGAATGCCGCCAAATCCACCGTTGCTCATCACCAGAATGTGGTCGCCAGGATGGGCGGTTTTAACAATCATATCCACCAGCGCATCGACATCGGCGCTCCAGTGCGCAGGCTGTACGCAAGCGTCAGCCACTTCAGCAACCTGCCACGGGATATGCTGCGGCTGCAGCAGGAAGACCTCGTCCGCGCGACCGAGAGACGGCGCCAGGTCGTCTTTGCAAATGCCCATTTTCATGGTGTTAGAACGGGGTTCAAGCACGGCAAGAATACGCGCGGTACCGCCAACTTTGCCGCGTAGCGCCTGCAGGGTCGCCAGAATCGCCGTCGGGTGGTGGGCGAAATCATCGTATACGGTCACGCCGTTGGCTTCGCCGCGCAGCTCCAGACGGCGGCGGGCGTTGATAAAGCTGCCCAGCGCGTTGGCCGCATCGGCAGGCAGCACGCCGACATGCCGGGCGGCGGCGATGGCCATCAGGCCGTTATGCATATTATGCTCGCCGACCAGCGCCCACTTCACTTCGCCGACTTTCTCGCCGTCCAGCCACACTTCCCAGGAGGAAGCATCGGTGGTGAGCTTTTTCGCCTGCCAGTGCCCCTGTTCGCCAACCAGCTCCTGCTCGCTCCAGCAGCCCATCGCCATCGTCTGCTTCAGATTGATGTCGTTCTCCGGCAGGATAATCTTGCCTTTGCCCGGCACAATACGCACCAGATGATGAAATTGCTTCTGGATAGCTTTTAGATCGTCAAAGATGTCCGCGTGGTCGAATTCAAGGTTATTGAGAATCAACGTGCGCGGGCAGTAATGAACAAATTTGGAACGTTTATCGAAGAAAGCGCAGTCGTATTCATCGGCTTCAATCACGAAGAACGGGCTGTCGCCGAGGCGCGCGGAAACATCGAAGTTGCCCGGAACGCCGCCGATAACAAAGCCCGGCTTGTAGCCGCAGGCTTCGAGGATCCAGGTCGCCATGCCGGCAGTGGTGGTTTTTCCGTGCGTTCCGGCAACCGCCAGCACCCAGCGATCGCGCAGCACGAAATCGTGCAGCCACTGCGGACCGGACATGTAAGGGATATTATTTTCCAGCACCGCTTCCACGCACGGGTTTCCGCGCGTCATTGCGTTACCGATGATCACCAGGTCCGGCTGCGGATCCAGCTGGCTGGCATCATATCCTTGAATTAACTCAATTCCCTGGTTTTCCAGCAGGGTACTCATTGGCGGATAGACGTTCGCATCCGACCCCGTTACCTCATGACCGAGGGAACGCGCCAGCATCGCCAGCCCCCCCATAAACGTGCCACAGATTCCTAAAATATGAATGCGCATTCGTCATTTCCTTCTCTTATCTGAAGCACAGTTTACCGGGATGTTGGGGGGGAAAGAAATGCATTTCAGGCGAATCCGTATTTTGCTGGCGCGATTCACCAGTGCGAACTTTTTTTATTCTTTGTTAAGATTGTTATGTTCGTTTTACTTCACATAAACATGCAGGGAACGGGTTATGAAAACGTTAGGTGAATTTATTGTCGAAAAGCAGCACGAGTTCTCTCACGCAACCGGCGAGCTTACTGCTTTGTTGTCGGCGATAAAGTTAGGCGCCAAGATCATCCACCGCGATATCAACAAGGCCGGCCTGGTCGATATCCTGGGTGCCAGCGGTGCTGAAAACGTTCAGGGCGAGGTTCAGCAAAAACTCGACCTGTTTGCCAATGAAAAGTTGAAAGCCGCACTGCGAGCACGCGATATTGTTGCCGGGATCGCCTCTGAAGAAGAAGATGAGATCGTCGTCTTTGAAGGATGCGAACACGCCAAATACGTGGTGCTGATGGACCCGCTGGATGGATCTTCTAACATCGACGTTAACGTCTCTGTTGGTACGATCTTCTCTATTTACCGCCGCGTCACGCCGGTGGGCACCCCCGTTACCGAAGAAGATTTCCTGCAACCGGGCAACCGACAGGTCGCCGCGGGCTATGTGGTTTACGGCTCCTCGACGATGCTGGTTTACACCACCGGCTGCGGCGTCCACGCCTTTACCTATGACCCTTCCCTTGGCGTCTTCTGCCTGTGCCAGGAGCGCATGCGCTTCCCGGAAAAAGGCAACACCTACTCGATTAACGAAGGTAACTACATTAAGTTCCCGATGGGTGTGAAGAAGTACATTAAGCACTGCCAGGAAGAAGATAAAGAGACCCAGCGCCCGTATACCTCACGCTACATCGGCTCTCTGGTGGCGGATTTCCACCGCAACCTGCTTAAAGGCGGCATCTATCTCTATCCGAGCACCGCCAGCCACCCGGACGGTAAACTGCGCCTGCTGTACGAATGCAACCCGATGGCGTTCCTTGCGGAACAGGCGGGCGGTAAGGCCAGCGATGGTAAAGAGCGTATTCTGGATATCATCCCGGAAAGCCTGCATCAGCGCCGTTCTTTCTTCGTCGGCAACAACCATATGGTTGAAGACGTCGAAAACTTTATTAAAGAGTTCCCGGACGCGTAACCCGCCTCTTCCCCTCCCGCCTTACGGGAGGGGAAAACCTTCCGTCAGTGCCCCACCCTTGTCACCGGCGAACTCTGCCGATTCTCCCACAGCACCGTCAGGCCGCGCTGCAGCGCGATAAAGATGAACAGCAGGATACCGATAGCGATCTTGGTCCACCATGAACTCAGCGTACCGTCGAAGTTGATGTAGGTTTGAATCAGCCCCTGAATGGCGACGCCAAACAGCGTGCCGAGAACCGTCCCCACCCCACCGCTCAACAGCGTACCGCCGATAACCACCGATGCAATCGCGTCCAGTTCAACGCCAACGCCCGCCAGCGCATAGCCCGCCTGGGTATAGATGGAGAAGACGATCCCCGCCAGCGTCGCCAGCCCGGTAGAGAGCATATAAATGCGGATCGTCGTGCTCCGCGTGGAAATCCCCATCAGGTTCGCCGACGTCGCGTTGCCGCCGATGGCATAAACCTGATTGCCGAAGCGGGTGCGGTGGGCCATAAAAATTCCGCCGATCACCACCAGCAGCATCAGCAGCCCCATCGCGCTCAGACGCCCGCCGCCGGGGATGGTCCATGCCAGTCCTGACAGCGCGTCATACACCGGATGATTAATGGGAATCGACTCTTCCGAGACCAGGTAGCTGACGCCGCGCAGAAAAAACATCCCGGCGAGGGTGATGATAAACGCCGGGATCTTCAGCGCATCAATAAGCAGGCCCATAAACGCGCCAAAGGCGCAGCCCATCACCAGCACCAGCGGAAACGCCACCAGCGGCGAAATCCCCCAGAAACCGATCGCTTTAGCGAGAAATACGCCGGTAAAGGCGATCACCGACCCCACCGACAGATCGATCCCGCCGGAGAGGATCACGAAGGTCATGCCGACGGCGATGATCCCAAGAAAGGCATTGTCGGTCAGGATATTGCAGATCACCCGCGTCGAGGCAAAGCCGGGAAACTGGGTCAGGCAGTAAAGGTATCCCAGTACGAAGACCGCGAGGGTAATCATTAACGGTAAATTACGTTTTATCATGGCCGCGCATCCCCTTCAGTATGCTGATAAAGCGCGGCGACTGGACGATCAGTACGCACAGCACCACCACCGCTTTGACTACCTGATTAAGCTCCGGCGGGAATCCTGACAGCAGGATCCCGGTATTCATCCCCTGGATAATCAGCGCCCCGACGACCGAGAGCAGCAGGTTAAAGCGCCCACCCATCAGCGAGCCGCCGCCGATAACCACCGCCAGGATGGCGTCCAGCTCCAGCCATAGCCCGGCATTATTGGCATCCGCACCGCGAATATCCGCCGCAACGATAATGCCGGCAATCGCCGCGCAAACGCCGCTCAGCACGTAGGCCAACATCACGACGATGCGGGTATTTACCCCGGCGTTTTTTGCCGCGCGAATGTTAATCCCCACCGCTTCGATAAACATCCCCAGCGCGGTTTTGCGGGTAAACAGCCAGAACAGCACCAGCGTCACGATGGCGATTATCACCGGCGTCGGGAACAGCAGTAGCGATCCGCTGCCGAGCCACGCCAGATGCGGAGAGTCAAAGGTCACGATCTGCCCGGAGGTGATCAGCTGCGCCACGCCGCGTCCGGCGACCATCAGGATCAGCGTGGCGACGAACGGCTGGATCTTCAGCACCGCCACCAGAATGCCGTTCCACAGCCCGGCCAGTGCGCCGGCCCCCAGCGATGCGAGCAGCACAACCGTCAGGCTGTGCCCCGCCACGGTCATTGACGCCGCCGTTGCGCCGGCAATCGCCATCACCGCCCCGACGGAGAGGTCAATCCCGCCGGTGGCGATAACCAGCGTCATGCCAATCGCCAGCAGCGCCACCGGTGCGGCGCGGTTCAAAATATCTATCGGGCTGCCGAACAGTCGCCCGTCCTGGAGCACGATCTGGTAGAAATGCGGGGCGACCAGGCTGTCAACGACCAGCACCAGCAGCAGCGCAATAATTTGCGGCATCCCTTTTGGCCAGTTAAAGCGCCGTTTCGGCTGGCCGGTTTTCGGAACAGATTGAGGCATCATCGGTTACTCCTTATGCCGCAATAGCGTTCATGATCGCCGGCACGGAGAGCTCGCTCAGAGCCAGCTCCGCCACCTGCTGGCGATCGCGCATGATAATCACCCGATCGGCGTAACCCACCAGCTCTTCCAGCTCTGAAGAAATGACCAGCAGCGCCAGACCATCGGCGCACAGGGTTTCAATCAGGCGGATGATTTCAGCGTGGGCGCCAACGTCAATACCGCGAGTCGGTTCATCAAGGATCAAGAACTGCGGCTTCGTCAGCAGCCATCGGGAGAGCAGCACCTTCTGCTGATTACCGCCGGAGAGAAATTCGATCGGCTGTTCAGCGCTGGGGGTACGAATACCCAGTTGACGAATGAAACGTTCAGCAATCTCATTTTGTTCGCGCCGACCAATCGGCCGCAGCCAGCCGCGCTGCGCCTGTAGCGCGAGAACGATATTTTCCCGCACCGAGGCGGCGGCGATAATGCCGTCGGTTTTACGATCTTCCGGACAGAAGCCGATCCCGAGGCAGGATGCCTGATGCGGCGAGCGCAGGGTTTGCGGCTTGCCTTTGATCCACGCTTTGCCGCTGTCGGCGGGTTTAATGCCGAAGATCACCTCCGCCGTTTCCGTACGTCCCGAGCCTAACAGCCCCGCCAGGCCGACGATTTCACCGGGACGGACCTGCAGACTAAACGGTGCGATGGTGCCTTTTTTGCCAAAATCTTCGAAGGCGGCCACCGGCTTATCGCTCAGCAGGGTGCGGCCCGCGCGCTGCAGGGCGTTATGCTCCAGCTCACGGCCCAGCATCATCTTCACCAGTTCAATTTGCGGCAGCTCGCGGGTTTCACGGCAGCCGACAAAACCGCCGTTACGCAGCACGGTGATGCGATCGCTGACGGCATACACCTGGTCGAGGAAGTGGGTGACGAAAATCAGGCTGACCCCGCTATCGCGCAGCTGGCGCATCAGGGTAAAGAGCATTTCCACCTCCTGGGTATCCAGGCTGGCGGTCGGTTCATCAAGAATTAACACTTTTGCTGACAGGTCGATCGCCCGGCAGATCGCGACAATCTGCTGCATCGCCACCGAAAAGCGGTTCAGCGGTTCACGGACATCAAGAGAAAAACCGTAGGACGCCATCAGCGCGGTAGCGCGCTTTTCCATCTCTTTACGCCGCAGCAGGCCAAAGCGTCTGGGCTCGCGGCCGATAAACAGATTGTCCGCCACCGACATATTAGGCAGCAGGTTCACTTCCTGATAGACGGTGCCGATCCCCAGCTGCTGGGCGTGAGCGGTATTTTTCGGCGCGATCTCCCGCCCTTCCAGCCAGATGGCCCCGCGATCGGCATGATAGACGCCGGTCAGCGCTTTGATCAGGGTGGATTTACCCGCGCCGTTTTCGCCTAACAGAGCCATGATTTCGCCCCGGCGCAGGCTAAAATTAACGTTATCCAGCGCCTTCACGCCGGGGAAAAATTTGCTAAGCCCTTCAGTACGAAGGATTTCCTGATGTAATTCGCCGTTCATGCTCTCCCCCTCACCTTTGCCCTCTCCCCGATGGGAGGAGAGGGAAATCAGCCGCGCTTTAGCGACCGGGGACATCCCGGAGGCGGCGGTGAACCTGTCATTCGGCTACTCAGTAGCCCATATTTTTCTTCTTCTCTAACTCTTCTTTCGCCGTATCCGGCAGGTAGAGGGTCGATTTGGTGATGGTGACTTTTTCAGGCAGGGTGCCGTCTTTTTTGTATTTCTCCAGCGCATCGAACGCCGGACCGGCCATATTCGGCGTCAGCTCGACGCTGGCATTGGCCTCGCCGGCCATCATCGCTTTATAGATATCCGGCACGCCGTCGATAGAGCCGGTGAGGATATCTTTGCCCGGCTTCAGCCCGGCCTCTTTAATCGCCTGAATGGCGCCAATCACCATGTCGTCGTTATGGGCGTAAACCATGCAGATGTTCTTGCCGTTGTTTTCCGCTTTGATAAAGCTCTCCATGACTTCTTTGCCCTTGCTGCGGGTAAAATCGCCGGACTGGGAGCGGATAATTTTGATATTAGAGGCTTTAGAAATGGCCTCAGCGAAGCCTTTCTTGCGGTCAATCGCCACGCTGGCCCCTACGGTGCCCTGCAGTTCAACAACGTTACACGGCTTACCGTCGACGGTTTTGACCAGCCACTCGCCGATCAGCTGGCCTTCCAGCACGTTGTTCGCGGTAACGGTGGTCATGTAGAGATCTTTGTCTTTAACATCAATTGAGCGGTCGAGCAGGAATACCGGGATTTTGGCCTCTTTCGCTTCTTTAAGTACCGGCTCCCAGCCGGTCGCCACGACCGGCGCGATGAAGATGGCATCGACGCCCTGAGCGATAAAGGAGCGTACGGCTTTAATCTGGTTTTCCTGTTTTTGTTGCGCGTCGGCAATCTTCAGAGTGATGCCGCGCTTCGCGGCCTCCTCTTTCGCGACGTTGGTTTCGGCCGCACGCCAGCCGGATTCAGAACCGACCTGCGAAAAACCTACGGTAAGAGGGGCAGCCATGACCATAGACGACATAGCTGCGGAAACTGCTGTGACAAGAAGTAAGCGCTTCCACATAAGAGGATCCTCGTAGGGTTATTGTTGGTTAAAGCCTCACCTGCGGACAAACTATAGACAATCGGAGATGTAACTGAATGCGTTACATCACACTTCAAAAAAGTTAATTAGATGTTAATCAGCGGCCATCTCACCAGCGGAGAGCCGGTGAGGCTTCGCGAGCCGCGCGAGCTTCGCCGTTTATGACGAAATTTTGCACACTTTGAGATATCAAGCATATGCAATGAAAACGGTTACATAATTTTATTCAGTATGCGGCTATGTTTATGGATTTTCAGGCTGTCTTACGCTGAAAAATTCAGACTCCACCCACCCGTTCTGGGGAAAAAGAAGCGAAGACATTCGATGTGAGTTGGCTATAATACCGGGCACTTGTTTGCCATACATTTTAAAGGAAACAGACATGAGCTTACTCAACGTACCTGCGGGCAAAGATCTGCCGGAAGACATCTACGTCGTGATCGAGATCCCGGCGAACGCAGATCCTATCAAATACGAAGTCGACAAAGAGAGCGGTGCACTGTTCGTTGACCGTTTCATGTCCACGGCGATGTTCTATCCGTGCAACTACGGCTACATCAACCACACCCTGTCCCTGGACGGCGACCCGGTTGACGTTCTGGTCCCGACGCCGTACCCGCTGGAGCCAGGTTCAGTCATCCGCTGCCGTCCGGTTGGCGTGCTGAAAATGACCGACGAATCCGGTGAAGATGCGAAACTGGTTGCAGTACCGCACACCAAGCTGAGCAAAGAGTACGATCACATTAAAGATGTGAACGACCTGCCGGAACTGCTGAAAGCGCAGATCACCCACTTCTTCGAGCACTATAAAGACCTCGAAGCGGGCAAATGGGTTAAGGTTGACGGCTGGGACAACGCTGAAGCGGCGAAAGCTGAAATCGTGGCTTCCTTCGAGCGCGCTAAGAAGTAATTCAGCCGCACTCAGGTTCGCAAAAACACCGCCTCCGGGCGGTGTTTTTTTTGGCCGTTGATCCATGCCCGAGCGGCGGCTGACGCCTTAGCCGGCGACAGCACCTAACGCCACAAAAAACAACGCCACCCGAAGGTGGCGTTATCGTTATTAATACTGGTCTTTATCCAACCAGTTGCCGCTTTCTATCAGCGTGAAGCCCTCAACGGGGCGCTGATAGACATACATCCAGGCGCTACCGTAGGGCGTCTGGATCAGGTGACGAGCATACTCGCCGCCTTTGGTACGCAGCGCATCCAATTCAGCCAGCGTCGATGCGTCAATACGATAGACCTCACCATGTACCGTGCCATCGCCGGGCACCGCGCCTGGATAGTGGCCCAGGCTGTACAGTTGATAATCATTGACACTATGATCGCCCAGCCACTGAGCGTTGGTCATCCAGTGGCTGTTGCCTTGTTTGCGTCGTAAACTGCCGTAAACAAATATTCGCATTGCTAAAACTCAAACTGATAGAGCAAATCGAGAGCCTGGTCTACGCCAGACACAGCTTCCATATATAGCTTAGGCATCAGGCGATAGCGTAACGTCAACGTCGCCAGGGAGTCAAAGATCCCTACCCCATATTTTACCTGCAGACCCGGCAGTACATAGCCGCTGACCACCACCTGGGAGGAGTCGCCCACTCCCTCGGTATCCAGCGCCAGATTGCTTACGCCAAACGTCTCGCCGATTTTACCCACAACCTGACCACTTTGTGCAACCCCCATACCAATAAGCATTGAAGTCATGGCTGCGCTATCGCTCTGTCCGCTGCCTAAACCCTGCCCGCGTAGCAGGTAAGAGAGCGCTTCCTGCTGCGACATCGCCGGATCGGAGAAAATCTCCGCTTTCGGCTGATCGGCCGAGCCGGTCACGCGAACGCCGGCGATAACGTCGTCCTCGGTGGCGTCCGGATTACGAATGGCTTCGATATTCAGCAGCGGCTGATCCGGCGGACCAGAGAACAGCAGCTCGCCTTTACGCACGATCAGATCCTGGCCGTAGGCATGGAAACGCCCTTCCGGGATGTTGATCTGCCCGTTGAGCCCCAGCCCCTGTTTGTCCTGCGCCACTTTCAAATCGCCGGTCAGACGCGCTTTCAGACCAAAGGCGTCGAGACGAACGTTGTTGCCCACGTGAATCGTCAGATTGCTGTTGATAGGGATACCGGCGCTCTGCTGCTTAATCGGCTGCAGATTTTTATCCAGCATCACTTCGTCAGATGAGACCCCAACGGCGCTTTCCGGCACTTCGTTGACGACGATACGCGCCCAGGGTACGTCAACGCTGCCATCCAGGTTAAACAGGCTTGGCGTGGCGGTAAAGACCACGTCCGGCGACACATCCAGGCGCACCATCGGCGGCACGGTTATCCGCACCCGGCTGCCCTTCGCCGCAATCTGCGCGCGCCAGTTGTCAATCTGCGTCCAGTCGGCGTTGCCGCTGAGCGCAATCTGTCCCTGGCGAGTGTTCACCGTCCCCTGCAGGGTCGAACGGGTACCGGTAAAATTCATCGCCAGCTGGCTCGGCTGCATATCAAACGGCATAAAGTTACCGTCAATATCCACGCCGTTCAGCTGCATCTGACCGAAAAGCTGCGGGCTCTGGACGTTACCGCCCAGCGTCAGACGCGCGTTCAGTCTCCCTTCCGCCTTTTCACCGCGCGAGAAGATAGGGTTGATCATCGCCAGCGAGAAGTTGCTGATATTGACGTTACCGCCCAGATTGCGTCGGCCCTGGGGATCGGTGACCTGCACCTGTCCGTCCAGCTGGCCATTGTTGGTCAGGCGAATCAGCCAGCCCAGCTGGGCGCGGTTATTGTGCAGATCGGCCGTGAGGTTCAGGGTATCGAAAGCCACCGGCAGCGGCGCGTCGTTGACCGTCTGCGTCACCTTCACGTTACGCCCGCTCAGGGTGACCTTACCCTGCGGCAGCCCCTCTTTGGTGGTGTCCCAGCTCACATCGGCATTACCGCTAAACACGCCGCTGGCCTGGGTCGCTTCCGGCATAAAGGGCTTGAGCATCGCGAGATCGAAACGGTTGAGGTTCACCACCGCGCGCCCGCTCGCGCCGGCGTCGATGGTCTGCGGTACGCACAGCTCGGCGTTCGGGTTAGTCCAGCAGTGCGGGCCGATGCTGATTTTCTGCTCAAGGTTGCGGTAATCCAGCGCGATATCACGCGTCAGCGCCACCGGCCCCACCGGGGTCTGGAAACGGGTATTGCTCAGCGTGCCTTTCCAGCGCTCCGCTTTGCGGTCAAAGCTCCCCGCCAGCGAGAGCTGCCCGGAGACCGGATCGCCCTGCACCCGCAGCTGCAGGTCGTGCTGCTTCTCATTGCCCTTCGCATTGAGCTGCACCAGGCTGATATTCACGCCCGGCTGGCTAATACGGTCTACGCGTACGTCAAGGTTACCGCCAATCTGGTCGGTGGATTTCACATCACCCTTCACGTTCACCTGAGCCACCGACAGCTCCTGCCAGCGCAGCGCCCGGGCGGTGATATCCGCCAGCAGCTGCGGCGCGTCGACGGTGCCACGAACCTTCACCAGCCCTTTCGCCGTCCCGCCCAGGCCCGGCAGGGCGTTATCGAGATGCGGCGCATCAATGGTGGCGTCGAGGTTTAGGTCTTTGACCCCCAGCTCGCCTTTCACGTCGGCGCTGTTAGGGCCTAAAGCCAGATGCAGGCCGGGGATTTTCCACTGCATATAGCTGTTGCCCTGCAGCGATCCGCTTACATCGACTTTGTTTTGCTTCACGTTACCGGTAATTTTCAGCTCCGGCACCGACATCTGCCAGCTGCCGCCGTACAGGCTGCCCTGGGTCTTAATCAGACCGTTGAGCTTCGACGGCCAGTCCGGGACCTCTTTAGCGGTGTTGATACCGTCAAGCGTCAGTTCGCCGCGCCAGCTGATCGCCTGCTGCCAGTCGAGCAGCGCCTTCAGTTCGGTTTTCCCTTCGAGGGCGGCGACGGTGAGCTTATCGAGATTTACCTGCTGCTCGTTGCCCTTCGCGTTCAGGTTAATCTTCGCTGGCGGCAGCGACTGCCCTTTCACCGCGGTGCTAAAGGCCAGGGTGTAGTCGGTCATCTTGCCGTTAAATTTCAGCAGAAGATCGTCAGCCTGATACGCTTTCTCGCCGGTAAACGGCCAGTAGAGCTGCTTGCTTTTCACCTCCATATCCAGCGGCAGGCCGGCCTCCGCCAGCTGCGTTTCGGCGCGCAGCGTCATCGCGACTGGACCATTCAGATCGACGCCGACCGTGAGCTTTTTACGCACTTCGCCGCCCACTTTTAGCTGCACTTTCTCGCCCTTCAGGGGGTCAATATTCAGCGTACCGTTGAGGGTGATATCGACCGGCCAGTTATCCTGCAGCTGCGCGTTACCGGAAGCCGTGACTTTCCCCTGGTCGGAGTCCACGTCCAGCGCGTCCAGCTTCATCTGCCCATCGATGCTGCTGACTTTAAGCAGCAGATTGTAGATGGTTATATCGGTATCGCCGGTGAGACGCAGTTGCTCGCCGCGGAACGCCTGAATATTAAGATTCAACGGCAGATGGACGTCGGTCATTTCCGGCAGCACCGGTTTCGAGAACAGCTCTTTCATCGTCTCGCCGAGCGGCTTTTCTTCCGGCTGCGGGTTGTCAATTTTCGGCTCGACAACCTGCTCCTGGGCCACCTTCGCCACCTTCGGCAGCGCGATGAGCAACCCCTGCAGCGAGGTCGGCGTCAGGGTGAGATTTTTCTCCTGCCAGTTAAGCCCCGTGGAAAAGTCGCGCACCGAGACGGCGGTATCGTCAATTTTTACGTTGACGTTATGCAGCGCCACCCGGCTCAGGGTGACGGGATAAGGCGTGGAGAGATTCAGCGGCCCGCTCTCTTCTTCTTCAACCGGCGCCGCTGGCGGCATCTTGCTGGTATCGATCGCCACATAGATATCGCGCAGAGAGATATCGTTGACGCACAGGCTGCTGTCCCACAGGCAGCGTAGCTTAACGCCCAGATGGAACTGGCCGGCGGTGACCGCCACGCCCGGCTGCTCAAAGCGCACGTTCTCCAGCGTCAGATCGCGCCAGCCGCCGGTGGCTTTACCGATTTCCAGCCCCGGGACCCAGCGATCGGCGGCTTTGATAACCAGATGCAGACCGGTCGTCGTCCCCACCAGGAATCCTACCGTCCCCAGCAGCAGCAGCAGAAAAATCAGTACGCCGAGGCTTATCTTCTTCCATAAACTCATAATTCAGGCCCCAGACCGATGTAAAACTGTAAACCGTGCTCTTCTTTGTCGCCGATCGGTCTGGCGATATCCAGCTTGATTGGCCCGACCGGAGACTGCCAGCGCACGCCGAGGCCGGCGCCGGTTTTAAAGTTGCTTTCGCGGATATCGCTTACCGCTTCGCCGCTATCGACGAACACCGCGCCCCACCACTTGCCGCTCACGTTGTACTGATACTCCAGCGAGCCGGTAGCCAGCTTCGAGGCCCCCATCAGTTTTCCGTCGTCATCTTTTGGCGAGATAGATTTGTATTTATAACCGCGAATGCTGCGGTCGCCGCCGGCGAAGAAACGCAGATCCGGCGGGACTTTGCTGAAGTTATCGGCCTCAATCCAGCCGAGGTTGCCGCGCACCACGAAGCGGTGGCGGTCATAAAGGGTGCGGATCCAGACGTCCTGCGCCTGCATCACAATAAAGTTAATATCCGAGCCCCACATGGTGTTGGAGTAGTCCACCGAATAACGCTGCGAATCGCCCCAGGTCGGCATCAGGCCGCCGCGCGAACGGGTACGGTTCACCGACACGCCGGGATAGATCAGCATGGTGGTGTTGGTGACGTTGGCCTGGGTAAAGTGGTCAAGGCTCCAGCGCAGGTTCAGCGCGCGCTGCCAGCCGCTCGACATCTCCCAGTAGCGCGAAACGGCCAGGGTGGTGGAGTCAGATTTGGTATCGTTGAGATCCGTACGTTTAAAGCCGCCCTGCATCAGGTAGTACTGCTCCAGGGGGCTTTTTAACAGCGGTACCTTGTAGCTGAAATCAAGCTGCTGTTCAGGGGCGGAAAGGCTGAGGCTGGAAGTGAGGCTGTGGCCGTAGGAGTTCATCCACGGCTTTCTCCAGGTGCCTTTGACGCGCGGCCCGACGTCGGTTGAGTAGCCGACCCCGGTTTCCACGGTGTTCTCTTTACGCGGAGAGACCACGCCCTGCAGAGGCAGCACTTTCGTCTGGCGGGACTTGTCAAACTGCGGCGCCACCACGACGGAGCTAAACCAGCCGGTTGCCGCCAGGCGGCGGTTAAGTTCGGCTAAATCCTGCGAGGTGTAGTAGTCGCCCTGCTTAAACGGCACCAGGTTTTGCAGATATTCGTCGCGAATTTGCGAGCCTTCAAAAGTGACCGGGCCAAAGCGGTAGCGCTCGCCGCTGTTGTAGTCGATATCCCAGAAGGCCTGATGCCGGTCTAGGGAAACGCCAAGCTGGCTTTTATTAAACTCGCTGTCAAAGTAGCCCTTACGCAGCGCAACCCGGGTCAGAGAGCTTTTAAAACTGTCATAATCACCGTGATTGAGGACCGTGCCGATCGCCGGGCGCGTGTTTAGCAAATCCAGATAGTCGCGATCGGTTCGGGCGCCGCCGCGTAAAATCACGTCAGTGCCGCCAATGCGCACCGGTTCGCCGGGCGTGACTTTGGCGATCAGCACCTGACGCCCCCTCGCCGGCGGCGGACGTAAATCAAAATCAATCGTGGGCTCGTAGTAGCCCAGCGCTTTCAGTCCTTCGCGGATAGCATCATCAACGCGCGCGCGAAAGCGCCGGTCCGGCGTGACTTCATCGCTCTGGATCGTAGAGAGTTGGGCGCGGACGTTTTTTTCCAGTTCCCCGGATAGTCCCTCAACCTGCAAACGCACGCTCGCTGCGCTGGCGACCCCGCTGACCAGCAAAACGCTGGCGATACATAACTGGCGGATTTGTAGCACTTTTTCTCCTGAATATCCTTGTTTCCCCCCGAAGGAAACGAAAGTGCCGCTCCACGGCTTAACAAAACCCTAACAACTAAGGGTTGAAAAATAGACGTTATCCCAAATAATTCTTATGTTTAAATCTAGACGTATTAAGCGCGTTTATTGTGTTCAAAGACACGCTTGGTTACAACCTTAACCACATTTTCTGTTTTGAGAGGCCCACCGTGAGTCTATTTGATAAAACGCATCTTGTCGCCCAAGCGGACGCGCTGCCGGGACGCAACACGCCGATGCCGGTGGCTACGCTCCACGCCGTCAATGGTCACTCGATGACCAACGTTCCCGCAGGAATGGAAGTCGCCCTGTTCGCCATGGGCTGCTTCTGGGGCGTTGAACGCCTGTTCTGGCAGTTGCCCGGCGTTTATAGCACCGCCGCTGGCTACACCGGCGGCTATACGCCCAACCCGACCTACCGCGAAGTCTGCAGCGGCGAGACTGGCCATGCTGAAGCCGTGCGCGTGGTCTACGATCCGCAGGTTATCAGCTATGAGCAGCTGCTCCAGGTATTCTGGGAAAATCACGACCCGGCGCAGGGCATGCAGCAGGGTAACGACCGCGGAACGCAGTATCGCTCCGCGATTTATCCGCTAACGCCTGAGCAGAGCGAGGCGGCGAAGGCCAGCCTGACGCGTTTCCAGGCGGCAATGAATGAAGCCAACGACCCGCGCACTATCACCACCGAGATCGCGACGGCGAAGCCGTTCTACTATGCGGAAGACGATCATCAACAGTATCTGCATAAAAATCCGTACGGATACTGCGGCATTGGCGGAATTGGGGTTTGTTTGCCGCCGCAGGCCTGATGCGGCTGCACCGTAGGGCAGGCCGCCGGATTGAATAATTTACGCTCTGGCGGCTTTACAGTACCTTACGCTATACTACGCCGTGCTATCGCCGGTCCAGAGCCTTCGGACCGGCTTTTTGTGAATTCCACTTAGCGTTATCCACTTCCCTTCCGAGGATCTGATCTCAACGGTCAGATAAGATATGTTAAACAGTATTTTAGTAATACTTTGTCTGATAGCCGTCAGTGCGTTCTTTTCGATATCGGAAATCTCGCTGGCCGCATCACGTAAAATCAAACTCAAGCTGCTGGCCGATGACGGCAACATCAACGCTCAACGCGTGCTGAAGATGCAGGAAAACCCCGGGATGTTCTTTACCGTGGTGCAAATCGGCCTCAACGCGGTAGCGATTCTCGGCGGTATCGTCGGCGATGCGGCATTTTCGCCGGCGTTTAATAGTCTCTTTAGCCGCTATATGTCCCCGGAGCTCTCCGAGCAGCTGAGCTTTATTATCTCCTTTACCCTGGTCACCAGCCTGTTCATTCTGTTTGCTGACCTGACTCCGAAACGCATCGGTATGATCGCGCCTGAAGCCGTCGCTTTACGCATCATCAACCCGATGCGCTTCTGCCTGTTTCTCTTCCGCCCGCTGGTGTGGTTGTTTAACGGCATGGCCAACAATATCTTCCGCCTGTTCAAAATTCCGATGGTGCGTAAAGACGACATTACCTCCGATGATATTTACGCCGTGGTGGAAGCCGGCGCGCTGGCAGGGGTGCTGCGTAAGCAGGAGCATGAGCTGATTGAGAACGTGTTCGAACTGGAATCGCGCACCGTGCCTTCATCGATGACCTCGCGTGAAAACGTCATCTGGTTCGATCTTCACGAAGATGAACAGAGCCTGAAGAATAAGGTCGCGGAGCATCCGCACTCCAAGTTCCTGGTCTGTAATGAAGACATCGACCACATCATCGGCTACGTTGACTCCAAAGACCTGCTGAACCGCGTGCTGGCAAACCAGAGTCTGGTGCTGACCGGCGGCGTGCAGATTCGCAATACGCTGATTGTCCCGGATACCCTGACGCTGTCTGAAGCGCTGGAAAGCTTTAAAACCGCCGGTGAAGACTTCGCCGTGATCATGAACGAATATGCGCTGGTGGTCGGGATTATCACCCTGAACGACGTGATGACCACCCTGATGGGCGACCTCGTCGGCCAGGGGCTGGAAGAGCAGATCGTCGCGCGCGATGAAAACTCCTGGCTCATTGACGGCGGAACGCCGATCGACGACGTGATGCGGGTGCTGGATATCGATGATTTCCCGCAGTCCGGCAATTACGAGACCATCGGCGGCTTTATGATGTTTATGCTGCGTAAAATTCCCAAGCGCACCGACGCGGTGAAATTCTCCGGCTATAAGTTTGAAGTGGTGGATATCGACAACTACCGCATCGATCAGCTGCTGGTGACCCGTATCGACAATAAGCCGACGGTGCTGGTGCCCAAGCTGCCGGATGCGGCCAACAGCGATAAAGAGTCAGCGTAAAACCGTTGACGAACCGACAAGGCGGATGAAAATCCGCCTTTTTTATTGTCCGAATGTGAGGCTGCTCACGCCCCTCGGGCAATAGCAGATTTTTACTGCTCCACAGCGAAACGTTCATGACTCCCCTCTGCGCAAAAAGGTAACTTTGCTCGCGTCTACACGATCATATTCCTGAATAAAGGAAGCGAGGGTTACCATGATAGAATCAAATAAAAACTACTATATAAGCTGTCTGTTCTTCCTGTTCTTCTTTATTGGCTGGGGATGCTGCTATCCTTATTTATCATTGTGGTTAACGGAAACCATCGGCATTAATTACACTGACGTCGGTCTGGTTTATTCCTTTACCGCGATTATTGCCGTTTGTGTTCAACCACTATTCGGTTTTATATCCGACAGGCTGGTCTATCGTAAAAACCTGATGTGGCTGCTGGCCATCATTATTACCCTCTTTGCCCCCTACTGGATCTACGTCTTTGCGCCATTATTAAAAGTTAACGTTTTTCTCGGGGCGCTGGCGGGCGGCATCTATATTGGCATGGCCTACGGCGCAGGCTGCGGTATTTGCGAAGCTTACATTGATAAAGTCAGCCGCGCTTCCGGTTTTGAGTTTGGTCGCGCCAGAATGTTTGGCGGCATTGGCGCGGCTATCGGCACCTTCGCGGCAGGCAAGCTCTACGGGATCGACCAGAACATGATTTTCTGGCTGGCCAGCGGTGCCGGCGTATGCCTGCTGGTCATTGTCTGAAAAATGCAGATTAGCGCGAATAAACAAGGCGCGATACACAGCAGTAAAGCCTCGCCGGTCACCCTGAGCGACGCCACCTCGCTGCTGAAAATGAAGAAATTCTGGTTCTTCGCGATCTACACGATCGGCGTCGGCGCGGTATATGAAACCTACGACCAGCAGTTCGCCATCTATTACAGCCACTTCTTTGAGAGCAAAGCGCGCGGCGCGGAAGTCTTCGGCTATTTAACCACAGGTCAGATTTTCCTTGATGCGGTCGTGATGTTTTTCGCCCCATGGTTCGTGAATAAAATCGGCCCGAAAAATGCTCTGCTGTACTGCGGAATGATTATGAGTCTGCGCATTATCGGCTCGGCCTGGGCTATCGGTCCGGTGTCCATTAGCCTGATTAAACTGCTGCACGGTTTTGAGAGCTCGGTATTACTCGTCGCCGCGCTGAAATATATTACGGCCAACTTCAACCCGCTGCTTTCGGCCACGGTTTATTTAATCGGCTTCCAGTTTTCGAAAAGCTTTAGTTCTATTTTCCTTTCTACCGGCATCGGTCACATGTACCAGAGCATGGGCTTTACCAGCAGCTATATCGTGCTCGGCGGTATCGCCCTGTGCTTTACCCTGATTTCATTTATTACGCTGGACAAAGCGCGCGCTTTTGCCCCGCAGCCGGCGCCCGCGCATTAATTTAAGGAGGTAACCTGTATGTCTGATTTATTTTATGGCGTGGCCTATTACGATGAATATATGCCGGAAGATCGGCTGGCGAAAGATATCGCCTTAATGCAGGAAACGGGCATTAACGTGGTGCGGATTGCCGAATCGACCTGGAGTACGCTGGAGCCCCGGGAGGGCGAATATAACTTCTACCATATCGACCGGGTGCTGAATGCCATGCATAAAGCGGGGATCGCGGTGATTATCGGCACGCCAACCTACGCCGTCCCGGCCTGGCTGGCGGCGAAGCACCCGGATATTCTGGTCACTACCGTCAACGGGCAGCAAAAATATGGCCCGCGCCAGATTATGGATATCGTCAACCCGACCTTTCGCCGCTATGCCGAAAAGATTATCCGTACGCTAATGGCGCACGTGCAGCACCATCCGGCGATTATTGGCTGGCAGCTGGATAACGAAACCAAGCATTACGATAATATCGGCCGCCATATGCAGGAGGGTTTTGTACGCAGCCTGCAGGAAAAATACCCCGACCTTGACCAGTTGAATAACGATTTTGGTCTGGACTACTGGAGCAACCGCATCGATAGCTGGCAGGATTTTCCGCCGGTCGAAAACACTATCAACGCCAGCCTCGCCTGCGCGTTCTCCCGCTACCAGCGCCAGCAGGTGACGGAGTATCTCGCCTGGCAGGCGGAGATCGTGCGCGAATATGCCCAGCCGCATCAGTTCGTCACCCACAACTTCGATTTTGAATGGCGCGGCTACTCCTACGGCGTGCAGCCGCGAGTTGACCATTTTGCGGCGGCGCAGACGCTGGATATTGCCGGTGTCGATATCTATCACCCGAGCCAGAAACACCTGACCGGGCGAGAAATCGCGTTTGGCGGCGCCATTACGCGTTCGCTAAAGCAGGGTAAGAATTACTTCGTGCTGGAAACCCAGGCGCAGGGCTTTGCCCAGTGGACACCTTATCCGGGCCAGCTGCGCCTGCAGGCTTTTAGCCACGTGGCATCGGGGGCGGCAATGGTCTCTTACTGGCACTGGCATTCGATTCATAACGCGTTCGAGACCTACTGGAAGGGGCTGTTAAGCCACGACTTCTCGCGCAACGCGACCTGGCAGGAGGCCACCACTATCGGGGCTGACTTTGCCCGCCTGTCGCCGCAGCTGGCGGAGCTGAAGGCAGAAAACGACGTCGCGCTGCTGATAAGCAATGAGGCGATGGACGCCCTTAACCAGTTCCGTCCCGGCGACGCGCAGGGCAATATTTACAACGATATTTTCCGCCGTTTCCACGATGCGCTGTACGACCACAATATCAGCCTCGATATTATCCACGACGTTAACGAGGAAACCGCGCGCTACCGCGCGCTGATCGTACCCGGACTCTACGCCGCCGATGATGGCCTGCTGACGCGCATCAACCGCTATATCGAGCAGGGCGGCAGAGCGCTGATCGGCTTTAAATCAGGCTTTAGCGATGAAAACGTGAAGGTGCGCAGCGGCGCGCAGCCGGGAATTTTGCGCGAGAGCTGCGGCGTGAGCTACAGTCAATTCACCCTGCCGGAAGAAACCACGGTAAGCGCCTGCAGCGCTGACATTGATTGCCGTCAAGACAATCAGGCCGAGCTGTGGATGGAGCTGCTGACGCCGGACGCCGGTACCCGTACGCTACTGCGCTATCAGCATCCGGCATGGGGCGACTATGCCGCCGCCACCGAGGCGGATTACGCTCAGGGTCGGGCGATTTACGTTGGCTTCCTGCCGCAGAAAACGCTGATTAGCCAGCTGTTCGATCGGCTGACCGCAGGACTGGATCTGCGTTCACGTACATCGGCCTACCGCTATCCGCTGGTGGTCAAAAAGATGCGCAACCGCGACGGCAACAGCATCCACTTCCTGTTCAACTACTCCGGCGAACCGCAGGCGTTTATCAGCGAGACATCGGGCAACGCGCTGTTGAGCGGGGAAAAAGTTAGCTGCGGCCAGCCGTTGCGCCTCAAAGCATGGGAATTTACTATCATCGAAAGTTAAGCGGGCGGCGGCGCTCGGGCGGGAGAAACGATGGAACTGGATATCAATGAGCTACTGAACTTCTCGCCATTGATGAAGACCTTTACCTTCAACGCCTGGGTCGTCGCCGGCTTTACCCCCATCACCCGCGGCTCAAAGCTGGACTACTACATAAACCGCCCGCAGGGGATGAAAGGTTACATCATCAATCTGACGCTTCGCGGCCAGGCGCGCGCGAAAGCGGGAGACGGCTCCCTTCTGTGTCGTGAAAACGATCTGCTGCTCTTCCCGCCCGGCGTTCCGCACCATTACGGACGGGACGAACACAGCGAATACTGGGATCATTTATGGATCTACTTCATCCCCCGGCCCTACTGGATAGACTGGCTAAAATGGGATCAAACGACCCACGGCATTGGTAAAACCACGGTCAACGATCCTGAGCAGCTGCAGAGTCTGCGCGATCTGTTCTATGAAGTTATCCGCCACCACTCCGCTTCCGCCCCGCTGTCGGAGGCGCTGGCGATGAATGCGCTGGAGCGCCTGATCCTGAACTGCTTTCAGCGACAGCCGATCAGCAACCGCCACGCCCACGACCCGCGGATTAACGCCGTGTGCGACTATCTTAACGAACATATTGCCCAGGAGATGAAGATCGAGACCCTGGCGGCGATGGTTTTTCTCTCCCCTTCGCGGCTGGCGCATTTGTTCAAAAATGAGCTGGGGCAAACGGTTTACGCCTGGCGCGAGGCGCAGCGCATCAACCGCGCGAGGTGGCTGATCCAGAGCACCTCCCTGCCGCTTAACAAAATCGCCCTGTCGGTAGGTTACGGAGACCCGGTCTATTTCACGCGCATTTTCCGTAAACATAACGGCATTCCCCCGGGCGAGTACCGTAAACGCTATGCGGAAATGAAGGGATAGGCCCAGAAACATCAACGGCTCCCTTAGGGAGCCGCCTTTTTACCGTGTAGTCATACCTCTTTTCAGGTTATGCCATCTCTGTTTGCAGACGGCTCACCTGGCGGTTGACTTCAGACATCACTGACAAATGCAGCTTGTCCTTAACCTTCGGGATAAGGATTTTGCCCTTATCAAACTCAAAAGCGCCAACGTCCTTGATATACAAACGTCCACGGAACAGGATCTTCACGTACTTCGCTACTTGTAGCGGGTTGTAGCGTTGGAAAATTTTCATTGTTGTCTCCTGCCAGGGTTACGCTCCTGTGGTGCCACAGTTAGCCCACGTACCGGAATCGCAAATTTTAATGCCCTGAAACTATAGTCCAGAATCTGAGTGATACCCAGTTTGTATAAGTTTATTTACCTTATGATGACAATAATTCAGAGTTTTCGTTTCAGGCATCCGATGAAGGTAGTATAAGTCGCCGATTTTAGACGGAATTGTGCGTCAACACGCAAACTGGCACCATCATTGCGGGTAATGCCCATAAATCGCACTTATGATTAAAGCAGACCAAGTGGTCGGATCACCTGCACAGATAATAAAAGGAAACACCATGACCCTACGTAGATTACTGGCCGTTTCATGTCTCCTGTTCCCGCTGATGGCGTCGGCGCACAACTTTGTCGATGGCCAGCGCGTTGCGCCGGTCGGCGTCGCGGATCGGGGGGAGCTGGTACTGAGCAACGATAAGTTTAGCTATAAAAGCTGGAATAGCGCGCAGCTGGTGGGGAAAGTGCGCGTCGTGCAGCATATTGCCGGGCGCTCGTCGGCAAAAGAAAAAAACGCGACCCTGATTGAAGCGATTAAAAGCGCGAAGCTCCCGCACGATCGCTATCAAACCACCACAATCGTCAATACCGATGACGCTATCCCGGGTTCAGGCATGTTTGTCCGCAGCAGTATTGAGAGCAACAAGCAGCTCTACCCCTGGTCGCAGTTTATCGTCGACAGCAACGGTGTGGTCCGCAAAGCGTGGCAGCTTAATGAAGAGAGTTCGGCCATCGTGGTGCTGGATAAAGATGGCCGCGTACAGTGGGCTAAAGACGGCGCGCTTAGCCAGGAAGAGGTGCAGCAGGTGGTTGCCCTGCTGCACAAGCTGCTCAATAAATAGAGACCCGGAAGCCGGGGTTGAGGAACGATTCACGCGGCGTGTAATCAAGGGTACGCCCCTGCCAGTCGTGAACGTGCGCCCCGGCGGCGCTGGCGACCGCATGACCGGCCGCGGTGTCCCAGGTGGAGGTCGGCCCGAAGCGCGGATAAAGCTGGGCCTGCCCTTCGGCGACCAGACAGAACTTCAGCGATGAACCGATTGAGGTGGTCTGGTGTTCGCCAAGCTGCTCCAGATACTCCTGCAGCTCCGGGTCATTGCCGTGGGAGCGGCTAATCACCACCAGCGGCGGACGCGCATCGCGGACCTGAATCTGCTTGCGAACGCCGCACTCCTCTTTCCACGCTTTGCCCTTTTCCGCGCTGTACATCACCTTCATCACCGGCGCGTAGACCACGCCAAGGATCGGCTTCCCGTTTTCAATCAAGGCGATATTGACGGTAAACTCGCCGTTGCGCTTGATAAACTCTTTGGTGCCGTCCAGCGGGTCCACCAACCAGTAGCGCTGCCAGTGCTGGCGTACCTCCCAGGCCGGCGGGTCCTCTTCCGACAGAACCGGAATATCGGGCGTCAGCGCCAGCAGGCCGCTGATAATCACCTTGTGTGCCGCAATATCCGCGGCCGTGACCGGAGAATCGTCCTTCTTGCTGGCAACGTCCATCGGCTGTTTTCCATCGTAAACTTCCATGATGGCATCGCCCGCGTTCCGTGCTAGCTGACATACTTGTTCTAACATTCTCCACCTCGTCTGGTTACAGTGGCGTTAACTCGTTGTTTTATTTATATCGCATCATTGTGAGTTCCGCTATCTGTGATAACGATGGCGGTTTCCTTCACCGCTTTTCTGGCATGATTCACATTTCTGTAAGCAACAGAATGTAAATACATTTTCTTCTGTGCTATTGCTCATAAAAAAGGACGCCACTGATGATTAAGTTTAGCGCAACGCTGCTGGCCACGCTGATCGCCGCCAGCGTAAATGCGGCGACGGTCGATTTGCGGATCATGGAAACCACCGATCTGCACAGTAATATGATGGACTTTGACTATTACAAAGACAGCGCCACGGAAAAATTTGGCCTGGTGCGCACCGCAACCCTGATTGAGAAAGCGCGCCAGGAAGCCAAAAACAGCGTGCTGGTCGATAACGGCGACGTTATTCAGGGCAGCCCGCTGGGCGACTATATGGCAGCGAAGGGACTGAAAGAAGGTGATGTTCACCCGGTCTACAAGGCGATGAATACCCTGGATTATGTCGTAGGTAACCTCGGCAACCACGAGTTTAACTACGGGCTCGACTTCCTGCATAAAGCGCTGGCTGGGGCAAAATTTCCCTACGTGAACGCCAATATTATTGACGCCAAAACCGGCCAACCGATGTTTACGCCTTATCTGATTCAGGATACCCGGGTGCAGGATAGCGACGGCAAAACGCAGACCCTGCGTATTGGCTATATCGGCTTCGTACCGCCGCAGATTATGACCTGGGATAAAGCCAATCTCAGCGGCAAAGTCACCGTCAACGACATTACCGCCACCGCGCGCAAGTTTGTCCCCGAAATGCGTGAGAAAGGCGCGGACGTGGTGGTGGTCATTGCCCACTCCGGCCTTTCCGCCGACCCGTATCAGGCGATGGCGGAGAACTCCGTTTACTATTTAAGCCAGGTTCCCGGGGTCGATGCCATTATGTTCGGCCACGCTCACGCCGTCTTCCCGAGCAAAGATTTTGCCGGTATCAAAGGCGCAGATATCGCGAAAGGTACGCTGAACGGCGTACCGGCAGTGATGCCGGGCATGTGGGGCGATCACCTTGGGGTGGTCGATCTGGTTCTGAACAACGACAGCGGTAAATGGCAGGTCAGCGCAGCGAAAGCCGAAGCGCGGCCGATCTACGACTCGGTGGCGAAGAAATCGCTGGCGGCAGAAGACAGCAACATGGTGGCGGTACTAAAAGCCGACCATGACGCCACCCGCGAGTTTGTCGGCAAACCGATTGGTCAATCCTCGGACAATATGTACAGCTATCTGGCGCTGGTGCAGGACGATCCGACCGTACAGGTGGTCAATATGGCCCAGAAGGCCTACGTTGAGCACTATATTCAGGGCGACCCGGATCTGGCGAAACTACCGGTACTCTCCGCCGCCGCGCCGTTTAAAGTCGGCGGACGCAAAAATGACCCCGCCAGCTTTGTTGAAGTGGAAAAAGGGCAGCTCACCTTCCGCAACGCCGCCGACCTCTACCTGTATCCCAACACCCTGGTGGTGATGAAAGTCAGCGGTAAAGAGGTTAAAGAGTGGCTGGAGTGCTCCGCCGGGCAGTTCAATCAGATTGACCCCGGCAGCAGCAAGCCGCAGTCGCTGATTAACTGGGACGGCTTTCGCACCTACAACTTCGATGTCATCGATGGCGTGAACTACCAGATCGATATCACCCAGCCGGCGCGCTATGACGGCGAATGTCAGCCCGTTAATCCGCAGGCCGAGCGAATTAAAAACCTGACCTTTAACGGCAAGCCAATCGATCCGAACGCCACTTTCCTCGTCGCGACCAATAACTACCGCGCTTACGGCGGTAAATTCCAGGGCACCGGCGAGGATCATATCGCGTTCGCCTCGCCGGATGAAAACCGCTCGGTGCTGGCGGCGTGGATTGGCGCGGAGTCGAAGAAAAACGGCGAGATCCATCCGGCGGCGGATAACAACTGGCGCCTGGCGCCGATCCACAGCACCGTACCGCTGGATATTCGCTTTGAAACCTCACCGGGCGATAAGGCCGCGGCGTTTATCAAAGAGAAAGCGCAATACCCGATGCGCCAGGTGGCTACCGACGATATCGGCTTTGCCATTTATCAGCTGGATTTGAGTAAATAATTGCCGGTTCCCCGGTTGTGCTGCGCTTACCGGGGCTATCCTGACATCATCCTCAGGCTACCTGTTCGTGGTTCGCCAGAACCGCGGGCAGGTTCAGCTCAATCCAGTCCGCCAGCGCCGCCACCTTCTCGCTCACCTGCTCACCGAGCGGAGTCAGACTATATTCAACGTGCGGCGGTACCACCGGGTACGACACGCGGTTAAGAAAGCCATCCTGCTCCAGCGCCTGGAGCGACTGGGCCAGCATCTTTTCGCTGACGCCGCCGATCTTACGCCGCAGATCGCTAAACCGATGGGTGCCATCGCGCAGGGACACCAAAATCAGTACGCCCCAGCGGCTGGTCACGTGCTTGAGCACTTCCCGCGAGGGGCACTGTTCGGCAAACAGGTTGCCGTTGCGTAGCTGCTCGCTCAGCGTCAGATTCGCCATATTCACACTTACCTTTTTGTACGTACTTACTAAAAGTTAGTTAAGGTGTTAGCTTACCACAACTGCCAATGAACACGAAGGAGAAGACCTATGATCGCAATTACCGGCGCAACCGGCCAGCTTGGCCAGCACGTCCTGGAAAATCTGTTAACTACCGTCCCCGCAGGCCAGGTTGTGGCTATCGTGCGCAACCCGGCGAAGGCTGAATCGCTGAGCCAAAAGGGCGTAGTGGTTCGTCAGGCCGACTACAGCGATGAAGCCGCGCTGACCGCCGCCCTGCAGGGCGTGGACAAACTGCTGCTGATCTCGTCCAGCGAAGTCGGCCAGCGCGCCGTCCAGCACCGCAACGTGATTAACGCGGCGAAAGCCGCCGGCGTGAAATTTATCGCCTACACCAGCCTGCTGCACGCCGATACCTCCCCGCTGGGGCTGGCGGATGAGCATATCGCCACCGAGAAAATGCTCGCCGACTCCGGCATTGCGTATGCCCTGCTGCGCAACGGCTGGTACACCGAAAACTACCTTGCCAGCGCGCCGCCGTCGATTGAACATGGCGTATTTATCGGCGCGGCCGGTAACGGCAAAATCGCCTCCGCCACCCGCGCGGACTACGCCGCCGCCGCCGCTCGCGTTATCGCCGAAGAGGGCCATGCCGGAAAAGTGTACGAGCTGGCGGGCGATGAAGCGTGGACCCTCAGCGAACTAGCCTCTGAGCTGAGCAAACAAAGCGGTAAAAACGTGGTGTATCAAAACCTCAGCGAAGCCGACTTCGCCGCCGCGCTGAAGGGCGTAGGCCTGCCCGCTGGCCTGGCTGACATGCTGGCGGATTCTGATACCGGCGCGTCCAAAGGCGGTCTGTTCGACGATAGCCGCACCCTGAGTAAGCTCATCGGTCGCCCAACCACGACGCTGGCAGAGAGCGTCAAAGGCATTCTGTAACTGTTACATAGTGGTTAATTTTTGTAGCATCCCGGCGGGCCATCCTCAATAATGCACGGATGTCCGTCGGGAGTTATCGCATGCAAGGCGTACCAGAACAGTTCAGTGATGAAAGAGACAGCGCGCGCTTTCGCCATCTGGCGCAGCTGCCCGGCGTTGAGCTGTACCATGCCCATATCTCCCGCTACGCCTTTGAACCGCACACCCATGAAGCTTTTGGTATCGGCGCGATCGAGCTTGGCGCCGAGCGTTTTCGCTATCGCGGCAGCCAGCACGTGGCTTCGGTTAACTCGATCGTCACCATGAACCCCGATGAGCTGCACACCGGCGAGGCGGAGACCGCCGACGGCTGGCGCTATCGGATGATTTATCTCGACCCGGATACGCTGGAAGAGGTGACCGGCGTGCGCCACTGGTGGTTCAGCGAGGTGGTGCGTCAGGATCCCCTGCGCTCCCGGCAAATCGGCAATCTCATCTACGGCCTGTGGCATACTGACGATCCGCTGGCGCAGCAGGGGCTGCTGCTGGATTTGATCGATACCTTCCGCCCGTTTGCCCATCACGCCGCTGCGCTGCCCGAAGCCCGCCACCGCTTCGAGCGGGTGCGCGACTATCTGCACGATAACTATATGCGTACGGTGACCCTTGATGAGCTGGCGCAGGTGGCGGCGCTGAGCCCATACCATTTCCAGCGCCAGTTCAAAGCGCACTTCCACGTTACGCCGCACCAGATGCTGATGGCGATTCGCCTGTGGCGCGCTAAAGCGTTTCTCACGCACGGCATGCCCGCCGCCGACGTCGCTCTCGCCGCCGGGCTGACCGACCAGTCGCACCTGACCCGCGCGTTCACCCGCCGCTACGGCATTACGCCGGTGCGTTATCAAAAGCAGGTTCTCCCGCGCTAATGCGCAACCTCATACAATATTCCCGCTTTTGCCTCGCCTACACTGTCGCCAACGAAAAGAGTAATGGAAAGCGTGATGATTAGTGGTGTGCTGTACGCCCTGCTGGCAGGGCTGATGTGGGGATTGATATTCGTGGGTCCTTTACTGGTGCCGGAATACCCGGCGGTTTTACAGTCGATGGGGCGCTATCTGGCGCTGGGGCTGATCGCCCTGCCGCTGGCCTGGCTGGGCCGCGCGCGGCTGCGCCAGCTCACCGGGAAAGACTGGTGGACGGCGCTGGGGCTGACCATGATGGGCAACTTAATCTATTACGTCTGCCTGGCCAGCGCGATTCAGCGTACCGGCGCGCCGGTATCGACGATGATTATCGGCACCCTGCCGGTCGTGCTGCCGGTTTTCGCCAACCTGCTCTATAGCCAGCGCGACGGCAAGCTGCCGTGGCGACGCCTGTTCCCGGCGCTGGTCTGTATTGCCCTCGGCCTGGCGTGCGTCAATATCGCCGAGCTGCATCAGGGCTTACCCGATTTCAGCCCGTGGCGCTACGGCTCCGGTATCGCGCTGGCGCTGATCTCGGTGGTGTGCTGGGCCTGGTACGCGCTGCGCAACGCCCGCTGGCTGCGGGAAAATCCGGATAAACCGCCGATGATGTGGGCCACCGCGCAGGCGCTGGTGACCCTGCCGGTATCCCTGGCCGGATACCTTATCGCCTGCGGGTGGCTGCACGGCCAGCACGCGGACTTTCCGCTCCCCTTCGGCCCGCGCCCGGCGGTGTTTGTCACCCTGATGCTAGCGATCGCTATCTTCTGTTCATGGGTCGGCGCGTGGTGCTGGAACGTTGCCAGCCAGCGTCTGCCAACGGTGATCCTCGGGCCGCTGATCGTCTTCGAAACCCTTGCCGGACTGCTGTATACCTTTATTCTGCGCCAGAGCCTGCCCCCGCTTCTCACCTTCAGCGGTATCCTGCTGCTGGTGCTCGGCGTGGTGTCCGCCGTGCGTGCCCGCCCGGAAAAGCCCGCGCTGCAGGAGCTGGTCAGCGAGAAAAAATAGCCTGGTATCCTAAAGGGGTATTCCCAGGAACATAAGATGCATTTAAAATACAACTTATATTCTTGATGACGAGGTAACTGCTATGGCTTTCCGTGACCAACCTTTAGGCGAGCTGGCGCTGACGATTCCGCGCGCCTCCGCGCTGTTCCGTCAATACGATATGGACTACTGCTGCGGCGGCAAACAGACGCTGGAGCGCGCGGCGTCTCGCAAAGAGCTGGACGTCGCGGTGATTGAAGCCGAGCTGGCCAAACTGGCGGAAGAGCCGGTAGAGCGCGACTGGCGGGCTGCGCCCTATGCGGAAATCATCGATCACATTATCGTTCGCTATCACGACCGGCATCGCGAGCAGCTGCCGGAGCTGATTTTACAGGCCACTAAAGTCGAGCGCGTTCACGCCGACAAGCCCAACGTTCCGAAAGGCTTAACCAAGTATCTGACCATGCTGCACCAGGAGCTTTCCAGCCATATGATGAAAGAGGAGCAGATTCTGTTCCCGATGATCAAACAGGGCATGGGAACGCAGGCCGGCGGTCCTATCAGCGTCATGGAAAGCGAGCATGATGAAGCGGGCGAGCTGCTGGAGGTGATCAAGCACATCACGCAGAACGTGACGCCGCCGGCGGAAGCCTGCACTACCTGGAAAGCGATGTACAACGGCATCAACGAGCTGATTGATGACCTGATGGAGCACATCAGCCTTGAAAATAACGTACTGTTCCCGCGTGCCCTCGCCGGAAAGTAAATAAAAAGGCGCCCGCAGGCGCCCTCGACATTGTCAGTCTTATTGGCCACCCCGGGTGGCCTTTTTTATGACGGACCGTTGCAAGCAACGTTAAAAACCGCTGCCGAAGATTTTTTATTTCGCCAGGCGCTTCTTGCCGGCAAACAGCCAGCCCGCGCCGAGCAGCACAAACCACAGCGGGGTCACCATCAGCGCTTCGCGGGTATCGGCTTCCAGCGTCAGCAGGACCAGCACAAAGACGAAGAATGCCATGCACACCCAGCACATCAGTTTGCCCAGCGGCATCTTATATTTGGACTGCTCATGCAGCTGCGGACGCTTTCTGCGATAGGCCAGATACGAGCACAGGATAATCGTCCAGACGAACATAAACAGGATCGCCGACACCGTGGTAATCATGGTAAACGCCGCGATCACGCTTGGATTGACCATCAGCATGACTACGCCGCCCAGCAGACACATACAGGAGAAGGTCAGGCCTTTTGCCGGTACCGCGCGCTTCGACAGCTTGGCGAACATTTTCGGCGCCTGTCCGTCCTGCGCCAGACCGAACAGCATACGGCTGGTGGAGAACACGCCGCTGTTAGCGGAAGAGGCCGCCGAGGTCAGCACCACGAAGTTGATCAGGCTTGCCGCCGCCGGCAGCCCGACCAGCACAAACAGCTCAACGAACGGGCTCTTTGACGGCACGACGGAGCTCCACGGCGTCACTGACATAATCACGATCAGCGCAAAGACGTAGAACATAATGATGCGGATTGGAATTGAGTTAATCGCCCGCGGCAGGGATTTCTCAGGATCTTTGGTTTCCGCCGCCGTGGTTCCCACCAGTTCGATGCCCACAAAGGCGAAGACCGCTATCTGGAAGCCGGCAAAGAATCCGCTGATGCCTTTCGGGAACCAGCCGCCGTCATTCCACAGATGGGCGAAAGAGGCCTCTACGCCGGTCGGTGACTGGAAGTGCATCATCACCATCACCAGGCCGACGACAATCAGCGCCACGATAGCGACGATTTTGATCATCGCAAACCAGAACTCCATCTCGCCGAACATCTTCACGGTGGCGAGGTTAAGGCCCAGCAGCAGCAGGATGACCGCCAGCGAGGCGACCCAGTCGGAGAGTCCCGGGAACCAGAACTGCGCGTAGGCGGTGATCGCCACCACGTCCGCCATCCCGGTTACCACCCAGCAGAACCAGTAGGTCCAGCCGGTAAAATAGCCTGCCCAGGGGCCCAGCAGGTCGGCGGCAAAATCGCTGAACGACTTGTATTCGAGATTCGACAGCAGCAGTTCGCCCATGGCGCGCATGACGAAAAACAGCATAAAGCCGATGATCATATAAACAAAAATAATTGACGGCCCGGCAAGGCTGATGGTTTTGCCTGAGCCCATAAACAGCCCGGTGCCAATCGCACCACCGATAGCAATAAGCTGAATATGCCGGTTAGTGAGATTTCGCCGCAGCGATTGTTCAGTCGGAGCCTGTTCGTCGGCAGCGACTTTTACCTGATCTACCATGTGATTTTTTCCTGTTGTACCTGTCTGTGTTGTTCGGGCTCTACTGGCCCTTCATTCGTATTAACCCCGGAACGAGGGTTTATCGATATTAGGTAAGAATCGGAGGGATGAATACTATGATTTAGATATAATGTTAATTTTATGTTTAAAGTGAGTGTTATATCACTACGGTTACGCGAAACAGCTCACAAAAATACACCCATTAAGCAGATATGCAATATAAAGCTCCACCAAACGCTCAACTTAAGGGTTTTACACTATTTAAAGCGGCCCCCTCCCCCGTACGGGAGAGGAAGCACCTGCTGTTTAGATAATATCCAGCAGTTCAACTTCAAAAATCAGGGTGCTGAACGGAGGAATGGATGCGCCCGCGCCGCGCTCGCCGTAGGCCAGGCTGTGCGGAATCGTCAGTTCCCATTTGGAACCCACCGGCATCAGGGTCAGCGCTTCAATCCAGCCGCCGATCACCCCGGTCACCGGGAATTCAGCCGGTTCGCCGCGCGCAACGGAGCTATCGAAGACGGTGCCGTCGATCAGTTTGCCGGTGTAGTGAACGCGAACGCGATCAGTACGCGCCGGGATCGGGCCTTCGCCCTGGGTCAGAACGCGGAACTGCAGGCCAGACTCGGTGCTGTTCACGCCTTCGCGCTCGCGGTTTTCTTCCAGGTATTTCTCGCCATCCGCGGCCATTTCCTGGAAACGCTCGCGACGCACGGCGTCAGCGCGTTCGTGGATTTCGCGCAGCGCGCGGTGAACGGCTTCCACCGGCACCTGCGGCTGTTGACCTTCCAGCGCGTCAGCAATACCCGCGACCAGCGCTTCCGGCAGCAGCCCCTGCAGGCCAGATTCGCTCAGCTGTTGTCCAACCTGCAAGCCGATACCGTAACTTGCCTGTGCTTCGATCGTGTCAAAAGTTGGGGTTGCCATCTTTGTTCCTTTTTTGGTGGGGATTCTCATGCTCCCGGGCCTTCAAATTGCGAAAGGCGGCGAGCGGAGAAAAGAGGTGGGAAGCATATCAGCCATAGCACGATGGGTAAAACTTTGTCGCCTGGATGATGACAAATCTAAGGGAAACAGAAACAATAGAGAGATAAGGTTAACCTCACGAAACATAGCTTTGTCTCGTCCTTCAGGAAGTTAGCCATCTATACTCTAGAGAGAGCAGGATAAAAATATGCGGAGCAGGAGGAAAGCCATGCCCGGGCGCTTTGAACTGACATCTACCCTGGCGAAGATCTGGCACGCCCCGGATCATTTTCGCCTCATGGATCCGCTACCGCCGATGCACCGCCGCGGCATCATTGCCGGGGCGCTGCTGGTAATTATCGGCGTTCTGCTCCCTTCCGAGGATAACAGCAGCCCGGTTCAGGCCAGCCGCGAGGCGAATCTCAACCTGCAATCCCAGTCGCAGCCCTCTTCCGGCAATCAGGCGGTCCCGCTGCCGCCCATCACCAACACGCCGCCGGTCAACGATGCCGATCAGGTGGCGCCGGTCGCACCGGAGCCGATTCAGGATGAGCAGCCGGATCAGCCGCAGCAGACCGCATCTCAGCCTTATCAGGAGCCGCAGTCGACTCCCGGCATCGAGCAGCAGTGGCGGACCTACCGTATTGAATCGGGGAAAACTCTCGCGCAGCTGTTCCGCGACCACAACCTGCCGCCGACCGACGTTTACGCCATGGCCCAGGTGGAAGGCGCCGGTAAACCGCTAAGCTCACTGCAGACCGGGCAGACGGTCCAGATCCGTCAGAACGCCAGCGGCGTGGTCACCGGGCTGACTATCGATACCGGCGGCGGCCAGCAGGTGCTATTTACCCGCCAGTCGAACGGCAGCTTTATTCGCGTCCGTTAAGGCCTCACGGCCGGGTAGCTTACCCGGCCTGCTGTGGCGATTTCCCGGATGTTGTCCCCGGCTTATTCACCCACCAGATCCCGGCGCACACCAGCGCCAGCGCAACCGCATATTTCAGTTCAAGAATATTCTCGCCGAGGAAGATGGCCGACAGTACGGTGCCGGCGACCGGGACCACAAAGTTGAACGGCGCAATCATGCTCACCCGGTTATGCTTGAGCAGCACGCTCCATAGCGCAAAGGCGATGGAAGAGAGCAGCGTCAAATAAGCCAGAACCAGCGCAGCAGCGGCGCTGTGAACCTCAAGGGTGCCGCCGGTCAGATAGCCGCCGCCGACCAGTACCAGGCCGCCAAACGCCAGCTGCCAGCCGGTCATCACCGTCGGGTCAACCGTCTGCGAAATGCGCTTCCCGTACAGCGTCGCCGCCGACAGGATAAACGCCGCCAGCACCACAAAGCCGTCACCCTGCCAGACAAAGCTAAAATCGCTCAATGAACGATTAACATTCACCAGCATTACGCCGGCAAAGCCGACAATACAGCCGATGGCTTTGTTGTAGCTCAGCCTGTCATTCTGATAGATAAAGTGCGCCAGCAGAACGCTGAAGAAGGTACCGGTGGCGTTCATAATCGATCCCTTCACGCCGGTGGTAAACGCCAGGCCAACGTAGAAGAAAACGTACTGGATAGAGGTTTGCGTGACGCCAAGTATCGCCAGTTGCCCGCACTGACGGGGATTCAAGCGGGCAATCGGCTTACGCTGCACCAGCGCGAAGAGCAGCAGCAGCGCGCCGGCAAACAGAAAGCGATAGCCAGCAAAGACGATTTTAGACGGCACATCATCAGTGGCAATCTGAAACAGTTCATAGCCGCTTTTAATCGCCGGATAGGAGCTTCCCCACAGCAGACAGCAGAGGGTTGCGCAGGCATAAGCCACTTTCTTGCGGGAAAAAATCGAGGGTGCGTCCATTCACTTCACCAGAAATAAAATAGTGTTTTATTTTATTATCCAGAAAGTTGCTAAGAATAGCCACCATACCAGGAAAAGATTCGACAAAGACAGAAAAGCAAAACGCCGGCACAAGGCCGGCGTCTCGACGTGAGTTGAGTAAAAAATTACTCAGCTACAACGTTAACAACCAGTTTAGCGAAAACTTCGCTGTGAACCTGGAAGTCCACTTCGTGCTCACCGGTGGTGCGCAGAACGCCGTTCGGCAGACGAACTTCGCTCTTAGCAACGGCAACGCCAGCTGCAGTTACAGCGTCAGCGATGTCGCGAGTACCGATGGAACCGAACAGTTTACCTTCGTCGCCAGATTTAGACGCGATGGTAACGGTGCCCAGTGCGTTGATTGCTTCAGCACGTGCGTTAGCAGCGCCCAGAACTTCGGCCAGTTTGGCTTCCAGTTCAGCACGGCGTGCTTCGAAGAATTCAACGTTTTTCTTGGTAGCAGGAACAGCTTTACCCTGTGGTACCAGGAAGTTACGAGCATAGCCCGCTTTAACGTTAACCTGATCACCCAGGCTACCCAGGTTTGCTACTTTATCAAGCAGAATAACTTGCATTACCTTATCCTCTCAAAGTCGTATTAATGGACCGTGACCGATTACTGATGACGATCAGTGTACGGCAGCAGGGACAGGTAGCGAGCGCGTTTGATAGCGCGTGCCAGCTGACGCTGATATTTTGCACGGGTACCGGTGATACGGCTCGGGACAATCTTACCGCTTTCGGTGATGTAGTTTTTCAGCGTAGCGATATCTTTATAGTCGATCTCTTGAACGCCTTCCGCGGTGAAACGGCAGAACTTGCGACGACGGAAATAACGTGCCATATGGCTAGTCTCCAGAATCTATCAATTCAATCTGCTCGGCATGCAGAACCATTTTGCTCAAGCCGTTCTTTGCCTTGTGGCAAGAGATGAACCCTCGAACGATTACTGCGCTACCGACCGTTATACTGTGAGTAATGGCCTGGTTCTGGTGTCCGCTAATTATCACGGGCATCTGGCACCATGCCTGCCGGTGAAAACCGGCTTCCTCCTGCACTGAACGATGCTCAAGCACGAACTGGCAGTGTGGAATTCCTGACGGGCTGACCTTACGAAGTGGAGTCCTGCATACAATGCCGGACAGCTCCAGACGGTTGGTCATCAGGATTACTCTTCAGAATCCCCAGCTTCAGAATCATCTGCGGTTTCGTTGGCGAAATCTTCGCGACGCTCACGGCGCTCGTCTTTCGCTTTAACCATCGGAGATGCTTCGGTAACAGCGTGCTTAGTACGCATTACCATGCTGCGGATAACGGCGTCGTTGAAGCGGAAGTTAGTTTCCAGCTCATCGATCGCTTCCTGCGGCGCTTCAACGTTCAGCAGAACGTAGTGAGCTTTGTGCAGTTTGTTGATCGGATAAGCCAGCTGACGGCGGCCCCAGTCTTCCAGACGGTGGATCGTACCTTCTGCTGCAGTGATTGCACCAGTGTAACGTTCGATCATGCCCGGAACCTGTTCGCTCTGGTCAGGATGGACCATAAAAACGATTTCGTAATGACGCATCGAATTGCTCCTTACGGATTATTCAGCCTCCTGTCTGGGTCAGCCGCGGCCCATGGAGGCAAGGAACGTGTTAAAGGGCGGCTGAAAAATTGACGCGTCAT
>Ga0209796_10000064_pt1 | contig 151913 bp, 140 predicted proteins | sample AgamicOrSfrz_FD_187167 | JGI IMG/M metagenome (GOLD analysis project Ga0209796, IMG submission 187167) | Agave microbial communities from Guanajuato, Mexico - Or.Sf.rz (SPAdes) (version 2) | ecosystem: Host-associated > Plants > Phyllosphere > Phylloplane/Leaf | place: Guanajuato, Mexico...
GCGCCGGCGGCGCGGAGGTCGCGCTGGCCCTGACGACCCGACATCCGCTCGGCCACATCGCGCAGCAGCGCCTTGCCGAGCTGGCGCATCGCCTTCGGCGTCAGGCGCAGGTCGCCGTCCGAGCCTCGCTCGAGTTGGCCGGAGTCGCGCAGCGCCTGCTCGATGCGCTGCAGCGTGCGCGCGTCCACGGCGGCCGCATCGCCGAGCTGGCGGGCGAGCGCGTCGAGGTCGATGTCGTCCAGGCGCGCGCCGCCGTAGGACTGGGAGAGCTGCTCGGAGAGCTCGTCGAGCTCGGCGAGGTCCTGCAGCACGCCGGTGCCGTCGCCGAGGCCGAGGCCCTCCTGGCCGTCGAAGGACTCCGAGCCGGACCAGTCCTCGCCGGGCCGCAGCGCCTGCAGGTTGCCGTCGAGCCGGTCCAGCGCCTCCATCAGCGCCGGCGAGCCGAACGCCTGGGCGGACAGCTCCATCAGCTCCGCACGCTGCTCGGGCGTCATGGAGTTGAGCATCCGCTGGGCGGCGGCCGCACGCTGGGCCAGCGAGTCGAGCAGCTCGTCGATGTCCTGGGGGTTCTCGGGGAAGAAGTCCCCGTGCTTGGCCATGAACTCCGCGAAGTCCTGCGGGGTGTCCTCCCCGCGCCGGTGCTTCTCCAGCAGCTCGTTGAGGTCGGTGAGCATCTCGTTGACGCGCGCGCGGTCCTGCTCGGTGGCGCTCTCGAGCGCCTCCTTCATGCCGGCGAAGCGCTGGTCGAGCAGCTCCCGCCCGAGGAGGTCCTTGATCTGCTCGTAGTGCTCGCGCGCCTCCCGCGAGAGCCAGTCGTAGGACGACAGCTCCGAGACGGCCGCCGCCGTGGCCGGCGGCAGGTTGCCCAGCCGCATCTCGCGGAACGCCGCATCGTCTGAATCCAGGGTGGTGTCGCGGGCGATCTGGCCGCGCTCGGCCAGCACCGCCTTGTCGAGCAGCTCCCGCACCTGCTGCATGGTGCCGTCGAGGTTGTGCCGTTGGAGCAGCTCGCGCCGCCTCTCGGCCACCCGTCGGGCGAGGTCGTCCAGCCCCTGCTGGTCCTGACCGCCTCGGCGCAGGAACTCGCGCAGCGCGCGCTCGGGGCTGTAGCCGGCCATGACGTCCTGGCCGATCGCCTCCAGCGCCTCGCCCAGATCGACCGGCGGTGCGAGCGGGTCACCGCCCTCGTAGCGCCGGTACCTAGCCATAGACGACCTCGGCGCCGTTCGGTCCCCCGTCGGACTCGGTCTTGCCGATGCGCCGGGCGAGATAGAGGCCTTCCAGGGCGAGCTCGATCGCGCCGGCACGCTCACCGTCGTTGCTGGCGCCCAGCCGGGCGCAGACGTCGTCGTACAGCTCGGACTCACCCAGCGTCGGAAGACCTGCGAGGAAGTCGCGGGCGCTGACCTGCTCGCCGGTGGTGACCATCCGGCCGCCGTCGATGGCGGCCACGAGCAGCGCGAGGTCGAGGCCGCGGAACGTGGCGCGGCACACCTCCGCGACGGCCGTGCGCAGCAGATGGGTGAGGATCTCCTCCTCGCGGCCCTCCTCGCCGGTCTCGAACTCGATCTTGCCCCCGAGTACGTCGACGGCCGCCTGGAGGTCGACCACGCGCGCGACCGGCTGCTCCTCACCCTGCCGCACCGCGCGGTGCAGCGCCGCCGCGGCGATCGTCTCGGCACCCGCGATGGCGAACCGCGCCGAGACGCCGCTGCGCTGGTCGACCGCGGAGGAGTCGCGCAGGTTGCGGGTGAACCGGGCGAGGATCTCCAGCAGGAAGTCCGGCACCTCGGCCACCAGGTGCGCCTCCTGGCGGATCACGGCCATCTCGGCCTCGAGCTCGCGGGGGTAGTGCGTGCGGATCTCGGCGCCGAAGCGGTCCTTGAGCGGGGTGATGATGCGGCCCCGGTTGGTGTAGTCCTCGGGGTTCGCGCTCGCGACGACGAGCACGTCGAGCGGCAGCCGCAGCACGTAGCCGCGGATCTGGATGTCGCGCTCCTCCATCACGTTGAGCATCGCGACCTGGATCCGCTCGGCGAGGTCGGGCAGCTCGTTGATCGCCACGATGCCGCGGTGGCTGCGCGGGATCAGGCCGAAGTGGATGGTCTCGGGGTCGCCGAGGGAGCGGCCCTCGGCGACCTTCATCGGGTCGACGTCGCCGATGAGGTCGGCGACCGACGTGTCGGGGGTGGCGAGCTTCTCGGCGTACCGCTCGCTGCGATGGCGCCACCCCACCGGCAGGTCGTCGCCGAGCTCGCGCGCACGACGCTGCGAGGCCACCGTGATCGGGTCCATCGGGTGCTCGCCGAGCTCGGAGCCGTCGATGACGGGCGTCCACTCGTCGAGCAGCCCGACCAAGGTGCGCAGCAGGCGGGTCTTGCCCTGGCCGCGCTCGCCGAGGAGCACGATGTCGTGCCCGGCGATGAGGGCGCGCTCGAGCTGCGGGATGACGGTGTCCTCCAGGCCGTGCAGCCCAGGCCACGGGTCCTGGCCGGCACGCAGCTTGGCCAGCAGGTTGTCGCGGATCTCGTCGCGCAAGGGCTTGTGGACGTGGCCGGCGGCCCTGAGCTCGCCGAGGGTCTCGATCGCGGGAGCGTCTGTCACGTCTTCACGCTACCCAGCACGACAACCCGGATAGGGTCGGCGGATGATCGGCCAGCCCTGCCCGTGTGGCACCGGCGAGGTGTACGACGCCTGCTGCGGGCCGCTGCACCGCGGCGCGCGCCAGGCCGCCTCCGCGCTGGAGCTGATGCGCAGCCGCTACGCGGCCTATGTGGTCGGTGGCCGCGTCGGGGCCGACTACGTGTTCCGCACCTGGCATCCGCGGACCCGCCCCGACGACCTCTCCCTCGACCACGCGCCCGCCTGGCGCGGCCTGACCATCCACGGGTACGGCGAGGACTGGGTGGAGTTCACCGCTCATCACGCAGATGGCGACCTGCACGAGCGCAGCCGGTTCCTCCGGCGCGCCGGGCGCTGGCTCTACCTGGACGGCGAGGTCTCCTGATCCGCTGAGAGGGCAACCACCTCGTCGACGAGGTCCAGGCCCTCCTCGGCGTGGGTGATCCACAGCGTGCTCCGGCCGGGGGTGGTCAGCACCTCCCGGGCGAGCTCGGTCGCGGTGGCGGAGTCCAGGTGGGCGGTCGGCTCGTCGAGCACGAGCACCGGCTGGTCGGCGAGGAGGCTGCGGGCGACCGCGAGCCGGGCCCGTTCGCCGCCGGAGATGGCCGCATGGCCGTCGCCGAGCCGGGTGTGGAGCCCGTCGGGCAGCGTGTCGAGCCAGCCGCCGAGGTGGGCTCGCCGCACAGCGCCCTCGACCTCGTCGTCGCTGCTGCCGGGGCGCGCGAGCCGCACGTTCTCGGCGAGCGTCGAGGCGAAGACGTGCGGGTCGTCGTCGACGAGGCCGACCCGGGCGCGCACGGCATCCGCGGCCAGCACCGGGTACGGCGCCCCGCCGAGCATCACCGTGCCGTCCTCGGGATCCAGGAAGCGCAGCATCAGGGCCGCAAGGGTGCTCTTGCCGGACCCGGAGGGGCCCACCACCGCCACCCGCGCTCCGGCTGCGAGGTGCAGGTCGGGCAGGCGGCGCCCGCGCGCGAGGATCTCGCTGGTCCGGACGTCGGGAGTCGCGGGCGGCTCGGCCGGCGCGGCGTCCTCCACGATCGCGGGTGGCTGCGAGGTGAGCGTCCGCAGGCGCTGCTCGGCGGCGGCGCTGCGGGCAGCCGCGGCTCCGGCATCGGCCAGCGAGCCCGACGGCTCGCCGAGCGCGATCGGCAGGAGCAGCAGCAGGGCGAGGACGGGGCCGTCCAGCCGTCCCGTGCTGCTCGTCCCGGCGACGTCACCGGGCAGCAGCAGGGCGATCGCGGCGGTCGCCACGCCCGTGGCGGCCAGTACGAGACACCGGGCCGCGCCCAGCCAGCGCGCCGCCACCCTGGCACCGGTCGCCACCGCCGCACCGGCCGCATCGATCGCCGCGCTCGCCCGCGACTCAGCACCCCAGGTGCGCAGCTCCTCGGCGGTCTGCACCGCCTCCACCACCGCGTCAGACAGGGCTGCCCGGGCGGCGATCCCCTGCCGCTCCGCGCGCGCGGCGCCGACGCGGGCGAGGACGAACGCGCCGAGGGCTGCGGCGACGGTCGCTGCCACGACGAGCCCGGCGACGGGGCGCACGAGGACCGCCGCCAGCACCGCCAGGACGCCGGTGACGGCGTACGAGCGGATCGGCAGGCGGACCCGCAGCTCCGAGTCGAGCACCGCATCGACATCGTCGACCACGGCGGCCAGCACGTCGCCACGGCGGCGGTCCAGGCGGCCGGGGACCAGCGGCACGAGGGCGTCGTACACCTCCACGCGGCGACGCGCCAGCAGCCGCAGGGCCCGGTCGTGCGACCAGAGTCGCTCGACGTACCGGAGCGCGGGGCGCCCGAGCCCGAAGGCGCGTACGCCGACCATCGCGACCGTCAGGGTCAGGATGGCCGGGTGCGCCGCGGCCCGCACGATGAGCCAGCCGGCGGTCGTGGTCAGCGCGACCCCGCATGCCGACGCGAGGCCGCCCAGGACGGCCGGGCCCCAGCCGACGCCGCGCGGCGCGAGCGGGACCTCGTCCTCCGGCATCGGCGCCTCGGAGCCGCGGCGCGCCGGCACCGCAGCCGGGTCCGCCGCGGGGCGGCCCGCTGGCCCCGCTGCGGTGACCGGTCGCGCGAGCTCCACGACCCGGTCCGCGAGCTCCACGAGCGCCGGCCGATGGGCGACCACGACGACCGACCGGGTCGAGGCCAGTGTGCGCACGACGTCGGCGATGACCCGTTCGGTGGCCGGGTCGAGGTGGGCGGTCGGCTCGTCGAGCAGCACCCAGGCACGGTCGGAGAGGACGACCCGCGCGAGCGCGAGTCGGGCTCGCTCGCCGGCCGACAGCGAGCGGCCGTCCTCGGCGAGGTCCGCCTCCAGCCCGGCCGGCAGCGCGCGGATCCGGTCGGCGAGGTCGACGGCAGCCAAGGCCGCCCACAGGTCCGCGTCCGAGGCGCCGGGCCGTGCGAGCCGCAGGTTGTCGCCGATCGTGCCGGCGACGAACACCGGGCGCTGGGGCAGGAACGCGGTCTGGTCCGACGGGGGGATGGCGGCGTACCCGCTGGTCGGCTCCAGCCGGCCCGCGAGCACCGCCAGCAGCGTCGACTTGCCGCAACCGGAGGGTCCGACGATCGCTGTGACACCGCGCGCCGGGAGCGACAGCGAGATCGGGGCCAGCGCCGGCACACTGCGGCCCGGGTAGGTGACGGCGACGTCGGAGAGGACTCCGGACTCGAGGGTGCGGAACTCACGACTCGGGGTGGTGGGGAGCTCGGCGACAGCCTCGAAGGTCGCCACGCCCTCCGCCGCGGCGTGGAACTCGGCCCCGACGCGGCGCAGCGGCCAGTAGGCCTCCGGCGCCAGGAGCAGCACCACCAGCGCGGTGCGCAGCGTCAGGTGCCCCGAGGCGAGCCGGATGCCGACGGTGACCGCCACCAGGGCGACCGAGATCGTGGCGACCAGCTCGAGCACCGCCGAGGAGGCGAACGCGATCCGCAGCGTCTGCAGCGAGCGCCTGCGGTAGCGGTCGGTCACCGCCGCGATCACGCCCGACTGGGCCCGCGCTCGCCGGAACGCCACCAGCGTCGGCAGCCCCCGCATCACGTCGAGGAAGTGTCCGGCCAGGTCGCTCATCGCGCGCCACTGGAAGCTCGCTCGCTCGCGCGTGGCCAGGCCGACCAGGATGCCGAAGACGGGGATCAGCGGCAGCGTCACCAGCACGATCAGGGCGCTGGTCGGGTCGAGGAGGACGAGTGCGACCAGCGTCAGCACCGGCAGCACACCGGCCAGGACGAGCGCGGGCACGTAGCGGGTCAGGTACGGCTCGGCGGCGCTGACACCGCGGGTGGCGAGGGCGGAGAGCGCACCGGTGGACAGGCCGGTCGACAGGCCGGGCGCGGCGGCGGGTCCGGCGAGGATCGCGGCGACGACCCGGCGACGCACGGACATCCCGACCCGGCCGGCGGCGTACGCGGCGAGGACGTCGCCGCCCCACCCGACGAGCCCGCGAGCGAGGAACACCCCGGCCGTGGCCGTTGCCCAGCCCACGACCACGCCGCCGTGGATGGCGGCCACGACCAAAGAGGTGACGACCCACGCCTGGGCGATGAGGAGCAGCGCCCCCGCCACGCCCAGTACGCCGACACCCAGCAGCGGCCCGCGGGCGGGCGCGAGCTGCCGGCGCAGCCGAGGGTCGGTGGGACGCATCGCTCAGCCCAGCACGTGGCCGGGGTCGGGGTCCATCCCGAGCTCGCCGCGGCCGCCCTGCTGGGCCAGCTCGTCGGTCGGGATGTGGTGCACCGCGATCCGCTTGCGGAACACCCAGTAGGTCCAGGCCTGGTAGAGCACCACGCACGGCGTGAAGATCGCCCCGATCCAGGTCATCACCGTCAGCGTGTAGTGCGTCGCGGCGGCGTTCGTCGTGGTCAGGGTGAACCCGCCGGGCGTGGTCGAGGGCATCAGGTCGGGGAAGAGCGCCACGAAGAGCCCGGCGACGGCCAGTGCCAGGCACACGAACGTGCCGAGGAAGGCCCACCCCTCGCGGCCGCGGGCCGCGGCGACCAGGGCGCCGACCAGCGCCAGGGCGGCGACCACGAAGAGCGCCAGCGATCCGGCGTTGCCGGTATGGCGCTGCGCCCAGATGAGGAACACGACGGCGAGCACGGCCGCCACGGCGCCCAGGCGGACCGCGAGCGCGCGAGCCCGGTGACGGATGTCGCCGTCGGTCTTCAGTGCCACGAACATCGCGCCGTGGGTGAGGAACAGCGTCAGCGTCACCAGGCCGCCGAGCAGGCCGATCGGGTTGAGCAGCGTGAAGATGGTGCCGGTGAAGTTCTTCTCGGCGTCGATCGGGACACCGCGCACGATGTTCGCGAACGCCACGCCCCACAAGAACGCGGGCACGAACGAGCCGACGATGATCGCTCGATCCCACCAGGCGACCCAGGCGGGATCGTGGCGCTGGTGGCGGAACTCGAAGGCGACACCGCGCACGATCAGCGCGAGCAGGATCATCAGCAGCGGCAGGTAGAAGCCGGAGAAGAGGGTGGCGTACCAGTCGGGAAAGGCGGCGAACGTCGCCCCACCCGCGGTGAGGAGCCACACCTCGTTGCCGTCCCACACCGGCCCGATGGTGTTGATGAGCACGCGTCGCTCACGCTGGTCGCGGGCCAGGATCGGCACGAGCATGCCGACCCCGAAGTCGAACCCCTCGAGCACGAAGTAGCCCATCCACAGAAGGGCGATGAGGCAGAACCAGACGGTGGTCAGTTCCATGGGTCCTCTTCCGGTTGTCGAGCCTGTCGAGACACTCGAGCCTGTCGGGGCGTCAGTACGCGAAGGTCAGGGGTCGGTCGGGGTCGTCGTCGCGGTCACGCCAGGCCGGATCCGGCGGCTCGACGTACGCCTCGGCGCCCTTCTTGATGAAGTGCACGAGCAGGCGCAGCTCGACCACGGCGAGGACGAGGTAGAGCAGCGTCAGGCTGATGACCGAGATCCACGCCTCGGTCGCGCTCACGCCCGGCGAGACCGCTGACTGGGTGGTCATCACGCCGAAGACCACCCACGGCTGGCGGCCGACCTCGGTGAACAGCCAGCCCACGGAGTTGCCGAGCAGCACCCACAGGGGCGAGAGGATCGCGGCCCAGGAGAACCACCAGGCGTTCGGAGCGCGGCCGCGACGGGTGAGCCACAGCAGCAGGAAGCCGAGGCCCGCGCCGGAGGCACCGAGGCCCATCATCCAGCGGAAGCTCCAGTAGGTCACCGGGATGATCGGGGTGTAGCCGCCGGCGTCGTAGTAGCGCGAGCCGGGGTCGGTGCCGTAGGTCTTCTGGTACTCCGCGCGCAGGTTGTCGATGCCCTGCACACGCTTGTCGAAGTGGCCGGTCGCCAGGAAGGACAGGAGGCAGGGCACCTCCAGCGCCCACTTCTTGTGCTTGCCGTCGCGGGTCCCGATCGTGAAGACGGAGAACGGCGCACAGGTGTTGGAGGTGGTCCACAGCGCCTCCGCGGAGGCCATCTTCATCGGCTGGACGTCGGTCATGATCTTGCCCTGCACGTCACCGCTGATGACCACCACGATGCCCGAGAAGGCCAGCACCCAGGCACCGAGCCGCATCGCCCGGCGGTAGAGCGCACGATCGTCGGCCTTGCGGATGTAGAGCCAGGCCGCGACGCCGATGACGAACGCGGCGCCGGTCATGTAGGCCGCTGCGATCACGTGCGGGAACGTGCCGAGCTGGACCTTGTTGAACATCACCGCCCAGAAGTCGGTGAGCTCCGCCCGCCCGGTCCGCGGGTTGTAGCGGTAGCCGACCGGGTGCTGCATCCAGGAGTTCGCACTCAGGATGAACCAGGAGGAGAACAGGGTGCCGAGGTGCACGATCCACAGGCAGGCCGCGTGCAGGGGCCGCGGCAGCTTGTCCCAGCCGAAGATCCACAGGCCGATGAACGTGGACTCCAAGAAGAACGCCAACAGCGCCTCGACCGCGAGCGGGGCACCGAAGACGTCGCCGACGAAGCGGGAGTAGTCCGACCAGTTCATGCCGAACTGGAACTCCTGCACGATGCCGGTGACCACGCCCATGGCGATGTTGATCAGGAACAGCTTGGCGAAGAACTTCGTCAGCCGCAGCCACTCCTGCTCCTTGGTCCGCAGCCAGATCGTCTCCATCACCGCGCACAGCAGCGAGAGGCCGATGGTCAGCGGGACGAAGAAGAAGTGGTAGATCGTGACGATGCCGAACTGCCACCGCGCGATGTCGAGAACGCTGTCCACGCCTCGACAGTACTCCTTGTGAATGCATTCACAAGCGCGCAAAAGTCCCCGATGAAGGGACCTTCGTCACTCTGTGATGGTGCTCACGCGACCCCGCTGACGAAGCCGAGCAGATCCTGGCGCGTGAGTACGCCGACAGGCTTGCCGTCCTCGTGCACCAGCACCGCGTCGGAGGCCTCCAGCAGCTTGACGGCATCCCGCGCGTCCTCGGTCGCGCCGATGGTGGCCAGCGGCGCCGACATGTGCTGCTCGACCGGGTCGGTCAGCCGAGCCTGCCCGCCGAAGAGGGCATCCAGCAGGGTGCGCTCGGAGACCGAGCCGGCCACCTCGGCGGCCACGATCGGCGGCTCCGCGCGCACGACGGGCATCTGGCTCACGCCGTACTCGCGCAGGATGTGGATGGCCTCGGCGACGGTCTCGCTCGGGTGGGTGTGCACGAGCGCGGGCAACGCCCCCGACTTGCCGCGCAGCACGTCCCCGACCGTCTGGGTCGCCTGCTCGGTGCCGGTCGGGAAGCCGTACTGCGCCAGCCACGAGTCGTTGAAGACCTTGGTCAGGTAGCCCCGGCCGGAGTCGGGCAGCAGAACGACGATCACCGCATCCGTGCGCCCCTGGTCGGCCAGCTCCTGGGCGAGCTGCTTGGCCGCGAAGGCCGCCATCCCGCTCGAGCCGCCCACGAGCAGCGCCTCCTCGCGGGCGAGTCGCCGGGTGAAGGCGAAGGAGTCGGCGTCAGAGACCTCGATGATGCGGTCGGCGACCGTGCGGTCGTAGGTCTCGGGCCAGAAGTCCTCCCCCACGCCCTCGACCAGGTAGGGCCGCCCCGTGCCGCCGGAGTAGACCGAGCCGGCCGGGTCCGCACCGACGATCTGGACGTCGGGGTTCTGCTCCTTGAGGTAGCGACCGATGCCGCTGATCGTGCCGCCCGTCCCGACACCGGCGACGAAGTGGGTGATGCGACCCTCGGTCTGCTTCCAGATCTCGGGCCCGGTGGTCTCGTAGTGGCTGCGGGGGTTGTGCGGGTTGGAGTACTGGTCGGGCTTCCAGGCGCCCGGCTGGGAGGCGAGCCGATCGCTGACGTTGTAGTAGCTGTCGGGATGCTCGGGGGCGACCGCCGTGGGGCAGACGACCACCTCGGCGCCGTACGCCTTGAGGACGTTGCGCTTGTCCTCACTGACCTTGTCGGGGCAGACGAAGATGCACTTGTAGCCCTTCTTCTGCGCCACCATCGCCAGGCCGACGCCGGTGTTGCCGCTGGTCGGCTCGACGATCGTGCCGCCGGGTTGCAGCGCGCCCGAGGCCTCGGCGGCCTCGATCATGCGGGTGGCGATGCGGTCCTTCACCGAGCCACCGGGGTTGAGGTACTCCACCTTGGCGAGGACGATCGGTCCGCCGGGGGTCGAGCCTGTCGAGACCATGTCGAGTGAGCGGTCGAGCCTCAGCAGCGGGGTGTTGCCGATGAGGTCGAGCAGCGAGTCCACGTACTCCATGTCTGAACCATAGTGAGCCTTTCGTAGGGTTGGGCACGTGACGAGGTCCCGAAGGGCGCTGAAGGCCGGCGGCGTGCTCGCGCTGGCAGGCGGCGGCGCCTTCGCCGGGCTGTTCACCGTCCTCGCCGCGGAGGCGAAGTTCGCCCACATGACGATCAACTCCGTCGAGCTGATCCCGCCGCCCGACCCGACCGGCACGTACGGCGCCGACGGCGCGCGCGCCGGCGAGCCGCCGATCACGGTGGCGCTGCTCGGCGACTCCAGCGCAGCCGGCTACGGGCTCGAGGTCGCCCACGAGACGCCCGGCGCGCTGCTCGGGCAGGGGGTGGCGGACTGGTCCGGTCGCAAGGTGCTGCTGCGGGACCTGGCGGTCGTCGGCGCGGTCTCCGCCGAGCTCGACGAGCAGGTCGACCGCGCACTCGCGGCCAAGCCCGACGTCGCGATCATCCTCATCGGCGCCAACGACGTGGTCCGGCTGGTGCGGCCGACGGTGTCGGTCTCGCACCTGGTGCGGGCGGTCGAGCGGTTGCATGCGGCGGGGACAGCGGTGCTGGTCGGCACCTGCCCCGACCTCGGCACCATCCAGCCGATCCTCCCGCCGCTGCGCCACATCACCCGCTGGTGGTCACGCCGCATCGCCGCCGAGCAGACCATCCGGGTGGTGCGTGCCGGCGGCCGCACGATCTCGCTGGCCGACATCCTCGGCAAGGAGTTCACCGCCGACCGCGACTTCTTCTTCGGCCCGGACAAGTTCCATCCCTCGGCCGCCGGCTACGCCGCCCTCGCCGAGGTGCTGCTCCCCTCCACCCTCGCGGCGCTGGGGCTGCTCGGGGACGAGCAGGCCGAGCTGGCGACGTACCGTGGCGAGCCGGCGCTGCCGATCGCCGCGGCGGCGCTGCGGGCGGTCAACGTCCCCGGCACCGAGCTCGACCCCGTGCCGAAGCCGCGCCGCCGGCTCGGGCGGTTCTGGGTGCGCGTCGCGCGCCGGCCTCGCGCGCGCTGAGCTGAGCCGCCCGGAAACGCCGACGGCCCCCTCCCGCGTAGGGAGAGGGCCGCCGGGACGCGGAGCGGGGTCAGCGGCTGTTGCTGAAGTACGCCAGGATGCGCAGCAGGTTGGTGTAGATCCAGACCAGGCTGACCGTCAGGGCGAAGGCCGCGCGCCAGGACTCGTTCTCCGGCAGGCCGTTGCGCACGCCCTGCTCGACGAAGTCGAAGTCCATGATCAGCATCGCCACGCCGAGGACCAGGCCGACGACGGCGGTGATCATGCCGAGGCCGCTGATGCCGAACAGACCCAGGCTGCTGCCGAACAGGCCGAGCACGAGCTCGAGCAGCGACAGGCCGATCATGCCGAACACGGCCGCGGTCACGATCGTGCGGAACCGGTTGCCGATGCGGATGTCGAGGAACTTGTACGCCGCCAGCGTGCCGGCGAACGCGGCGAACGTGCCCAGCACCGCGCCCGAGACGACGCCACTGCCGAACGCGGCGTCGAACGTCTTGCTCAGCGCCCCCATCGCGATGCCCTCGAACGCGGCGAACGCCAGCACCAGTGCGGGGCTGATCACGCGCTTGAACGAGTTCACCATCGAGAGCACGAAGGCGCCGAGGCTGCCGATCGTGGCGGCGGTGTAGATCGCGCTGAGGTCGGCGGTGGTCGTGACCGCGGGGGTGAGGATCCAGGTGGCGAACGCGGCGACGAAGACGACCAGCAGCGTGATGCCGGTCTTCTGCACGACGGTGTCGATCGTCATCGGGCCGCCGGCGCGCACCTGCGGGCCGGGCGTGCCGACGCTCCACGTGGAGGGGTCGGTGCCGTAGCCGGGGTAGCCCGCACCGTTGCCCGCGTACGTCGGGTTGCCGTAGGCGTTGTAGCCCGGCTTGCTGAACCCTTCGGAGTTGCGGAACACCGGGTTGTTGCTCTGCATGGGTCTCTCCTTGGAGGCCTCGGTCACCGTCACCCTGACGGCGGCCTGACGCCTTCGAGTGTAGTGGCGTCACCTGTTCCAACGCCCGACGCGGAGCGGGCGTTCCCTCCCGGCCGCTCCAGGACGAACACGTCGGTCGAGGGGCCGCGCCACGAGCCGACGAGCCGGTAGCCCAGGCGGTCGAGGAGGAACCGGTCCGTGTTACCCGGCGCGGTCAGGGGCACCGCCGCATCCGTGACGACGAAGAGTCGGCCGTCGGGCCGCTCACGACGCAGCGCCGCTGTCACCCTCGGGTCGCCCAGCGGCCTGTCCCGGCCCCACAGGCTCCGGTTCTGCACGGGGGTCTTGGCCAGCGTGATGTCGCGGAGCGCCTCCACCTCCTCGGGGTAGGCGATCGCCAGCTTCGCGGTGGTGACGGTCCGCCGGCCGTAGAGGTTGCGGTAGGCGACCATGTCACCGGTGCGGGCGTGACGTTCGATGTACGCCGCGGCCGGCGCCCAGTCCGACGCCTTCTTCGCCGTGGTTCCACGCAGCGAGACCAGGACCGGCACCGCGACCGCCGCGAGCACGAGTCCCGCCATGATCCGCCGCCACGCCGGCCTCAGCCGGGCCAGGGCGGCGCCGAGGAGCAGGGCGAGAGCCGGCGCGGTGAAGGTCGGGTACCGCGGGCTGTAGAGCGGCTTGATCGCGTAGGTGTAGCCGAGGATCAGCGCGGTCGGCAGGAGCAGCCACGGCAGCGCGACCGCCAGCATCCGCCGGTCGAGCCGCCGAACGCTGAGCGCGAGCCCCAGCCAGCACAGCGCTGCCAGCAGGTAGGCCGCGTCGGCCCACAACGCGTCCGGGACGACCGTCTGGCTCGGGGTCGGCAGCTCGCCGGTGAAGAACTGCTGCACCACGACCTGAGGGATCGTCTCGCGCAGCGGCGGGGCATTGTGGAACGGGAGCTGCCACTGCTCCTGGTGCGCGAGGACGAGCAGTGGCGCCACTGCGCCGCCGACCAGCGCGACCGCCACCGCCGCCGGCCGCAGCCGGTCGCGGCGCAGGAGTGCCACCGTGACGAGGTGGGCGAGCCCGAGCAGCAGCACGTAGACGAACAGCGTGCTGCCGAGGAGCAGCCCGGCGACGTACAGGCTCCATCGCAGCAGGCCGCCGCGGCGCAGGGCGGCGAGCAAGGCGACCGTCAGCCAGGTCGCGACCGCCGCGGTGAGCGCATAGGAGCGGGCCTCGCTGCCGGCCCAGAACACGCGGGGCAGGAGCGCGAAGGCGAGGCCGGCGAGGATGCCGGTACGCCGATCCACCAGCAGCTGGCCGAGCCTCACCACGCCGGCCGCACCGATCCCGACGGCGAGCGCCGAAGGGAACCGCAGCGCCACCGCGCTGCGGCCGGCCACCTCGATCCAGAAGTGCAGCAGCAGGTAGTAGAGGCCATGGACGGCGTCGATGCGGGTGATCAGCGACCACCACGCCGGGATGCTGCGGGTCGCGGCCGAGATCGAGGCCGCCTCATCGGTCCACAGCGACGGGTGCCCGATCCGCACCAGGCACACCGCTGTCGCGAGGAGCCCGATCGCCCAGGGCGCACCGCCGACCGGGTGTGGCCGGCCCGCAGCCACCCTGGGCCGGGTGCGGGCCGGAAGGAGCACCGAGGTTCCCATGCCGCGACCGTAGGCGGCCGAACCTTTCAACGACCTTGACCCCGATACTTGGTGCCATGGGTCGACACGGGGATGCACACGGCCACGGGCACGACCACGGCGTGGCCGCGGATGCCCGCTCGGGTCCGCTCGTCGCGGCCCTCGGCGTACTCCTCCTCTTCATGGCCGCCGAGGTGGTCGTCGCGATCGTGGCCGACTCGCTCGCGCTGCTCGCCGACGCCGGCCACATGCTCACCGACGCGGGCGCGATCGGCGCCGCGCTGTGGGCGATGCGGCTGGCTGCCCGGCCGCCGGACCAGCGCTGGACCTTCGGGCTCAAGCGCGCCGAGATCCTCAGCGCCGCCCTCAACGGGATCACCCTGCTGGTGGTGTCAGGGGTGGTGCTCGCCGAGGCAGTACGTCGCCTCGTCACCAGCGACCCCGAGGTCGCCGGCCGCCCCGTCCTGGTGGTCGCGCTGATCGGCTGCGGCGTGAACGTGCTCGCCGCCGCCCTGATCGCCCGCGCCAACCGCAGCAGCCTCAACGTCGAGGGCGCCTATCAGCACATCCTCACCGACCTGTTCGGCTTCCTGGCGACGGTCGCGGCGGCGCTGGTGATCCTCACCACCGGCTGGACCCGTGCCGACTCGGTCGCCTCGCTCATCGTCGTGGCGCTGATGGTCCGCGCCGCCTGGTCCCTGCTGCGCGACTCGGGCCGCATCCTGCTGCAGGGGGCGCCCGACAGCCTCGACCTCGGCGTCGTGCGGCGCCACCTGCTGGAGATCGAGCACGTCGCCGATGTGCATGCGCTGCACGCCTGGACCGTCACCTCCGGGCTGCCGATCCTGTCGGCGCACGTCGTGGTGCAGGACTCCTGCTTCAGCGACGCCCACACCCCGCGACTGCTCGACGAGGTGCAGGAGTGCCTCAGCGACCACTTCGACGTGGCGCACTCGACGTTCCAGTTCGAGCCGGCCAGTCACGTCGCGCACGAGCCTCAGCCGCACTGAGCCGGCGTTCCGCGGCGCAGGCCGGGCGGGGCGGGGCGCGGGGCGCGTCGGGTGACACCTGCAAAGTGTCACCGTGACAGGTTGCGGCATGCGTGACATTTCCGCCCTGTCACCCGTGGCGCCAACTGTCACCGTGACACTTTGGGGACGAGCCGGGCGGGAGCGTGCCCCCGGTGGGGGTCGAACCCACACTGAACCGCTTTTAAGGCGGCTTCCTCTGCCGATTGGGATACAGGGGCTCGCGGGTGCCGAACGGCCTCAGCGCTGAGTCTCGCTCGGCATCCGCGAGTCAAGGGGGCATCACTGCCCAGGCTTGGCCTCCGGGTCCTCGACCGGCTCGACCGTCTCGAGCGGGGCGGTCAACGGGTCGTTCAGCGGGTCGGGCGCCGTCGAGGGGCGCGTCACGTCCGGCGCCGAGACCGGGTCGGACTCCGCGACCTCGACCGCCTGTTCGGGCACCGCTGGCGCGTTGAGCTCCTCGTCGCCGATGAAGTCGTCGAGCGAGTCGTCCACCGTGCCGGGCTCCGAGCTCCCCGACGTGGCGGGCTTCGTCGACGACGTCGGCGTCACCGCGGCGGCGACAGGTCCGACCTTCTCAGCGGCGGTGGCCAGGGTCGACTGGACCCGCGGGTCGCCGGTGACCTTCGCCGCGGCCGCCTTGACCTGATCGGACTTGAACTTGACCACGTAAGCCACGCCGGCAGCGACGGCGGCGAGCAGGATGAGCTTCTTCACGCCTGGAGCCTTCCACGAGAGTGATGGAGCCGGGTTACTGCCCGACAGTAGTCCGCCCGACAGTAGTGCTCAGTCTGTAATGGACCAGGCGATGCCGTCGAGGATGTCGGACTCGGACACGATCAGCACGTCGAGATCCGTACGACGCAGCACCCTGCTCAGGATGAGGCCGCCGGCGGCGATCACGTCCGCGCGCCCCGGATGCATCCACGGCTGGGCCAGACGCTCGGTGACGGTCATCGCCAGCAGGCGGTCGACCAGCGCATGCACGTCGGCGACCGGGAGCCGCACCTGGTCGATGGCGCTGCGGTCGTACTCGGTCAGCTCCAGCAGCCCGGCGGCGAGCTGCGTCACCGTCCCCGCCACACCGACGGCGGTCGCGGCCGTGCGCGGATCGACCGGGCAGGCGTCGAGCGCCTCGTCGATGTCGCGCACACACGCCTCCACCTCGGCCATCGTCGGCGGGTCGGAGCGCAGATGGCGCTCGTGCAGTCGAACGGATCCGATCTGCATGGAGTACGCCGAGTCCGGGCCCTCTGCCAGGCTGGAGCCGCGGATGAGCTCGGTCGACCCGCCGCCGATGTCGATCACCACGACCGGCAGCTCAGGCGTCTCGCGCAGGTTGCGCACACAGCCGTCGAAGGCCAGCGCGGCCTCCTCGGCGCCGGCCACGACCTCGGGCTCGACGCCGAGCCGGTCACGGACGCCGTCGACGAACACGCGCGCGTTCGTCGCGTCGCGGGTGGCAGACGTCGCGACGAAGCGGGTGCGCGTGACACCGTGCTCGCCGATCAGGGCGGCGTACTCCTCGATGGCGGCGAACGTGCGCCCGAGCGCGTCCGGGTGCAGCTCGCCGGTCGCGTCCACGCCCTGGCCGAGCCGGACCATCCGCATCTCGCGGACCAGGTCCTCCAGGCCGTGCTCGGTGGGGCGGGCGATGAGCAGCTTGATCGTGTTCGTGCCGCAGTCGACGGCAGCGACCCCTCGAGACGCCTCGTCCCTCAGCTCCTCAGGGACCACCCTTCGAGACGCCTCGTTCCTCGGCTCCTCAGGGACCACCCTTCGAGACGCCTCGTCCCTCGGCTCTTCGGGCAGCACCGGCGTACTCACTCCTGCGGACCGTCCGAGGCGACCTCGACGCAGGGGCCGGCGTCCCACCACTCGCCGAGCAGGTCGAGCACCTCATCCCCGAGCGGGTTGACGCCACGGCCCTGGGCGAGGGCCTGTCCCGCGAGCACGTGGAGGCACTTGACCCGCGTCGGCATGCCCCCGGCGGAGACGCCGTGGATCTCGGGGACGTCGCCGAGCGCATAGCGTGCCTCGAGATAGGCCTCGTGTGCCCGTGCGTACGCTGCGGCCAGCTCGGTGTCCGAGCCGAGCCGCTCCTCCATCTCCTTCATCACATGCGTGCCCTCGAGGGTGCCGATCCTCGATGCCGCCCGCGGGCAGGTGAGGTAGAAGGTGGTGGGGAACGGCGTGCCGTCCGGCAGCCGCGGCTCGGTCGTCACCACGTCCGGCAGCGAGCACGGGCACCGGTGGCCGATCGCGTGGATCCCGCGCGGGACCCGGCCGAGCTGGGCAGCGACGGCCGCCTCGTCGGCGGGGTCGATGCGCGCGTCCGTCACTGGGTGCTTCCGTCCTGGCTGTTGTCGGGGCTCGTGTCGGGGCTGGTGATCTTGGTGGCCGGCGGCGTGCCGGTCGTCTTCGGCGGGTGCCCGGCGAGCAGGTCGCTGCTCCACACCTGACTCCACCACGCCGTCGGGGCCTGCTTCTTGCCGACCGAGTCCGGGGAGCTCAGTCTGCCCGACGGCTTGATCGGGTCGCCGTTGGCGTCGAGGGCGACGTACGCCGTCTGTCCCGGCATCACGTAGCCGAACTGGGCGCGGGCCTGCTCCTCGAGGTACGCCGGATCGTTCCAGCGGTCCTTCTGGTCCTGCAGGTTGTTGATCGCCTTCTCGCGCTGCACGATGGCCGACTTCAAGGCGTCGATGTCGTGGCGCTGCTGCAGGTAGGCCTTCAACGACGAGGCGTAGGACGCCGCGAGGACGATCAGGACCAGCAGGAACACCAGCATCCGGCCGGTGAAGCGAGGGCGGCGCGCCGGCCTTCCCCTACTCCCGGCGGCGACCCGCGGTTGGGCCCCGGTGTCACCGCGGGCCGGCGGTCGACCCTGACGCGGGGCGGAGACCCGACCGGGACCTCGACGGCCCCGGGGTCCCGCCCCGCGCGAGGGACGACGTTCTGCTGGCACCCTGCGATTCTGCCCGGTCGGGGCAGCCGATCAGCGCGCGAAACGCGGGAAGGCCCCGGCTCCGGCGTACCGGGCGGCCTCGCCGAGCTCGTCCTCGATGCGCAGGAGCTGGTTGTACTTCGCCACCCGCTCCGAACGGGCCGGCGCGCCGGTCTTGATCTGACCGCAGTTGGTGGCCACCGCCAGGTCGGCGATGGTGGTGTCCTCGGTCTCGCCGGAGCGGTGGCTCATCATGTTGCGGTAGCCGCTGCGGTGGGCGAGCTCGACGGCGTCGAGTGTCTCGGTCAGCGAGCCGATCTGGTTGACCTTGACCAGCATGGCGTTGGCCTGGCCGCCGGCGATGCCGCGCTGCAGCCGCTCGACGTTGGTGACGAACAGGTCGTCGCCGACGAGCTGGACCTTGTCACCGAGCTGCTCGGTGATGGTCCTCCAGCCGTCCCAGTCCTCCTCGTTGAGCGGGTCCTCGATGCTGACGATCGGGTAGCTGGCGACCAGGTCGGCGTAGTAGGCGATCATCTCCTCGGCCGACTTCTTCGCACCCTCGAAGGTGTAGGCGCCGTCCTGGTAGAACTCCGTGGCGGCGACGTCGAGCGCCAGGACGATGTCCTTGCCCAGCTCGTAGCCGGCCTCCTTGACGGCAGCCGCGATGAGGTCCAGCGCCGCCCGGTTGGACTCCAGGTCGGGGGCGAAGCCGCCCTCGTCGCCGACGCCGGTGGCCAGGCCCTTCTGCTTGAGCACCGACTTGAGCTGGTGGTAGACCTCGGCGCCCATGCGCAGGGCGTCACGGAAGGTCGGCGCACCGATCGGCGCGATCATGAACTCCTGGATGTCCACGTTCGTGTCCGCGTGGGCGCCGCCGTTGAGGATGTTCATCATCGGGACCGGAAGGACGTGGGCGTTGGGGCCTCCGACGTACCGGTAGAGCGGGAGGCCGGCACTGTCGGCGGCGGCGCGCGCGACGGCGAGGCTGACGCCGAGGATCGCGTTGGCGCCGAGGTTGGCCTTGTTCGGGGTGCCGTCAGCGGCGAGGAGCGCCTGGTCGATCTCGCGCTGGTCGGAGGCGTCCATGCCCTCGATCGCGCCGGCGAGCGACTCGATGACGGCGGAGACGGCCTTCTCGACGCCCTTGCCGCCGTACCGCTTGCCGCCGTCACGCAGCTCGACCGCCTCGAACGCGCCGGTGGAGGCGCCGGAGGGGACCGCGGCGCGGGCGAAGGTGCCGTCCTCGAGGAGGACCTCGACCTCGACGGTGGGGTTGCCGCGCGAATCGAGGATCTCGCGTGCTCCGACTGCTTCGATGGCTGCCACTTGGTGCTCCTGTGCGTTCGGCGTGCGCACGAGACGTGCGCGGCGGGCGGTAAGTCCGCCGGTCAGCCTAGTGCGCTGACCCGGGCCGCCCGAACGTGGTCTGACGACTGGTCGGTAACCCGCGGCTCAGGCTGCGGGGCCGGCCGCGGGCAGGTTGTCCTCGGCCCAGGCGGTGAGCGCCTGGAGGGCCGGCGCGAGGCCAGCGCCGGCGTCGGTGAGGCGGTACCGGACCGCTACCGGCGGCCCGGGCTCGACCTCGCGTTCGAGCAGGCCGGCCTGGCCGAGCTCGGCGAGACGCTCGGAGAGCATCGAGTCGGAGATGCCGGCCACCGCCCGCTTGAGCTCGGCGAAGCCCATCGGTCCGGCGCTGAGCGTGGCGAGCAGGACGCCGCTCCAGCGCTTGCCCAGGAAGCCGAACGCACGCGTCAGCGCGGCGTTGCAGGCGCGCGGCTCGTGGGCGGTCATGCGAGCGATCCTACCGTCCGGCCTTCTGGATCGGGGTGTTACTTTTCTTTTGCTAGCAACAGGAATAGACGTAGCAACCCAAGGAGTTGAGAGCAGCATGACCGACATCGCCACCCTCGAGAAGCTCGACGAGAAGGGCCGCCAGATCGTCTTCACCGGCGCCCGCACCTCCAACTCCTTCGCGGACACGCCCGTGTCGGACGAGGAGTTGCGCGACATCTGGGAGATGACGCGCTTCACGCCGACCATGGCGAACACCCAGCCGCTGCGCGTGGTCTTCGTGCGTACGCCGGAGGGCAAGGAGCGCCTGCTGCCCCACATCGCCGAGGGCAACGCCGCCAAGACCGCCGCGGCTCCGGTCACCGCGATCCTGGCGTACGACAAGAACTGGCACGAGCAGATCCCGCACGTCTTCCCGATCCGTCCGGAGATGAAGGACTACTTCGAGGCCGATGAGGCCGCCCGCCACGGCGCCGGCAACTTCTCCGCCGGCCTCCAGTCCGGCGCGTTCATCCTGGCCACCCGCGCTGCGGGCCTCGCCGCCGGCCCGATCGCCGGCTACGACAAGGACGGCATCGACAAGGAGTTCTTCCCCGAGGGCGACTGGACCACGATCCTCGTGGTCAACCTCGGCCACCCGGGCGAGAACCCGTGGTTCGACCGGCTCCCCCGCGTCCCGGAGGACATCGCGCTCGCCTGGGCGTGAGCCGGGCGCGACCGATGGCGAGCCGGGCGCGATCGGTCGCGAGCCGGGCGTCGCGTGACACCTCCAAAATGTCACCGTGACACGTTGCGCCACGAGTGAACGTTTGACGTGTCACTCGTGGCTCGAGGTGTCACGGTGACACTTTGCGCACGGGGTGGATGCCCGCCGCGGCAAGGATGCTCGCCAGCCGGGTGCGTGAGAGTGCGTCGTTCCAGCCCCACCGGGCACCCCGTGGGCGGTGCCGTCGGATCCTGTCCTCGCGGTCCTTCTCCTCCCACAGCACCTCGCCCGGGGTCCGGCCTGCGGCGAGCTCGCGGTCGTGATACTTCGCCAGGCCGTCGAACTCCCCGAATGTGCCCAGCTCCGGCCAGTCGAAGTCGACGATGTCCTCCCCAAAGCCGTCAGGCCGCGCGAACGCGACCTGGAGCTGGGGCATCGGCACGCCGATCAGGACCATCTGGCCGCGGCTCAAGGACTCCCCTGCCGATCCGGAGCGAGCGTCGGCGAGCCGCAAGTGACGCAGGGCCCGCATGCGGCCCTTCATGCGCTCCGGCACCAGCTGCGCGAGTCCTTTGAGCACCTCGGCCTGGTCCACGCCATGCTCCTGCGCGAGCGAGCGGAGCAGGTGGTCGAGCGGCAGGAGCACATTGGGCAGGGGCAGGCTCGCGGCGAGCTCCACGGCGGTCCACTCGCGCGAGGTCACGAGGAGTCCGCTCGGCAGCGTGATCACATGGTCGTCGGGGACGGCCGAGCGGTGCACCTTGACGCCGGCGGTGGTACGCCGAGCCCGACCGGGGCTGGTCACGTGGACGAACGCCAGATCGCTGTTCAGGCTCGGGCAGCCCCACAGCTCGGCCGCCGAGGCATGACTGAAGAGCAAGCCCTCGCGACGCGCGTCCGCTGTCGCGGCGATCCGCAGGCGGTGGCTCTGTGATGGGCTCAGCACCGCCTCGGCCGCGCGGAAGTAGCCGCGCCGTACCCGCGTCAGAGCCGGGTCCCGGTGCGGCGGCTCGCCGCCCTCGAGCCGGCGGAGCCGACTGCTCACCAGGAGATCGTGCGGCTCAGGGATGTCGGTGGTCATGCACCCCAGCATCCGGCCGGGCCCGCGCGCTCACCACCCGTGTTCCGCGGCCTGTGGAAAACCAATCTGTCACGGTGACAGCCGTGGCCTGGAGTGCCAGATCTGAAATGTCACTTCCGGCTGCAAGTGTCACGGTGACACTTTGGGCGCCCGGTCACGCTCCGCGGCCTTGGCGGCCTGCCACTGCTCCTCGATCTCCGCGAGGGTGTAGGGGCCGGCGGCGGCGACAGCCGGGTCGAACACGTGCGGGTTGCGGCGCACCATCTTGGCGTGCAACCCCGAGATCACGTCGTCCATGGTGAAGGCGCCGGCCTCCTCGGCGATCGCGGCGTGGAAGTAGATCTGCAGCAGCAGGTCGCCGAGCTCCTCGCACAGGTGCGCGGGGTCGCCCTCGGCGATCGCCTCGAGGACCTCGTCGGCCTCCTCCCGCAGATAGCGCGCGAGCGAGGCATGGGTCTGCGAGGCCTTCCAGGCGCAGCGCTCGCGCATCAGCCGCATGGTCGCGAGGAACTCGACCAGCCCCTCCCCCGAGGCAGGCCCCGAGGTCACAGCGCGCCCGCGTGATGCAGCAACTGATGCAGCAGCGCGCCGCGACCACCCTCGAGATCGGCGGCGATCTCCGGTGCGGCCGCCTCCTGCGGCGTGAGCCAGGTGATCTCGAGAGCGTCCTGGCGTGGCTGGCACTCTCCCGAGACCGGTACGACGTAGGCCAGCGCCACCGCGTGCTGACGCGGGTCGTTGAGCCGCTCGCCCGGCCAGGGGAAGTACTCCGCCAGCGCCGCCGGGACGATGGTGGCCGGCAGCACCGGGAACGCGGTGGGTCCGAGGTCCTTCTCGAGGTGGCGGATGAGGGCGTCGCGGACCCGTTCGCCGTGCAGCACGCGCCCCGAGACCAGGGTCCGGCTGATCGCGCCGGTCAGCGGCGAGCCGCGCAGCAGCAGCCCGATCTCGACGACGCGGCCGGCGTGGTCGACGCGGACCGGGAGGGCCTCGACGTACAGGATCGGCACCCGGCCGCGGGTCTCGGCCAGCTCCTCCTCCGAGAGCCAGCCGACCTCGCGCTCGATCGGTGTGTCCCAGCGCGGGTCCTCACCGAACGACTCCTCGCCGAAGGCCTCCATCGTCATGGCCGGATCCTCTCAGACCGTCGCTTCGACCGGGTCGATCACCGCGTCGATGACGCCGCGCGCCCACTCCAGCAGCGCGATGCCGTCCAGCGGCTTGGCGGGGAAGCCCGACGAGACGGGCCGGGGCACCAGGATCGTGTCGACCTGGGCCTTGACCAGCGACTTGGGGTACATCCGGTTGAGCCGGACGACCCGCGACTCGGGCAGCGAGACCGGCGCGAAGCGGACGTTCTTGCCGGCGATGGTGACCTCGGTGATCCCGGCCCGCCGTGCGCGCGCCCGGAACCGGGCGACCAGGAGAAGGGAGACGACCTCGACGGGCGGCTCGCCGTACCGGTCGCGCAGCTCGGCCTCCACCGCGTCGACGTCCTCGTCGCAGCGGACCTCGGCGAGGCGCTTGTACATCTCCAGCCGCAGCCGCTCGGACGGGATGTAGGTGTGCGGCAGGTGCGCGTCGACGGGCAGCTCGATCCGCACCTCCTCGAACTGCTGCTCCGGCTGGCCCTTGAAGTCGTTGACGGCCTCCCCTACGAGCCGGACGTAGAGGTCGAAGCCGACGTCGGCGATGTGGCCGGACTGCTCGCCGCCGAGCAGGTTGCCGGCGCCGCGGATCTCCAGGTCCTTCATCGCGATCGCCATGCCGCCGCCGAGGTCGGAGTGCTGGGCCAGCGTGGCGAGCCGCTCGTGGGCGGTCTCGGTCAGCGGCTTCTCCCCGGGATAGAGGAAGTAGGCGTAGGCGCGCTCGCGCGAGCGCCCGACGCGGCCGCGCAGCTGGTGCAGCTGGGAGAGGCCGAGGGTGTCGGAGCGCTCGATGATCATCGTGTTGGCGTTCGACACATCCAGCCCTGACTCGACGAGCGTTGTGCAGACGAGTACGTCGAAGGTCTTCTCCCAGAAGTCGAGCATGACCTGCTCGAGCTGCTTCTCGTTCATCTGCCCGTGCGCGACCGCGACGCGCGCCTCCGGCACCAGCTCGCGGATGCGGGCGGCGGCCTTCTCGATCGACTGCACCCGGTTGTGGATGTAGAAGACCTGGCCGTCGCGCAACAGCTCGCGCCTGACCGCGGCGACGACCTGGCGGTCCTCATAGGCGCCGACGTAGGTCAGCACGGGGTGCCGCTCCTCGGGCGGGGTGGTGATGGTCGACATCTCCCGGATGCCGGTGATCGACATCTCCAGGGTGCGCGGGATGGGGGTGGCTGACATGGAGAGGAAGTCCACCGAGGTGCGCAGGCGCTTCATCGCCTCCTTGTGCTCCACGCCGAAGCGCTGCTCCTCGTCGACGATGATCAGCCCGAGGTCCTTGAACCGGACGTCCTTGTTGAACAGCCGATGGGTGCCGACGACGATGTCGATCGATCCGTCGGTCAGGCCCTTCATCACCTCCGCGGCCTCCTTGTCGCTCTGGAAGCGGCTGAGCGCCTTGAGCACCACCGGGAAGCCGGTCATCCGCTCGGTGAACGTCGAGAGGTGCTGGGAGACCAGCAGGGTGGTGGGGACGAGCACGGCGACCTGCTTGCCGTCCTGGACCGCCTTGAAGGCCGCGCGCACCGCGATCTCCGTCTTGCCGTAGCCGACGTCACCGCAGACCAGTCGGTCCATCGGGACCGGCTTCATCATGTCGGCCTTGACCTCGTCGACGACGGCGAGCTGGTCGATGGTCTCCTGGAACGGGAACGCATCCTCGAGCTCGCGCTGCCAGGGCGTGTCGGCGCCGAACGCGTGCCCCTTGGTCGCCTGCCGGGCGGCGTAGAGCCGGATCAGCTCGGCGGCGATCTCCTTGACGGCCTTCTTCGCCCGCGCCTTGCGTTTGTTCCAGTCCGCACCGCCGAGCCGGTCGAGCGAGGGCTGCTCGCCGCCGACGTAGCGGGTGACCTGGTCGAGCGCGTCGGCGGGGACGTAGAGCCGGTCCGGCGGTCCACCCTTCTTGGAGGCGCCGTACTCCACGACGAGGTACTCGCGGGTGGCCCCGCCGACCTCGCGCTGCCTCATCTCCACGAAGCGGCCCACGCCGTGCTGCTCGTGCACCACGTAGTCGCCGGGCTTGAGCTCGAGCGGGTCGATCTGGCGCTTGCGGCGCACCGGCATCCGCTGCATGTCACGGGTGGAGGACTTCTGCCCCGAGATGTCCTCGCCGGTGAGCACCGCGAGTTTGAGGGTGTCGTCGACGAAGCCGTGGTGCAGGCACGCCTGCAGCACCGTGACGACGTTCAACCGCGGCTTGGCGGACTCGAGGTCGGTCGCGAGCCGGGCCGGCACGTCGTGCTCGGTCAGCGTCTCGAGGGTGCGCTGCGCGGTGCCGTGCGCCTGCTGGACGACCAGCACCCGATAGCCCTCGTCGCGCCACCGCGCGAGGTCCTTGACCGCGGCCTCGATGTCCCCGCGATAGGCTTCGGCCGCCTTCATCGGCACCGCACGGGTCGGTACGCCGGCGGTCTCGGCGTCGATCACGCTCCCGGCGTCCGAGCCGGCCGCGTCCCCGGTGTCGATGCCGAACGGGCTCACCGACCACCACGGCAGCCCGCGCGCGATGGCGTGCGCCCGGACCTCGCCGAGCTCCTGGTAGGAGGCACGCGACAGGTCGATCGGCGCCTCGCCGCCGCTGGCCGCCGCGGCCCAGCTCGCGCCGAGGAACTCCTCCGCCGTAGCGACCAGATCGTGCGCCCGTCGGCGTACCCGCTCCGGGTCGCACACCAGCACGGTCGCGTCGTCGGGCAGCAGGTCGACCAGCAGCTCCATCCCGTCGACAAGGACCGGCGCCAGCGACTCCATGCCCTCCACCGCGATGCCCTGGCTGATCTTGTCCGTGAGCTCCACCAGCGTGGGGTGCCGGCGGCCGAGCTCCGCGGCGCGGGCGCGGACGTCCTCGGTGAGGAGCAGCTCCCGACACGGCGGCGCCCAGAGCCGGTCCCGCCTCTCGACCGTGCGCTGGTCGGCGACGGCGAAGCTGCGGATCTCCTCCACCTCGTCGCCCCAGAACTCCACCCGCAGCGGGTGCTCCTCGGTCGGCGGGAAGACGTCGACGATGCCGCCGCGCACCGCGAACTCGCCGCGCTTCTCGACCAGGTCGACTCGGGAGTACGCCGCGTCCACCAGCCGCCGGACGACATCGTCGAGGGTGGCGGTCTCGCCGGCCGCGAGGGCCACCGGCTCCAGGTCGCCGAGGCCCTTGACCTGCGGCTGGAGCACCGAGCGCACCGGCGCCACCACCACCTGCAGCGGTCCGGTCGCCTCGGAGCCTGTCCCGGAGCGGGTCTCGGAGCTGTTCTCCGGGTGCACCAGCCGGCGCAGTACGGCGAGACGGCGCCCGACGGTGTCGCTGCGCGGGCTCAGGCGCTCATGCGGCAGCGTCTCCCAGCTCGGGAAGAGGGCGACCGCGTCGCGCCCCACGAGATCACCGAGGTCGGTGACGAGGTCCTCGGCCTCGCGACTGGTCGCCGTCACGACCAGGACGGTGCGACCCGCACGGACCAGCCCGGTGGTCAGGAACGGCCGCAGCGCCTCCGGTCCGGTGACGTCCAGCGAGAGCAACCGCCCGCCTCTGGCCTCCTCGAGGACCTCGGCGAGGTGCGGCTCGGTGAGCAGGCGGTCGGCGAGCGGGGCGAGGGTCACGGGTGCTCCGAGCTGTGCGGTGGGTGTGCTGCGGGCGTGCTGGGGGTGTGCTGGGCGCGCTGCGCCGCCGGGGGCAACGCAGCAGCCCCCTGCCGGGCGCGGCAGGGGGTGCACCGGCCAGTCTACGCTGGCCGGGTGAGGGCTCGGCGGGTCGCGCTGTGGGTGGCTGGCCTCGTCCTGCTGACCGGCTGCGGCGGTCCGAGTCAGCACGCGACCGGACCCCAGCCCACCCCCGCCCCGGCTGCCGCCCCGGACACCCCGGACACCACCGCCACCACCACCCCCTCGTCGACGGCCACCGCGAGCGCCGGGGCCACCGCGAGCACACCCGCACGACCCGGCGCCACTCCGCCCTCCTGGCTCGGCACCCGCGTGCTCGCGACGACGGCCGACGGATACGGCGTCGTACCGCCGACTCCAGCGCAGCTGCGCCACCGGCGGTGGACGCTGCCGGACACGCTCCCGGAGCTTCCCGGCACCGGCTTCGCAGCCCGGGTGGAGGCAGCGCCGGCCGACGTCATCGCCCGCTCCACGTGGGCGCCGGGCTGCCCGGTCGCAGCCAACGACCTGGACTGGATCCGGCTGACGTTCTGGGGCTTCGACGACCTCCGCCACACCGGGGAGCTGCTGGTGAACCACAGCGCCTCGGCCGGGCTCGTGCAGGTCTTCCGCCGGCTCTATCAGGCTCGCTTCCCGATCGAGCAGATGCACATCACCACGAAGGCGGAGGCGGCCGCCCCACCGACCGGCGACGGCAACAACACCTCGGCGTTCGCCTGCCGCGCGGTGCGGGGGCAGAGCAACGTCTTCAGTCAGCATGCCTATGGGCTGGCTGTCGATGTCGACCCGTTCCAGAACCCGTATGTGAAGGGCGCCCGCGTCCTGCCCGAGCTGGCCTCCTGGTACCTCGACCGCACCCGCGATGCGCCCGGCATCATCACCGCGGACGGTCCGGTCGTGCGCGCGTTCAAGAGCATCGGGTGGGGCTGGGGTGGCGACTGGCACGGGCTGAAGGACTACGAGCACTTCAGCGCCACCGGCGGCTAGGCCCAAGCACGTGACGCCCGGCGCCTCAGGCCACCCCGAGGTAGCCGCCCACCAGCGCCGTCATCTCCTCCACGACCACCTCGCGCACCTCGCGCGCCCCGTCGTGAACGCTCCTGCGCGAACGCGCGATCAGCCCTCTGCCGCGGCGAGGTCGCGCTTCCACTCCCGGAAGCCCTCCTCGGTGCGCCCGCGCCGCCAGTAGCCGGAGATGCTCACGTCGCCGCGGGGCACGGCCCGCTCACGCAGGAGATAGGGCCGGATGCCGTGCATGACGGTCTCGGCCTCGCCGTGCACGAAGGCGTGCACGCGGCCTGGCAGCCACGACAGCGCGCGTACGGCGTCGGCCAGGGCGCCGGGGTCCGGGTCGACGACCCAGCTGACCGTCACGCCGACCGGGCCGGCGAGCGGCTGCCGGTGCGCGTCGGCGGGGACCTGGACCACGGCGTACCCGTGGGCATCGGGCGGCAGGGCGGCCAGCGCCGCACGCACCGCGGGCAGCCCCGCCTCGTCGCAGGCGAGCAGGTGCCAGTCGGCCGCGGCGTCGGGGGCGTACGCGCCACCCGGGCCACGGACCATGATCCGCTCACCCGGCTCGGCGCCCGCGGCCCACGGCCCGGCGATCCCCTCGGTGCCGTGGACGACGAAGTCGATCGCGAGCGTCGCGGCCGCCACGTCGGGGTCGAGGGCGGTGTAGGTGCGCACCACGCTGCCGCCGTCGGCCTGCGGGAACACCAGCTTGACGTAGCGGTCGGTGAACGCGCTGGCGCCGAACGCCTCGGCGAAGTCGGCGGGGTCGGCGGCGGTGAAGCGCACCCGGACCATCCCGGGCGTCAACTGCTCGCGGGATGCGACGACCAGCTCGGTGAGTCCGCCGGGCATCAGTCGATCCCGTGGCGCTTGATGAAGGTCAGGATCGGCTCGGCCAGCTCCGGCCGGCAGACCACCACGTCGGGCAGGTAGACGTCGTCCTGGTTGTAGCGCAGCTCGGAGCCGTCGACGCGACTGGTGAACAGGCCGGCGGCGCGGGCGACAGCGACCGGGGCGGCGGAGTCCCACTCGTACTGCCCGCCCGCGTGCACGTAGGCGTCGGTCACGTCGCGCACCACCGAGATCATCTTGACGCCGGCCGAGCCCATGGGCACCAGCTCGGCATCCAGCTCGGTGGCCAGCGCTGCCACGAACGCGGGCGGACGGCTGCGGCTCACCGCGATCCGCGGTCGCTCGCCACGTCGGTGGGCGCCCCCGTCGAGGCCGGGCACCACCGGCGGGTTGCCGGTGTGGAACGTCTCCCCGAGCGCCGGCTGCGCGACGGCGCCGGCGACTAGATCTCCCGCCCTCCAGAGCGCTACGTGCACCGCCCAGTCCTCACGCGGCGGCTCGGAGAACTCGCGCGTCCCGTCGAGCGGGTCGATGATCCAGACCCGGTCCGCGGCCAGCCGCGCCTTGTCGTCCTTGCCCTCCTCGGAGAGCACCGCGTCGCCGGGACGGTACGCCGCGACCAGCTCCATCAGCAGGTCGTGGGCGGCCTTGTCCCCCGCGTCCTTCAGGGCCGCGCCCTCCAGGCCCTCGCCGCGCACCTCGAGCAGGCGCCGGCCGGCCACCTCGGCCAGCCAGGCGGCGAGCAGGTGGTCGTCGGCGAGGATCTCGTCGGAGGGAGCGCTCATGGGCGCCACCCTAGCGACGGTCAGGAGCGCGGCTCCCGGCGTACCAGCACCGCGATCTTGTCGATGCGGTGCTGCGGGTTCCCGAAGCGGTCGTGCCAGAAGTCGCCGTGCGCGTGGTCCTCGGGCGTCGCACAGGTCGACAGCGTCATCCAAGCGCGGTGCGGGGTCGCACCCGGATGGCCCGGAACGGCTGCCCGCTGCCGGCGGAGCGAGGCGGCCGAGCGGAAGTCGACCCAGCGGGTGCGCACCACCCGGTAGACGTAGCGCCACTGCGCACCGTGCTCGTCGACGTCGATGTAGATGCGGGCGCCGACCGGGAGGGACGGCGTCCGCCGGAACGGGGCGCCGTGGGAGGAGCGGTGCCCTGCCACCTGGTAGTTGCCGATGCCACCCGGGCCCACGCCGCCGTGGGGACCGTAGGAGGCCGCCGCGATGCCGTGGTTCTGGATGCGGGTGCCTCGGGCGTCGTCGGTCTTGCCGCGGTAGGCGATGACCTTGAGGCCGTGGATGCCGATGCGCGGGATCGTGAGCCGGGCGTTGTGCGGCGTACCGTCGGCGGCGATGTTCGCGGTGTGCGCAGCCGTCGGGAGCCACGCCGGCTTCGGCCGGGGCGCGGCAGACGCCGACCCCGAGGCCGCGGCCACCATCGATGCCGCGCTCAGCGTCGCCAGCAGCACGGCGAGGAGCCGCCTCGGGTAGGTCGTCTCGGGCTCGGTCACATGTCCTCCAGTGGTCGGGGCGGGCGCGCCTGGCGGGCCGTTACCCATTCGGCGGCACTCCACCCGGCGGTCGGCGGAACTGCTTTCGCGACCCTCCGTCCGGGGGGTCCCCAAATCAGGGGATACCTCCTGGTCCGCGCCGGAACGGGTCCTCGCCGGGGGCCACCGTTCCACCATCACCCCACCCCAGGGAGGTCCGCCATGAAGGTCGCCGTGTTCGGTCTCGGGTACGTCGGCAGCGTCACGGCAGCGGGCCTGGCGGCCGTGGGCCATGACGTCGTCGGTGTCGACCCGGACCGGTTCAAGGTCGCGACCGTCGCCGCAGGACGCTCGCCGGTCGTGGAGCGGGGACTCGACGACCTCGTCGCCGGCGGGGTCGACTCGGGCCGATTGAGGGCCACGACGTCGGTGGCGCTGGCGATGGAGGAGGCCGACGTGTCGCTGCTGTGCGTGGGCACCCCGAGCGGCAGCCACGGCGAGACCCACCTGGGCTTCCTGGACCGCGCCGTCCACGAGATGCGCGATGCGATGGAGGTCGCCACCCCGCCGGCGGGCGGTCACCACGCGGTGGTCGTGCGCAGCACCGTGCCGCCCGGCACGGTCGCCTCGCTGGTGGCGCCGGTGTTCGCCGACGCGCCGGTCGGCTGGCGGGTCGGTGCCGCGATGTGCCCGGAGTTCCTGCGCGAGGGCTGTGCGGTCGCCGACTTCTACGGCCCGCCGTTCCTGGTCACCGGCACCGACGACCCGGTGACGTCGCGGCAGCTGGACGAGCTGTTCGGCTTCCTGCGGCGGACGCTCGGCGCCGACGGCTTCCACCACGTCGGTGTGGGCACCGCCGAGGCACTCAAGTACGCCTGCAACGCCTTCCACGCCACCAAGGTGTCCTTCGCCAACGAGCTCGCCCGGATCTTCCGTGGCTACGGCGTCGACGCCCGGGAGGTGATGGAGGTCTTCTGCGACGACCACAAGCTCAACATCGCCGCGACGTACCTGCGTCCGGGGTTCGCCTTCGGCGGCAGCTGCCTGCCCAAGGACCTGCGCGCGCTGCAGCACCTCGCGCGCCGGCTGGGCGTGGACGCACCGCTCCTGGCCGGCACCACCCAGACCAACGAGCTCGTGGTCCGCGACGTCCTCGAGCGCGTCATCGAGACCGGCGCCCGGCGGGTGGCGCTGGTCGGGCTGAGCTTCAAGGCCGACACCGACGACCTGCGCGAGAGCCCGAACGTGGACCTCGCGGAGCGCCTGATCGGCAAGGGCTTCTCGCTGCGGATCTTCGACCCGGTGCTCAACCCGGACCGCCTGCGCGGAGCCAACCTCAACCACGTCCAGGAGCGTCTGCCCCACCTCAACTCCTTGCTCGCCGACTCGGCGGGCGAGGCGCTCGCCGGTGCCGAGGTGGCGCTCGTCGGCAACGCCGGGCCGACGGTGGCGCCGGCGCTCCTGGCGTCCAGGCCACGCACGCTGATCGACCTGTACGGCGGCCTCGGGGCCGAGGTGGAGGCGCTGCCCGGCTATCAGGGGGTGGGTTGGTGACCTCGCGGGTGCTGATCATCGTGCAGAACCTGCCGGTGCCCTTCGACCGACGGGTCTGGCTGGAGGCCACGACGCTGCGCGACGGCGGGTACGACGTCACCGTGGTCTGCCCCCAGGGCCACGGAACCGGCCGCTTCCAGGTGCACGAGGGCATCACGGTCCGCGCCTACCGGCCGTGTGCGCCCGGCGCCGGCGCGCTCGGCTACGTGGTGGAGTTCCTGTGGTCGTTCCTCGCCACCTGGTGGCTGGTCGCGGCCGCCCGGCGGCAGGGCCGGTTCGCGGTGCTGCAGGCGTGCAACCCGCCCGACATCTTCTGGCCGATCGCCCGCTGGTACCGCTGGCGCGATCACACCCGCTTCGTCTTCGACCACCACGACCTGTGCCCCGAGCTCTACAGCTCGCGGTTCCCCGCCGGCCTCGAGCTGCCGCTGCGGGGGCTGCAGGCACTCGAGCGGGCGACGTTCCGCACCGCCGACCGGGTGGTGTCGACCAACGAGTCCTACGCGGGCATCGCCCGCGGGCGCGGCGGCGTACCGGCCGACCGGGTGAGGGTGGTGCGCACCGGCCCCGACCCCGACCGGCTGCGCGCCGGCACCCCCGAGGAGCGCCTGCGACGAGGTCACCGCCACCTGGCGGCGTACGTGGGCGTGATGGGGCCGCAGGACGGCGTCGACGTGCTCCTCGCCGTCGCCGACCGGGTCGTCCACGTCCTGGGCCGCAGTGACATCGCGTTCACCGTGATGGGCGCCGGCGACTGCTGGTCGGACCTGGTCGCCGACCGTGACCGCCGCGGCCTGCGCGGTTTCGTGGAGATGCCCGGCCGGGTCAGCGACCAGGAGCTCGCAGCGGTGCTCTCCACCGCCGACGTCGGTCTCTCCGCCGATCCGCTCAATCCGCTCAACGAGCTGTCCACGATGAACAAGACGATGGAGTACATGGCCTTCGGGCTGCCCGTCGTCGCCTTCGACCTGGTCGAGACCCGGGTCTCGGCCGGCGAGGCCGCCGCCTATGCGGACCCGCGCGCGACCGACCCGATCGCGGCGTACGCCGACGCCCTGGTGGCGCTCATCGACGACCCGGACCGCCGCGCCCGGATGGGTCGGGCCGGCCGCCGGCGCGTCGAGCAGGAGCTCGCCTGGCGCCATCAGGCACCGCGCTACCTGCGGGTCTACGACGAGCTGACCGGCCGCCAGCCGCACCTGGTCGTCGTACCGTCCCGACGGGCCGGGGACTCCGGCGTCCGCGACGTCCGCGACGTCACGGACGCCGGCGGGACCCGGGCGCGACAGCGTGCTCCGTGGAGCGCGCGTTGATCGCCTCGCCCCGCCAGACGCCCTGTCCGTCGCAGCCGCCGGTTCAGCCCCGCGGGCTGCCCCACCTCACGCCGGCGCCGCGCCGCCGGCGCCACCACACCTGGGTGCGGTCCGCGGCCATGAGCGCGAGGTACGCCGCCGCGTCGACCGGGCCGACCTGTCCGCTGCGCACGAGCCCGAGCAGCCGGCGGAGCCCGAGCCTGCCCTCCGGCAGCGGCACCCCCATCGCGGCGAGCTGGTGGTTGCCCTGCCGGACCCGCACCCGCCGCTGCAGTGCCTCGCCGAACGTCGCGGCGGGACGCACCACGCTTGCGGCGCTGGCGACCACGGCCCGCTCGTGGGGGGCGAAGCTGCGGTGCACGAGGCCGTCGTCGGAGATGACGTCGGGCAGCGGGAAGACACGGTCGTGGCCGGCCGGGCCGAGGGCGTAGACGCCGGCGCCGGCCAGGCCGCGCCGGCCGGCCATCATCGCCTCGTGCACCCGGTGCAGGCGCCGGGCGAGCGGACGCACGGCGGTGAGGTCGAACCGCGGCGCGGGCGAGGCGGCGAGCACGCCGGGGCGCTGGAGGGCGGCGGCGAGCGCGCGCACGTCGGCGGCGCTGAGCAGCACGTCAGCGTCGAGGTAGACGCGCGGGAAGGCCACGCACGCCGCGTCGCCGAGCCGCAGCGCGTGCGCCTTGCCGGGGACGGTCGTCTCCACCACCCGCACGCCGTGGGCGCGCGCCACGTCGGCGGTGCCGTCACGGCAGGCGTTCGGGACCACGACCACGTCCAGCTCGCCGGGGCGAGCGTCGGCCAGCAGTGTGGTGAGCGTCGTGGCGAGCACCCGCGCCTCGTCGTGCGCGGGGATCACCACACTCGCCACCGGCTCCGGCTGCTGGGCCACGACCTCATGGTGGCACCGGCATCGGCCGGCCGCAGCCGGATCGCTGCAGGTGACAGCCATGGCTGACACCGCGGTGGCGACCCGGCGGGGGTTCGCGGCGTACGCCGGGCGCGACCAGCCGGTCCGGGTCGACACCTGGGGTCTGGGGCCGTGGCCGCCCGACCAGGCCCTGCTGCTCAGCGCCACGGCGCGCCGCCACGAGCAGGACATCGACGCCGCGCAGGTCCACCGCTGGTGTGCGGCCCGACGGGGGGCCCAGGAGGCGACCGGGCAGGCGGCGCTCGCGCAGATGCTGCCGACGTTCGCGGCGGCGGCTCGCATGGACGGTGGCGGCATCCGCGTGGTCACCGATCCGCTCGGATTCCGGCAGGTCTTCCACGGCAGCGGCAACGGTGCCGCGGCGGTCTCCACGTCGAGCCGCGCCTGCGCCAGGGCGCTGGGCCGCGGCCTGGATCTCGAGGCGGTCGCGGTGCAGAGCGTCCTCGGCTGGCAGCTCGGCGAGCGCAGCCTGTACGCCGGAATCCGCACGCTCGGACCCGGTGGCACCGCGACCCTGTCCCCCGGTGGGTCGCTCGAGGTGGGCGGCGACCCGCCGCCGATCGGGCCGCCGATCTCGCTGGAGGACGCGGTGGATCGGGTGGCGCAGCTGCTGCGCACGTTCCTCGCGGCCTACCTGGAGGACCACCCCGAGGCGGGGCTGCAGCTCACCGGCGGCCAGGACTCGCGGCTGCTGCTCAGCGCCGTACCGCCACCGTTGCGGCGCGGGCTGCGGGTGGTGACCCTGGGGGTGGCCGGGGAGGCCGACCTCGACATCGCCGCCGAGCTCGCGGCGCACTTCGGCATGCGGCACGAGGTGCTCACCTTCGACGGGCTCGAGGACGTCGAGCCTGCCCGGGCGTACGCGCTGTGCCTGGAGGCAGCGCACCGCCTGGACTACAGCGCCGATCCGCTGGCCCGCGCGGCGCTGACCTACGCCGAATCGCGCTCGGAGCCCGGGCCACGGATCTCAGGCCTCGGTGGCGAGGTCGCCCGGGGCTTCTACTACCTCGGCCCGCCGACCGGTGCCGCGGTGAGCGAGCGGCGGGCGCGGCGGCTCGCGCGCTGGCGGATGTTCGTCAACGAGGCCACGCCGGCGCAGGCGCTGCGCGAGCCGTTCGCCTCCTGGGCACGCGCGGTGGCCACCGACGCGGTCGTCGAGGCGCTGACCGGCACCGGACGGGGGTGGATGGACGCCACCGACGACCTCTATCTCCTCCATCGCATGCACCGCTGGGGCGGCGTCACCGAGACCGCTGTCTGCCTCGATCGCCCGGTGGTCAACCCGATGCTCGACGACCGCTTCATCGCGATCGCCCGGGCGCTGTCACCCCGGGACAAGCGCGGCTCCCGCTTCCTCAGCCGCCTCCAGGTCGCGCTCGACCCCGAGTTGGCCGCCCGGCCGATGGACGGCCGGCCGCCGCCGTCGACGTACGCGCGCGCCTCGGTGGCGAACACCGCCCGGCAGAGCGCCGCGACGCTGCGAAAGGCCCGGCACAAGGTCGTCCAGCGGGTACGCCGCGAGAACCGCCCGCCGGCCGGCGGCGAGCTGCTCGCCGCCAAGGTGGTCGAGCATTGGCGCGCCGAGCCGGCCGTGCTGGAGCCGGTGCTGGACCTCGACCTGGTGCATCCGGACTGGATCGGCCGGGTCCTCGAGGGCGACAGCGTCCCGCCCACCAGCGCCGTGGCGCTGCTGGTGACGCTGAGCGCCGCCCTCGACGACTCGCCGGCCTGATCGCCGCGACCACAACCCGGGTGAGGATCAGCCACAGGTTCGCGACGTGCACTTGATGGCGAGCCCGTTGTCGTACCGGTTCCCGCTCCAGACGTTGCCCGGGGCGCTCGGGTCGAAGCCGGTGACGGGGCCATAGGCGGCGCAACGGCTGGTCGAGGAGGGTTGCCCGGCCGCGGCGTCGCTGATGCTCGCCGAGTGACCGAAGACGTTGCCGGTGTAGACGATGTGGCTGGACTGCCCGGCGTAGCCGGCATCGCCGGGGGTGGCGCCCGCATAGGTGCAGTAGGCGCTGTCGGGGTTGGCCCCCAGGTAGTTGTCCTGCACGGTGACGAACGCGATCGGACCGAAGTTGGGGATCAGGTTCACGTCTCCGGTGCAGCCGCCCTCGTCGTTCTCGGCGCGCGCGTCGCAGGTGATGGTGTTGTGCACCAGCGTGGCGGGCGTGCCGCCATCGTTGAGGAAGCCGCCGAGGTGGCGCTGGCCGCCGGCCGGCTCGTACTGGCCGTGGATCCAGGAGTCGGTGAGTCGGCAGTAGTCGGCGCCGTTCTCGCACTGGGCGCCGTTGTGGCCGCCGCGCATCTCGGTCCGGGTGACCTGGTAGTTGCCACAGCACACGCCGGGGCCGTCGACCGTGCCGGCGTCGACGACGCTGTCGGTGATCGAGAACGACCAGCCGCTGGCGCCTCGGGCGTGCATGTCGTCCTGGTCCATCAGCACCGTCTGCAGCGAGGAGTCGCGGATGACGACGTTGCGCGCCCGGATCGTGAGGTCGCAGCCGACCCGTTTGCGCGAGATGACGGCGCCGTCGGTCGTGATCGTGCACGGCCCGGAGTACGGCGTGAGCGTGACGCCGTGCGGGACGCCCGTGTTCGACGGTCCCGGGAAGCCGGCGCGCCCCGAGTGGGCCTTCACCCGCAGCGGCTCCCAGGCCGAGCGACCGGCGCCGACGCGTGCGCTGCCGCGGAACAGGGCACGGACGCTGTAGCCGCCGCGCTGGGTGAGCTTGGGCAGCCGGACCGACGCGTGTCCGCGCCGTACCTGGCCGCGGGCGGTCCAGGTGTGGTGATGCCCGTGCACCACGACCTGGACGGCGCCACGCACCCGGTGCCCGTGCCAGCGCACCCGGACGTGCGCCGAGCTGCGGTGGCCGACGGTGACGACCGCGGGCACGAGCCGCAGCCGCACCGTCAGCGCCGCGGCCCGTGGCGCGATCGGCGTGGCGCTCGCGTCGGGAGCCGGCATGGCCCGCGCTGGGGCGGCGGGCAGGGCGAGCAGGAGCAGGGCGAGGATGGCCAGGGCACGGCAGAGGGCACGAGACATGCGGGCCACTGTGAGGGGACCGGGCCGATCGGTACTAGTGCCTCTCCCCCAGATGGGGTAAATGCACGGTGATTTTCTTCGTCCTGGCCCCGATCAGCCGATCATGCACGGCCTGCGAGAGCGCCCCCCAGGACTTGTGCCGTTGGAACGGCAGGTCGAAGAACGCGGCGAAGAGCCGGGAGACCGCGAGCGAGAGCGGTACGGCGAGGGCCAGCATCACCAGCAGCCCCGCCAGGCCCGGACCCGTCCAGCGCCGTACGACCACGGCGGCCAGCGCCACCACGACCGGCGCGTGGATCAGGTAGAGGCTGTAGGAGAAGGCCCCGAGGTGGCGCACGGGCGCGAACTCGAGCAGTCGGCTGGTCGCAGGCGCCCCGCCCCGGCCCAGCCCCACCAGCAGCAGTGCGATCGCCGGCATCACCGACAGGTCGACCCAGAAGTAGTGCGCCACGGTCCACACCGACCCGGTCGCGGCGATCAGCGCCAGCGGGGGCACCGCGGCGGCCACGGCGAGCCAGCCGAACCGCACCCGCTGCCAACGCCGGTCGGTCACCAGCCCAGCGGCCAGCACCCCCACGGCGAAGCCGGTCGCCAGCTGCGGGGTGAAGCGGGTGAACAGCCCGATCGCGGGCACGGACGCGGCGAAGACGCCGACCACCAGCACGGGCACGGTGACCGCGAGCAGCATGGCGATCAGTCCCCGCCGGCGGGCGAGGATGAGCAGGATCGGCAGCAGGACGTAGAGCTGGGCCTCGATCGCGATCGACCAGAACGCCCCGTTGGGGCTCGGCGAGCCGACGACGTCCTGCAGCAGCAGACCGTAGACGGCCACCGAGCGTCCGTTCGGCGCCGCCTCCCCGGGCTGCGGCACGAACACCCAGGCCATCACCAGGCTGAACGCCAACGCCGGCCAGTACGCCGACAGGATCCGCCACGCGCGTCGGTGGGCATAGCGACCGAGGCCGTCCAGCCGCCAGCCGTGTCGCGCCGGGCCGACCGCCAGCGAGAAGCCCGACAGCACGATGAACACCACCACGGCGAGGTGGCCGTAGATCATCCAGCCCGTCCACCAGGGGCCGGTGGCGCGGGGGTAGCCGGGGAACGCGCTGAGGTAGCAGTGATGCACCACGACGAACAGCGCGGCGAGGCCGCGGATGCCGTCCAGGCCGGCCATCCGGCGCCCCGAGCCGGTCGGCCGGGCGGGTGTCGCCGGTGGTCGGACGTCGGACGTGGAGGTCATCACGACCTCCCGACCCGCAGCGGCGCGGGCGCCGCCTGCCGGACCTGGCCGAGCTTGGCCACGCCGCGGCCCAGCTTGACCCGCTTGCCCTCGGCGTAGAGCCGCAGCACCTCGGCGTAGGCGCGGCGCCGCTGCTCGGGGGTCAGCGGGGCCGACGCGATCCAGTGCGCGAGCTCGCGGCACTGCAGAACCGCGCGCACGTGCCGGCGCCAGGGCGGTACGCCGAGCATCCGGGCCAGGTGCTCGGCCGTGGACTCCGAACGCGGCCGACGGGCCAGCGGTGCGGCGACATGTCCCCACGGGCCGGCGAGCGCGAGCCGGCCGGCGAAGACCTGGTCCTCGCGCAGCATGTTGCGCCGCGGCATGGTGGCCACCTCGCGGCGCATGAGCCCGTAGGCCGGGTCGAGGACCGCGAAGCCGGCGTTGAGGAGCCGCAGCATCTCGGCGAACCGCTCGACCGGGTCGGGCGACGCGAGCGGGCGCGGGTCGTGGGAGGTGTCGAGCGTCTCGGTGCCGTCGGCGTCGACGTACACGATCTGGGTGGTGACCAGCACGCGGCGCTGGTCCTCAGCGAACGCCTCGAGGGCGCGCTCCAGGTACGTCGGCTCGAGGGCGTCGTCGTCGCCGATCCAGCGGATGAAGTCACCGGTCGCGGCGTCGGCGGCGGTGGTGAAGTTGGCCAGCAGGCCGATCCGCTCCGGTCGCCGAAGGTGGACGACGCGCCGGTCCTCGCGTGCGAGCGCGCGACAGATCTCGGGGGTGCCGTCGGTGGACGCGTTGTCGGCGATCAGCAGCTCGAGACGCCCATGTGTCTGGGCCAGCACGGAGGCGACCACGGCCGGCAGCGTGTCCGCCCCGTCGAGAACCGGCAGCACGACCGAGACCAGCGGCTCCCGGGCGCTCATGCCCGTGCCCGCCGGTGCGCCAGGCCCAGCAGCAGCTCGCGTACGGCGCGACGGTCCCGCACCACGACCAGGAGGTAGACGCAGCCACCCGCACCACCGGCCAGCACGAGCCTGGTCAGCGGCGTCGGCAGGACCTGGGCGAGCGCCGCCATCACCAGCCCGGCCAGGACGCCGGCGAGGACCGGTCGACGCAGCCCACGCAGCACCGGCCGCATGTCGACCCCCGCACGGTGCAGCAGCCAGCCGGCGAACGGGATCGCCACCAGCAGGGCGACGAGCGCGTGCCCGATCGCGAGCCCGCGGATGCCGTCCGCGTGGGCGCCGATCCACAGGGCAGGGACGAGCGCTGTCAGCCACACCAGGTTGAGCCACACCGTCACGAACGTGTTGCCGAGCCCGGTCTGGATGTCGAACACCAGCGCGGTGAACATCCGCGCCACCATGACGAACGCCAGGAACTGCAGCGCCCGGGCGGCCGGCACCCAGTGGGCGCCGTACAGGACGTGGATCAGCGAGGGTGACAGGGTCGCCATCACCGCCGCGACGGGTGCCACGAACGCGATCAGGAGCGGCAGCGCCCGCTGGACGCCGTGGGCGAACGTCCCGGCCTCCTCCTCCGCCAACCGCGAGAACGCCGGCACCGACACGTAGCGCACCGCCGCGCCGACCATGCCCGGCACCCAGCTCGAGATGTTGAAGGCGAGCAGGTAGAAGCCCAGGATCACGGTGCCGAGCACGTGGCCGACGATGACGGCGTCGGAGTACATCACCACCGACTCCACGCCCAGACCGAGCGCGAGCGGTACGCCGAAGCGCAGGAGGGAGCGTGCGATGACCGGGTCGAACCCGAGCCGGAACGGCTGGCGCGCGACCCGGAGCACGATCGCCGCCACCACCAGGCTCTGCGCGAGCGCCCCGAGCACGAAGCTGTAGGGGCCGGCGCCGGTGATCGCCAGGGTGAGGCTGACTGCGGCGTTGGTCACGAAGCCGGCCGCGATCGCCTTCATCAGCCGGTCCTGCTGGAAGCGCCGCTGGATGAGGCCGACCGAGACCGCGGTGATGCCGTCGAGCACGATGGTGAACGTCAGGATCCGCACCAACGGGGTCGCGTCCGGGCTGCCCGCGGCGTGTGCGAGCAGCGGTGCCCCGAGCCAGAACAGCGCGTACCAGCCGAGGCTGAAGCCGACCGCCAGGCTCGTCGCGGTGGCCGCCATCGGCTGGACGTCGCCACGCCACTGCACTGTCGCGGCGATCATGCCCATGTCGTTGACGTGGATGAGGAACGCGTTCGCGGCGAGCGCAACCGCATAGAGACCGAAGTCGTGCGGGGCGAGCAGGCGCACCATCGCGAGGCTGAGGGCGAACGAGCCGAGCTTCATCACCAGGTTGCCGACCAGGGCCCAGCGCAGGCCCGCGCCGGCCCTGCTGCGGATGCTCGCCAGGCCGACCGGCTCAGCGTGCAGCTGGTCGGTCACGGCTCCTCGACCCGCTCCAGCCAGACCTCGCGCCACCAGCAGACGAACTCCCGCGGGCAGTTGGCACTGAACGCGCCCTGGCACACGATGTCCTCGAGGATGATGCACGGGTTCCTCATGGTGAGCATCCGGCCAGAGCGCTCGTCGACGCAGCGATGTGCGCGCGCCTTGACCCGGGCGACCCGACCGCAGAAGCGCGACATCTCGGCGTCGAACCCCATGCCGCGGTTGAGCAGGTCGGCGTCGAGCGTCGCGATGATCTCCTCGCGCGACCTGATCCGCACCAGCTCGCCGGGCTGGAGGCCGAGCTCTGCGGTCGGGGTGCGGCCGCTGGTCACCCCGCCGTACAGGAAGCCCCAGTGCAGGCCGCCGCGGATCCACAGCGCCCGGGGCAGCAGCCGCCGGCTCAGGTCCTGGTAGCGGTTGAAGGCGTCCACGAGCAGGCACCGGACGACCGCGCGTAGGCCGGCGTTGCCGGAGGTCAGGTCGTCGCGGTACTGGCCGAGGTCCTTGCGCGGCAGCGGCTCGGGCGTCGCCCGCAGCATCTCGGTGGCCTGGCAGGAGTAGCGCGGCTCGCCGTCGCCGAACGGCTCGCGCTGGGCGTTCCTCAGGAGCAGGGGCAGCAACGCGCGGTGACCGGCGTCGGGCGTGGTGTCGGGCGTGGTGTCGGGCACGGCTACGGGCGCGGTCTCGGGCGTCGACTCGGGCTCGACCCGGCGCAGCCACTGCTCCTTCCAGTAGAGCGAGCAGGCGTTCTCGCAGCCGCCGTGCGCCGAGCCGTCGCACCGTGAGCCGGTGAGATGGACGGCGCCGGTCATCCGGCGCATGCCGGTGCGGGTGATGTTGTCGCACGACTTGTGCGCGACCTTGTGCACTGTCAGCCGCTGCCCGCAGAACGCGAGCATCTCGGGCATGAACGGCAGTCCGTCGACCTCGCCGTGCCGGTCGAGGGTGGCGGCGATCTCGGCGGCGCTGAGCACCTCGACCAGGTCGCCGGCGCGCAGGCCCGACCTCGTGGGCGGTACGACGTCGGTGATCATCGGCTCCTCCTTCGCCAGCGGGGTCGGCCGGCGGCATTCGCGAGCCGGCCGGGCCACCCGGGCACCCAGCACGCTAGGTCGGCTGCCGGGCCGCCCCGAGGGCTCGCCGATGCCATCCCCTGAATAGGGGATCGGACGGGCACGGCTCGGCGGCGTCCCGGCTCGCGGCACAGACTCCAGCCAACGACGACGTCGACCGAGGGCGGCTGAGACATGGATTTCTGGTTCACGATCGGGACGCTGCTGCGCCGCAAGCGCGTCGTCCTTCCGGTGATCCTGTTCGCCGCTCTCCTCGGTGCGGGCGTGTACGTCGCGACGCCGGCCGCCTACGTCTCCACCGCCACGATGGTGCTGACGACCACCGAGTACGGCGGCACCGAGTCGCAGGACCCGACGAAGCCGACCGACCTGACCAACCCCATGCTGAACTTCAACGACAGTCTCAAGACCACCTCGGCGATCCTGATCGAGTCGATGAGCACCAAGGAGGTGGCCGTCCAGCTCGGGGCTGTGGGCGACACCAAGCTGGTGGTCGACGACGGCAGCAGCAACCCGAACCTGCTCGGCCTGGACGGACCGTTCCTGAGCATCACCGCCACCAGCACGTCGCGGACCACCGCCCGCGGCGTCGCGATGCAGGCGCGCCAGCTGCTCGGGGAGAAGCTGCGCAGCTGGCAGAGCGCGCTGGCCGCGCCCAAGAAGACCTACGTCAACCTCGCCGACGTGGTCAGCCCCACCGCACCGGAGCCGGACCACGCACCGGCGATCAAGCGCGCGCTGACCGCCGTCTTCGGCGGACTGCTGTTCGGCCTCACCGCGGCGTACGCCGGCACCCGGCTGTTGGAGCTGCGCCGGCGGCGGGTCACCGAGCCGGCGCCGGCGACCGCGCCCGCACCCTCGGGCACCGTGGCGGTCAAGCCCCGGCCCTCGCTGCAGGTGGCGGAGGTCGAGGCGGACCGGTCCTCGCCTCGGCCCGCGGCGCTGGCGCCGCGGCTGCGCAAGTCGTGAGCGCCCGGCCGTGAGCGTGTCCACCCGGCCGCATCGGCCTCAGCCCCGCCCTCGGCCCGGCCCTCGGCAGCGCCGTCGGCACGTGGGCCGCTGGCTGGGGCTGGTGGCGCTGGCGCTCCTCGCGTGCTTCGTAGCGGCGACCGCCCGCCTCTTCGTCTGGCCGAGCCTGCCGGCCCTGCCGGCGCGGGCGGATGCGATCGTCGAGCTGGCCGGACCCGGCGACCGAGACGCGGTGACACTCCGGCTGGCCCGCGAGCATCGCGCGTCGCTGGCGATCCAGTCGACGCTGCCGGGTGACACCGCCTGCCTGCCGCCCACGCCTGGCGTGCGGATCGAGTGCTTCACTCCCGACCCGGCAACCACCCGCGGGGAGGCGCGCTTCATCGGCACCCAGGGCGCCAGCGCCGGCTGGCGCTCGGTCATCGTCGTCACCACGCCCGACCACGCCTGGCGGGCACGGCTGCGGATCGAGCGCTGCTTCCCCGGCACCGTGTACGTCGCGACCAGCCACCTCCCGGTCCGGGACTGGCTGCGTCAGATCCCCTACCAGTGGGCGGCGAGCGTCAAGGCGCTGCTGTTCCAACGGGCCTGCTGAGGGGGTGGGGCGATGGACTTCTGGCAGACGGTGGTGGTGCTGCTCCGGCGCTGGTACATCGCCGTGCCCGCGTTCTTCGCCAGCCTCGCCCTGGCCGGAGCCGCCTATGCGGTGATCCCGGTGGCCTACGACTCCGGTGCCGTGCTGGTCCTCACCACTCCCCTGAGCGGCGGGACGACGCGCCCCCACGCGGCCGCGCCGGCCTCCCTGACCAACCCGCTGCTGAGCTTCGACCCCAGCCTGAACCTCACCGCCGCGATCGTCATCCAGCAGATGAACAGCACCGAGACCGCCGCCGAGCTCGGACTGGCGCCGGGCAGTGCGGCGACGTACGCCGTCACCAACGGCTCGACCAACCCCGAGCTGCTGGAGTCGGGGCCGTTCATCTTCATCGAGGGCACCGGGCGCAGCCCACAGGAGGCCCGGACGATCGCGAACAAGGTGGCCCAGAAGGCGACGCGGGTGCTGGCGGAGCGGCAGGCCGAGTTGAAGGCGCCGGCCTCGACCTTGATCAGCATGGAGGTGGTGGTGGCACCGAGCCTGGGCCGGCAGCTGAGCGGCAGCCGCAAGCGGGCGGCGGCCGCAGCGCTGGCGCTCGCAGGCATCGGCGGCCTCGCGGCGACGTACGGCTTCGAGAACCTGGTGACCCACCGGCGACTGCGACGGACCCGACGGGAGGCGAGCGTGCGATGACGCTCCTCGAGCGCCCGGTCGTGGGCCGTGCCGTCGCCGCCCGTCCGCCGGGGCGTCACTCGCGCCCGGCCGATGCCGCGACACTCGTGGCGATCTTCATCGGACTCCAGTTCATGGTGCCCTCCGGGCAGGTGGTGCGCGGCCTGCCGCTGTCGCTGTCCGCGGCGGCGCTGGTCGCGCTCTGCCTGGGCGTCCTGTGGCTGTGCACCCAGCTGACCACGACGCTCGGCGCCGCCAAGGGGCCGAGCCCGGTGCGGCTGATGCTGTTCGCCTACGCGTGCACCCTGCTGGCGTCGTACGGCAGCTCGAGCTGGGGCTACCTCCCCGGCGACGAGCGAGCGCTCGGCGACCACGCCATGGTCTCGGTGTTCGCGATGATCTTCCTGGGGCTGGCCGTGTGCGACGGCGTCCGCAGCCGCGAGCGGATCGCCTTCCTGCTGCGGGTCATCGTCGTGTGCGGGACCTTCGTCAGCGTGGTGGCGATCCTGCAGTACCTCGTCGGGTTCGACCTGACCCGGCACCTGCGCCTGCCGCTCTTCCGGCCGAGCACCGACAGCGGCACCCTGCTGGTCCGGGAAGGACTGCGGCGCGTCGCCGGCACGACGGCGCACCCCATCGAGTTCGGGGTGTTCAGCGCGATGCTGCTGCCGATCGCCATCCACGTCGCCTACCGCAACAGCCTGATGCGGCGGCGGTCCGCGTTCTGGTGGACGTGCGTGTGCCTCATCGGCGCGGGCCTGATGTTCTCCGTGTCCCGCTCGGCGATCCTGGGCGTCCTGTGCGCCGGCACGGTCATCTTCCTCGGCTGGTCGGGTCGGCGCCGGGTCTGGATGATCGTCTCGGCCCTCGGCTTCCTGGTCGTGATCAAGTTCGCCGCGCCCGGCCTGCTGGGTGCCTTCCTCAGCCTGTTCCAGCACGCCGGCAGCGACGACAGCGTCAAGTGGCGCACCCACGACTACGCCACCGCCAGGCAGCTGATCTCCCACCATCTGCTGCTCGGACGCGGGATCGGCACGTGGTACGCCCCCAAGCACGAGGTGTTCGACAACCAGTACCTCCTCACCCTGGTCGAGAGCGGCGTCCTCGGGCTCGTGACGTTCCTCGGCATCCTGTTCGCCGCGCTCTACTCCGTGCTGCGCGTCGGCGCGCTGACCTACCGCCTGCCGGGCCGGGCAGCCGGCGCCACCGCGTCCACCAGGCCCGCCGCCACGACCGCCGCCACAACCGCCGCCACCGACCGCGACCTCGCACTGGCCATCGGCGCCTCGCTCGTGGTGGTGCTGCCGACGTACGCCACCTTCGACTTCGGCGCCTTCCCGACCGTGACCGCGCTCGCCTACCTCCTGATGGGCATCGCCGGCGCCTTCCTGCGCGTGGTCTCCGACGAGGTCGAGGGGCGGCCGGTGGATCCCTACGCGGTGGTGTGAGGCGGTTCTTCGTCGTCGAGGCATGCCGTCGAGCCGACGGATCCCGGCTCACCTGCCGCCGGGAGCCCCCTGCCGCAGCCGCCGACCCGCATGGACCGCCTGACGCAGCAGCGGGGCGAGCGCGGAGGAGCGGGCGGCGCCGACGGCGGCACGGTGGGCGGCGTGGCGGGCGCGGCGCAGGCCCCCGTTCGCGACGGTGCCAGCGCCGACCTCGACGGCACCGGTGCTGGCACGGCGTTTGTACTCGTCGTCCCCGCGGCCCAGATCGATCCGCGTCAGCCCCAGCGCCGGTGCTGCGAGCGTGAGCTGGCGCAGCAGCATCCAGCCCGGCGCGAGGGCGGCGTGGGCCGGGTCGTAGACCGGGAACCACCAATGCAGCACCGGACCCGCCCGCAGCCCGAAGTGCGCGGCCACCAAGGTGTCGCCGAGGCGCAGGGTGGACAGGACGCCCCGGCAGCCGGGGTCCCTGCCCGCGAGCAGTACGGCGAGCAGCTCACGGCGATGCACCGCGGCGAAGTGGTCGCGCGCCCCGGTGGCGGCGTACTGCCGTCGCTTCTGGGCGATCAGCCACGACAGCGCGTCGGTCTCGCCGGACTCGGCGCAGAACGTCAGGGGGCCGAGGTCGCGCTCGGCGCGGGCGGTGCGGCGGCGGGCCTGCGCCATGTTGTCCCGGCCGCTCCTGGACGCCCGGGCCAGGTAGCCGTCGAGCCCGCCGCCGACCTCGACGTACGGCGAGATGGCGCGCGAGGCGATCCAGCGCTCGGCGGCCGGGGCGGGCAGCAGCCAGTGGTCGAAGGAGACCTCGCGAACGCCGTCGACCAGCAGATCGCGCGGGTCCAGGGCACCTCGGGGGGCGTACACGCCGCCTTGGAAGTCGGCGCCGGGCCACCCGACCGGTCGCAGCACCGCGCCCGACCGCTGGCCGGCGAAGAGCGTGGTCAGCGCCGGCCCGCGACCGTCGAGCGCCACGCTCACGTCCACCCCGCTCTCCTGCACCGCCGCCGCGAAGGCCGGGTCGAAGTAGGCGCTCTCGAGCGCCGGATTGGACGCCCGCAGCATCCGCCACGTGTCCAGCTCGGCCGCCGTCAGGTCGGTGAACCGAACGAGCCTCATCTCAGCTGCGCCAGGCTGGTGATCCGTCGGGACGGCCGCAAGAGGGCGAGAGCCGAGGCCCTGGCGGTGCGCCGCCCGCTCGCAGCCCGGCACAGGGTGCCGAGCAGGACGCCGGCGGCGTACAGGCGGCCGCGCACGGTGCCCGCACGCGCGCGGAAGAGCCGCACCTTGTTGACCGTGAGGAGGGCGGCCAGTCCCGGGTGGGTCCCGGCCTGGCCGCCCTTGTGCACCACGATCGCCGCGGGCCGATAGCCGGTCGTCCATCCCCGATCGGCCGCACGGAGCATGAACTCGGTCTCCTCGCTGTAGAGCAGGAAGCTCTCGTCCCACGGGCCCACGTCCTCCAGCATCCGCCAGCTCATCATCAGCGCGGCCCCGGTCGCCCAGGGCACTGTCGCGGCGACCGCGTGGCGCGACTCCGAGAACACCAGCTCGCCCACGCCGAGCCGATCCGCGATCCGGCCGCCCAGGAGCGCCTCGGCGAACGCGCCACGGACGCTGGGCCGGCGGCGCAGCGTCGGCTGCAGCGATCCGTCGAGGTTGAGCAGCCGGGGGGCGGCGATCCCGCAGTTCGGCTCCTCGAGCGCCTCGGCGAGGACCGCCAGCGCGCCCGGTGTGGGCCGACAGTCCGGATTGAGCAGCAGTACGGCGTCGGGCGGGCGCGGGCCGAGCTCGCGGACGCCGGCGTTGAAGCCGGCGGCGTACCCGGCGTTGTGAGTGAGCTGGACCAGGGTGACCGGCAGCGCCGTCAGCTCCTTGGCGATCGTCGCCGAGCTGTCCTGCGACGCGTTGTCGACCACGACCACCTCCGTCAGGTCGACGCCCGCGGCGCCGCCGTCGCGCAGGGCCGCGAGGCAGCCCGGAAGGTCGGCGGCGCTGTTGTAGGTCACGATCACCACCGCCACGGCCGGGGCGCGTGCGGGGGCGGACCGAGCGGTCACGGTTGCCTCCAGGGCCGGGCGATCGGTGGGCCGGCCACGAGCCGATCACACCGCAGCGCGGCCGCTGCACCGGCTCGGCTCGGGCGGCGTTACCCCACTTTGGGGAACCGCCCCCGGCGATCACCACGGTGGCCGTCCCCAGCACGCAAGGTCACGTCAGGACCGCTGCGGAGCGGGCCGAGGAGCATGCGGGACGGAGGCGATCGACGTGGTCGGAACGTGCGACACGGTGGTGGTCGGTGCCGGGCCCTATGGCCTGTCGGTGGCCGCACACCTGCGGGCCCGTGGTGCCGACTTCCGGGTCTTCGGGCGGCCGCTGCACACCTGGCGGACCGCGATGCCCGAGGGCATGCTGCTGAAGTCCGACGGCTTCGCCTCGAGCCTGTCCGCGCCGGAGCCGGGCGGGACGCTGGGCGACTACTGCCGCGAGCACGAGCTGCCGTTCCATCCGACCGCGCTGGCGGTGCCGCTGTCGACGTTCGTCGACTACGGCCTGGACTTCCAGCGTCGCTACGTGCCGGGGCTGGAGGAGACCGATGTCGCCGGCGTCGACCGCGACCGCGAGGGCTTCCACGTGACCTTGGCCGACGGCGAGGAGCTGCGGGCACGGCAGGTCGTGGTGGCGGCCGGCATCACGCACTTCGCCGCCATGCCGGTCATGCTCGAGGACCTCCCCGCCGACCTGGTCAGCCACTCCAGCCGGCATCAGCGACTCGACCGCTTCGCCGGCAAGGACGTCACGATCCTGGGCGCGGGCTCCTCCGCCGTCGAGCTGGCCGTGGCTGCGGCACGGGCGGGCGCACGCACCCGGCTGGTGACGCGCGGGCGGTCGGTCAGGTTCGCCACACCGCCGCCGGCCCGTCACCGGACCGCCCTCGAACGGGTGCGCAGGCCCGGCTCCGGACTCGGCCCCGGCTGGCGCTCCCGCGCCAGCTGCGAGGCCCCCGACCTGTTCCGCTACCTGCCCGCGCGGTGGCGCCCCGAGATCGTGCGCCGCCACCTCGGACCGAGCTCACCGCCGCACCTGCGCGAGCCGTTCGAGAGCTCCGTGGAGCTGCTTTCGGGCCGCTGTGTCCAACGGGCGGAGGCGAGATCCGACGGCGTACGCCTCGTGCTGGCGGCCACCGACGGCGGTCCCGCCATCACCCTCGACTCCGACCACGTGATCTGTGCGACCGGCTACCGCGCCGACCTGCACCGGCTCCGCTTCCTCGACGAGAGGCTGCGCTCGCAGGTGCGGACGGTGGCCAACGCGCCGGTGCTCGGTCACGACTTCCAGTCGTCGGTGGGCGGGCTCTACTTCCTCGGCCTGGCCGCGGCGGTCACCTTCGGCCCGTTGATGCGGTTCATGTACGGCGACGCCTTCGCGGCCCGCCGCATCACCCAGGAGCTGCTCAGGTGCACGGCCTGACCGCGGTGGGGCTGCGGCGAGGCGAGGGGCAGCCCCTGTTCGTCTTCCCCGGGGCCGGTGCCCGCACCGACGAGCTGCGGCTGCTCGCGCGGGAGCTGCCGCCGGGTCCACCCGTGATGGCGATCGTGGCGGTGGCCACGGCGGACGACACCGTCGAGACGCTGGCAGCGCGCGCGGTGGCGGTGATCCTCGGCGCCCAGCCGCACGGCCCGTACCGCCTCCTCGGCTACTCCTTCGGCGGACTGCTCGCCTTGGAGGCAGCCAGGCTGCTGCGGGAGGTCGGCGAGCCGATCGCCTCGCTGGGCCTGATCGACACGTTCTTCGACGAACGTGCCTGGCCCACCGGCCTGTTCGTGCGGGCCAACGCGAACCGGATCGGGACCAACCTGCGCGAGCTGGCGCGCCTACCCCTGCGGGAGGCGCTGGAGATCGGGATACCCCGCGTACGACGGTTCGCCGCCCGTGTCGCGGCCCGGATCGCACCCGAGCCCGCACCCGAGCCTGCTGCCGAGCTTGCGGGTGCCACCGCGATGGCGGCCAACGTGGCCGCCATGGCCACGTGGCGGCCATGGACCTATCCCGGACCTGTCACGCTCTTCGCCGCCACCACGCCGATCCTGGGCTGTGACCTCGCCGAGCTGTGGCGGCCGTGGCTGCCCGACCTGACGGTGCGCCGGGTGCGCGGCACTCACCTCGACCTGGTGCAGACCCGCGCCGGCGCCCGTCGGCTCGCCGACGCGGTGGCCGACACCCTCCGGCAGCCGCGGCTGCGGGTGCTGGTCGCCACCACGTTCCGCTGGTCGGGCGCGGCCCGGCTCGCCGCCGACCTCCACGCGGTCGGGTGCGCTGTCGAGGCCGTCGCACCCCGCGGCAGTGCTGTTCTTGACCTGGACGCGGTCGAGCTCAGTCATCGGCTCAGCCTGCTCAGGCCGGTGGCCAGCCTGCGGCGGGCGCTGCTGGAGTCCGGCGCCGACGTCGTCGTGCCGTTCGACGACCGCACCCGCCATGCGCTCGCGCTGCTCCACACCCGCAGTGACGCGACGACGGCCGAAGGCGCCGACCTGCGCGCCCGGATCGCCCGCTCACTGGGCTCCCCGGAGCACTACGCCGCGGCGTACTCCCGCGCCGCGCTGCTGCAGGAGGCCGCCGCCCTCGGCGTACGCACGCCCGCGACAGCGGTCCTGGGGTCGGCCGCTGATCTGGCCGCCTGGTTCGCCGAGCACCCGGGGCCGGCCGTCCTCAAGACCGACGGCAGCTGGGGCGGACGGGACGTCACGACGGTGCGCGACGAGCGCGAGGCCGTGCACGCCTGGCGGGAGCTGCGCCGCCGCCCCTCCCTCCCGCGCGCGCTCAAGCGGCTGACGCAGGAGCGCGATCCCTGGCCGCTGCGGACCTGCCTGCTCGGCCCCCGGCCCATCGTGTCGATCCAGTCCCACGTCGCCGGCAGGCCCGCGAACGCCGCGATCGCCTGCACCGGCGGCACCGCACTCGGCGCCGTCCAGGCCGAGGTGTTGGCCAGCGACGGCCCCACCGGCCCCTCCACCGTGGTGCGGATCATCGATCACCCCGACATGGTGTACGCCGCGAAGTCGGTAGTGGCCAGCCTCGAGCTGAGCGGACTGTGCGGCCTCGACTTCATCCTCGACGAGGAGGGCGCCGCCCATCTGATCGAGCTCAACCCGCGGGCGACGCCGACCGCCCACCTCATCGCGGCCGACGGCACCGATCTCCTGACCGCGCTGCGGCAGGCGTGGGGCCAGGAGCTGCCGGCGCCCCGCCCCGCGCCGTACCACGGTGCGGTAGCGCTCTTCCCGCAGGAGCTGCGCCGCGACCCGCGCAGCCCCCACCTGGGCACCGCCTATCACGACGTCCCCGCCCATGCGCCCGACCTGGTCGCGCGGGTGCTCGCCGGGATGGCCCCACGGCACCGCTGGTGCCGACGGACGTCGCGCCGATGACCGGGGAGACGCCCTCCCGCAGCACCCCGGGCGCCACCGGTGGGTGGACCGCCACCATCACCGTGCACGGCATCGGTCGGCCCGAGCGCCAGCTCGACGACGGCGAGGACGAGGTGTGGATCAGCGTCGGGGAGTTCGAGGAGCTGCTCGACGTGGTCGCCGACCAGCCGCACGTGTCCCTCACCTTCGACGACGGCAACGCCTCCGACCTCGAGATCGGCCTGCCGCGGCTGCTCGAACGGGGGCTGCGGGCCGGGTTCTTCATCCCGGCCGGCCTCATGGGGCAGCCGGGTCGGCTGGACGCCGCCGGTGTGCAGGCGCTGCATGCGGCCGGGATGCTCGTCGGCTCCCACGGCTGGGCGCACCGGGACTGGCGCTCGCTGGACTGGCGCTCGCTGGACTGGCGCTCCCTGGACGGGCATGCCCGGCGTGGGTCGCACGCCGACCCGGAGGCCGAGCAGGAGCTGGTGCGGGCTCGCGACGCCCTGGCCGAGCTGGTCGGCACGGACTCCGCGCAGGTGGCGGTGCCGTTCGGCTCCTACGACCGGCACGTGCTGACCGCGCTGCGGCGCAGCGGCGCGACCCGGGTGTACACCAGCGACGGCGGGTGGGCCCGCACGGGCGCGTGGCTCCACCCCCGCACCAGCATCCGCGCCGGCGATGGCGGCGCCTGGGCGCATCGCCTGGCATCCACCCGACCCGGGCTCGGCCCGCGCGCCCGCTCGCACCTGGCCCGCTCGGTCAAGCGGTGGCGCGGCTGAGGAGGGGGCGATGAGAGTGCTCGTCACCGGCGACAGGGGGTACGTCGGCTCTGTCCTGACACCCCTACTGCTCGCGGCGGGCCATGACGTCGTCGGACTGGACGCGGGGTGGTTCGACGGCTGCGAGCTCGGACCCGTCCCGGCCGGCTACCGCGAGCTCACCGGCGACGTGCGGGACGTGACGCCGTACCACCTCGCCGGGTTCGACGCGGTCCTCCATCTCGCCTGCGTCTTCGGCGCCGACCTCGGCGACCTCGACCGGGCCGCCACCACCTCGATCAACCTCGATGGCAGCCTGCACCTGGCCGCCACCGCACGTGCCGCCGGCGTGCCCCGGTTCGTGCTCGGCTCCGCCTCGCCGCGCCGCGCCGGGCAGTACGCCGAGGACCTCCACCGCGCCGAGCGGGCCATCGCCACCATGGCGGGCGACGGGATCGCTGCGACCTTCCTGCGCTGCGGTGAGGTCTACGGCTCCAGCCCGCGGCTGCGGACCGACCTCCCGCTGAACCGGGCCATCGCCAGAGCCGCCCTCGCCGGGAGAGCGCCGCTGGCCGCCGGTCGCGCGTTGCACGTCCGGGACCTGGCCGCCGCCTTCATGACCGTCCTGGCGGCACCGCGCGCGCTCACGGCTGGGCGCGTCGCCGACGCCACCACCCTGGTCCGGCCGGCCGGCCGAGCGCGCTCGTCGCCCGGCGCCGGGTCGCTGTCCGGGGAGCTGGCTGACGATCTGCGCCGCCACGGCGTCACCGCGGCCGACCTGGATGGCCCACGGTTCGTGCGGGTGGCTCGCGTGCGCGAGCTGATCGCCGGCCACCGCATGGGCCCGGGCCCAGAGCGGACATCACGAGCGTGTGAGGCGGGCCGGCTCCGCCGATGGTGTCACCTCGAGCGCGCGCGTACGAACGAGAGGCAAGCGCGCGCTGACGCCCTCTCGCTCGACGAACATGGCGACAAGCATGGCAAGGGCGTCCTCGACGCCGCGGCGTTCGGCGCAGATCAGCGCCCGTCAGTGCGCCCGGACGCCGGCGAGCTCCGCCCACGGGCGGCCGCCCTGGTCGCGCGCGCTGAGGACCCCGACGGGCAGCGGCCACGCGATCGCCAGGTCGGGATCGTCGTACGCGATCGTGATGTCCTCCGACGGATCGTGCGGCCGGTCGATGCGGTAGCAGATGTCGGCGACGTCGCTGAGCACCTGGAAGCCGTGCAGGAACCCGCTCGGGACGTAGAGCATCGCGAACGACTCGTCGTCGAGACGGAACGTCTCCGAGCGGCCGAAGGTCGGCGAGTCCGGCCGGGCGTCGACCAGGACGTCGAGGATGGCGCCGCGTGCGCAGCGGACCAGCTTGCCCTCCCCCGCCCCGAGCCGACCGTGCAACCCCCGGACAGTGCCCTGGCATGAGCGCGACTGCGAGTCCTGCACGAAGCTGGCCGGATCGAGCCCGTGGGCCCGTGCCACGTCGGCGTCGAACGTCCTGGTGAAGAAGCCGCGCTCGTCGCGGTGCGGGGTCGGCACGAGCAGCAGCACGTCGGCCAGGACGGCCCTGAGGACCCGCATGCCGCCTCCTGCGCTCGCTCGTGCTCGGTGCGGCTGCCGCCGCCGTCCCCCGACTCTCGCACCCGGCGACCACCGCCGGCGACCACCGCGCCGGACCCTCCCCACTTTCGGTGAACAGGACCCAACCAGCCCGGGAGGGCACCGCGTGGTTCTTAGGTTCGGCTCATGGAGCAGGGAGCCGTCGGGGTCGTGACGGGGGCGTCGAGCGGGATCGGTCGTGCGATCGCCGCCGAGCTCGCGCGGCGTGGCGCGCAGGTGGCGGCGCTCGGTCGCGACCTGGAGGCCCTGGAGCGGATGCGGGCCGAGGAGGAGATCGACCCGCACGCCTTCCACCCGTTCAGGCTCGACCTCGACGTCGGCACCGGCATGGCGGAGTTCGCCTCGACATGGCAGGAGCGGCTGGGCCGGGTCGACGTACTGGTCCACAGCGCAGGCGTCCACCACCGCGGGCTGACCGCGCAGACACCGGTCGAGCTGTTGGAGCAGCTCCTGCGGGTCAACCTGGTGCGCCCCTATGAGCTGACCCGACTGCTGCTGCCGGAGCTGTGCCGGCGCCATGGGCAGATCGTCTTCGTGAACTCCTCGGTGGTGCACAACCCCCGCGCCCAGACCGCCCAGTTCGCCGCCTCCAAGGGTGCGCTCGCGGCGTACGCCGAAGGCCTGCGGGCCGAGGTCAACGCCGAGGGCGTCCGCGTGATGACCATCCACCCCGGCCGGACCGCGAGCCCCACCCAGGAGCGGATCTTCGCCCAGGAGGGCCGCGCCTACGAGCCCTCCACCCTGCTGCAGCCGGCCGATGTGGCCGACATCGTCGTCGACGCCCTCGAGCTGCCACGCACCGCCGAGGTCACCGAGGTGCGCATCCGGCCCATGCAGAAGTCCAGTCCCTGACGCCGACCCGAACGCCGACCCACCGCCGACCCACCGCCCGATCGACCAGCCGAGGAGCAGCCCATGCACTCACCCGCCTGCCGCCTGTGCGGCGCCGAGCTGACGGCGACGTTCGTCGACCTCGGCATGTCGCCGCCGTGCGAGACCTACCTGAGCGCGGACCAGCTCGACGAGGGTGAGATGTTCTACCCGCTGCACGTGCGGGTCTGCTCGCACTGCCTGTTGGTGCAGCTGCCGGCGTACATCCCCGCCGATGCGATCTTCAGCGACTACGCCTACTTCTCCTCCTACTCCGACTCCTGGGTCCGTCACGCGCAGCGGTACGTCGAGCAGGCCGCGGAGCGACTCGGTCTCACCGCCGACTCCTTCGTGGTCGAGGTGGCCAGCAACGACGGGTACCTCCTGCAGCACACCGTGGCCCGCGGCATCCGCTCCCTCGGCATCGAGCCGGCCGCCAACGTGGCCGAGGCGGCGATCGCGCGGGGCATCCCGACCGAGGTGACGTTCCTCGGCGAGGAGACCGGCACCAAGGTCGCCGAGATACACGGTCGGGCCGACCTGGTGGTGGCGAACAACGTCTTCGCACACGTGCCCGACATCGTCGACTTCGCCCGCGGCCTGCGGGCGCTGGTCGCCGACCACGGCACGGTGACGATCGAGATCCCGCACCTACAACGGCTCATCGAGGGCAACGAGTTCGACACGATCTACCACGAGCACTTCTCCTACCTCTCGCTGCTGACCACCCAGCGGGTGCTCGCGACCGCCGGCCTGAGCGTGGTCGACGTCGAGCAGCTGGAGTCCCACGGCGGCTCCCTGAGGACGTGGTCGCGGCCCACCGAGCACGCCGGCGAGCCGAGCGCCGCGGTCGGCCGGGTGCTGGCCGAGGAGCGTGCGGCGGGACTGCACGGTCTGGACGGGCATGCCGGGTTCGCCGCCAAGGTCTCGGCGGTGCGCAACGACCTGCTCGAGTTCCTCATCGACACCGCGCGCGCCGGCCGGACCGTCGTCGCGTACGGCGCCCCCGGGAAGGGCAACACCCTGCTGAACTACTGCGGCATCCGGGCCGACCTGCTGTCCTTCGCCGTCGACCGCAATCCCGGCAAGCACGGCCGGTTCCTGCCCGGCACCCACATCCCGATCCGGCCGGTCGAGGCGCTCGCCGACGCCCGACCCGACTACGTGCTGATCATGCCGTGGAACCTGCGCCGCGAGATCAGCGCCCAGCTGTCCTACGTCGGCGACTGGGGCGGTCAGCTGGTGACGGCACTGCCGCACCTGCAGGTGTTCGAGCCGGGAGACGTGCGATGAAGGTGGTGCTGTTCTGCGGCGGCCTGGGGATGCGGATGCGGGCCGACAACCAGACCCTGCCCAAGCCGATGATGTGCATCGGGGAGCGACCCGTGCTGTGGCACATCATGCGCTACTACGCCCACTACGGGCACACCGAGTTCATCCTCTGCCTCGGCTACGGCGCCCAGGTGGTGAAGGACTACTTCCTGCACTACCAGGAGACCGCGTCCAACGACTTCGTGCTCACCAAGGGCGGCAGCCACGTCGACATGATCGGCACCGACATCAGCGAGTGGACGATCACCTTCGTCGACACCGGCATGGACACCGCCATCGGTGAGCGGCTGCGCCGGGTCCGGCCCTACCTGGAGGACGACGAGTTCTTCCTGGCCAACTACGGCGACGTGCTCACCGACGCCCCGATCAACGCCCTCGTCGAGGAGTTCGCGGCCACCGACTGCGTCGCCCAGTTCATCGCCGTCAAGCCGCAGGACTCCTTCCACGTGGTGGCCATGGACGCCGACGGCCTGGTCCACGGCCTGATCCCGGCCGATGAGATGCCCTATCGCATCAACGGCGGCTACTTCGTGCTGCGCCAGGGCATCTTCGACTACCTCGCCGAGGGCGACGACCTGGTGATGGACGGCTGCGTCAAGGCCGCCCGCGACCACCGCATCCGCGCCGTCCCGTACGGCGGCTTCTGGGCCCCGATGGACACCCTCAAGGAACGCACCCATCTGGAGGACCTGCACCGTCGCGGCGGGCCATGGGAGGTCTGGGCCCGCACCTGGTCCTAGCCTGCGCGCGTCCCCGTCGCTCCCAGTTCAATCGACTCGGCCCAGCCGACTCGGCCCAGGCCGAGCAGCCGCGCCGCGTTCTCCTTGAAGATCGACGGCGTCGCCTCCTCCTTGACGCCGAGCTCGGCGAACGACGCCATCCAGCGGTCGGGGGTGATGACCGGGAAGTCGGAGCCGAAGAGGACCTTGCGGCGCAGCAGGGTGCCCAGCTGGCGCACGAGTTGCGGCGGGAAGTACTTCGGCAGCCAGCCGGAAAGGTCCATGAAGACGTTCGCCTTGTGGGTGGCGATCGAGATGGCGGCGTCGACCCAGGGCACCGAAGGGTGCGCCATCACGATCTGCAGGTGCGGGAAGTCCGCGGCGACATCGTCGAGGAGCATCGGGTCGGAGTAGCGCAGCTTGATGCCGCGTCCGCCGGGGAGGCCGGCCCCGATCCCGGTCTGGCCGGTGTGGAACAGGGCGACCACGCCGAGCTCGGAGAAGGCCTCGTAGAGCGGGTAGTACGCCTCGTCGTTGGGCGCGAACGCCTGCAGCGACGGGTGCAGCTTGAAGCCGCGGACGCCGTACTCCTCCACCAGTCTCCGCGCCCGCTCGACCGCCTCGGTCCCCCGCCGCGGGTCGACCGAGCCGAAGGGGATCAGCACGTCGTTGTTGCGCGCGGCACCCTGCGCGATCTCCTCGCTCGACAGCGCCGGGTGGCCGGTCGCGGTGCCGGCGTCGACCGTGAAGACGACCGCGGCCATGGACCGCTCCCGGTAGTGGGCGGCGATGTCGTCGAGCGTCGGGGTGCGCAGCTGGTCGGCCTTGAAGTACGCCGCCGAGGCGTCCATCAGCTCATCGTCGAGGGAGAAGTGGCCGTGCCCGTCGGCCTCCACGTGGGTGTGGACGTCGATCGCGACGATCGCGTCGAGGTCGATGGCCGGCTCGTAGCGGGTCACGGCAGGGCCTCCACGCGCGACTTCGCGGTGAGCAGCCCGACCAGGAGCGCGTCGCGCTGCGCCGCCAGCGTCCCCACGGGCACGCCGTCGAGCTCCTCGTGGACCCCCTCGACCAGCGCGGTGGCCAGTTGCGGCGTCAGCTTGACGCTGCCGAGGTCGTCCATCAGCTCCTGGGTCGGCGGCCCGAGGTGGGCGAGGACGTGGGCGAGCCCCCGGTCGCCTCCGGAGAGGTGCTGGTTGGCGAGCGGCCCGAGCAGCGCCCAGCGCAGGCCGGGGCCGTGGGCGATCGCGGCGTCGAGGTCCGCCACCGAGGCGACGCCGCGCTCCACGAGGGAGTACGCCTCGCGCCACAGGGCGGCCTGCAGCCGGTTGGCGAGGTGGCCGGGCACCTCCTGGCGCACATGGACCGGCCGCTTGCCGACCCGGGTGTAGAACGCCATCGCGGCCTCGATCACCGCCGCCGACGTCCCCGCATGGCCGACGACCTCGACCAGCGGGATCAGGTACACCGGGTTGAACGGGTGCCCCACGATGACGCGCTCCGGATGGCGCGGACACATCGCCGCGAGCTGGCTGGGCGTCATGCTCGAGGAGCTGCTGGCGATCACGACGTCGGCAGGGGTGAGGCCGTCCACCTCCGCCATGATCGCCGTCTTCACATCCACCCGCTCCGGGCCGTTCTCCTGGACGAGGTCGGCGCCGTCGAGCGCCGTCGACAGGTCGGTGAACCGCAGCCGCTGGTCCCAGCCGTCGGTGGAGAGGCCGAGGGACTCCAGCACCGGCAGCGCGCGCTCGACGTCACGGCACAGCCGGTCGGCCGCACCGGGGTCCGGGTCGCTGACGCGGACCTCGAGTCCGTGGGCGAGCAGGTGCGCCGCCCAGGCGTTGCCGATGACACCGGCGCCCACGAGGGCGACCCGCTGCACGTCGGTCCTCATGACCGGGCCCCTCATGACCGCCCCCCGATGAGCGCGCCGGCCCGTGCCTCGGCGTCGGCCACGTACGGATCGAGGGCGTCGGGCCGGGCCAGCGAGTCGAGCGCCGCGACCTCGGTGAGGGCACGGCCCTGCAGCAGCCGCTTCACCGGCAGCTCGAGCTTCTTGCCGGTCCGGTTGTGCGGTACGACGGGCACCGCGACGATCGTGTCGGGCACGTGCCGCGGCGACAGGGCCGTGCGCAGCGCGCGCCCGATGGTGGAGCGCAGGTCCTCGTCGAGCTCGACGCCGGCCGCGGGGACGACGTAGAGGATCAGCTCGCCGTTGCCGCCGGCCGGGTCCTCGAGGTGGACCACCAGGCTGTCGTCCACGTCCGGCAGCTCCTCCACCACCCGATAGAACTCGGCGGTGCCGAGCCGCACGCCGCCGCGGTTCAGCGTGGCGTCGGAGCGGCCGGCGATCACGCACGAGCCGGTCTCCTCGAAGCGCACCCAGTCGCCGTGTCGCCACACGCCCGGGAAGTCCTCGAAGTACGTCGCCCGGTAGCGACTGCCGTCGGCGTCGCCCCAGAAGCCCACCGGCATCGAGGGCATCGGCGCGGTGATGACCAGCTCCCCGAGCTCGCCGACCACCGGCCGCCCGTCGGCGTCGAACGCGTGCGCCGCCACGGCGAGGCAGGGCCCGGAGATCTCACCGGCGCGCACCGGCTGCAGCGGGCTGCCCTGCACGATGCCCGAGCACACGTCGGTGCCGCCGGAGCCGACATTGAGCAGTACGTCGGGCCCGAACTCCTCGGCGACCCAGGCGTAGCCCTCGACCGGCAGGGGGCTGCCGGCGGCGCCGATCTGCCGCACCCGCGACAGGTCGTGGTCGCGTGCCGGTCGCAGGCCCTCCTTGCGACTGGCCATCAGGAAGCCGGGGCTCGCACCCATCAGCGTCGCGCCGGTCTCCTCGGCCAGGCGCCACTGCCAGCCCAGGTCGGGATGCATCGGGTTGCCGTCGATCATCACGATCGAGGCACCGACGAGCAGCCCTGACACCAACGCGTTCCACATCATCCAGGCGGTGGTGCTGAACCACAGCAGCCGGTCGCCGGGGCCGAGGTCCCAGCTCAGTGCGTGGTTCTTCAGGTGCTCGAGCAGGATCCCGCCGTGGCCGTGCACGATCGCCTTCGGCTTGCCCGTGGTGCCTGAGGAGAACAGCACGCACAGGGGGTGGTCGAAGGGCACCGTGGCGAACTCCAGCGGCGCATCGTGCTCGGCGAGCAGGTCGGTCCAGGAGATCGTGTGCGCGAGCCGCTCGCCGCCGTACGGCACCTGCACGACGTGCTCCACGCTGGGCAGTCCGTCGCGGATCTCGGCGACCTCGCCTGCTCGGTCGACGTCCTTGGCGCCGAACCGGTAGCCGGCGACGACCAGCAGCACCTTCGGCTCGATCTGGGCGAACCGGTCGACCACGCTGCGCGCGCCGAACTCCGGCGCGCAGCTCGCCCAGACGGCGCCGAGGCTGGCGGTGGCCAGGAAGGCGACGAGGGTCTCGGGGATGTTCGGCAGGTACGCCGCCACCCGGTCGCCGGGACCGACGCCCAGCTCGACCAGCCCGGCGCGGGCGCGGGCGACCTGGCGGCGCAACTCGCCGAAGGTCAGCTCCACCGGCTCCCGGGTCTGCGAGTGCGCGACCACGGCCACGTCGTCGTCGCGGGTGGTGTCGGCCAGCAGGTGGCGGGCGTAGTTGATGCGTGCGCCCTCGAACCAGCGCGCACCGGGCATGGCGCGCGAGCCGAGCGCACGCTCGAACGGGGTGTCCGACTCGACCCCGAAGTGCTCCCACAGCGCCGACCAGAAGCCCTCCAGGTCGGTGACCGACCACTGCCACAGCGAGCGGTAGTCGTCGAACCGCAGGCCGTACCGCTCCCCGAGGAACCGCACGAACGCGCCGATCCGGGTCGCCTCGCGCCAGTCCTCGCGGGGCGACCACAGGATCTGGCCCTGCTCGACCGCCGTCGCCGAGGTGGTCATCGGCCTTCTCCGTGCCCGCTGACCTTGGCCGCCCGCCCGTCGAGGAACGCGCTCATCCGCGCCTTCGCCTCGTCACTGCCGCCGGCGACGGCGGCCATCAGCGCCTCGAGCAGGTAGCCCTGGCTGGGGCCCGACTCCGCGATCCGCGGCAGCGCCTGCAGCACCGCGAAGTTCGTCACCGGCGCGTTGCCGGCGATCTTCTTGGCCAGCTCGAGCGCCTTGGCCAGTCCCTCGCCCTCCCCGACGAGGTAGTGCGAGAGTCCGATCGCCTGGCCGTCGGCGGCGTCGTACACGCGGCCGGTCAGCATCATGTCGGCCATCCGGTGCACGCCGATGAGCCGGGGCACGCGCACCGAGGCGCCGCCGCCCACGAACAGCCCGCGCTGGCCCTCGGGCAGCGCGTAGAAGGTGGTCGGCTCGGCCACCCGGATGTGCGTCGAGCTGGCCAGCTCCAGGCCGCCGCCGATGACCGCGCCACGCAGCACCGCCACGACGGGCACGTTGCCCTGCTCGAGCCGGTTGAACGCCCGGTGCCACATCATCGAGTGCTGCAGGCCCTCGAGCGTGTCGCGCTCGGTGAGCTCGGACAGGTCGAGGCCGGCGGAGAAGTGCTGGCCCTCGGCGTCGAGCACGACCGCGCGGGCCCAGGCCGGGGGCTCGGCGAAGAACGCCTCGATGCCGAGCACCGTCGCGTCGTCGAGCGCGTTGCGCTTGGCCGCCCGCGACAGCCGCAGCACCGCCACCGCGTCATGCCGCTCCAGGACCAGCGAGGCCGGGAGCGCCGCGTGCACGGGCTGCTCAGCGGGCTGCTCAGCCGGCTGCTCGGCGGCCTGCTCGGTCGCGGCGTGGGTCGTGGTCATGCGGTCTCCTCGAGATCGTGGCGGGCTCGTTCCCGCAGGTCGACGCGCCGGACCTTGCCGGTCGCGTTGCGCGGCAGCTCATCGATGAACCAGATGTGCCGGGGGATCTTGTAGCGGGCCAGGTGCGCCTCGAAGTGCGCGCGCAGCTGCGGCTCGGTCAGGGTGGCACCGGGCAGCGTCTCGACGTACGCGACGCCGACCTCGCCCCATTTCTCGTCGGGCAGGGCGACCACCGCGACGGACCGTACGCCGGCCAGCGCGCAGCCGACCGCCTCGACCTCGGCCGGGTAGATGTTCTCCCCGCCGGAGATGATCATGTCCTTGACCCGGTCGACCACGTGTGCCCAGCCGTCCGCCTCCGCCCGCAGCACGTCGCCGGTGCGGAGCCAGCGGTCCTCGACCACGCTCTCCGCCGTCTCCGCGGGACGACCCCAGTAGCCGGCGAACACATGTGGTCCGCGGACGAGCAGCTCCTCGCCGGGCCCCTCGACCGGCACCGGCCCGACCGATCCGTCCGGCTTGAGGCCGGCGACGTCGGTGAAGAAGTGCGGCACCCCGACCGAGACCGGGTGCTCGGCGGCGCCGTCGTGCAGCGCCATGTAGATGCCCGGGGCGGCCTCGGTCATGCCGTACCCCTGCAGCACCCGCACACCCCGGTCGAGCCAGGCCCGCGCGACCCGCTCGTTGACCGACGAGCCGCCGTACACGACCTGGCGCAGCGAGGCCAGGTCCGCCGCGGCCCAGTCCTCGTGCTCGCACATCATCTGCAGCATCGTCGGCACCGCCGCGAAGCAGGTGATGCCCTCGCCGACCAGCCGCAGCACGGTGCCGGCGTCGAACCGCTCGAGTACGTCGACGCTGCCGCCCTTGAACAGCGTCGGCAGCGTGACCTGGCCGAGCCCGACGGCGTGGAACAGCGGCGCGATGCACAGCGCCCGGTCGGTGCTGACGGTGTCGAAGTGGGCGAGCTGGTTGAAGGTGTTCCAGGTCAGGTTGCCGTGCGTGAGCGTCGCGGCCTTGGGACGGCCCGTCGTACCGGAGGTGTAGAGCAGCAACGCGGGGTCGTCGAGCACGACGTCCGCCTCCTCCGCCAGCGCCGGCGCGTCCTCGAGCAGGCCGCCGAGCTCCTCGGTGGTGAGGATCGCCAGGCCTGCCGCGACCGAGTGCTGCGCGAGCTCGGCGGCGGCCGGCTCGACGCCGTCGCCCACGACGAGGACGACCGCACCGCAGTCGTGGAGCATGTACGCGAGCTCTGCCACCGCCAGCCGGGTGTTGAGGGGCGCGAAGATCGCGCCGAGCAGACCGGTGGCGAAGAACAGCTCGAACGTCGCGAGGTCGTTGGTGCCGAGGAAGGCGACCCGGTCGCCGCGGCCGACACCGCGGCGCCGCAGCTCGCCGGCCAGCCGGGAGGACCGGTCGGCGAGCGCGGCGTACGTGCGCGCCCGATCGCCCTGGCGCAGGGCGACCGCGTGCGGCGACATCCGGGCGCGCCGCCTCGGCCAGGTGCCGATGCCCTGGTTGCCGGAGGGTTGGAGAGCGCGCACGGTTCTCAGAACCTCAGCACGGGCTTGATCGTGGTGCCGGCGGCCACGTCGGCCACGGCCTGCCCGATCTCGCCGAACGGGTACTCCTGCACGAGCCGGTCGATCGGCATCCGGCCGCTGCGCACCAGCTCGACCAGCGCCGGGATCAGCGTCTGCGTCTCGCTGTCGCCCAGGGTCAGGCCGACGACCTGCTTGCCGCCCAGCATGCCGTTGACGTCGAGGCCGACCTCGCTGCCGAAGGGCGGCGCCCCCACGATGACGAGGGTGCCGCGGGCCGCGAGCGCGTCCACACCTTGGCGCAGCACCGCCACACTGCCGGTCGTCTCGACCACACCGTCGGCTCCGCCGCCCGTGATCTCGGTGATCGAGGAGACCAGATCCTCGGTGGTGACGTCCACGACGTGCGTCGCGCCGACCTCCTTGGCGAGCTCGAGCCGGGCGGCGACCTTGTCCACGGCGACGATGGTGGTCGCCGGTGTGAGCGCCGCCGCCATCACCGCCGCCAGTCCCACCGCGCCGGCGCCGAGGACCACGACCGAGCCGCCCGGCCGCGGCTGCAGCACGTTCCAGACCGCCCCCGCCCCGGTCTGGATGCCGCAGCCGAGCGGCGCGAGCAGCTCCAGCGGAGCCTCCGGCCCGACCTTGACCAGGCTGCGCTCGTCGACGAGCGCGAGCCGCGAGAAGGAGGACTGCCCGAAGAAGTGGCCGCCGAGCGGCTCGCCGTCACGGGTGATCGTCGGGGAGCCGTCGTCGCGGCGGCCGCCGATCAGGTTGCTCGGCAGCCACGTGGCGCAGTACGCCGGGTGGCCGTCGCGGCAGTTCTTGCAGGCACCGCAGGAGGTGAAGGACAGCAGCACGTGGTCGCCCGGCTTGACCCGGGTGACGGCCGAGCCGACCCCCTCCACGACGCCGGCGCCCTCGTGACCCAGGACCCCCGGGAGCGGGAACGGCAGCCCGCCGCTGGCCACACCGAGGTCGGTGTGGCACAGCCCGGCGGCGACCATCCGCACGACGACCTCGTCGGGTCGGGGGTCGGACAGCTCGACCTGGCTGATGGTGAACGGTGCGCCACCGCTCTCGACGACGGCGGCTTCGGTGATGGTCATGCGGAGGCTCCTGGGCTCAGTCGAGGCTGATGACGACGGACTTGTCACGGGTGTAGGGCGCGAGCCCCTCGGGGCCGTACTCGCGGCCGAAGCCGGAGGCCTTGACGCCGCCGAACGGCACCGCCGGATCGAGCATCGCCCAGTCGTTGACCCAGACGATGCCGGCGTCGAGGCGGGCGGCGACCCGGTGGGCGCGCGCGAGGTCCGTGGTCTGGATGCCGGACGCGAGGCCGTACGGCGTGCTGTTCGCCATCGCGACCGCCTCGTCCTCGGTGTCGAAGGGCTGCACCGTCAGCACGGGCCCGAAGATCTCCTCCTGAACGACGCGGGAGTCGTTGTCGAGGTCGGCGATCACTGTCGGCTTGTAGTAGAAGCCGCCGCCGAGGTCGAGTCGCTCACCGCCGCAGATGATCCGGCCACCGTCGGCGACGGCCTGGGCGACGTACTCCTCGACCTTGGCCCGGTGCCGCTCGGCGGCCATCGGGCCGACGACCGTCTCGGGGTCGCGCGGGTCGCCCACCGGTACGCCGGGCACCGCCTGGCCGAGGATGCCCAGGAAGGTCTCGTAGAGCGGTCGGGCGACGAGCAGCCGGGGACCGCCCATGCAGAACTGACCAGTGTTGAAGACGAACGCCTTGATCACCGAGCCGACCGCCTTGTCGACGTCGGCGTCCTCGAAGACGATCTGGGCCGCGTTGCCGCCGAGCTCCATGGTGACCGGGGTGAGCGCCTCCCCCGCGACCGAGGCCGCGATGCGGCCCACGGCGGTCGAGCCGGTGAACGCGATCTTGTCGACGCCGGGGTGACGCAGCAGCGCGTCGCCGGCCACCGTGCCGGCACCGGTCACGACGTTGACGACGCCGTCGGGGATGCCCGCCTGGGTGAAGAGCTTGGCCATGAACAGCGCGCTGAGCGGTGTGTCGTCGGCGGGCTTGTGCACCACCACGTTGCCGGCGGCGAGCGCCGGCGCGATCTTGGAGCTGGAGAGGATCAGCGGGAAGTTGAACGGGGTGATGGCGCCCACGACGCCGAGGGGCTCGCGGCGGGTGTAGGCGAACGCGTTGAGCGGCGTCTCGCGGGTGCCGCCTCCGAGCGTCTGCGCCAGGCCCGCGTAGTACTCATAGACCTGGGCGGCGGTCTCCACGTCGACCATCCGGCACAGCATCACCGGCTTGCCCACATCGAGGCTCTCCAGCCGCACCAGCTCGTCGGCGTTCTCGCGGATCAGGTCCGCGATCCGGTGCAGGATGCGGGCGCGGTCGCGCCCGCTCATCGTGCGCCATGGGCCGTGGTCGAACGCGGCGCGGGCGGTGGCGACGGCGAAGTCGACGTCGCTCTCGTCGCCCTCGGCGACGGTGCCGACCACGTTGCCGGTGGACGGGTCGACCACCGCGCGGCGGGCGCCACCGACCGGGGCGACCCACCGGCCGCCGATGAACAGCTCGCCGTGCTCGTGGATGGCCGGCGCCTCGGTGGCTTCCTGGCGTTCTTGGGTGTTCGTCACGGTTGATCCTCCTCCCGGAGCCCAGCCGTGCGGAAGATCACCCAGCCGCGCGGACCATCAGGGTTCCTGTTGATCATGAGTCTGAACCGTCATCAGGTTTCCTGTCAATGGCTCCGGCCACCCCAATCGGAGCCGATCCCCGGCGGGGGTCAGCGCAGGGGGTGGTCGTCCAGCGACCGGCGGCAGCGCGCGAGGTAGGTGCGCAGGATCTCGACCTGGCCGCCGTCGAGGGTCTCCACCATCTCGGCCTCGATCGCGGCCACCGGCGCGCGCAGCCGCTCGACGACGGCGCTGCCCTTGCGGCTCAACGAGAGCAGGTACTGACGGCGGTTGTGCGGGTCGCGGTCGCGGGTCACCAGTCCCTGGTCCACCAGGTAGGTCACCATCTCGGCCATCGTCTGTGCGCGCACGAACGAGCTGCGCGCCAGCGATGCCGACGTCATGCCCGGATGCCGCTCGAGCACGGTCAGGGCGGTGTACTGCACCGCCGTCAGGCTCTCCTCCGAAGCGACCTCGTCGAGGCGTTGCCGGATGGCGAGCTCGACCTGCTTGATCAGGTAGAGCAGCGTGACGCCCTGGCCGCGGTCGTCTCGCATGTCGGGGTCGGCCTCGGCGCTGTCGGTTGCGGGCATGAGCACATGATGGCGTACACCGTCACCGGCTCCGGGCAACCGCCCGGGCCGGCTCAGTCGACGGCCTTCCGCACGGCGGTGCCGATCATCTCGAGCACGTCCTCGGCGGCGGGGATCATCGCGCGGAAGGCCATGAACGCGTGGATCATGCCGGGGATGCGCACGTGCTCGACCGGCACTCCGGCCTCCTGCAGGCGGGCGGCGTAGGCCTCACCCTCGTCGCGCAGCGGGTCGAGCTCGGCGGTGATTACCAGGGCCGGCGGGGCCGCTGCCAATACGGCCTCCTCAGCGAAGAGCGGGGAGAGCAGCGGGTCCTTCAGGTCGGCTCGCTCGCCGGCGTAGGCGGACACGAAGAGCTTGCAGGCGTTGCGGGTCAGCAGGTAGCCCTCGGCGTTCTCCTCGACCGACGGGTGCGACAGCGTCAGGTCGGTCATCGGGTAGAGCAGCACCTGCAACCGGAACAGGCCGGGCAACTGCTGCCCGAGCACCGCGCTGAGGTTGCCGCCGGCCGAGTCACCTGCCACCACCATCCGACTCGGGTCGCCACCGAGCAGGGCGACGCGCGTCTCGGCCCACTTCGCGACAGTCCGCACGTCGTCGGTCTGCGCGGGCGCCCGGTGCTCGGGGGCGAGCCGGTAGCCGACGCTGACGACCAGGCAACCCGTCGCCGCGCACACCGCGCGGGCGACCGGGTCGTAGCCGTCGATGCTGCCCATCACGAACCCGCCGCCGTGGATCCACAGCAGCACCGGGAGCGCACCCTCGCGGTCGCCTTCAGCAGGGTCCTGGGGCCAGTAGAGCCGGACCGGTACGCCGTCAGCCTCGAGGTCCTCGGTGCGCGCGAGCGCCACCGGCTCGCCGCCGAACGCAGCCAGCCCGTCGTACGCCGCTCGCGCCTCGTCGGGCGGCAGCTCGTCCAGCGGAGGCACACCCGGGGCCGTGAGGATGTCGAGGACGGCGCGGGCGGCCGGGTCGATGGGCATGGTTCCTCCAGGATGACCGGGACGGGGACGGGGACGGGTAGGGCGTTGCGGGCTAGCGGAGCGCGCTCCGGCGGGGCAGCGATCCCAGCGAGGGGACGACGCCGCGCGGCAGGAACAGGAGGGCGAGGATCAGGACGATCCCGTAGGCGGCGTACTGGATGATCGACGAGGCTGTGGGCGGCAGTCCGGGCTGGCTGCCCACGGTGTTGAGGACCTGCAGGAGCACCGACACCAGGACAGCGCCGACGACGCCGCCCCAGATCGTTCCCAACCCGCCGACGACCGCCATGATGACGTAGGTGAAGGAGTCCAGCGGCGGGAAGGAGTCGGCGCTGACGTAGGGGGTGAAGAACGCCGTGACGGCCCCGGCGATGCCGGCGAAGGCCGCCGACAGCGCGAACATCGCGACCTTGTCGCGCCCCACGGCGACGCCGGCCGACTCGGCGGCGGTCTCACTGCCGGAGAGTGCTCGCACACCGCGGCCGAACCGGCTGTTCACGACACGCCGCGACAGCAGCAGTACCACGGCGAGGCAGGCCAGCGCGAGGTAGGCGTAGGGCAGTTGCCCGGTGACCTTCCATCCGCCCACCCCGAAGGCCGGGATGCCGCTGATGCCGTACGCGCCCCCGAGGGCACCGACGCTGCTCATCGCGGTCTGCACCAGGAGCAGCAGCGCCAGGGTCCCGAAGGCGAGGTAGTGGCCCTGGAGCCGCAGCAGCGGCAGCCCCACCACCGCGGCGAAGAGCGCGGCGGCCAGGGGCGCCACCAACAGGAGCAGCAGCGGGGGCAGGCCGGCATGCGTGGTGCCGAGACCCACGGTCAGCGCCCCCACCGCGACGAAGGCGCCCTGGCCCAGCGAGGCCTGGCCGGCATAGCCCATGAGGAGCGAGAGGCCGGTGACGACGATCGCCGCCAGCACGGTGTGGACGAAGAACGTGAGGTCCGACATCAGCAGCGGTGCGATGCACGCCGCGACCGAGACGACCGGCACGATCACCGTCGAGGGCTTGGGACTGTTCATTTTGCCTCCTCCGCCACGAACGTGCGGCTGCGCGCGATCATGATCACCACCATCAGGAGCAGGGCCACCTCGGTCTGGTAGGACCCGTCGAGGTAGCCCGCCGTGAGCTGTCCGGCGACACCGAGCACCAGACCCCCCACCAGGGTTCGGCCAGGACTGCTCAGGCCTCCGAAGACCGCCGCGGCGAAGCCACTGAGGGCCAGCGGGAGGTCGGAGGAGAACGAGAGCGCATTGCTCGGCGCCACCAACACGCCGGCGAGCCCGCCGAGGACGCCTGCCAGCGCGAAGGCGAGCAGGCCCATCCGGCGTACGTCGATGCCGACCAGGCGGGCCGCGTACGGGTTCGACGCACTCGCCGTGAGCGCCTTGCCGAGGTAGGTGCGGGAGAAGAACAGGCCGAGGACGGCGAAGGCCAGCAGGGTCGCCACCAGGACCAGCAGCCGCTGCCGGTCCACCTGCACGCCCAACAGCGCGAGGTGACCGCTCAGCCCGGGGGGCGAGACCGGGTCCTGCCCCCAGAACAGGATGATCGCGGCGGCGGCGAGCATGGAGACGCCGAGCGTCACGATCAGCGAGATCAGCGGAGGAGTCCCGCGCCGGCCGAGGGCGATGACGCCCACGGCCACGCCGACCAGGCCGCAGATCAGCACGGCCCCGACCTCGGCGGCCCCGTGCGGCAGCACGCCGCCGAGGAGCCAGGCGGCGAGCATCGCGGCGAGGACCGCGAAGGACCCTTGCGCGAAGTTCACCACCCGCGTCACCCGGTGCACGACCACGAACCCGCTGCCGACCAGGGCGAAGGACGCACCGAGCGTGATGCCGGTGATCACATAGGTCAGGAACTCCTTCATGACTGCACCTCCGTGAGTCCTGCCAGGGTGGCGTCGGGGACCGTGAGGTCGCCGAAGTAGGCACGGCGTACCTCGTCACTCTCGGCGAGCTCCGCGCTCGGGCCCGAGGCGACCACCCGGCCGGCCTCGAGCACACAGGTGCGCGGACAGAGCTCGACGGCGAGGGAGACCTCCTGTTCGACCAGGAGGATGGCGGTGCCGCGCTCCCGGTTCAGGTACCGCAGATGCTCGGCGAGCTCGGCGACCACGATCGGCGCCAGGCCCAGTGACAGCTCGTCGATCGCGAGCAGGTCGGGCTTGGCCATCAGGGCGCGGCCGATCGCCACCATCTGCTGCTGGCCGCCGGAGAGCCGGCCGGCCTTCGCCTTGCGCAGTCTCGCCAGGTCGGGCAGCAGGTCCATGACCTCGCTCAGGTCCCGGTTGCGGATCGACCAGCCGCCGAGCACCAGGTTGTCCTCGACCGTCATGTCGGGGAACATCTGCCGGCCCTCGGGCACCTGGGCGACGCGTCCCTCGCACGTCACCGTGCCGGACGCCGGCGGGACCAGCCCGCTGATGGTGTTGAGCAGGGTCGACTTGCCGGCACCGTTGGGTCCGACCAGCGCCATCATCTCGCCGCCGCCCAGCTCGAGGGAGACTCCGTCGAGGGCGACCGCCGCGTCGTAGCGGACGACGAGGTCATCGATGCGCAGCATGGGGTGCTCCTGTCCGTTGGGCGCCTGTTCCGAGGTAGGCCTTGACCACCCGCGGGTCAGCGATGACCTCGGCCGGCGTTCCCTCGGCAATGACCTCGCCGAGGTCGAGCACGGTGATCCGCTGCGCGAGCGCGGTGACCATCGCGACGTCGTGCTCGATGATCAGGATGGTCGTGCCGCGGGCATGGAGCTCGCGGACGAGCTCGGCCAGCTCGTTGCGCTCGCCGCTTCGCAGGCCCGACGCGGGCTCGTCGAGGAGGAGCAGCCGCGGGCGCCCGGCGAGAGCGCGAGCGACCTGCAGGCGCCGTTGCTGACCCAACGGCAGCGCCGCGGCGGGTCGGTCGGCAGCGTCCTGGAGGCCGACCCGCGCGAGGCACTGCTCGGCGTACTCACGCGTCTCGCGCTCCTGGCGACGCTGCCCGGGCGGACGGACGACCGCGGCCAGGAGGCCTCCCGAGGTCCGTGCGTGCGCGCCGACCATGACGTTCTCCAGCACGCTCATCCCCGGGAACAGCCGGGCCCCCTGGAAGACGATCGCGACACCGTGGCGTGCCCGCAGGTGCGGAGCCATCCGATCCAGCGGCCTGCCCTCCAGGGCGATGGAGCCGGAGTCGGGTCGCACGTGCCCGGCGATGAGGTTGAACAGCGTCGACTTGCCCGCCCCGTTGGGGCCGATCACGCCGCGCAGCTCGCCCTCGGCGACCTCCATCGAGATGTCCCGGTTGGCGTAGACACCGCCGAAGTGCTTCGAGACCCGATCGATCGTCAACATGTTCGCGAACCGTTCGCCGTCGGGCTTCACTCGGGCAGCGCGGTCTTGAACTGCGCGAGCGAGTACGGCGTGGCCTTCAGCTCCCCGCCCTTGACCTGGACGATGGCGATGGCGTCCTTGCCGATCCCGCCATGGTCGGTGGGCGAGAACCTGAAGCGGCCGGTCGGGGTCAGCTGGTCGAGGGACTCCAGCGCGTCGCGGACCTTGTCGCGGTCGGTGGACTTCGCCTTGTCGATGGCGGCGACGATCAGCTGCAGCGCGGTTGCTCCGTCGAAGGCGAACTGTGGCGGGTAGACGCCCTTGTTGGCCTTGAGCCACGGGTTGGCGAACGCGTCGACCGCGTTCTTGAGCGCCCCTGCCGGCAGCTCGCGGCCGGGCACGGCGATGCTGCTGGTCATCGTGACGCCCTCGGCGGCCTGGCCGGCGGGCTGGATGTAGAGGTTGGAGGCCTCGGCACCGGTCATCACCAGCGGGATGCCGGAGCCGGCGAACTGCTTGGTGATGATGACCGCGGCCGGACCGGCCGCCCACACCAGGAAGGCGTCGGGCTTGGCGGCCTTGACCTGGGTGATCACCGGCGTGAAGTCGGTCGCGGCGACGTCGATGTCCTTGTCGAGGACGACGTCGATGCCCGCTGCCTTCGCGGCTGCCACCGTGGCCGTGTTGCCGTCGACGCCGTAGGGGTCCTTGCCGGTGTAGGCGATGGCGAGCGACTTCATGCCCTCGGCCTTGAGGTAGTCGATCGTCGCCTGGGCGTACAGCTCGGGGATCGCGACGCAGGTGAAGGCGTACTTGTTCTTGCCGTCCTTGAAGGCGCTGACCGGGCCGAGCGCGATCGTGGGCACGCGGTTGCTCTGGATGCTCGGCCCCACGGCCGCGGACGCGGACACGAAGGACGAGGACAGCATCGCGGTGTAGCTCTTGTCGGCAGCGAGCTGGTTGAAGTCGGTCACGGACTGGGGCACGTCGGTCTTGTCGTCCTCGACCGTCACCTCCAGCTTCCGGCCGCCGAGCACACCACCGTGGGCGTTGATCCGGGCGACCTCCTGCTCCACGGCAGCCTTGTCGGCGGTGCCGAGCGGGGCCAGCAGGCCGGTGAGCGGACCCACCATCCCGATCTTGACCGGGCCCGGGTCGCTGGCCGAGGAGCCGGCGGAGCCACAGGCCGTCGTGAGCGCAAGGAGGCCGGCTGTGACAACAGCGGGCAAGGACTTCTTGATCATCTTCCACCTCAAGGAACGGGCTACCCGAGCTTCGGAATGTTGTCAGGAAACCTGATCTTCAGGAACCCTGAGCGTCGAGTATGGTGTGCGTCACATCACGTGTCAATGGCATCGCTCAACTCAGCGCATTTCCGTGGTTATCAGCCGGTCGCGTGACATGCCGAAGACCCGGCACCAGATGGGCCGCGAAGGCGGTCCATGCACAGGAATCCTGTCGGTGCCGGGTCTCGACGGGGGCGAGCTCTCCCGGGATGCGCGGCGCTGAGCGTGGCGCCCTCAGCGGCTCAGCGGCTCAGCGGCTCGGCCTCGGGTCGATGGGCGTCAGCGTGCCCAGCGCATCCTCGATGAGCTGTCCCGCGCGCAGGGCGGCACCCTCCCCGAAGCGATCGGCGATGAGCTGCACGCCTTGTGGCAGCCCTGTCGCGTCGAGCCCGGAGGGCACGACGAGTGCCGGCAGGCCGAGGAGGTTGACGGTGACGACGAGCCGGTGCTCGTGCCACAGCGCGTCGGCGTTCTCAGGCCCACCGAGGTCGAATCCCACCGGATGCACCGGCTGGGTGGCGACCGGCCCAAGGACGACGTCGTAGCCGGCGAAGAACGCCGACCACTCCGCCGCGATCGCGTGCCGCCTCGCCAGACCGGCGATGTAGCCGCCGAGGTCGAGGACGGGCACGTTGGCCATCGAGCTCTCGAGGTAGGTGGCGGCGTCGGCCGAGCCGAGCGGACCCACGAGCGAGTCGAGCAGCCCCGTCATCTCCGCCGTGGTGAGCGTGCGCCACAACTGCGCCGACTCCGCGATGTGCGGCGGCTCGACCTGCTCCACGAGCGCGCCCGCGTCGGCCAGGGCATCTGCTGCCCGGCGTACGGCGGCGGCGATCTCGGGATGGACACCCTCGCCGCCCGGATCGGTCGTCACCGCGACGCGAAGCTGACGTGGCACCTCGAGGAGCGCAGGCGCGGGCACCCACTTCGGGTCGCGCGCATCGCGGCCGCAGATCTGCTCGTACGCCAGGCGTACGTCGCCGACACGCCGGCCCATCGGCCCCTCCACGGCGAACAGCTGCAGCGTCGGCGGCGGCGGGAAGTGGTTGGTCGAGCTCGCCGACGCCACCCGGCCGGCGGTGGTCCGCAGCCCGACCGTGCCGGCTACCGCCGAGGGCAGCCGGATGGAGCCGCCGTAGTCGTTGCCGAGGCCGATCGGCGACATCCCGGTCGCCAGCGCGACCGCCTCGCCGCCGCTGGAGCCCGCCGGGGAGAGCCCGGCGTCCCACGGGTTGCGCGTGGCACCGAAGAGGGCGTTGTCGGTGTGCCAGCGCATCCCGAAGTCGGGCATGTTGGTCCGGGCCAGGGGGATCGCGCCAGCCCGCCGGAGCTGGGCCACCGAGGGGGCGTCGGCAGGGGCGACCCGGTCCCGGAAGGCCACCACCCCGTCGGTCGTCGGGTGGCCGGCCACGTCGATGTTCTCCTTCACCGTGAACGGGACGCCTGCCAGCGGGCCCACCGGCGTACCCGCGCTGCGGGCGGCGTCGACACGATCGGCGTCGGCGAGGGCCTCCTCCTCCAGGACCGCGGTGACCGCATGGGTGGCCGGATTGACCTCGGCGATGCGATCGAGGTGCGCCTGCACCACCTCGCGGGCGCTCACCTCCCCCGCGGCCACCACTGCGGCGATCCGCGCGGCAGGCAGCGCCCACAGCTCGGTCCCGGTCGAGTGGTGCGCCTGGCCGTCGCGGAGACCTTCTGCCTGCTCGGTGACGCTCATGTCGTTCCCCTTCGTGGTGCCCAGGAATCCGAGATCCGTAGATTTTCTACGGACTGCGAATGTAAGTTGTGTCACACCAGGCGTCAAGGTCTGCGCCGCCGCAGGGCTGCCAGCTCGAAGGGATCCGATGACGGACCAGCTGCCACGATCCGCCCCCTCCTCCCCCGCGCCGCAGCGCGAGCGCCTGCCGCGACGCACACCCGCGCAGACGCGCGAGCTGATGCTGAGCGCCGCGGTGGACCTCATGCGCGAGCGCGCCCAGGCCTCCGGCGACCCGGTGCTCGCCGCGGCGCTCGCCCATGTGCGCCTCACCACCGTCGCCGAGAGGGCCACCGCCATGGTCCGGGAACGGACCGGCGACGCGACGGCCAAGGCGATCACGACGGGGGCGATCTACCAGCAGTGGCCCTCCCAGGCCGACTTCCAGGTCGACCTGCTCTTCCACATCGCCGAGCTCCAGTCGGCGCTGGTGCCCGGGCTCCCGGAGAGCGTGAAGTACTTCGCGGAGTCCCGGGCCGGGCATCGGTCGCTCCAGGACATGCTGGCCAGCCTGATGCATGAGGTCCACGAGCACTATCGCGAGGACCCCCTGTTCCGGGTGGAGCTGAGCTTCCTGCTCGGCGCCAACGATCCTCGGCTGCGGGCCGCGATCGCCCACCGCCAGGCGGCGTTCTACCAAGCGGCCGACCCGGCCTGGCAGGCACTGCTCGAGACGTTCGGCCTCCGGATGCGGCCGCCGTACACGATCCGCGATCTCACCCGGTCCGTCTCGGCCCACATCGCCGGCTCGGTCGTGGTGTGGTTCTCCGACCCCGAGATCCTCCACGACCCGCTCGGTGAGGAGGGCGCGTCGCTGATGTCGCGCGCGATCCTGGCGATCGTCGAGAGCGTCACCGAACCGGCCGGGTGACGGCAGGACCGGACGTCCGCCGCCGCAGGCCGCCGACCGCAGCACGCGCACATGCCCCTGGCCGGCTCAGCCCGCCGGCCAGCCGCAGTAGGCCTCGGCGAGGTACGCCGACCCGGCTCGCGACCCGACCACGGAGGTGAGCTCGCCGATCTGGCGGCGGACGTCGAAGTCCGTCGCACCGGGCAGCGTGTGCAGCATCGTCGTCATCCAGTAGGAGAAGTGCTGCGACTTCCACACCCGTGCGAGTGCCTGGTCGGTGTACCGATCGAGTGCCGCCGCATCGCTCTTGCGGACCGCGAGCTCGAGCGCCTCGGCGAGCAGCCGGACGTCGGCCAGCGCGAGGTTGAGCCCCTTGGCGCCGGTCGGCGGCACCGTGTGGGCGGCATCGCCGGCGAGGAGGAGGTTGCCGTGGCGCATCGGCTCACACACGTAGCTGCGGAACGGCAGCACGGTCTTCGACGTGATCGGCCCCTGCGCGAGCGTGTAGCCGTTGGCCCCGACCCGGGCCTGCAGCTCCGACCAGATCCGGTGCTGCGACCAGTCCTCGACGTCCTCGGCCGGGTCACACTGGAAGTACATCCGCTGCATGGTCTGCGTGCGCTGGCTGATCAGGGCGAACCCGCGCTCGGAGTGGTTGTAGATCAGCTCCGGCGCGCTGGGGGGCGCCTCGCACAGGATCCCGAACCAGGCGAAGGGATACTCCCGGAAGTGGTCGCGGCGGACCCCCGCCGGGATCTGCTGGCGACAGACGCTGCGTGAGCCGTCGGCCCCGACCAGGTAGTCGCAGCGCACCTCCTGCGCGACTCCGTCGGCGTCGGTGAACCGGATGCCGGGCAGCGCACCGGTGACGTCGAGGATCTCGGTGTCACGGACGCCGAAGCGTACGTCGCCGCCGGCCCGCACGCGAGCGTCGGCGAGGTCGATGAAGACGTCGGTCTGCGGATAGAGCCACACCGATGCGTCGACCAGGTCGCGGAAGTCGATGCGATGGCCGCCACCGCCGAACGCCAGGTCGATGCCCTGGTGCTCGTGCCCCTCGCGCAGCACCCGGTCCGACACGCCACTGTCCACGAGCAGCCGGACGCTGTCCCGCTCCAGGATGCCGGCGCGGACGGTCTGCTCGATCTCGAGACGCGTGCGGTTGTCCACCACCACCGACTCGATGCCGGCGCCGTGGAGCAGGTGGGAGAGCATCAGCCCGGCGGGGCCGGCTCCGACGATGCCGACGGTGGTCCGGGTGAGCTTCGCAGCGGTCATGACGCAAGTGCAGTGCACGCCGAGCCCGGGGCGCGACCCAGGCTTTCCGCTCAGTGAAACTCAGTCGAGAGGCTGCGACCGATCCCCCTGGCGGCCACCTGGAGCGCCGTGACCAACCGCGGCCGGTCACGCTTGAGGCTCGGCACGACGATGCCGAGCGCCGCGACCACGCGGCCGTCGTCGACCCGGATCGGCACCGCGACCGAGCAGGCGCCGAGCGTCATCTCCTCGCTCGTCTGCGCGAAGCCGAGCCGGTGCACCTGCCGCAGCTCGGCGACCAGCCTGCCGGGCTGGGTGATCGTGTACGGCGTGAAGCGGGTGAGATTCGCCAGGACCTGCTCACGCACCCGCTCCGGGGCGTAGGCGAGCAGCACCTTGCCGACCCCCGTCGGGTGCAGCGGCAGCCGGGAGCCGATCTGGCTCACCACCGGCACCGAGGCGTGGCCCGAGAGCCGGTCGACGTAGAGCACCTCGGCGCCGTCGCGCACCGCGAGGTGCACCGTGGCCAGCGTCGCCGCGTAGATGTCGTGCAGGAACGGCGAGGCGACCTGGCGCAGGCCGGCCTGCACCGGGGCGAGCAGGCCGAGGTCCCACAGCCGCCGACCGACGACGTACTCCCCCGACGGCCGGCGCACCAGCGCCCCCCAGCCGACGAGCTCGCCGACCAGACGATGGGCGGTGGGCATGGGCAGCTCGGCCCGGCGGGCGAGCTCGGCGAGCGTGAGGCTGCGGTGGTCGGCATCGAAGGCACCGAGCAGGGCGAGCAGGCGCGAGGCGACACTCGCGCCCGGCTGCGACGTGTTGCCCGCCATGAGCACCTCCCTGTTCCACTCAGCGGAAGCTTAGCCTCGCTCCCTCGAAATCGCGCGTCCTACGGTGACGGAGTGACCCAGACAGCGACCCAGGCACCGCAGGCGCCGAGGCAGGCGCCGGCCGGGACGAGCTCGGACGCGGCGGCCGCCACCCAGGCCGACATCAGCCGCGAGATCGAGACGATCTCCGCCGACTACGCCGCCCGCACGAGCGGCCTCGAGGAGACCATGCCGCGGCGCGACTATCCGCCGTACCGCAGCAGCATCCTGCGTCACCCCACCAAGGACCTGCATCACGCCGACCCCGAGACGATCGAGCTGTTCGCGCCGGTGTTCGGGCATCAGGACGTCGACGCGCTCGAGGCCGATCTCACCATCCAGCACCACGGCGAGCCCGTCGGCGAGCGGATCGTGGTCACCGGGCGGGTTCTCGACGGGGACGGCCGGCCGGTCGCGCATCAGCTCGTGGAGGTCTGGCAGGCCAACGCCGCGGGGCGCTACATCCACAAGCGCGACCAGCACCCGGCGCCGATCGACCCGAACTTCACCGGCGTTGGTCGCTGCCTCACCGACGCGCAGGGCACCTACCGGTTCACCACGATCAAGCCGGGCCCCTACCCGTGGCGCAACCACCACAACGCGTGGCGGCCGGCGCATATCCACTTCTCGCTCTTCGGCACCGACTTCACCCAGCGGATGATCACCCAGATGTACTTCCCGGGCGACCCGCTGTTCGCGCTCGACCCCATCTACCAGTCGATCCTCGATCCACGGGCGCGGGACCGGCTGGTGGCGACCTACGACCACGACGTCACGCAGCACGAGTGGAGCACCGGGTACCGCTGGGACATCGTGCTCACCGGCTCGCAGCGCACCTGGATGGAACAGGAGACCGACGCATGAGCACCCGATCGACGCTGCCGCCCACCCCCGGACAGACCGTCGGGCCGTTCTACGGCTACGCGCTCCCGTACGACGGCGACAGCGAGCTCGTGCCGCCGGGCCATCCCGGCGCGATCCGGTTGCACGGTCAGGTGCTCGACGGCAACGGCGACCCGGTGCCCGATGCCCTCCTGGAGATCTGGCAGGCCGACTCCCGCGGCGAGGTGGCGCAGCGGCCCGGGTCGCTGCATCGCGATGGGTTCACGTTCACCGGCTGGGGCAGGGCCTCGACCGACGGGGCCGGCACCTACTCGTTCACGACCCTCCAGCCCGGTCCGACCGAGGCCGAGGCGGCACCGTTCATCGCGATGACGGTGTTCGCCCGTGGCCTGCTGAACCGGCTGTTCACCCGGATCTACCTGCCCGACCACCCGGCGCTCGCGTCCGACCGCCTGCTGTGTTCGGTCCCCGCCGACCGCCGGCACACCCTGGTGGCGACAGCGGCACCGGACGGCCTGCGCTTCGACGTCCGTCTGCAGGGCGAGGACGAGACGGTCTTCCTGACCTATCCGGGCCATGATGGCTGATCTCCTCTGGCCCGGCGACGAGCGCGCCGGCGACCTCTTCGGCCAGGGCGCCTTCCTGGCCGCGATGGTGCGTGTGGAGTCAGCGTGGCTGGGCGCGCTCGTGCGCGCCGGCATCGCGCCGCCCGCTGCAGCCGAGGCGGCTCTCGACACCCTGGTCGACGAGGCCGACGTCGCAACGCTGGCGAGCGCCGCCGAGTCGGGCGGCAACCCCGTGCTGCCCCTGCTGTCGCTGTTGCGGTCGCGGACCGACGACGAGGCGACCCGCACCTGGCTGCATCGCGGACTCACCAGCCAGGACGTCATCGACAGCGCGCTGATGCTGTGCGCCCGAGAGGCGATCTCCGGCATCGGTGTGGAGCTGGAGCGTCAGACCCAGACGCTCGCCGCACTCGCCGACCAGCACCGCGACACCGTGATGCCCGGGCGCACGCTGACCCAGCACGCTGTCCCGATCACGTTCGGCCTCAAGGCGGCACGCTGGCTCGACGCCGTCCTCGACGCCCGCGAGCAGCTGGCCGGCGTACGGGTGCCGGCGCAGCTCGGCGGCGCGGTCGGAACGCTCGCGGCGACCGTCGAGCTCGCGCGCGCGGCCGACCTCGCCGACCCGGTGAAGGCGGCGAGGTCCGTGGCGGCCGAGGCAGCCGCGGCGCTAAACCTCGACGACGCACGACCCTGGCACACCGGCCGGGCGCCACTCACGCGTCTCGGCGATGCGCTCACCACTGCCACCGACGCCTGGGGTCGGATCGCGAACGACGTGCTCGTGCTCGCCCGACCCGAGATCGGCGAGGTCGCCGAGCCGGCCGGGCGCGGTGGCTCCTCGACGATGCCGCACAAGGCCAACCCGGTCCTGTCGGTGCTGATCCGGCGTACCGCGCTGGCCGCGCCGGCACTCGCGGCACAGCTCCACCTCGCGGCGGCCGAGTCCGTCGAGGAGCGTGCCGACGGCGGCTGGCATATCGAGTGGTCGGCGCTCGCGACGCTCGCCCGGCGCACCGTCGTCGCGGCATCGCAGACCACCGAGTTGCTCGCCGGGCTGCGGGTCGACGGCGCACGGATGGCCGACAACGCGCAGCGAGCACGCTCGAGCCTGCTGGCGGAGCAGGCGTCGATCACCGGCGAGGCGGCCACGGACCCGGCGGCCTACCTGGGCGCGACGCCGGATCTGATCGCCGCGGTGCTCGACCGGTACGGACGGGGGCGGCCATGAGTGTTCCCGTCGTCGTGGGCACCCAGCTCGCCGGGCATCCCGGCCTTCCGCTCCTGCTCTGCGGCCCGTCCCTGGGTACGTCGGCCGTCGCGCTCTGGTCCCGGTCGGCCGACCTGCTGGGAGCCGACTTCCACGTCGTGGGCTGGGACCTTCCGGGGCACGGCTCCAGCCCGGTCCCGGACGGGTCGTTCACGATGAGCGACCTCGCCACCGCGGTACTCGCCCTCGCCGACAAGACGCTCGCCGAGCGCGGCGAGCCCGGCGGCACCTTCGCCTATGCCGGCGACTCGGCCGGCGGAGCCGTCGGTCTCCAGCTGCTCCTGGACGCCCCCGCCCGGATCAGCAGCGCGGTGCTGCTCTGCACGGGCGCGAAGATCGGGGAGGCCGAGGCCTGGCGCGAGCGGGCGGCCACCGTGCGCACCTCCGGGACGCCGGTGATGGTCGAGGGATCGACGCAGCGCTGGTTCGCGCCCGGCTTCGTGGCGCGGGAGCCCGCCGTAGCGGCGCGGCTGCTGCACTCGCTGCAGGACGCCGACAGGCTCGGGTACGCCGCGGTGTGCGACGCGCTGGCCGAGTTCGACGTGCGTGGCCGGCTCGACGAGATCACCACCCCGGTGCTCGCGGTCACCGGCGAGCACGACGGCGTGACGCCGCCGGCGTCGGCCGAGGAGATCGCCACCGGTGTCCGCCGCGGCCGCAGCGTCGTACTGGAAGCGGTCGCCCACCTCGTTCCGGCCGAGGCGCCGGCCGAGGTCGCGGCACTGATCCGCGGCCAGGTGCGGGCAGCGCAGAGGGTCCTCGACGTCCGCGACGCCGGCATGGAGGTGCGCCGCGCCGTCCTCGGCGACGCCCACGTCGACCGGGCCGCCGCCTCGACGACCGCGTTCACCCGCGACTTCCAGGAGCTGATCACCGAGTACGCCTGGGGCAGCATCTGGACCCGGCCGGGACTCGACCGGCGCAGCCGGTCGCTGATCACGCTCACCGCGCTCGTGGCCCGCGGCCACCACGAGGAGCTGGCCATGCACGTGCGGGCCGCGAAGCGCAACGGCCTGACCGACGAGGAGATCAAGGAGCTGCTCTTGCAGACCGCCATCTACTGCGGGGTGCCGGACGCGAACACCGCGTTCCGGATCGCCCAGCAGGTGCTCGCCGAGGAGTCCGACCGATGAGCGCGTTCCTCTACGACGCCGTCCGGACCCCGTTCGGCCGGTACGACGGGGCGCTGGCCCGTGTCCGTCCCGACGACCTGGCCGCCGCCGTGCTGTCAGCGCTCGTCGAGCGCACGCCCGGGCTGGTGCCGGACGAGGTCGTGCTCGGCAACGCCAACGGCGCGGGCGAGGACAACCGCAACGTGGCCCGGATGGCCGCGCTGCTGGCCGGCTACCCGGTCTCGGTGCCCGGATCGACGGTGAACCGGCTCTGCGGCTCGGGCCTGGACGCCGTGATGGTCGCCTCCCGCGCCATCGAGGTCGGCGATGCGTCGGTCGTGGTCGCCGGCGGCGTCGAGTCGATGACCCGGGCGCCCTGGGTGCTGCCGAAGCCCGAGCGCGCCTTCCCCGCGGGCAACGCGACAGCCGTCTCCACGACCCTCGGGTGGCGGCTGGTGAACCCGAGGATGCCGGCGGAGTGGACGGTGTCGCTGGGCGAGGCCAACGAGCAGCTCGCCGACGAGTTCGGCATCGACCGCGAGCGGCAGGACGCGTTCGCCGCCAGGTCGCACCGGTTGGCGCACGCGGCCTGGGAGGACGGCTTCTACGACGACCTCACGGTGCGCGTCCCGGGCACGGACCTGACCCGCGACGAGGGCATCCGCCCCGGTTCGACGCCGGAGTCGCTCGCTGCGCTGAGGCCCTCCTTCCGGCCCGACGGAACGATCACGGCAGGCAACGCCTCGCCGCTCAACGACGGCGCGTCGGGCGTCCTGCTGGGCTCCTCCGAGGCGGCCCACCAGCTGGGCCGGGACCCGCTCGCTCGCGTGGCGGGCCGCGGCGCCTTCGCCCTGGAGCCCCAGCGCTTCGGCCTCGCCCCGGTCGAGGCGGCGAACCTGGCGCTGAAGCGCGCCGGCATCGGCTGGTCGGACGTGGGCGCCGTCGAGTTGAACGAGGCGTTCGCGGTGCAGTCACTGGCCTGCCTCGACGCCTGGCCGGTGGACCCGGAGATCGTCAACACCCGCGGCGGGGCGATCGCGATCGGTCACCCGCTCGGGGCGTCCGGCGGCCGCATCCTCGGCACGCTGGCGAAGGTGCTGCGCGAGGAGGGCCACCGCTGGGGCGTCGCGGCGATCTGCATCGGCGTCGGCCAGGGGCTGGCCGTCGTACTGGAGAACGTCCGATGAGTGTGCTCGCAGCCGACACCGATGCCGCGGTCGCCGGCGTGACCGACGGCGCCACCGTGCTCGTCGGCGGCTTCGGCACGGCGGGGCAGCCGATGGAGCTCATCGACGCCCTGATCCGCACCGGCGCCGGCGACCTGACCATCGTGAGCAACAACGCCGGCAACGGCGACCACGGCCTGGCGGCGCTGCTGGCCGCGGGCCGGGTGCGCAAGGTGATCTGCTCGTTCCCCCGGCAGAGCGACTCCTACGTGTTCGACGCGCTCTACCGTGCGGGCAAGGTCGAGCTCGAGGTGGTGCCGCAGGGCAATCTCGCCGAGCGGATCCGCGCCGCGGGCGCCGGGATCGGCGCCTTCTTCACCCCGACCGGGGTCGGCACTCCGCTGGCCGAGGGCAAGGAGGTACGTCAGATCGACGGCCGTGACTACGTGCTGGAGTACCCGATCCGCGGCGACCTCGCGCTGGTGAAGGCGCACCGCGCCGACACCCTGGGCAACCTGGTCTACCGCAAGACCGCACGCAACTTCGGGCCGGTGATGGCCACGGCCGCCACCACCACCGTCGTCCAGGTCGACAGTGTGGTCGAGGCCGGGCAGATCGACCCTGAGGTCGTGGTCACGCCCGGGATCTTCGTCGACCGCGTCGTGGTCTGCCCGGTGACGACGCCGCTCGCCGCGAGAGGAGCCGCAGGATGAGCCGCGGGATGAACATCGAGCGTCTCGACCGCGGGCCGCTGACGCGCACCGAGCTGGCGCAGCAGATCGCCGCCGACATCCCGCCGGGGTCCTACGTCAACCTCGGCATCGGCCAGCCCACCACCGTGGCGGACCATCTGTCTCCGGACCGCGGCGTGGTGCTGCATACCGAGAACGGCATGCTCGGGATGGGGCCGGCCGCCCAGGGGGACGACATCGATCCCGACCTGGTGAACGCCGGCAAGGTGCCGGTGACCGAGACGCTCGGGGCGGCGTACTTCCATCACGCTGACTCCTTCGCGATGATGCGCGGCGGTCACCTCGACGTGTGCGTGCTGGGCGCGTTCCAGGTCTCGGCCTCCGGCGACCTCGCCAACTGGCACACTGGGGAGCCGGACGCGATCCCCGCCGTCGGCGGGGCGATGGACCTCGCGATCGGGGCGAAGCAGGTGTTCGTGATGATGACCTTGTTCGACAAGTCCGGCCGGCCCAAGCTGGTGCCGGTCTGCACCTACCCGCTGACCGGCGTCGGATGCGTGAGCCGGGTCTACACCGACGTCGCCACCTTCGACCTGACTCCTGACGGGGTCGTGGTCACCGCCACCTTCGGCACCTCGGTGGACGACCTCCGGTCACGGCTGGACGTGCCGTTGCTGACCGGCTGAGCCGACCATGTCGCTCACCTACCGCTCGCTGGACGTGCTCGCCACGTTCACGCCCGACCACCCCACCCGGACGCTGCAGGAGATCAGCCGGGAGAGCGGCCTGCCGCTGACCACCGCCCACCGCATCGTCAGCGACCTGGTCGCCTGGGGTGCCCTCGAGCGCACGCGTGGCGGCCGGCTCCAGGTGGGGTTGCGGCTGTGGGAGGTCGCCTCGCTGGCGCCCCGGGGGCTCGGCCTGCGCGAGGTGGCGCTGCCGTACATGGAGGACCTCTTCCTCGCCACCGGCGAGAACGTCCAGCTCGCGGTGCGGGAGCAGTGCGAGGCGGTGTTCGTCGAGCGCCTGACCGGCCGGACCTCGGTGTCGGTGCTGACCCGCGTCGGCGACCGGTTCGCGCTGCACGCCACCGGAGTCGGCCTGGTGCTGCTCGCGCACGCCCCCGCCGACATCCAGGAGGAGGTGCTGTCGCGGCCGCTGCGCACCTGGACCGAGCACACGATCAGCGATCCCGACCGGCTGCGCGCGGTCCTTGCCGACGTACGCCGCACCGGTGTCGCCGTCAGCGACAGGCAGGTCACCGATGACGCGGTGTCGGTCGCCTGCCCGATCCGGGAGGCGCACGGCGAGGTGATCGCGGCACTCTCGGTGGTGGTGCGCCACGGCACCGTCTCCCCGCACACGCTCGCCCCGGCGCTGCGCGCGGCCAGCCGGGGCATCTCGCGCGCCCTGGGCGCCCCGACCCCGCACTTCCGGCAGGCGGAAACGGGGTAGTCCGCCGGCGTCGCCCGTCGCATGCTCCGTCTCACCTCACCGCCTCGATCCGGAGACCGCGACCATGACGACCTTGCAGCAGCGTCCGACCGCCGACAGCAGCGCCGACTCCCGCTCCGAGAGCCGCGTCCGCGCCAAGATCTTCCCCCACCCGTTGAACGCGTGGTACGCCGCCGGCTGGGACCACGAGGTCACGGCCAAGGGCGTCCTGGCCCGCACCGTGGCCGGCAAGCCGCTGGCGCTCTACCGCACCGCCGACGGACGCCCGGTCGCCCTGGCCGACGCCTGCTGGCACCGGCTGGCACCGCTGTCGATGGGCAAGCTGGTCGGCCGCGACGAGATCCAGTGCCCCTACCACGGGCTGCGCTTCGACTCCGCCGGCCGGTGCACCCACATGCCTGCCCAGGAGACGGTGAACCCGAGTGCGACGGTGCCGTCGTACCCGACCGTCGAGCGGTACCGCTACGTCTGGGTGTGGCCGGGCGATCCCACCCTGGCCGACCCGGCGCTGGTGCCGCCGATGACCCAGATGGACGACCCGGCGTGGGCCGGCGACGGCCTCACCATCGAGGCGAAGTGCAACTACCAGCTGGTGCTGGACAACCTGATGGACCTCACCCACGAGGAGTTCGTGCACGGCAACAGCATCGGCCAGGCGGAGCTGAGCGAGTCCGAGTTCATGACCCGGCGCGAGGCCGACGGCAGCGTCACGGTCGAGCGCTGGATGCTCGACGTCGAGCCGCCGCCGTTCTGGCTGAAGAACATGCGTGACAAGTACCCGGGCTTCACCGGCCGGGTGGACCGCTGGCAGATCATCCACTACTACGCGCCCTCGACCATCTGCATCGACGTCGGCGTCGCGCTCGCCGGCAGCGGCGCCCCCGAGGGCGACCGGTCGCAGGGCGTCAACGGCTACGTGATGAACACGATCACCCCCGAGACCGAGCGCACCAGCCACTATTTCTGGGCGTTCATGCGCAACTACCGGCTCGACAGCCAGCTGATCACCACCCAGCTGCGGCAGGGCGTGCAGGGCGTGTTCGGCGAGGACGAGGCGATGCTCACCGCGCAGCAGGCCGCGATCGACGCCAACCCCGAGCACGAGTTCTACAGCCTGAGCATCGACGCCGGCGGCATGTGGGTACGCCGGATCCTCGACCGGATGCTCGAGGCCGAAGGGGCACTGCGGTGAGCACCGCGGGCCAGCCCCAGTGGGCGCCGGCGCGCGTCGTCGAGTCGCGGCTCGTGGCCACCGGCGTACGCCGGATCACGATCGAGCGCCCCGCGTCCGGACGGGCGGCCCCCGGGTCGCACCTCGACGTGCTCGTGCCGCTCGGGGACGGCAACGTCACCCGGTCCTATTCGATCGTGGAGTCCGACCACGACGGCAGCCGGCTCACGATCACCGTCCAGCTCGCGGCGGCCTCGCGCGGCGGCTCGGCGTACATGCACACCCTCGAGGTCGGCGACGAGCTACAGACCACGCAGCCGCTGCAGAACTTCCCGCTGCGCGTGGGCGCACCGCGCTACGTCCTGCTCGCGGGCGGCATCGGGATCACCGCGATCGCCGAGATGGCCCGGGTGCTCGCGCGGCTCGGGGCCGACTACCGGGTCGTGTACGTCGCCCGCAGCCGCGAGGTGATGGCGTACGCCGAGGAGCTCAGCACCCTCCACGGCGACCGGCTCGTGTTGCACGTCGACGAGGAGGGCAGCCCGCTCGACGTCGCGTCGCTGGTCGCGGCAGTGGCCGACGACGCCTTGGCGGCCGACACCGAGCTCTACATGTGCGGGCCGATCCGCCTGATGGACGCCGTCCGGCGCGCGTGGCTGGCGGCGGCCCTCCCGCCCACCAACCTGCGCTACGAGACCTTCGGCAACAGCGGCTGGTTCGACCCCGAGTCGTTCGTCGTGCGCCTGCCCCAGCTCGGCATCGAGACGACCGTCGGCAGCGACACCGCGGTGCTCGACGCCCTCACCGCCGCGGGCGCCGACCTGATGTACGACTGCCGCAAGGGCGAGTGCGGGCTCTGCGTCGTCGATGTCGCCGCCGTCGAGGGTCGCCTCGACCACCGCGACGTCTTCCTCAGCACGGCCCAGCAGGAGGCGGGCTCGCGCCTGTGCCTGTGCGTGTCGCGCGTCGCGGCCGCGCCGGGTGCGGGCCGGCCCGCGGTGCTGGAGCTGAGCCTGCCGTAGCGGCTGACCGACGTTCGTCTCGGCGCCGTTCGCCTCGGCGGCGGACGGCTCGGCGAAGGGCGGCGCGCCGATCAGGCAGTACCGAGCATGGGGTTCGTCAGCGAGCTCGCGATGGTCTGGATCTCGTGGAGCAGGGCCTGGCGCAGGGTGTCGCTGAACTGGCTGCTCATCGCCGTGACGCTGATGGCGAACGGCTCGCTGTCGGTGCGGAAACCCGGGACGGCGACGGCAACGCAGGTCACGCCGGGCGTGGTCTCCTCGTCATCGAGCGCGAACCCCTGGCGGCGTACGCGCTCGAGCTCGTCGTGCAGCTCGGGCAGGCTCGTGATGGAGCGGTCGGTGAGCGCCTGGAGCTGGCGCTGGCCGCGATACCGCTCCTCCAGCGCCGCCGGGTCGAGCTGCGCCAGCAGCGTCTTCCCGGTGGCGGTGCAGTGTGCCGGGAACCGGTCCCCGATGTTCGCGGTGAGCCTGATCGGCTGGGCTCCGTCGTACCGCGCGAGGTAGAGCACGTCGGTGCCCTCCAGGACGGCGACACGGGCAGTCTGGGCGGCCACGTGCGGCTGCCGGCGACACGCGGAGTAGAACTCCTGGATCTGGTTGACGGTCGAGAGATAGGCGCCTCCCAGCTCGACGAGCCGTCGTCCGAGCAGGTAGCCGGCGTCGACGCGGGTGAGGAGGCGCTCGGCCTCCAAGGCGATGCACAGGTTGGCGGTCGACGACTTCGGCAGCTCGAGCTGGCGGGCGAGCTCGCTGACCGAGATCGGGCGCCCCCCGGCTGCGGCGAGCGCGTCGAGGATGGCGCTGGACCGGCGCACCGCGGGCACGAGAGTGGGCTCGTCCGACATCTCCATCTCCTCAACCGGGCAGCACTGGGCGCCCGTAGCCTTCGTCCATCATATTGGAAGTCGTCCAGCCCGCGGAAACGCAGGCGCCACGCCTCAGCCGGTGCCGCTCCCGGGAGAGGAGCCGACCGCGCAGGCCGCGAGCACATCGCCGACCAGCTGGGGCACGGATCGGGCCGCGTCGAGCACGAGGTGCGCATGACGTCGCAGCGCCACGTCGCGGGCGTCGTACATCTCACGCAGCATGGGCTCGACGCCGACCGCAGCGGTGGACAGCCACGGCCGGGGAGCGTCCCGCGCCACGCGTGCGGCGAGCACCTCCGGACGACACCGCAGGTAGACCACGAGACCCGAGCCCTCGAGCAACTCGAGATCGGCCGACCGGTCCGCCACGCTGGCGGGAACGCCCGCCACCACCGGCCCGAGGCCGACGGCGTGACGCACATACACGGCCTCCCACTCGTGCAGGACCGTGCCGCCGGCCCGAGCAAGCTCCTCGGTGGGGCGGCCCGCCAGTCGCTCGATGGTGGTGTCGTTGTCGACATAGATCCGGCCCGAGACCGCGGCGACGCAGCGCCCCACGGTCGACTTCCCCGAGCCCATGAGACCGACCATCCAGACCGGGCCTGCCGGCGACTCACTCACGGCCGGACAGCATCTCGAGCATCTGGACGACCCCGCTGTGGTCGTCGTCACCGTGACCGGTCCACCTCATCGCCCCGAAGAGCTGGTCGACGATGGCGGTGACCGGCAACGCCACGCCGTCAGCGCGCCCCGCGTCCAGCGCGAACCCGAGGTCCTTGTGCTGGAAGGCCGCCGAACCACCCGGCTCGTAGGAACCGGATGCGAGCTTCTCCCGTTTGACCTCCAACAGCCGGCTGGCCGCCAGGCCGCCGCTGAGTACGTCGAGCACCTCCGCGACGTCGAGGCCGCCCTTGCGGGCCAGCGTGACGGCCTCTCCCAGCACCGCCAAGGTGCCCGCGACCACAACCTGGTTGCAGGCCTTGGTCAGCTGGCCTGCGCCCAGCCCACCGAGATGCCGCACCCGCGAGCCCATCGCCTCCAGCATCGGACGCACCTCCTGCACGTCCTCGCCGGCACCACCGCACATGATCGAGAGCGAGCCCTCCTGGGCGCCCACGTCGCCGCCGCTGACGGGCGCGTCCACGACCCGGAAGCCTGCGGGGGCCAACGACTCAGCCCAATCGACGATGGCCACCGGTGACACCGTGCCCATGACCACGACCACCGCACCCGCCGCCGCGGTCGACAGGGCGCCCTCCGCGCCGTCGCACACAGCGCGCACCTGGTGCAGGTCGGGCAGCATCGTCACCAGGACCCGGGCGCCGCTGGCGGCCTGCAGGGGCGTATCGACCAGCTCGTAGCCGGGAACGTCCGGGACCTCCTTCGGGCTCCGGTTCCACGCGCGCACCTCGAAGCCGGCGCGCGCCAGGTGGAGAGACATCGGCAGGCCCATGCGGCCGAGCCCCAGGAACGCGACGGGTGCGTTGCTCATGACGCCACGTCCCCACGTGCCGACCGGGCGCGGAACGCCGGAGAATCGAGGACGGCCTCGTTGACCAAGTGAGTCGGTCGGCGCCCGGCGAGCACGTCCAGGATCGAACCGATGGCGCTTCGCCCGTTGCCACTGGCCATCTCGTCGGTCCAGGCGAGCGCGTGCGGTGTGAGCACGACGTCGTCCAGCTCCAGCAGGGGATGGCCCGGCGGTAGCGGCTCCGGGTCCATGACGTCGAGCCCCGCCCCGGCCAGCTGGCCGGACCGCAGTGCTTCGACGAGCGCCTCGGTGTCCACGATCGGACCGCGCGAGACGTTCACGAGGACTCCCCCGGGCCGCATCCGGGCGAGCAGCCGGGCGTCCACGCACCCACGCGTGGTCGCTGTGAGGGGGGCCAGCACGACCAGGATGTCGCTGCACCGCGCGAGCTCGTCGAGGTCGACCAGCTCGACACCCATCGCGCGCGCCTCCTCCGCGCTGCGGAACGGGTCGCTCGCGAGGTTTCGGGTGCCGAAGGGAGCGAGCATCGCGAAGAGCTCCGCCGCCGCACCGCCGAGACCGATCGCCCCGACCGTGCGGCCGCTCAGTCCGCGGCCCATGTGGAGGATCTTGTCCTCCCACCGGTGCGTGCGCACGAGCCGGTCCTTGGTCAGCAGCCGCTGCTGCACCGCCAGCATGAGGGTCAGGGCAGCCGTCGCTACGGCGCGGCGGGCGCCGTCGGGTGTGTAGGTCACCGCGACGCCGGCCCGGGTGCACGCCGTGACGTCGACGGCGTCCAGGCCGACCCCGAAGCGGGCGAGCACGCGAGGCGGGCGATCGCCCGACACGGTCTGGGCGGTGACGGCCGGAGCTGCGAACAGGACGGCGTCATAGCCGTCGACGTGCTCGGGGAGAAGCGTGCCCTCGTCGGGTGCCAGGAACTCCCACTCGGCTCCTGCGGCCTCCAGCTCCGTGAGGCCGATGTCGCCCCACGCGATGCCCCCATCGGGGGCGCGGAAGTCCGCTGACAGCCCGACCCTGAACGGCGCACGATCACGGGTCTCCACGATGCCCGTCACAGCACTGCCACCGGATTGACGGGGGACCCCGTTCCCCGCGGGACGACCAGGGGTGCGACCACGAGCAGGAACTCGTAGCGTCCCTGCTGCGCACATTGCTCGGAGAGTGCCTCGAGGTTCAGGTTGTCGAGCAGGGTGATGCCGAGCGCGGTCAGCGCCAAGGCATGGATCGGAGAGTGCACGCCGGGAACCGGCGAGGGGCGTACGTCGCTGTCACCGTCGCCGCCGAGCAGGGCCACTCCGCGCTCTGCGATCAGAGGCATCGCATCCACGTGCAGCCCGGCGCTCGCCGCCCCCGAGTCCCAGGGCCCCAGCCGCCGGCGCCGCAGGTCGTGGCCCGTGCGCAGCAGTACGGCGTCGCCGGCCCCGAACTCCACGCCCAGCGCGGTCTCGGCCTCGAGCAGGTCGTCGCGATGGACCGGCGTACCGGGCTCGAGCCAGTCGACTCCGTGCACACGCGGCAGGTCGATCAGCACACCGCGGACGAGGACTCCGCTGGCGAGGGCGGTGACTGCCGCCCACGTCGAGCCGCTGGAGGTGAACGCGTCCGCCGTGGACACCCCGCCGAACAGGTGGCCGCGGTAGCCGATGTGACACAGCGCGTCGAGGTGACTGACCGCCTTGCCGTGGTAGTCGAGGCCGATGAAGTCCTTGTGAGCGCTGGGCTCTGGAGCCTCGACGTCGCCCAGATCGGTCATGTGGTGCAGCGCAGGCTTCTTGTTGTCCGGCCCGCTCTGACTGTCCAACGGGTGGGCAAGGCTCACGCTCACCCCGCGACGGACGGTGCCGAGCGCCGCCAGGACCTGGTCGGGCGTGACCGCACCGAGCCGGCCGGCCTCGTCGTGCGCACGGTCCTGGTCCTGGTGGGGACCCCACGGCGCCAGAGCATCGAAGAGAGCGTCGAAGTCCTCACGGGAGACCCGGGGTCCGCCCGGCACGCGGCCGCCGAGGTCGAGGTGAGCCAGACCGGACATGTTGCCTCCTGCATCGTGCGGGGTGGGTCGTCCCGAGGACCGTAGCACTTTTGGACGGCATCCAACAGAGTGGACGATAGCCGTGGTGAAACGCCCGGCTCTCATCACGTGAGTAGCGCCCCGGCGACCGGATTCCCCGCCCTGGAGCAAGAATTTCTGGGGGATTTTCGTGCCAGACTCTTGTCAACACCTTGAACAGCGTCCATTGTGTTGTACGACTGAGACGGGGGTCACACACCCCCCAGAGGGACGGAGGCGCGATGGAGCCGAGGGCGACACAGGGCGAGAGCCGGCCCCAGGAGCAACCACTGGTCCGGGTCCGCGGTGCCAGCAAGCGCTTCGGCGCGACGCAGGCGCTCGACGGTGTCGACCTCGATGTCCACGCAGGCTCCATCCTCGCGCTGCTGGGCCAGAACGGCGCCGGCAAGTCGACCGTCATCAAGGTCCTCGCGGGGATCTACTCGCTCGACGACGGCGAGGCGACGGTCTGCGGAGCACGGGTCGGCACGCCGCAGGCCGACGAGCGGATCGCCTTCATCCACCAGGACCTCGGCCTCGTGCCCGGCCTTTCGGTCGCGGAGAACGTCGCACTCGGCGCCGGCTATCCGCGCCGCGGGGGTCGTCTGATCAGCTGGAGCGAAGTACGCCGCCGTGCCGAGCGGGCGATGGACCTCGTCGGCTGCGCCGTCGACCCGCGGACGCGTGTCGCCGAGCTCTCCCGCACCGAGAAGTCGCTCGTGGCGATCGCCCGCGCGCTGGTCGTCGACGCTCAGGTGCTCGTGCTCGACGAGCCCACGGCGAGCCTCCCGGTCGATGAGGCGCAGCGCCTGTTCGACGTCCTGCGCGGCCTCCGCGACGACGGCATGGGACTGGTCTACGTCTCCCACCGTCTCGACGAGATCTTCGAGCTCTCCGACCAGGTCGTCGTGATGCGCGACGGCCGGGTCGTGTGGGACGGGCCGACGGCGGCCACCAACCCCGAGGAGGCGGTACGCAACATCGTCGGTCGTACGCCGGTTCCCCCGCCGCCGGCGGCTCCCCCGGGTGATGGGCGGGTGGTCCTCGAGCTCGACCAGGTCGTCGGCGAGCGCGTCGGCCCCGTGTCCCTCTCCCTGAAGGCCGGGGAGGTGCTCGGCCTGGTCGGTCTCAGCGGCGCAGGGCACGTGGAGCTCGGCCGCACCATGATCGGCGCGTTGAACAGCTACGGCGGCTCGATGCGGCTCGACGGCGAGGCCTACGCACCCCACAACGTGGTCGACGCCGTCACGCGCGGCCTGGGTTTCGTCACGAGCAACCGTCAGGACGAGGGCCTGGCCATGTCGCTCACGGTGACCGAGAACCTGCTGCCCAACCCTGCGGCACGCGGCCAGCGGGCCTGGCACCTGCGCCACCCCCGGCGCGAGCGCAGGCTGGCGCACGAGCTCGTCTCCCGGTTCGGCGTCCGCCCCCGTGACCCCGAGCTGCCGATCGCCGGCCTGTCGGGAGGCAACCAGCAGAAGGTGATCATCGGCCGCTGGTTGTCCACCGACGCCAAGGTCCTCGTCCTCGAAGAGCCGACCGCAGGCGTCGACGTGGGCGCCAAGCACGAGATCTACACGCTGCTCGACGAGGCCCTCAGCCAGGGCCTCGCCGTCGTACTCATCTCCACCGACTTCGAGGAGGTCGCTCACGTGAGCCACCGCGCAATGGTCTTCAAGGACGGGATGGTCGTGCGCGACATCCCACGCCACGAGCTCTCGGTCGAGTCGCTCGTCTCGCACGCATCCGGAGCGGCGGCATGAGCGCCCCACTGTCGACACGACCCGCCGCACCGCGGCGTGCGGCCGCAGGCGGGGCACAGCCCGCTTCGGGCCCCCGCGGGCACGGCTCGTTCATCGGGGTCTACGGCCTGCTGGCCCTCGCGGTGGCGCTGTTCGCGCTCTTCTCCGTGCTCCTGCCGGGCACGTTCCCGACGTGGACCAACTTCTCCTCGATCCTGACCAACCAATCCATCCCGGCGATGCTGGCACTCGGCGCAACAATCCCGATCGTCACCGGCAGGTTCGATCTCTCCATCGGGTTCGGGATCGGCCTGGCGCACGTCGTGGCCATGTGGCTGATCGTGAGCCACGGGATGTCGTGGCCGCTCGTGGCGCTGCTGATCCTCGTCGGCGGGGTGGTTGTCGGACTGCTGAACGGCCTGCTCGTGGAGTTCGCACAGATCGACTCGTTCATCGCCACCCTGGGCACGGGAAGCATCCTCTATGCGCTGACGGGCTGGATCACCGGTGGAGCGCGGATCGTGCCAGGCCCGAAGGGCCTCTCCGCGGGATTCACCGATCTGACGAACTCCAAGCTCGCCGGGCTACCGATCACCTTCTGGTACGTCCTGGCCATCGTCTTCGTGCTGTGGCTGTGCCTCGAGCATCTGCCCATCGGGCGCTACCTCTACGTCGTGGGCGCCAATCCCCGTGCCGCCGAGCTGGTCGGCATCCCTCGCCGCCGCGTCGTGATCTATGCGTTCGTCGGCTCCGGGCTGGTCACAGCCTTCGCGGGCGTCCTCCTGGCGGCGCAGCAGCAGATCGGTGACCCGTCGGCCGGCAACTCCTACCTGCTGCCCGCCTTCGTCGGCGCCCTGCTCGGCTCGACCACGATCAAGCCGGGTCGCGCGAACGCCCTGGGGACGCTCGTGGCGGTCTCGATCCTCGCCATCGGCCTCTCGGGGCTGCAGCAGGAAGGTGCCGCCTTCTGGATCACGCCGTTGTTCAACGGCCTGACGCTCCTCGCCGCGGTCGGCATGGCGGGATACGCCGCCCGCCGCCGGCAGCGCGCGGGTGTCGTCATCGGAGCTCGCACGGGTCCTGGCACCGGCACCGACGACCGCACCGACAGCACCGGCAGCACCGACCCGGACCCGGCCACCCGGCCGGCCTAGGGCTGAGCGGTGTCGCAAGACGCCGCGCGCCCGACGTACCACCAACTGAAACGCCCCACCAGGTCTCGGAGAACCACGGAGTGCTCTCTGCCCGCGGCCTCGTCCGCACAGACTCCGCCCCCACAACCGCTCCATCACCCCGGAGCAGCCCACTCACGCCCAAGGAGGGCACATGTCCAGTCTCCGTCCGCCCATCGTCCGCCTGACCGCCCTCGGCCTGGCCGCCGCCGCAGTCCTCACCGGGTGTGGCCAAGGCTCGGGCTCGGGCAGCGATGCCTCCGCCCAGGCGGTCAAGGGCACGGGCAGCTGCCCGGCCACGGTCACGCAAGCACAGTCGGCCGTCGACGCGGCGACGAAGAACGACGCACCATGGACCGGTCCCACCACCGGCCCGAAGGCCGCGGCCGGGAAGACGATCGTGTTCGTCGCCCAGACCATGACCAACCCAGGTGTGGCCGGCGCCGCGAAGGGCGTCCAGGAGGCGGCGAAGGCGATCGGCTGGAACGTCCGCATCATCGACGGCCAGGGTGACCAGGCCGGCATCTCGAGCGCCTTCGGCCAGGCGCTGTCGGTGAAGCCGGACGGCATCGTGGTCGGCGGCTTCGACCCCAACACGATCAGCGCCCAGATCAAGCAGGCCAACGACCAGGGCATCCCCGTCATCGGCTGGCACGCCCTGAGCGACCCCGGCCCCTCGACCAAGCCCGCGCTGTTCTCCAACGTGACCACGAAGGTCTCCGACGTCGCGAAGATCAGCGCCCAGTGGATCATCGCCAAGTCCAAGGGCACGGCCGGGGTCGTGGTCTTCACCGACAACTCGATCCCGTTCGCGGCCGGCAAGGCCAAGATGATCGAGGACGCCCTCGCCGAGTGCAAGAGCGTGAAGGTCCTGCAGGTGGAGAACATCCCGATCCCCGACGCCGGCCAGCGCACGCCGCAGGAGTTCTCCTCGCTGGTCTCCAGGCTCAGCAACAAGTGGACCTACTCGGTGGCGATCAACGACCTCTACTTCGACAACGCCGCCACCCCGCTGCGCGCGGCCGGCAAGCAGCCCAACGGCGCGCCCTTCAACGTGGGTGCCGGAGACGGCTCCGAGGCAGCGTTCCAGCGCATCGCGTCCGGCCAGTTCCAGGCCGCGACGGTGCCCGAGCCCCTGAACCAGGAGGGCTGGCAGATCGTCGACGAGTTCAACCGCGCGTTCAACCACGTCGCCGCCAGCGGATACGTCCCGCCCGTCCACGTCACTGACAGCTCCAACGTGGGCAAGAGCACCAGCTGGGACCCGGACAACGACTACCGGAACATCTACCGGAAGATCTGGGGCAAGTGACCCTCCGAGTCACGGTCTGTGCTCCACTCTCAGCCGATGCGCCATCGAGGCTGAAAGAGCTGGTGGCGGACCTCGATCGTCCCGTCGAGGTCCGCCACCTCCCGGAGTTGCTGCCTGCGCAGCGGCACTGCGCCGACCACCGGGGGGATCCCGAGTTCCGCCGCACCGCCGCCCAGGAGGAGCAGTGGAACGCGCTGCTGGCCACCACCGATGTTGCGATCGGGGTGCCGGGTGACTCCCCCGCGGGCTTCGACGAGCTCTTTCGCTGCGCACCGCGGTTGAGGTGGATCCAGGCGACCGCCGCCGGCGCCGGGGAGCAGTTGGCCGGCTCCTCCCTCGCCGACCAGTACGCCGACCGGGTCGCCGTCACGTCGGCGGCGGGCATCCATGCCGAGCCGCTCGCCGAGTTCAGCCTCGCCGGCCTGCTGGCGATGTCCAAGGACCACGATCGCCTCCGTGCCCAGGGCGAGCAGCGCCTCTGGGCGCCCCGGTGGCCGATGCGGATGCTCGGCGACAGTCACGTCGCGGTGCTCGGCCTGGGCGGCATCGGCCGGGAGGTGTGCCGGCTGCTCGAAGCGTTCGGAACCCGGGTGACCGGCGTCGCCCGGAGTGCCGACACGATGCCGCCGCCCGGTGCCCACCGTGTCGTGGCGGTTGACGAGATCGACGACGTACTCCCGACCTGCGACGCCCTGGTGCTCACGCTCCCGGGCACGGAGAGCACGCGTCAGCTCATCGACGCCCGCCGGCTCGCGCTCCTACCCGCGCATGCGGTGTTGGTCAACGTCGGCCGCGGGACTGTCGTGGACACGTCAGCGCTGGTCGACGCCCTCGACGCCGGTCGCCTGCGTGGCGCGGTGCTGGACGTCACGGATCCCGAGCCGCTGCCTCGGACCTCCTCGTTGTGGGGCCGTGACAACGTCATCCTCAGCCCGCACACGGCCGCGCTGAGGCAGGACGAGGACATGCGGATCCTCGACCTCTTCGCCGACAACCTGCTGCGGTACGTCGAGGGACGACCGCTGCGCAACCTCGTGAAGGTCTCTCATGGCTACTGACATCACTGCCGCGGCCCCGGGCCGCGACCGGCTCTTCGACGTCGAGGGAAGGACAGCGCTCGTCACCGGCTCCAGCCGCGGGATCGGCAAGGCCCTGGCTCGCGGCCTGGCGCAGCGCGGCTGCACCGTGGTCCTCAACGGACGCGACGTCGAGCAGCTGGAGAAGACGCGAGCCGAGCTCGCTGCCGACGGAGCGACGGTGCACGCGGTCGCGTTCGACGTCGCCGACCCCGGATCCGTGCGCGCTGGCGTCGCCCGAATCCGCGAGCTCTGCTCCTCGATCGACATCCTGGTGAACAACACCGGGATGCAGCACCGCGCCCCCCTCGTCGAGTTCGGTGACGACGAGTGGCGCCGGCTTCTCGACACCAACCTGAGCAGTGCGTTCTACGTGGGCCGGGAGGTGGCGGGCGTCATGATCGAGCAGGGTCACGGCAAGATCGTGAACATCTGCTCGCTGCAGAGCGAGGTCGCCAGGCCGGGCATCGCGGCGTACTCCGCCACGAAGGGCGCCCTCAAGATGCTCACCAAGGGCATGTGCGCCGACCTGGCGCCGTACGGGATCTGCGTCAACGGCATCGGTCCTGGCTACTTCGCGACCGAGCTGACAGCAGCGCTCGTGGAGGACGAGGCCTTCAGCGCCTGGGTCCGCAAGCGCACGCCGGCCGGTCGCTGGGGTGACGTCGAGGATCTCGTGGGCACCCTGGTCTTCTTGTGCAGCCGAGCCTCGGACTTCGTCAACGGACAGGTCGTCTACGTCGACGGCGGCATGCTGGCGGTGCTCTGATGACCGGCGAGACGACCGCCACCGCCGTCGTGGCCCACGGCGCGCAGGACCTGCGCGTCGAGCAGCTCTCGGTCCCTGCTCCCGGACCCGGTCAGGTGCTCGTCGAGGTCGCGTACGGCGGGATCTGCGGCTCGGACCTGCACTACTACCACCGCGGCGCCGTGGGCGACTTCGTCCTGCGCGAGCCGCTCGTCCTGGGCCACGAGGTCGTCGGCCGGGTCGCGGCGTCCGGACCGGACACCGACGCGCCCGCCGTCGGGACCGAGGTCGCGGTCCATCCTGCGACGCCGTGTGGGGAGTGTGCCGAATGCCGCAGCGGACGACGGCAGGTCTGCGCGCACGTCCGCTACCTCGGCAGCGCCGCCCGCTTCCCCCACGTGCAGGGAGGATTCGCCTCCACGATGCTCGTCCCCGCGCAGCAGGTGCATGCCTTGCCCTCCGGACTCTCGCTCCTCCGCGCTGCGGTGGCCGAGCCCCTGTCGGTGGCCCTGCACGCCGTCCGCCGGGCCGGTGACGTGCGCGATGCCAGCGCACTGGTCGTGGGCGCGGGCCCGATCGGCTGTCTGGCCGTCCTGGCCCTGCGGGCGGCCGGCGCTCGCCAGGTGGTGGCCACCGACATCGTGGAGGAGGCCGTCGCGGTCGCCCGAGCGGCCGGTGCCGATGCCGGAGTCATCGCCGGCTCGAAGGAGGCCGAGGCGCTCGAGGGCTTCGACGTCGTGATCGAGGCATCCGGTGCGCCGGCCGGCCTCGGCGCTGCCCTGCGCGCCGTACGCCGCGGCGGGACCGTGGTGCAACTCGGCCTGCTCCCTCCCGGCGAGGTGCCGTTCGCCGGCAACGTCGTGGTGACCCGAGAGATCTCGGTCGTCGGCGCCTTCCGCTTCGACACCGAGTTCACCGACGCGCTCGACCTGCTGGCCGGCGGTCTCGCGACCGACGTCGTCGTCACCCATGTGCTGCCCGTGGCCGCGTCCCGCGAGGCCTTCGACCTCGCCGGAGACCGGCAGCGAGCCTGCAAGGTCCTTCTCGACTTCGCCTGACCCCTCCCCTGCCCGTCCCACCTCCAGGAGCAACCATGACCGCCACCCACCTGCCCGAGCGAGCCAGCACTGCCGACATCGGGGTGACCGGGCTCGGCACGATGGGCCGCAACCTGGCACGCAACCTGGCCTCCCGCGGTCACGTCGTGGCGCTGCACAACCGCACCACGCAGCGAGCATGGGAGGTGGCGGCCGAGCACGGGGATGAGGGCACCTTCGTCCCGACCGACTCGTTCGCCGACCTCGTTGCGAGCCTGCAGCGGCCCCGGAAGGTCGTCCTCATGGTGCCCGCCGGTGCCGCCACCGACGAGACGATCGACGAGCTGACGCACCACCTCGAATTCGGCGATGTCATCATCGACGCCGGCAACGCGCACTACCTCGACACCCGGCGCCGCTCCGAGCGGCTGCGGCGGCTGGGCCTGCAGTTCCTCGGCGTGGGCGTCTCGGGCGGCGAGCAGGGCGCGCTGCTCGGGCCGAGCATCATGCCGGGCGGCGATCGCTCGACGTACGCCACGCTCCAGCCGTTCCTCGACTCCATCGCGGCTCGCGTCGACGGACAGCCCTGCAGCACCTACATCGGTCCCGACGGGGCCGGTCACTTCGTGAAGATGGTGCACAACGGCATCGAGTACGCCGACATGCAGCTCATCGCCGAGGCCTACGACGTCCTGCGCGTCGCCCTCGGCGCCGGGCCGCACGAGATCGCGGAGATCTTCGGGTCCTGGCAGGGCACCGAGCTGGACTGCTTCCTCATCGACGTGACAGTGCAGGCGCTGTCTGCTGTCGACGACGCGACCGGATCGCCGCTGGTCGACGTCGTGGCCGACGAGGCCGGCATGAAGGGCACGGGGCTGTGGACCGTCCAGGCCGGCCTGGCGCTGGGGGTCAACGTCGGCGCGATCAGCGAGGCCGTCTCGGCCCGCCTCCTCTCGGGGCGCGAGCACCTGCGGTCGCTGCACGCGCAGCACTCCTCGCCGCCGGCCTCCGCCGCAGCGACCGGATCGGGTCAGCGCCTCGACCGCGACGCCGTCGTGGCGGCGACCCGTTCGGCGCTGTACGCCGCGAAGGTGGTGGCGTACGCCCAGGGCTTCGACCTGATCCGCACTGCCGGCGAGGAGTACGACTGGGACGTGGACCTCGCGGCGGTCGCCGGCATCTGGCGCGGCGGGTGCATCATCCGGGCAGCCCTGCTCGAGGACATCCGCGCTGCGTACGGCGCGGACCCTGGGCTGGCCATCCTGCTGGGCGACCCTGCGCTGGCCGCTGCACTCTCCGATCGCCTGGAGGGATGGCGCACCCTCGTCGGGATCGCGGTCGCCGCTGGCCTGCCGGTGCCGGTGTTGTCCTCGACACTGGCCTACTACGACTCGGTCAGGGCCGCACGGCTGCCCACGTCCCTGATCCAGGCACAACGTGACATCTTCGGCGCCCACACCTACCGGCGCGTCGATCGGGCCGGCGTGTTCCACCGCGACTGGTCCGGGAGCGGGGAGGAGCGCGTCATCCAGCCCGCGTAACCCGAGACGCCCCCTGGGCCGGGAGCAACCCGGCCTACGGGCGAGGCCCGCGTGACCGGGCCGGCCCAGGGGGCGCGCCCGGCGCCTGACGCCGCCGGCCCCACCGTGCCGCAGTCGTCCTGTGCCGGGTGTGCGGCCACGGGACACGCTGGTGAGTGGGGGACAACAGCAGCGGCTCCGTCGACCGCGGATCGACGTTCCGACCGTGTCTCGACCCTAGGCCGCCGGCGCATCGGCGCTCATCCCCCAAGTCGGGTACCTGGCGTCCCACGCCGTCCCACGGCACCGCACGGTCCCTAGCGTCGAGCACAGGCGCGACGACGAGCGGCCCGAAGGAGGCGACGTGCTGGAGCTGCAGCTACCCGATCGGCACCTCGAGGTGCTGTGCCTGGGCGCCCACCCCGACGATGTGGAGATCGGCTGTGGTGGCGCGCTGCTGCGCCTGGCCGAGCGTGACGCAGCCGTGACGGTGCAGGTCATGACCGGTACGCCGGACCGGGTGGCGGAGTCGACGCGGGCCATCGGCCAGTTCGCCCCGACGGGCAAGGCGCTGTTCGCCGGGCTGCCCGACGGGCGGCTGCCGGCGTACTGGAACCACGTCAAGGGCATCCTCGAGCAGCTCGCCGGATGCCTGAGCGGGGACGGCCGCACCCCCGACCTCGTGCTCGCGCCGCGCGTCGACGACGCGCACCAGGACCACCGGCTCGTCGGCGGCCTGGCCGCGACGGTGTGGCGCGACGCCCTGGTGCTGCACTACGAGATCCCCAAGTGGGACGGCGACCTGCGGCCGCCCACCCACTACGTCGCCCTCACCGAGCAGCAGGGCCGGCGCAAGGTCGAGCTGCTCGACGAGTGCTTCCCGAGCCAGGCGGCCCGGGACTGGTGGGACGACGAGCTGTTCCTCGGCCTCCTGCGGTTGCGCGGCATCGAGGCGCGCAGCCACTACGCGGAGGCCTTCCACACGACGAAGGTGAGGGTGGCGCTGTGAGGGTGCTGGTGACGGGCGACAGGGGCTACATCGGCGCGGTGCTGGTCCCGGTGCTGCAACAGGCGGGACACGACGTGGTCGGCCTCGACGCCGGGTGGTACGACGGCTGCGACTTCGGCCCGTATCCCCGCAAGTCGACCGACCCGGGCGCCGACCCCGGCGCCGACTACGAGTCGCGCACCGGCGACGTTCGGGACGCGACGGTCGAGGACCTGCACGGCTTCGACGCGGTCGTGCACCTGGCCGCGATCTCCAACGACCCGGTGGGCGAGCTCAACCCGGAGGCGACGTACTCGGTCAACGCCTACGGCGCCGAGCACATGGCGGCGACGGCGCGTGCCGCGGGTGTGGGGCGCTTCCTGTTCTCCTCCTCCTGCTCGCTGTACGGCGCGGCCGGGGACGCACCCGTCACCGAGGAGAGCCCGACCCACCCGGTGACGCCGTACGGCGAGAGCAAGATCCTGGCCGAACAGTTCCTCTCCAAGCTCGCCGACGACGGGTTCAGCCCGTCCTACCTGCGCAACGCCACCGCCTACGGCAGCAGCCCCCGCCTGCGCACCGACGTGGTGGTCAACAACCTGTGCGGAGCGGCGCACGCCCGCGGCGAGGTGCGGCTCAACAGCGACGGCACGCCGTGGCGGCCGCTGGTGCACATCGAGGACATCGCGCGCGCGTTCCTGGCGGTGCTCGAGGCCGACCGCGACGTCGTCCACGACCAGGCCTTCAACGTCGGCCGCGACGAGGACGTGATGCAGGTGCGCACGATCGCCGACGCGGTCGCCGCCCGCTACGGCGTACCGGTCTCGCTGGCCGCTGGCGCCGGTGCCGACGCCCGCGACTACCGGGTCAGCTTCGCGAAGGCGCGCGACCTGCTGCCGGCCTTCGAGCCGCAGTGGACGGTGACGGCCGGCATCGAGCAGATCGCTGCCGACATGGCGGCGTACGGCTTCGACGCCGACGACCTGGACCGGCGCTTCGTGCGGCTGCGCCAGATCCAGCGCCACCACGACGAAGGTCGGCTCGACACGCTGCTGCGACGCTGCTGACCGGCCCGCGGAGCGCACGATGGACCCCCTGCGGTCGCGGATGGAGCGGCTCTACCCCCTGTGTCGCAGCCTGACCGGTGACGGCGTCCGGCAGACGCTGGCGATCCTCGCCGAGGACGTCCCGCTGCAGGTACGGCGGGTGGCGTCGGGCACGCCGGTCTTCGATTGGACGATCCCGCCGGAGTGGAACCCACGCGCGGCCTGGGTCGCCGATGCCGGCACCGGGCGCCGGCTGGTCGACTTCGCCGAGCACACCCTCCACCTGGTCTCCTACAGCACGCCGTTCCGCGGCCGGATGGGCCTGGCCGATCTCGAGGAGCATCTGCACTCGCTGCCCGACCACCCCGACTGGATCCCCTACCGGACCGCCTACTACGCGCCCGACTGGGGCTTCTGCCTGAGCCAGCGCCAGCGCGACGCTCTCGGCGAGGGGCCGTTCGACGTGGTCGTCGACACCACCCTGGCACCCGGCGAGCTGGTCTACGGCGAGCTGCTGGTGCCGGGCGACACCTCCGAGGAGGTGCTGATCACCTCCCACGTCTGCCATCCGTCGCTGGTCAACGACAACCTCAGCGGCCTGACGGTCGCCGTCGAGCTGGCCCGCCGGCTCGCCGGTCGGCGGCACCGGCTCAGCTACCGCTTCCTGTTCGCCCCGGGCACGATCGGCTCGCTGACCTGGCTCTCGCGCAACGCAGAGGTGCTGCCGCGGCTGCAGCACGTGCTGGTGCTCACCGGCCTCGGCGGCGGGGGGCCGCTGGTCTACAAGCGGACCCGGCACGGCGATCGCACCATCGACCGGGCCGCGGATCACGTGCTGCGCGGGCGCGGGGGCCGGCTGGTCGACTACTCGCCCTACGGGTACGACGAGCGGCAGTTCAACGCGCTCGGCTTCGACCTTCCGGCCGGGCGGCTGACCCGCACGCCCCACGGGGAGTACCCGGAGTATCACACCTCCGCCGACGACCTCGCGTTCGTCGACGACCGCGAGCTGCACGAGGCCCTGGACGCCATCGAGGAGCTGCTGGCGGTGCTGGAGGGCGAGGCGACGTACCTCAATCTCAGCCCGTACGGCGAACCGCAGCTGGGCCGGCGCGGCCTCTACCCGAAGACCGGCGGCCACAGCGCCGACCGGGCCGTGATGGCGATGCTGTGGCTGATGGCGTGCTCCGATGGCGCCACGTCGCTGCTGGCCGTCGCCGAGCGGGCCGGGCTGAGCTTCGCCGAGGTCCGCCGGGCCGCCGACGACCTGCTGGACGCGGGACTGCTCGGGCCCGCGTGAGCACGGTGCCCTCGGGACGCCCCGGGGTGTCAGTACGCGCCGTGGTGGCGTAGCACGGCGCGCACCGTGCGCCCCAGGATGGCCAGGTCGCGCAGCAGCGACCAGTTGTCGACGTAGTCCAGGTCGAGCCTGACCGACTCGCTCCAGGACAGCTCCGAGCGGCCCGACACCTGCCAGAGCCCGGTGATGCCGGGCGTGACCGCGAGTCGGCGGCGCGGGTCGCCGTCGTACTGGGCGACCTCGGCCGGGAGCGCCGGGCGCGGGCCGACCAGGGACATCTCGCCGCGGATGACGTTGACCAGCTGCGGCAGCTCGTCGAGGGAGTAGCGTCGCAGGAACCGTCCGACCCGGGTCACCCGCGGGTCGGCGCGCAGCTTGAACAGCGGCCCGGCGCCCTCGTTGGCCTCGCAGATCGCCGCTCGGGCCTGCTCGGCGTCCTGCGTCATCGAGCGGAACTTCAGCATCGTGAACGTCCGCCCGCCGCGACCGACGCGCTGCTGCCGGAACAGCACCGGCCCGGGCGAGTCCAGCCGGATCGCCACCGCGATCCCCGCCATCAGCGGGGCGAACACCACCAGCACGAGCGCCGCCAGGGAGCGGTCGACCACCTGCTTGACCAGGGATCGCCAGCCCCGGCGAGGCGCCGGCCTCACATGCACCATCCCGAGGTCGCCCGCCACGAGCGGAGCGAGCCGGCTCGCCGTGACGCCCTCGATGCCGGTGGCGACCAGCAGCGGTACGGCGCCCGCCTCCGCCTCCCACGCGAGCCGCTGCAGGATGCGCCCGCCCGTGTCTGGACCCGGTACGACGAGCACCGCATCCAGCGCGCCCCGACGCAGGGCGGCCAGGCGGGCAGCCACCTGGCCGGCCTCCGGTTCGCAGGAGTCGACGGCCCGCACCCGGCCCAGGCCCGCGGGGGCGAGGGCCGCGAGGGCGCGGTCACGATCGGTGCCGACGAGCAGCACCCGCAGTCTGCGGCCACCGACGGCTGCGCGGGCCAGCGCCGACCCGGTGGCGGTCACGGCGAGGGCCAGCATCAGGTCGCCGGCGGGGACCGACAGTCGGTCGCCCAGGACCCAGCAGCCGATGGCCACGAGGCTCACGGCCCGCCACAGGGCCGTCAGGCTGGGCCGCCCCAGGCGCGCCGCTACCGGTGTGGCGGCCCGGATGAGCAGCACCCAGCCGAGCGCGAGCGGCAGCAGCCCCGGACCGTGGGTGATCGCGCTGCCGCCGAGCGCTGCCGCCGCGAGGTCGGCGACCGGTAGTCCGCCGACGGGCCGGACAGGCCGCCACGGCCGAGCGACCCGGACGGAGGGGTCGACGAGCGCCAGCGCCCTGGCGTCCACGCCGGACGCAGGCCTGGCAGGGGTGTCGACGGTGGACCCGAGTCCCCGGACCGTCCTGCCGCGACGCGAGGGACGCCGGGCGGGAGAGACCAGCGAGGACATCGCTCTCCCTCCGACGGCCGGACGCTTGTGCGCTGCCCTTTACGCTAGGCGTGCCGTACGGCGGGGGTCATGCCACATATTCGGCATGAAGTCCGACGCTCCCCTCGCCCTCAGCGGCCGGGCGGATGCCAGCCCAGATGGTGAGCGAGCCCGACCGCGGCGATCTGGGAGGACACCTCGAGCTTGGCGAGGATCGACTTCACCTGGGTGCGCACCGTCGCCTCCGAGACCACGCTCGCCGCCGCGATCAGGTGCACGGTGTGCCCGTCCATGAGCATGCCGAGCACCTCGGCCTCACGCGGCGTCAGGAGGTCCACCTTCGCCTGCAGCTCGGCCATCTCGGCGTTGCGCTGATGCCACAGCCGCAGCAACGACTCGCGCTCCGCCACGTCCATCACCGGCAGCCCCTGCCCGATGCGCCGGACGACGGAGAGGATGTCGTTGAGCGGCCGCGCCTTCGCCAGCACCGTCCGCGCGCCGTTGCGCAGCGCCTCGCCCCAGCGCACCCGATCGGCCGAGGCCGTCACGACCACGACGTTGATCCCCGCCTTGGCCAGCGGCGCGATCATCCGCAGACCGTCGCCGAAGGTGCCGAGATCCAGGTCGAGCAGCACGATCCGCGGGTTCTGCCGGATCACCGAGGCCAGGACCGCGCCGGTGGAGCCGGCATGGCTCGGCAGCGCCACCCGCCGTACGTCGTACCCCTCGACCGTGAGCGCCAGCTCGAGCGACTCGGCGAAGAGGACATGGTCCTCGACGATGACGATGCGGATCTGGCTACGAGACGTAGGCCGGCTCATCGTCGTCCCGTCCGGCCGGTGGGAATCCGACGACGAACGTCGCGCCGTGCACCGAGTCCGCCCGCAGGCGCAGGTAGCCGCCGTGACGGGTGGTCAGGTCCTTCGCGATGTGCAGGCCGATGCCCTGACCGCCCGAGCTCGGACCACGCGCGCCCCATTCGAACAGGTGCGGGCGTATCTCCGGCGCCACGCCGGGGCCGCCGTCGGAGATGGCGATCTCGACCGCGTCGGCGCGTGCCTCCACCGTCACCGAGGCGTCGCAGGAGCCGTGCTTGGCGGCGTTGTCCAGCAGGATGTTGAGCACCTCGGCCACGTCGTCCTGCTCACCGCACACGCAGGCGCCCGTCGGCAGCCAGTTCACCCGCTGGCCGCGGGCCTGGTGGGCCAGGACGACGGTGCCGATCGTCGCGTCGAGGTCGACGGTGTGCTGGCGAGGTGCGGAGACGGGCGTGCTGAACAGGCGCTCGAGCCGACCCAGCTCGGCATCGACCATCTGCTCGAGCATCTCGCGGCGCTTCGCCGACAGCGTCGGGTCCTCCAGGACGAGCCGACGCGCGGACATCACCCCGACCACGGTCGCGGTGACCTCGTGGTTGCGGGCCCGGTCACGCCGGTTGCGCTCCTCGAGCTCGTCGACCCGCTGCTGGAGCAGGTCGTGCTCGCGCTGCTCCGTGCCCAGGGCCTTGCCCAACATGGCCAGCGCGGTGGTCACGAGGAGGACCGACGCGCCCAGGTCGGCGCCGAGGGTCGCGAGACTGCCCACCACGCTGCGATGTGGCCCGTCGAGGTACGTCGACAGGTGGGCGACCCCGAACAGGCACACCGATGCGGCCAGCCGTCGCCGCGCGCCCAGCCCCAGCGAATCCGCCCGCAGGAGCACCCACACCGGCGGGGCCAGGAAGAGCAGGACCATGAGCGCCGTCTGCACCGCTGACAGGTGGACGTGCACCGACGGCAGCAGCCCGACGCTCAGCAGCCGGACCACGGCGACGGCCAGCCCGGCGGCGAGGCCGATCACGATCGGCTCGCCGCGGGACATGACCCGACCGAGCAGCCCGCTGATCACGGTGATCGTCAGCAGGATGAGGACGTCGGCCACCACCATCCAGAACAGCTGCCGGAACGCGTGCGACGAGTCGGCGATCTGCATCCCGGACATGGTCAGCCCGTGCAACCCGATGACCGCCGACGCTGTGCAGAGCCAGGCCAGGGCCGGGCGTGCGCTGATCCGCCAGGCGACGTAGAGGCAGAACGTGGCGGCGAAGGTCGCCGGCACGATCACCAGGCCGTCGAGGCGCGCGGCCGAGACCACGAACCCCTCATGGTCGCCCGAATGCCAGGCGAGCGCCGCGACAGGCGTCACGGCCACGATGAGGACCAGCACGGAGCAGCGCCAGTCCCAGAAGTCACGCGAGAACGATGTCTTCGTCATGCCAGTGTCCTTGACTCGGACTAGGCGCAGTGGATGCCGGTTGGCAGTCGGCCCCGAGAATTCCGCCCCTCCCCGAGTGGAAGGCGACGCCTAAGTCACGCTAGTTACTGCAACGTACGGCGGCCAGCCGTTCGTTTCCCCCAGAATCGGGACGCTATACCACAAACAACGGATGGGATCCGAATCCGACACTCGGCAAAGACATTTTACTTTGGCGGCCCCTCGGCCTATCCCCAAATCTGGGGGACATCGCTCGGCCGCCCCCGCCGCCCTCACCCCTCACCCCACGATGACCGGACAAGTACGCCGGACAAGAAGGCCGTCGGGGGCCGTCGGGAGGATGTCGACGGGGTGACGAGATGGAGCGACGGCAGGAGGGTGGCATGTGCGCAGCAGTGGCAGCCGAGCACTGGCTGGTGGCCGATGCCGTCGCGGCCGCGCTGCGCAGCCGCGGGATCGAGCCCCGCATCCTGCGCTGGCCCCGCACCGGCCCGCCGGCCGCGCGACGCAGCGCCGAGTCCCCGACGTACGACGTCGGGCTGGTGGTCTCCGACCTCGACAGCTGGCCGCGGCTGCGCGCCACCGAGCGCCTGCTGCGCGCTGTCCCGACCCGGTGGGCCGTCCTGACGGGCGCACCCGTCGGCGCGCGGTGGGGCGCGGCCTATGAGTACGGCGCCGCCGCCGTCCTGCCGAGCACGGCCTCGCTCGACGACGTGGTCGGCGTACTCCTGCTGCTGAGCCGCGGCTACGACGTCACGCCGCGCGAGGAGCGCGATGCCCGGCGCCACGACTGGGCGCTCGCCCTGGGCGAGCGGGCGGCGCTGCGTGCGAGGGTGCAGAGCCTGACCGAGCGCGAACGCCAGGTGCTCGGCCTGCTCTACGACGGCGAGACGATCGCGCAGATCTCCTCGCTCTTCGGGGTCAGCCCGGCCACGGTGCGCAGCCAGGTGAAGGCGATCCTGCACAAGCTGGAGGTCAACTCCCAGCTCGGCGCGGTGGCGGCGTACCGGGCAGCCCTCGAGGCCGATGTCGCCAACGGCGAGGGCCAGCAGGTCAGGAGTTGAACCGCTGCTGGGTCTTCTCCAGGCCCTCGGTGATGAGCGACTCGACCGCGTCGGCGGCGGTGTCGACCTGGAACGGCAGCACCTTGCGCTCGGTGGCGGAGTAGTTCGACAGCACGAAGTCGGCCACCTCCTGACGACCGGGCGGGCGGCCGATGCCGACCCGCACCCGGTAGAAGTCACCGGTGCCCAGCGATGAGCGCATCGACTTCAGCCCGTTGTGGCCGTTGTCGCCGCCGCCGAGCTTGACGCGCATCGTGTCGAACGGGATGTCGAGCTCGTCGTGGATGGCGATGATGTGGTCCGGCGCGACCTTGTAGAACGTGGCGATCGCCTTGACCGGGCCGCCCACCTCGTTCATGTAGGAGCGCGGGCGTGCGAGGACGAGCCGAGGGCCGCCGCCCCCCGTGAGATGGGGAGCAAGGCGGCCCTCGACGACGTCGCAGCGGCCGGTCTTGTGGGACTTCCACGACCCACCCAGCCGGGTGGCCAGCTCGTCGTTGACGAGGTAGCCGATGTTGTGACGGTGCCCGGCGTACGCCGGCCCGGGGTTGCCCAGGCCGACGACCAGCCAGACCTCGTCACTCATGGGTCACTCGGCCTCGGTGGCCTCGGTGGCCTCGGTCTCCGCGTCACCCTCGGACTCGGGAGCCTCGTGCACGATGCCGGCCTCGGCCTCGGCGGCCTCCAGCTCGGCCTCGAGGGCGGCGGCCGACGGGGCGCCGGTGACGTTGACGACCAGCGTGTCGCCGTCGACGACCAGGGTCACGCCGGAGGGCAGCACGACGTCCTTGGCCAGGATCTGGGTGCCGGCCGGGGCGCCCTCGACGCTGACCTCGATGCTCTCGGGAACGTGCGTCGCCTCGGCCTCGACCGAGATCGTGGTGTTCTCGGTGACGACCAGGGTGTCCGGGGCGGCGTCGCCGACGACCTGGATCGCGATGTCCACGGTGACCTTCTCACCGGCGCGGACCGCGACGAAGTCGACGTGCTCGATGACACGCCGCAGGCTGTCGACCTGGACCTGCTTGGTCAGGGCGAGCTGGGTCTTGCCCTCGATGGTGAGCTCGAGGAGCGCGTTCGCGCCGTGGTGCTTGAGCGCCATCATGGTGTCGTGGCCGGGGAGGGTCACGTGGATCGGGTCGGCCCCGTGACCGTAGATGACGGCGGGGATCTTGTTCTCGCGGCGGATGCGGCGGGCGGCGCCCTTGCCGAACTCGGTGCGCGGCTCGGCGGTGATCTTCTCGCTGGTCATGATGCTCCTTCGATGTGGTCGGGGGTGCCCGACCGAGAGACCACGAACGCCGCGAGCCCACAGGGCGCGCGGCGTCTCTCAGCCAGCCCTGTCGATCACGGAGTCGGTGCTCCCTCGCCGAGGCAACCTGGCGATTCTACGGTCGACGCGGCGCGGTGGCGAAATCCTGCCGGAGGGCCGCCGTCGGGGTACTCCCTAACGAACGGACCCGCGACACGCCGGCGAAAGGGGTCCGATCGTTAGGGACTACCCCGCCGAGACGCGTTCCTCAGGCGTGACCGTCGAACATCGAGGTGACGGAGCCGTCCTCGAAGACCTCGCGGATCGCGCGCGCCAGCATCGGCGCGATGGAGAGGGTGGTGAGCTTGTCGAACTGCTTCTCGTCGGTGATCGGCAGGGTGTTGGTGATGACGACCTCGGTGGCAGGGCTGTTCTTCAGCCGGTCGACGGCCGGGTCGGAGAGGATGGCGTGGGTCGCGGCGATGACCACGCCGGCGGCGCCGTCGTTCATCAGCGCCTCTGCGGCCTTCACGATGGTGCCGCCGGTGTCGATGATGTCGTCGGTCAGCACGCAGATCTTGCCGGTGACGTCGCCCACCACCCGGTTGGCGACGACCTCGTTGGCGACGTCGGTGCGACGGGTCTTGTGGATGAACGCGAGCGGTACGCCGCCGAGGCGGGCCGCCCAGCGCTCGGCCACCTTGATCCGGCCGGCGTCCGGCGAGACGACGGCCAGCTGCTGGTCGCCGTACTTGTCCTTGATGTAGTCGGTGAGGATCGGCAGCGCCATGAGGTGGTCGACGGGGCCGTCGAAGTAGCCTTGCAGCTGGTCGGCGTGCAGGTCCACCGAGATGATCCGGTCCGCGCCGGCGGTCTTGAACAGGTCGGCGACCAGGCGCGCGGAGATCGGCTCGCGCCCCTTGTGCTTCTTGTCCTGGCGGCTGTAGCCCCAGAACGGCATCACGACGGTGATCCGCTTGGCCGAGGCGCGCTTGAGCGCATCCACCATGATGAGGTGCTCCATCAGCCATTGGTTGATGGGTGCGGTGTGGCTCTGGATGACGAAGGCGTCCGCCCCGCGCACCGACTCCTCGTAGCGGACGTAGATCTCGGAGTTGGCGAAGTCGTACGCCGAGGTCGGCACCAGCGAGGTCTCGAGGATCTCGGCGACCTCCTCCGCGAGCGCGGGGTGTGCTCGGCCACTGAAGACCATGAGGTGCTTCTCGGTGGTCCGCTTGATGTCGCTCACGAGCGCCGCTCCCTGTTCGCCTGAGGATGACCCGGGGGTTACGGTCAGGATTCTCTCCTACCGGCGTCCGCCTCCCCAACCTGCGGGTCCCCGGAGTGAGACTGCTGCTGTTCCCCCGCTGTCTCCCCCGGGACGACGAGGACGCCGGCGGCGGCGGCGGCCTGGGCCGCGGCGGCCTGCGGCGTACCGGCCCGGTTGGCCTGCGCCCATCCCTCGATGAGCCGCTGCGGCCCGGCGGAGAGTGCCATCGCGCCCGGCGGCACGTCGCGGCGTACCAGCGTGCCGGCACCGGTGCCGGCGCCGTCGCCGACCGTCACCGGTGCCACGAAGGTGACGTTGGAGCCCGATCGCACCTGGGCGCCGATGGTGGTGTGGTGCTTCGCGACACCGTCGTAGTTGGCGAAGATGGTGCCGGCGCCGATGTTGCTGCCCTCGCCGATGGTGGCGTCCCCGACGTAGGACAGGTGCGGCACCTTGGCGCCGTCGGCCAGCCGGGCGTTCTTGGTCTCCACGAAGCCGCCGATCTTGGCCTTGGCGCCGGTGACGGTGCCGGCGCGCAGGTGGGCGAAGGGACCGATGGTGGCACGCTCGCCGATGACCGAGAGCAGCGCATGGCTGCGGACCACCTCGGCGCCCGCGCCCACCTCGCAGTCGGTGAGCGTCGTGTCCGGCCCGATGACGGCGTCCTCGGCGACCGAGGTCGCGCCGAGCAGCTGGACGCCGGGGCGGATGGTGACGTCCTGCCCGAGGTCGACGTCGACGTCGATCCAGGTGGTGGCCGGGTCGACGACGGTGACGCCCGCACGCATCCAGCCCTCGACGATCCGGCGGTTGAGCTCACGCCCGAGGGCGGCGAGCTGGACCCGGTCGTTGGCACCCTGGGTCTGGACGTGGTCGCCGGTGAGGTAGCCGTCGACGATGTGGCCGTCCCGGCGGGCCAGCGCGACGGCGTCGGTGAGGTAGTACTCCCCGCTGGCGTTGCCGTTGCCCAGCCGCGGGAGGGCCGCGGCGAGGAAGCCGTGCTGGAAGGCGAGGATGCCGGAGTTGATCTCGGCGATGTCGCGCTCGGCGTCGCTGGCGTCCTTCTCCTCGACGATCGCGTGGACGTGACCGTCCGGGCCGCGCACGACGCGGCCGTAGCCGTGCGGGTCGGGCACCTCGGCGGTCAGGATGCTCACCGCGGCGCCGCCGGCGCGATGCCGCTCCACCAGCTCCTGGAGCGTGGCCCCGGTCAACAGCGGCGTGTCCGCCGTCAGGACGAGTACGTCGCCTCCGCTCGCGCCGCTGGCCTCCAGGCCCACCCGGGCGGCGTGCCCGGTGCCGTGCTGCTCCTCCTGGACCGCCACGATGAGGCTCGGGTCGAGCTGCTCGAGGTGGGCTGCGACCTGCTCCCGGCCGTGCCCGACGACGACCACGACGCGGTCGGCCTCGAGGGTGCCGACGGCGGCGAGGACATGGCCGACCATGCTGCGCCCGCCGACCGGGTGGAGCACCTTGGGCAGCTTGGACCTCATCCGCTTCCCATGGCCGGCGGCGAGCACGATGACCGTCAGTTCGCTCATGGCACGAGCCTACGGGGGCCCGCGGGGCGCGCCGTACCTCGCCCGCCAGCCCGGTCCGAGGACCACCGATAGGCTCGAAAGCACCGGCCCGCCGGTCATGACCGAGGGCACGACCGACCGGCACGATCCGAGGGAGACCCAGCGATGACCCTGCGCCCCGAGCTGACCGGAGTGCCCGGCGTGCCCGAGTCCGCGCTGGCGGAGGTCGTCGTCGCCACGCTGCCGGCCAACCTCGCTCCCGCTCCGTGGGCCTGTGTCTGCGCCGGCCTCATCTGGGTGGGACGCGGCGGCCGTCACGCGAGTGCTGCGCTGCCGCCCGCGTTGCGGGCCGGGCGGGCGCTGGCCACGATCGGGGGCTTCATCTCCTACGACCAGGCCCCCGTGGGGCAGTACGACGAGGTCTTCGGCGTGGTCGCCTCGCGCACCGGGGTCCACCCGTGGGGCCACGTGGCCTTCATGTCGGTGGACTCCCCCACGAGCCTGGTCGGCGGTCGCACGAACTGGGCCATGCCGAAGACCCTCGCCACGTTCTCCGGCACGCCGAAAGAAGGAATGTCGGCGCAGGCGGAGGCCGATGCCGGCGACGGAGCCGGCTGGCGGGTGAGCGCCACGCCGCGCCCCTTCGGCCCCGCGATCCCGTGGCGCAGCCGGGCGGTCGCCCGGCAGGAGTTCCCCGACGGCCGGGTCGGTGCCTCGCGCCTGGAGATGCGGGCTCGGCTGCGGCCCGCGCTGGTGACGGTCGAGGTGAGCTCGAGCAGCCGCGCACCGGGGGCGCTGCCGTCCTGGCTGCCGTCGGGGCGGCGCCTGGGAGCGATCATCGAGTCAGCGACGTTGACCCTCGGCGCACCCTCGTTCGAGGACTAAGGGCAAGGACCGAGGGCAAGGACTGAGGGCAAGGACTCGGAGCAAGGACTCAGGGGAGGAGGATCGCCATGGCCGGCATCGTGCAGGCGAGCGTGGACATCGCGGCGCCGGTGGCGGAGGTCTTCGCCTACGTCGACGACTTCCGCAACACCCGGGACTGGATGTACGGCCTGCACAGCATCGAGCCGGTCGGTGAGCAGTTGAGCGGCGTGGGGGCGACGTACGAGGGGACCATGCGGCTGGGGGTGCCGCTCACCTCACGCGTGACGTGCACCGGCTACGAGCCGGACCGGCTGCTGGAGATCAGCTCGGTCAGCGGCATCCGGAACACCCAGCGGTGGACGTTCACCGACCTCGGCGATGGCCGGACGAGGGTCGAGGCGTGGATCAGCTACACGCTGCCCGGCGGCCCCGCCGGAGCGGTCATCGAGCGGGCGGTCAAGCCGTTCATCTCGATCGCGATCAGACACACCAGCGAGGCGCTGGCGCGCAACATCGAGAACCGCTGAGCTCCCCGGGCAGGAGTCGAACCTGCGTCGCTAGTCCTGATTCAAAGTCAGGCGGGCCCTGCCGGCAGACCAACCGGGGATCGCGAGGCACCAGCCTCTCAGATGTTGGCGCGGTAGTGCTCCAACACCTCGCGCACGCGCTCCTCGTCCCGGTCCTGCAGCGGCACCAGCAGCTCGACGACCACGTCGGTCAGCTCGGCGATGCGTCGGTTGAGCTGGCGCAACTCCTGGACCTCGTCCTCCAGGGCGTCCAGCCGGGCGCGGACCGAGCCCTCGCCGGAGAGCTCGGCACGCCACGTCTGGACGCGGTTGCGGATCTTGTCGCTGGTGCTCATGCGGTCGGTGCCTCCCGGGCTGGTGCCGATGCCGGCGCGGGCCAGGAGGCCCGGATGCGGCAGACGAACGGATCGTGCTGGTCGTAGAGGTCCTCGCCCGGACCCACCTCGAGGTGGTCGATGACCCCACCGAAGGAGCGGATCTCGGCGGCGATCAGCTCTGGGTCGACCCGCTGGCGCAGGTCGGCGGGGACGGCCGCCGGGGCATCGGGGCCTGGCGCGCTGAACTCCAGGAAGAGCAGTCGGCCGCTGCCGCGCAGCGCCATCCGGCACAGGCGCCACAGCTGCTCGCGCGCCGGTCCGTCGAGGGCACCGATCAGCTGCCGGGAGAACACGTGGTGCGGGTCGCGGGCGAGCCGCGCCCCGAACGTCAGCGCCTGGCGCAGCTCCCCGAGGACCAGTTGCTCGGTCTGGATCTCCAGGCCACGCTTGCGCGCACGTCGCGCGGTGACGCGGATCGCACCGCGGGAGAAGTCGGCCGCCCACACGCGGTGGCCACCCCGGGCGAAGAGGGTGGCGTCGCGGCCGCTGCCGCAGCCGACGTCGAAGACCGGCTCGCTCGGGTCGATCTGGTCCTGCACCCACCGCCCGAAATCGGAGCCGCGACGGGGCACGGTGTCGGACGCGGCGCCGGTCCAGAACTCGGTCCACTCCCCCATCGTGGAGCGGAAGCCACGCAGCCACCCGTCGAGACGGCGTACGCCGGCCGGCGGGTCGGCGTACTTGAACGACGGATCCGGCACCCGCCAGCCGGGGCCGTAGAGGAAGGCCAGCATGGCCTCGGGCTGGGCCGGCGCGGGGAACGAGTACCCGTGGAGCTCGACCTGGGAGACGGGCAGGATGACCTCGCGCGGCACCCGGCCGCTGCGGTTGCCCAGCTGGTAGAACGTGCCGCGGACGTAGAACGCCACGAAGATGTCGATGTGGCAGATCCGGCCGTCGGTGAGTCGCAGCAGCAGTTTGATGTCGCCGCCGGACATCCGCAGCAGGTCCCAGCCCAGGGCGCGCATCGTGCGCTCGACCCGGTAGGACTCCAAGATGATGTCGGCCGGAGACTCGTGTCGCGAGAGGTAGCAGACGTCGGTGTCGGAGTCGTGGGCGATCATCGCGCCGTCGCGGATGGCGCCGAGCAGGGCGCCGTAGTTGAGGTAGGCCTCCACGCCGCAGCTCTCGCGCAGATCGCGCAGCGCCCGGTGGGTCCCCTCGATGATCTCGTGGCGGACACTCTCGTCGGTCGCGGCGAAGGATCGGGTGAGGTGCCCGACCTTGTCGACGCTGAGCGGATTGCCATCGCCGTCCACGATCTCGATGCGGCCTTCGCCCGAGCCGAGCTCCACGTCGGCGTCGAAGAAGACCGCGTCACCGGCCACGTCGGTCACGCGGATGCGTCCGACGCCGTCGAGATAGCGGTCCAGGATGTGCGGCCAGCGGACGAGCCAGCCCCCGGCGTCCGGCGTACCGTCCCGCTCGGGGGTGAGGGACCAGACGTAGCGGCCTTCGACGGACAGCACGAGCGGGCCGGTGGCGCGGGCCGCGACGTGCACGCCGCGGTCGTCGACGGTGACGCCGCCGAGGATCGACGTTCCGGAGTGGGACGCGGTCACGAGACCCGCTCGTCCCCTCGGCTCAGGTGCGCGCGCAGCGCGGTGCTCGAGGTGTGCATCGTGTACGGGAAGTAGACGACCTCGACGCCGACCTCGGCCATGAGCTGCTCGAGGCGCGCGCCCTTCGCGGTGCCCTTCCAGTCATCGCCCTTGAAGATCCGGTGGAAGCCGACCTGGCGCCAGGCGTCGCGCTTGTCGGTGGTGACCTCGACGTAGGCGTCGTCGACGATGCCGATCGCCTTCACGATCTCCAGCCGCTCGATCAGCGGCACCGTCGGGCGGATGCCCTTCGCCGCCTCGCAGACCTCGTCCGAGACCACCCCCGCCACCAGCACGTCGCATCTGCCGCGAGCCTGCCGCAGAGCGTTGAGGTGGCCGACATGGAACAGGTCGAAGACGCCGGGGACGTAGCCGACGACTTTGCTCATGGCGGTCAGCCTACAGAAAGGTGGGCGGAGATCCGCACCGCTGATGGATCGGGCGCCGCGCGTCCCGAGCCGCCCGACTTCGCTTGCCCGCAGACCCAGGCCGGGCACGCGCCGCCGTAGCTGCTTGACCACCGACACCGGGTCCGAACGTCGGATCACCTCGCCGAAGCCCGGCTCCGCCACGACCTCAAGCGCCCGATGAGAGGATCGACTCGTGGACCTGCCCGTGCTGCCTCCCGTCCTGCCGATGCTGGCCAAGTCGGTGCCGTCGGTGCCCGAGACCGACGGGCTGTCGTTCGAGCCGAAGTGGGACGGGTTCCGGTGCCTGGTGTTCAAGGACGGCGAGGAGGTGGAGCTGGCCTCGCGCAACACCAAGCCGCTGACGCGCTACTTCCCCGAGGTGGTGGAGGCGATGCGGGCGCAGTTGCCGGCCCGCTGCGTGCTCGACGGGGAGCTGTTCGTCGCGGTCGGAGACAGGCTCGAGTTCGAGGTGCTGCAGGAGCGCATCCACCCCGCCGCCTCGCGGATCACGATGCTCGCCGAGAAGACGCCGGCACGCTTCGTCGCCTTCGACCTGCTGGCGCTCGACGACGCGTCGTACCTGGAGCGTCCGTTCTCCGAGCGCCGGGCAGCCCTCGAGCAGGCCCTGGCCGGCGTCACCAACCCGGTCCACGTCACCCGGACCACCACCGACGCGGCCGAGGCGCGCGAGTGGTTCACCCGCTTCGAGGGGGCTGGGCTGGACGGGGTGGTCGCCAAGCCGCTGGCCGCGGCGTACTCCCCCAACCAGCGGACCATGCTCAAGATCAAGCACGCCCGCACCGCCGACGTCGTCCTCGCGGGCTACCGACTGCACAAGACCTCCACGCCCGAGAAGCCGCTCCTGGGCAGCCTGCTGCTGGGTCTGTACGACGGCGGCCAGCTGCAGCATGTCGGCGTCGCGGCCTCGTTCACCGCCAAGCGGCGCGCCGAGCTGATCGAGGAGCTGGCGCCGCTGGTGGTGCCGATCGAGGAGCACCCCTGGGGTCACTGGGCGGAGTTCCTCACCGCCAATCCGGACCGCGTGCCGGGCACGCAGAGCCGCTGGTCACAGGGCAAGGACCTCTCGTTCGTGCCGTTGCGGCCCGAGCGCGTGCTCGAGGTCGGCTACGACCACATGGAGGGCCGGCGCTTCCGTCACACCGCGCAGTTCAAGCGCTGGCGGCCCGATCGCGACCCGGAGTCGTGCGGCTACGACCAGCTCGAGGAGCCGGTCAGCTACGACCTCGGCGACGTACTGACGGGCTGAGGCCCGGACCTGGAGCGATCTGGATAAGGTCGGGGCATGGCTGACTATGACGTCGTCCTCCTGGTCGAGGAGGCCCTCAGCACCGCCGACGCGCAGCAGGTGCGCTCCCTGCACGAGGCGCTCGAGGACCCGGTGACCTACCACGTGCTGCTGCCCGTCGACGACGCGGCGGCGCGGGTCGAGGCCGCGATGGGCTCGCTGCCCACCAGCGAGCTCCTGGGTGCTCCGGCGGTGCTCGGCGACAACACGGACCTCGCCGCCGTCGAGGAGGACGCGCGCGACCGGGCGCAGGCGGCCCTCGCGGCCACGCTCAGTGCGCTGACGGTGGCCGGCGCTGCGGCGACCGGTGAGCTGGTCGAGGACCCGATCCGGGCGCTGGCGGCGAAGGTCAAGGAGGTCGACGGCCGGGAGGCGATCATCCTCACCCGGCCGCACGTGGTCGCCGAGTTCTTCCACGTCGATTGGACGGCACAGGCCCGCCGGAAGCTCGGCGTACCGGTGCTGCACCTGCTCGAGCACGAGACGTTCGACGAGCAGGCCGGCGAGGGCGAGGGCATCCAAGGCTTCTGAGGAGGCCTCACTCGCGTCGGTTGCCGTCCTCGTCCCAGTGCTCGGCGACCTTCTTGCTCGGCTGCACGCGCGGCGGCTCGCCCGGCATCTTGGGGTAGTCCGGCGGGAAGTTCAGCTCGCCGCCCGGGAGCTCCTCCCACAGCCGCAGCAGCGGTGACAGGTCGTGCTGCGCCGCATCGATGGCCGCCCACGGATCCCCGTCGGCGAGCCGCTCGGGCACGGTGAACAGGTTGAACTCGCGCGGGTCCTCGACGTCGGCGATCTCCTCCCACGTCATGGGCGTGGAGACCGGGGCTCCCGGCAGCGGTCGCAGGCTGTACGCCGAGGCGATGGTGCGGTCGCGGTTGTTCTGGTTGTAGTCGACGAAGATGCGGCTCCCCCGCTCCTCCTTCCACCAGGCCGTCGTCACGCCGCCGTCGCGGCGCTCGAGCTCGCGGCCGAATCCGATCGCCGCGTGCCGCAGCTCCTCGAAGCTCCACTCGGGCCGGCTCCGGACGAAGATGTGCAGGCCGCGGTTGCCGCTGGTCTTGGGGTAGCCGGTGATCCCCAGCTCCTCGAGCAGCTCACGCGCCACCGCGGCGACCCGCCTGGCGTCGGCGAACGTGGTGCCGGGCTGGGGGTCCAGGTCGATACGGAGCTCATCTGGTCGGTCGACGTCGCTGCGGCGGACCGGCCAGGGATGGAAGGTCAGCGTCCCCATCTGGGCGCACCACACCGGTACGGCGATCTCGGTCGGGCAGATCTCGTCAGCGGTGCGCCCGCTCGGGAAGGTGATCTCCACGGTCTCGAGATAGTCGGGCGCACCCTTGGGGACCCGCTTCTGGTAGAACGCCTCGGCGTCCTTCTGCATCGGGCCGGTCGCGAGCCGGTAGCCCTCGCGCACCCCGGAGGGCCAGCGCTCCAGGGCGGTCGGCCGCTCCCGCAACGCCCGCATCAGCCCCTCGCCGACGGCGGCGAAGTACTCGGCCACCATCAGCTTGGTGACCTCCGGCGTACGCTCCGTCGCCTCGTAGATCACCCGCTCGGGGCTCGAGACCCTGACCTCGCGGTCCCCCGCCGTCACGTATGCCACCTGGGCCTTCGCCATGGAGGTCAACGTACTCTGGACCCGTGGGTCACAACGTGGAGAAGTCCGACGCCGAGTGGCGTGCCGAGCTGAGCCCCGAGGAGTACCACGTGCTCCGTGAGGCCGGGACCGAGCGCGCGTTCACCGGCGAGTACACCGACACCGAGACCAAGGGCGTCTACCGCTGCCGCGCGTGCCAGGCCAAGCTCTTCGAGTCCGACACCAAGTTCCACTCCGGCTGCGGGTGGCCGTCGTTCTACCAGCCGATGACCGACACCGTCGAGTACCTCGAGGACGACTCCTACGGCATGAAGCGGGTCGAGGTGCGCTGCGCCAACTGCGGCTCCCACCTCGGGCACGTCTTCCCCGACGGCTACGGCACCCCGACCGGCGACCGATACTGCATCAACAGCCTGTCCCTCACGCTCGAGCCGTTGGAGTAGGCGTGGGGTTGTGAGTCACCCGCGCGCGTGAGCGACTGCAGGATCCGGCTCACCTCCCGAGTGCCTGTGGAGACGCGCTGCGGCTATCGCCCGATGCGTGCCACGGTCGTGTCATGGAGGAGTTGTGGCGTGCACTCGCGGCCCGGCAGGCCGGCCTCATCACCCGAGCCCAGTTGCACCGGGCAGGTGTGAGCGCCCGCGCGATCGCGTGGCGGATCCGCACCGAGCGTTGGCAGCCGGCGTCTCCCACCGTGATCTCCGTGACGACCGGCGAGATCTCCCGGGAGCAGCGGCGGTGGCTCGGCGTCCTCCACGCCGGGCGCGGCAGTCTGGTGGGCGGCGTCGCTGCCGCCGAGCTCGCCGGGCTTGCTGGTTGGCACCGTGACATCGTGACGGTGCTGGTGCCCTATGCCGCGCGGGTCCCAGCAGCTCTCGACGGATTCCGGTTCAGCCGGAGCCGACGCGATCCCAGCTTGCTGCGAGGCTCAGGGCCGCGGGTGCCGCACTGCCGGCTCGAGCCGGCGGTCCTGCTCTTCGCCGCGCGCGAGCCTTTCCCGCGCACCCGGTCCGGGATCCTTGCGGCGGTGGTCCAGCAGCGCCTGAGCACGGCTGACCTGCTCCTGCAGACAATCGAGCGCCTCAAACCGCTGCCGCACTCGGCCGAGCTCGCGCGCACGCTCGCAGACATCGGCGGCGGCGCACAGTCTGTGGCCGAGCTCGACATCAACCGGATGTGCCGCGTGTGCGGTCTCGCGCGGCCCCGACGGCAGGTGCGACGCCGGGACGCGGGCGGCCGCTGGCGCTACACCGACTGTGAGTGGATGCTCCGCGACGGCACGGTCCTCGTGCTGGAGATCGACGGCGCGTTCCACATGGAGGCGCAGAGCTGGGAGGAGGACCTGGCTCGGCAGCGGGCACTGAGCGGCAGCGGCCGGATCATCGTGCGCTGCACCGCACGCGAGCTTCGCGACGAGCCGGAGACCGTCGGCCGCGACCTTCATGCCCTCGGCGTGCCGTTGGCCGCCTGAGGTTGTGAGTCGGATGCGGCACGTGGTCACGCACGAGGCTGACTCACAACCGCGCCCTCACGGCAGCCGCTGGAGCAGCTCCCCGATGTCGACCCGGGCGCCGGTGTAGAACGGCACCTCCTCGCGCACGTGCCGCCGCGTCTCCGAGCCGCGCAGGTGCCGCATCAGGTCGACGATCCGGGAGAGGTCGTCGGCCTCGAAGGCCAGGATCCACTCGTAGTCGCCGAGCGCGAAGGACGGCACCGTGTTCGCCCGCACGTCCGGGTAGTCGCGCGCCATCGCACCGTGCTCGGCCAGCAGCCGGCGGCGCTCGGCGTCCTCGAGGAGGTACCACTCGTAGGACCGGACGAAGGGATAGACCGCGGCATAGGCGTGGGCGCGCTCGTCGGCCAGGAACGCCGGCAGGTGGGAGCGGTTGAACTCCGCGGGCCGGTGCAGCGCCATCTGTGACCACACCGGCGCGAGCCGACGCCCGAAGGCGGTACGCCGGAACCGGTGGTAGGCCGATTGCAGCTTGTCGGAGGACTCGGCGTGCAGCCACAGCATGACGTCGGCGTCCGCGCGCAGCCCCGCGACGTCGTAGATCCCGCGCACGACGATGTCGTCCTCGGCGAGCTCGGCGAGCAGCTCCTCGACCTCGACCGCCTCGGCCTTCCGGTCGGCGTCCCCGAGCACGTCATCGAGGCGGAACACCGACCACATCGTGTAGCGCAGCGTCGCGTTGAGCTCGTTGATCTTGGCGGCGTTGGACTTGAGGTGGGCCTGGGGATCCTGCTCGGTCATGGCTCTATTGTGCGCGGCCACCCGGGCGCTCCCGACCCAGCCCTGCCTCTCGTGCCTTGATGATCGCCTCCGCCCGCCCCGCCGCGTGGAGCTTGGCATAGATCGAGGAGACGGCATTGCGCACGGTCTTCGACGACACGTAGAGCTCGGCGGCGATCCGGTCGTTGCTCCGGCCAGCCGCCAACAGCTCGAGCACATCCCGTTCGCGCTGGGTCAGCTCCGGGAAGGGCTCCGGCCGGGCCGGCGACCCCGAGCCGGAGAAGTACGACGCGACGGTAGCGGCGAGGGCGGCTCCGAACACCATGCCGCCGCCCGCGGCCGCCCGGATCGCGTGCTCGACCTCCTCGGCGCCCGAGCCCTTCACCAGGTATCCGCTGGCACCGGCGCGGATCGCTGCCAGGATGGTCTCGCCGTCATCGTTCATGGTCAGCATGACGACGCGCGCGCCGTGCCGGGCGGTGATCCGTCGGGTGGCCTCGATACCGTCCAGGCGCGGCATCTGGATGTCCATCACCACGACGTCCGGCTCGAGCTCGTCCACCTGGTGGAGCGCGTCGACCCCGTCCTCGGCGAGCCCGACCACCTCCAGCCCATCAAGCGCACCGAGCAGCGACCTCAACCCGTCGCGGACGATGCGGTGGTCGTCGGCGACCAGGACGCGGATCATCGGACCTCCTCTCGTGGGACCGGGAGCCACGCCCGGACCAGCGTGCCACCCTCGGGTGGGCAGGTGACCTCGGTGCGGCCGCCGACCTCGGCGGCACGTTCACGCAACGACACCAGACCGATCCCCGCCTCGGCGTCGGGAGGGATCCCGACACCGTCGTCGCGTACGGCGACGGCCAGGGCGCCGTCGGACTCGCTGAGCGTGACGTCGACCCGGCTGGCGGCCGCGTGGCGCGCCGCGTTCGTGAGCGCCTCGGCGACGATGCGGTACGCCGCGACCTCGACGGCTGCGGAGACCGGCCCGACGTCTGCCGCGAGACTCACGGCGACGCCGGAGCGGGCCAGCCGGTCGGCCTGCTGCCGCAGCGCACCGGCCAGGCCGAGGTCGTCGAGTGCCGGCGGCCGCAGGTCGTGCACCAGCCTGCGCACATCGGCCACCACGTCGCGGACGTCCGCGACGGTCTCGGCGAGCTGCGCGGCAACCCCGACCGGATCACGCTCGACAAGCAGGCGGGCGCTCTCCAGCCGGAAGACGATGCCGCTTAGCGCGGGCCCGAGGCCGTCGTGGAGGTCACGCCGGATCCGTCGGCGCTCTTCCTCGCGGGCGGTCACCAGCCGCTCCCGGCTCGCTTGGAGCTCCTCGGCCAGTCGTTGGGCGCGAGCAGCGGTCGCCGCCTGGCGGACCAGGTCGGTGAGCAACTGCTCGTCCCGGGCGGAGAGGCGGCTGCGCAGCCCCGTGGCCGGCAGCAGCAACAGGCCGACCCGCTCGCCGCGGTAGGTGATCGGGAGGCTGCGGATCCGCTCCGGGCGGGCGCCGAAGCTGGCCAGGAGCCGCTCGCCCGCGGCACGCTCGATCTCGACCCCGACGTACCGGACGCCGAACGCCTCGGCGACTGCCCTGGCGACAGCGCCGAGCTGCTCGGGCCCCTCGTCGGTCGTCTCCAGTGCAGAGGCGAGACCGGCGACCACGTCGTACCGCTCGGCTCGGCGGCCCAGGAGCAGGCGTTGGACCAGGCGCGCCAAGCGCAGGCGCAGAGGCGCGTAGACGAGCACGGACACCAGCAGTGCAGCGAGCACCGCCTGGCGGCTGGTGAGCGCATCCCCGAACAGCCGCCCGAGGACCGCGACGGCGGCGAGGTCGACCACGACGATGATCGCGGTGAGCGCGGCATAGACCACCGTGCGGGCGAGCAGGTCATCGACGGCGACCACCGTCGGCGCGAGGATGCCGACGGTCATCGCGACAGCCGGCACGAGCATGATCAGGAAGATCGCGGCGTCGTTGAGCGCCTGCACCTCGATCCCGGCTGAGAGGGCCACGAGGGCCGCGATGACCACGACTCCCCACAGCAGCCACCGCATGCTGTCGCGCTCGATGCCCTCCGATCGGCGGTAGCGGACCACGACGGCGACCATCGCCACCATCAGGCCCGCGGCCGAGACCACCGTGCAGAGAGGCAGCAACACGGTGGCGAACCCAGCGGGCAGCGGGAGCGCGCCCGCGTCGACGTCCACACCGGGCGGGACGGCCGCGCCCCGCGGTGTGCCCATCGGAGCCAGCACGACCACCGACGCGGCCAGCGCCATGGCACCAGTCGCCGACCAACTGAGCACCCGCCATCGACCCGGAAGGAACCTGCCCGTCGGGAAGAGCAGCAGGAGCAGTGCCCCGGTGAGTGGGAGGAAGGAACCCAGTCGGTTGAAGTCCCACAGCGCCACATTCGTCAGCGGCAGCGCGTGGTCGGACCGGATGGCGAACCTCGCGTAGGACTGGCCGACCGCGTCGAGCGACCAGAACAGCCCGCACCATGCCAGCCCGTAGCCGAAGCCCTGCCCTGGTCGGCGCACGAGGATCGTGACGGCCAGGCCGGTGAGGAGCGTGCCGAGCAGCGCGTAGCTCCAGCCCCAGCCACGGACCAGGGTCGCACCCGGGCCGGCGGCATCGGTGTGGAGGTCGAGCCAGATCGTGGCGACCAGGCCGGCTCCGACCAACAGCACCGGGCACCCGGCCGCCACGAGGGCGGTCGGGTGCCGGCGCTTCGTCTGCATCGCGCCATTGTGGAGCGCTGCGGCCGAGCGTGCGGTCGATTTCACCGAGTCCCGCGGAAGGTGCGGTCGCCGGCGGCGAAGCCGAGCCCCGTGACGAGCACCATCAGTGCGCCCGTGGCACCTGCCATGTACTCCAGCGGCGAGACGCCGAGAAGCACGGTCAGACCGCCGAGTACCAGCCCGACCCGGCCGATCCACCGCGGGACGCCGCCGGCCCGGCTGACGGCGTGGACCGCGAGGCCGGCGAGTCCGGCGAGCACCCACACCCACGGGATCGTGCCGATCCAGTGGTTGTACATCGCCGTGCTGTAGGGGTCGATCGAGCCGTCGTCGGCGCTGAGAGACATCATGAACTCGGTGTCGAGGCCGCTGCCGAGGACCACGACGACCGCCGTGCCGAGCAGTCCGCCGAGGGCGATCACCGGCGCCACGCCCTGCCCGGCGACGGCGCGCAGCCGCTGGAACAGGCCGGCTCCGAAGAGCACCAGGCACAGGGCCCCCACGACAGCGATGGAGTGGAAGGCGAACATGACAGGGGCCTGGTCGGCGATCTTGGCGGCGATCCGGTCGGGCTGGCCGACCAGGTCGTGGTCGTACACCCCGTCGACCATCGACGAGGTGACGATGACACCGATGCCGGCGAGGCCGGCCCCGACGCCGGCGAGTGCCCAGCCCCGCGAGGGGACGGCGGACTCCCCGTCGTGCTCCGTGATGTCGGCGCGGACGGGGTTGCGGGTGGTGACCTGCATGGTCATGGGGGTCTCCTCTGGTGTCTCCACCGGCACCGTGCCGGCATGAGAGGACCCTCGCGGGCCTGTTGTCCCAGATGACAGGGACAACGAGGCACGTTCGGTCAGCCAGCGCGCGCCACCTGCGCGGCCGCGCGGTGGGCCGACCCGATGACCGCCGGGATGCCGACGCCGTCGTACGCCGCCCCGCAGACGGCGAGCCCGGGGTGGGCGGCGACGGCGGCACGGATGCGGGCAACCCGGTCGAGGTGGCCGACGGCGTACTGCGGCAGCCCGTCGACCCAGCGCTGCACGTGGTGGTCGACGGGCTCGGCGCTGATGCCCGCGAGCCGCTCGAGGTCGGCCAGCGACGCGGAGACGAGGGCGTCGTCGGAGGCCGGGAGCGTCTCGCCGGCGCGGCCCAGGGATGTGCGCAGCAGCGCCAGGTCGCCCCCAGCCTCGGCGACCCACGCCCACTTGGCGAAGGAGTACGTCGAGGCCTTGATCGAGCTGTCCTCCACGGGCGGGACCAGGAGCCCCGACTTCGAGCCGTCGAGCCGGAGCGAGTCCCGGGGGAACGCGAATGTGACGACCGCGCTCGTCGCGGTCTCGTAGCCGGCCAGCTCGCGGGCCGCGTCGGGCGCCACCTCGGCGAGGAGGCGTGCGCTGACGTGCGGCTGGGTCGCGACGACGACGGCGTCGCCTGTCGCGTCGCCGTCCGAGGTGGCGACGACCCAGCCCTTGCCGTCGCGCGCGAGACCGGTGGCAGCGACGCCGAGCCGCACGTCGAGGCCGTGGGCCAGGGCGAGCGGGAGCTGCCACATGCCGCCGGCGACGCCACCGAAGACGGGCGCCGACGAGGGCGGTACGGCGGCGGCCTGGGGCGTGAGCGGACCGTGCGCGAGCATCGCCGGAAGCTGGGGTACGGCGGCCCGTGCGGAGATGCGGCGGGCACGGCCGGCGTACACGCCGCCGAGCAGCGGCTCGACGAGGCGGTCGGTGACCTCCTCGCCGAAGCGGCCGGCGACCAGGTCGCCCACCGAGACGTCCTCCTCCAGCGGCGCGACGGGGATGGCGGTCTCGGCCCGCATCCGCTCGACACCCTCGGGCGAGAGGATGCCCGAGGTGGCCAGGGCCTCCACGTCCATCGGGACGCCCATGATCGAGCGCGGCATCGGCCGCGGCGCCCCGCGACTGTAGATCTGGGCCGTGGCGGGCGTGGGATGGACGATGGTGAGGCCGAGCGCGGTGGCCAGGTCGACGCCCTCGGGACGCCGGGCGAGCATGGCCTCGGCGCCGACGTCGACGCTCACACCCGCGACCGTCGCGGCGCGCAGCTTCCCGCCGACGCGGTCGCCGGCCTCGAGGACCAGCACCGCATGACCGGCGGCGGCCAGGTCGCGGGCCGCGGTGAGGCCGCCGACCCCGGCTCCCACGACGATGACGCGCACGCTCCGAGTCTGGCAGCCGCACGCCGGGGTGCGATGCCGGGGTCAGCCTGCCAGTCGCCCGAATCCGGAGCGGTGGAACACCAGCGGCTGGCCGAGCGTCTGCTCGACCGCGTGCAGCTGCAGGAGCACGATGAGGTGGTCGCCCGCCTCGACCTCGCGGTAGATCGTGCAGTCGAAGCGCGCCAGGCCCTCGTCGAGGGTGACGGCACCATCGTCGGAGACGCTCACCGCTATCGCGTCGAACCGCTCCTCCGGCGGCCCGGCGAGCTGGCGGCAGACCTCGCCGTGGTGCTCGGCGAGGATCGTCACCCCCAGATGGGTGGAGCGCCGCAGGTCGGGCCAGGTCTTGGAGGCGTTGGCGACCGAGAACGACACCAGCGGCGGGTCCAGGCTCACCGAGGTGAAGGACGAGGCGGCCAGGCCGACCGGTCGCCCGTCGATGAGCGCGGCCACGGCGACCACGCCGGTGGGGAAGACGCCGAAGGCGTTGCGCAGGGCGGCCGGGTCGAGGTCCTGGTTGGTGGGGAAGCTCGCGACGGCGGGCAGGGCGGGCAGCGGCATGGAGATCCTTCCGACGATCTTTAGCCTAGTTAATCACTAGACTAACGACACGATGGAAGCGTCTCAGATCGGATAGCGCTGCACGAACTCCGTCAGGCGCTTGAGCTGGTCGGGGTTCGTCGAGGGGATCACGCCGTGGCCGAGGTTGAAGATGTGGCCCTTGGCCGCCCGGCCCGCCTCGATGACCTCGGCTGCGCGGGCCGTCATCACCTCCGTCGGGGCGAACACCAGCGACGGGTCGAGGTTCCCCTGCACGCCGCGGTCGCCGACCCGCTCGATCGCCCAGGGGAGCGGCGTACGCCAGTCCACCCCGACGATGTCGGCGCCGGCCTCCCCCATCTGGTCCAGCAGCATGGCGGAGTTCACCCCGAAGTGGATGCGCGGTACGCCGAGGGCGCCGGCCCGCTGGAGGACCTGCGCGGAGTAGGGCCGCACGTACTCGCGGTAGTCGGCCGGCGTCACGGCCCCCGCCCACGAGTCGAACAGCTGCACCGCCGAGGCGCCGGCGGCCACCTGCACCTCCAGGAACGCCGCGGAGATCCCGGCGACCTTCGTCATCAGCGCCTGCCACACGTCGGGGGCTCCGAACATGAGTGCCTTGGTGCGGGCGTACTCCTTCGACGGGCCGCCCTCCACCAGGTAGGAGGCGACGGTGAACGGCGCTCCGGCGAACCCGATCAGCGGCGTGCCGCCGTTGATGGGGGCCAGCTCACCCACCAGCGCGCGCACCGCCTCGGTGATGAACGGGACGTGCTCGGGGGTCAGGTCCGGGATCCGCGCCACGTCCGCCAGCGTCCGGACCGGCTCGGCGATGACCGGGCCGACGCCAGGCTTGATCTCGAGGTCGACGCCGACGGCCTTGAGCGGCAGCACGATGTCGGAGTAGAAGATCGCCGCGTCCACGCCGTAGCGGCGCACGGGCTGCAGGGTGATCTCGGTGATGAGGTCGGCGTCCATGCAGGAGTCGAGCATCGCGATGCCCTCGCGGACCTTGAGGTACTCCGGCAGGGAGCGGCCCGCCTGCCGCATGAACCAGACCGGCGTGTGCCGCGGCGTCTCGCCTCGAGCCGCCTGCAGGAAGGCGGAGTCGGCCAGACGGGGGTCGGGAACGGCGGTCACGGTGACGATCGTCGCACCACGACCGGCGTGTTCGCACATCCGTGCGAGCGTGGCGACCTACGCTGAAGACATGGTCGTTCGGGAGGAGACACGCCCGGGTGCGGGTATCGCCGTACCCGAGGTGTTCCGGGCCGCCGTCGCCTCGATGCACGCCGCGATCCTGCGCCCGGAGGTCTTCTGCGAGGAGATGCCGGCCCCGCAGCGGATCGCGCCGTACGCCAGCGCCCTGTCCGCGGACGTGACCATCGACGACACCGACCTCGGCACCGGCCGGCTGATCCTGCTGCACGACCCGCAGGGCAATGACGCGTGGGCGGGCGGCACGTTCCGCTGCGTCCTCTACGCCCGCGCGGAGGTCGACGTGGATCTCATCACCGACCCGATGCTCGGCGCCGTGGGCTGGTCCTGGCTGACCGAGGCGCTGGACTCCCACGCCGCGGCGTACGTCGCAGCCTCCGGCTCGGTGACCAGGGTCGCGACCGAGAGCTTCGGCGGGATGGCCGAGGAGGCCGGCACCGCCCAGGTGGAGATCCGCGCCTCCTGGACGCCGGTGGCCGACGAAGCAGGGTTCGTGGACGCCCGCCCGCACGTGGAGGCGTGGGGGGAGCTGCTGTGCACCGCCGTCGGCCTGCCGCCGGTCCCCGAGGGTGTCGCCGTCATGCCGAGCCGGCGCGGCCAGCGAGGGCCTGCGTGACCGACCCCCAGGCAGAGGCGGAGCCAGCGGTCGAGGAGGCCTCGGCCGAGCCGCAGGCGCCGCTGCTCACGCTGCGCGACGGCCTGCCACCGGTGGTCGACACCGACGAGGGGCTGCAGGCGGCGGCCGACGCGATCGCGGCCGGCACGGGGCCGGTGGGCATCGACGCCGAGCGCGCCTCGGGCTACCGCTACTCCAACCGCGCCTACCTGATCCAGCTGCGCCGCGAGGGCGCCGGGACCTGGCTGATCGACCCGATCGGGCTCTCCACGCTGGCGCCGCTCGCCGACGCCCTCGAGGGCACCGAGTGGATCCTGCACGCCGCCACCCAGGACCTGCCGTGCCTGGCCGAGATCGGACTGCACCCCTCGGCCCTGTTCGACACCGAGCTCGCCGGCCGCCTCCTGGGCTATCCGCGGGTCGGCCTCGCCACCCTGGTCGAGACAGTGCTCGGGTTCCATCTGCTCAAGGAGCACTCCGCCGCCGACTGGTCCACGCGTCCGCTGCCCGCGGCGTGGCTGGAGTACGCCGCCCTCGACGTCGAGGTGCTCGTCGAGCTGCGCGACGCGCTCGCCGCCGAGCTGGAGTCGAGCGGCAAGGCGGAGTGGGCGCGTCAGGAGTTCGACTTCGTCCGCGGGTTCCAGAGCACCCCGAAGACCGAGGGGTGGCGGCGTACGTCCGGGATGCACCGCATCCGCGGCCGCCGCGAGCTCGCCGTCGTGCGGGCGCTGTGGGAGGCGCGCGACGAGATCGCACAGCAGCGCGACGTGACCCCCGGCCGCATCATCCCCGACTCCGCGATCGCTGCCGCGGCCGCCGCGATGCCCAGCGACCGCGGCGCACTGCTCGCGGTCAAGGGGTTCCACGGCCGCGGCGCGGAGCGCTACGCCAACCGCTGGATCGCCGCGATCCGCGAGGCACAGGAGCTCGACGAGGCGGACCTGCCCACCCGCAACCCGCGCACCGAAGGACCGCCGACGCCGCGGGCCTGGGCCGAGAAGGACCCGGTCGCCGCTCGCCGGCTCACCCTGGCCCGGGACGCCCTCACCCGGCTCGCCGAGGAGCGCCGGGTGCCGGTGGAGAACCTCCTCACCCCCGACTTCCTGCGCCGGGCGTTGTGGACGCCGCCGCCGAGCCGCGACCCGGGGACGCTGCTCGACGAGGTCATCACCCAGCTGTCGGAGTACGGCGCCCGCGGGTGGCAGATCGCGCTCACCGCCCCGCTGCTCGTCGACGCGATCCTGGGTGCGGACGCGGCACCCGCCCGGTCGGCGACTCGCTCAGCGGGGGCAGCGGCCGGGTCGGCTCAGGGAGACGCGGAAGCGGACGCGGACGCCGAGCCGGACGCGGCGGCCGAGGCCGACCCCGAGGACTGAGGCGCCACCGGCGAGCTCGCCAACACCGGCTGGCTCGCCGCATCGATCTGCGCGGTGATCGCGGCGACGTCGGCCCCCGGGACGAACAGCTGCCGGATCAGGTCGCTGACGGTGCCGTCGAGCTGCGCGGCCGTCGCCGACGGGATCGGCAGGATGTGCATCGACCGGCTGCTGTTGACGAACACCTTGGCGTGCGCCGGCTGCTGGGTCGGCTGGAGGAAGTCGTTGGAGAGCGCGACCGCGTTGTTGACCGGTACGACGTACCCCGACTGCGCCACCAGCGCCTCGGCGGGCTGGGAGACGAGGTAGGCGAGCAGGTCGGCGGCGGCCTGCACCTGCTTGGTGTCACGGCTCAGGCACAGCCCGGTGTAGTCACCGATCGTGGTGGTGCCCGCGACCGACGGGAGCGAGATGACGTCCCAGTGCAGCTCCGGGTGGCTGCGCAGCTCGGGGACCAGCGACCGGTCGCCGACCAGCATGCCGAGCTTGCCCCGCTCGAACCACTGCAGCGCCGTGTGACGCTTCAGCTGGCGCTGGCTCAGGCTCGCCCCCGGCGCACTGAGGACCGGCAACAGGCTCTGCCAGGTCGCCTGGTTGCTGGGGTCGGAGAACGCCAATGACGTCGGCGCCGACTCGTTGTCGACGACCTTGCCCTTGCCGGAGTAGAGGTACGGCGCCAGCCCCTCCACCGTGGCGGGGATGGAGACACCACGCACGCCCGCCGCGGGACGGGTGGCGAATTGAACCGCGGCAGCGAACGTCGGCACCGTCCAGCGGCCGCTGTCGAGGCTCCCCGGGACCGGCAGCCCCGCGGCCTTCATCAGGTTGAAGTCGATCAGGTCGGTGTTGTAGTAGACCACCTGCGGCGAGGCGGTGTAGGGCATGCACTCGAGGTGGCGGTCCGCGGAGAACGCCTCCAGCGCCTCGCGCGAGTAGTCATCGCCGAGGTCGACATTGCGCGCCGCGAGCAGGTCGTCGACCGGCGCGATCAGCTTGTCGTGCTCGAGGACGTCGAGGTCCCCGCGGCCGGCCAGGAACACATCGGGCACCTGCCGCCCGGCAGCGAAGTCGCTCATCATGGCCGCGGCGGTCGGCCAGGTCTCGAGGCTGACGGTGACGCTCTGCTGCGCGGCGTCATAGTTGGACACCGCCTGCTTGTAGGCGGCGATCTCCGGCTCGGTCCCGAACAGGCCGATCGTGAGCACTGTCGGCGATGCGCTCGCCGCGACGGTGCGGTGGGACCGGTGAGGATGCTTCACGGCTCCGCCGCCGCCGCCGTCGCCGCCGCAGCCAGCCAGCAACGCGGTCGCGCCGAGCGTCAGGGCCAGTGTCGCGGCGACCGTCCGAACCGACCTCACGCGACGCCTCTCTCTCACCTACTCCGCTTGGCCGGTTCACTGTAGCGGGCAGGTCCCAACACCAACCTGACGGAGCGGGTGATGCGCGACACCCGCCCGATCACAGGCGTCATCACAGCCGGGCGTCCGGGTGGGGCGAGCACGTCGGACCGGGAGCGCCTCACGGCGCGTGGCCGCTCGTAGCGGCTTATGTTGGGACCCGGGGCTGCCACGGCCCGACGTACTCGCTGGAGAGTCTAACCGGCTCAGCCCAACCGATGTTCCAGTTCGAGGTGACCGGCCGCCTCGAGTTGTTCGGCGAGAGTGAGCGTGTGCCGGATCTCGACCGGGTCGTGCTCGAGGGCGGCGCGCCCGGTGGCGACCACGCGGGCGAACGCCGAGGCGCGCAGCAATACGTCGGCGAAGTCGCTGGTCGCGATCCCGCGCAGCACCTGGTCGACCAGCGCCTTGAGCTCCTCGGGGCCCGGCGGCTCGGCGACGCCCGCCACGACGCGGGCCACGGGCGCGCCGCTGCGACCGGCCTCGAACTGCCGGGCCAGCTCCCGGGGGGCGGCATAGACCCAGCTGCGCAGCAGGTAGAGCCGCCACAACGAGCCGGCGAGCGTGTCCGCCGGGGCGCCGGCCCAGACCTCGGCGATGGTCTCGATCCCCTCGGTGTCGGCCAGGTGCAGCAGCCGCTCGGCGACCGCCGGGTCGTCGCTGTCGTGTGCGCCGCGCACCAGCAGTGTCGCCGCCCGGTCGGCGGCCTCGCGCACCTGGCTCGGGTCGACGCCGCCGGCGACAGCCGCGAGATAGCGGTCGCCGGGCTGCATCGGTCGGTGGTGGCGCCGCTCGGTCATCCCTCCACCTTAGGTCGTGGGTCTGGGGCTGAACCATGGCTCAGCCCCAGACCCACGACCTCAGCCGAGGACCTTGCGGATCCGGGCGTCGCTGACCGGCTGGGCGGTGCCTAGGTGCTGGGCCCACAGCTGCACTCGGTACTCCTCGAGCATCCAGCGGGCCTGGCGCAGCCGCTCTCCTGGCGGGCGGCCGGCCGGCAGCGCGGCGACCTGATGGCGGTAGTGCTCCTGGAGGTCGGCGATGCGGCTCTGCAGCTCCTGGTCGGCGCGCGGGTTCGCCTCCAGCTTGCGCCGCCGCTCCAGGATCGCGGCCAGGTAGGTCGGGTAGCGGCGCAGCTGCACGGGTCCGGCGTCCCGCACGAAGCCGGCCGTCATGAGGCCGGCGAGCTGGTCGCGCATGTCGGTGAGTGCTGGCAGCTGGTACATGTCCGCGCGCCCGCTGAGCGCCTTGTCGGTCTCCCGCCAGGCGGCGAGCACGCGCAGGACATCGGCCAGGACCGCCTTCGTGGCCGACTCGACGTCGGCGCCGAGCGCCTCCCGCAGCGCGGCGAAGTCGGCCCGGGTCAACGCCCGGGGCCGCGCGTCGACGACCTGCTGCACGACCGCGGCGCGGCAGTCCTCGACCAGCGCGTTCACGTTCGGGTACGGCGTGGACGCCAGCGCCAGCTTGTCCTGCATCGACAACCCGTCGACGACCCGCTTGGTGATGCCGCGGTCGCCCGACCGGTGATCGAGCCCCGCCCGGTGATCGAGCCCCGGCCGGTGATCGAGCCCGTCGAGATCCAGCAGCAGCAGCCGCGCGACGCCGAGCCGGTGCCGCGCCTCGGCCTCCTCCGGCGTGCCGGCGACCACGATGCTGGCCGACGTACCGGTGTCGTCGAGGGCGGGGTGGACGGTCACCTCGTGGCCGGCGCGCTTCTCGGTGACGGTGGCGGGCAGCGCGTCGAAGTCCCAGGTCGTCAGCCCGGTGCGGGTCAGGCCGGCGTCGGAGGCCACCTCCGCGATCGCCTTGCGGAACTCCCCCGCCAGCGGTGCCTTCAGCGCGGCGAGGTCCTTGCCACGGGCCCGCTCCCGGCCCTGCTCGTCGACGACGCGGTACGTCGGCCGCAGGTGCTCGGGCACCTTGGACCAGTCCCACGCCTCGCGGGGGATGTGGACGCCAGCGGTGGCGCGGCCCCAGCGTTCGAGCGCATCCAGGAGCGGCTCCTCGCCGGGCGGCACCTCCCGCAGGAACTGCCGGGCGCGGTCCGGGGCCGGCACGAAGCTGGTGCGCAGGCTCTTGGGCAGGCTGCGGATCAAGGCGGTGACGAGCTCCTCACGCAGGCCGGGGACGTTCCAGGAGAAGTCCTCGTCGGCGACCCGGTTGAGGGTGGCGACCGGCACCTCGATCGTGAGGCCGTCGTCGGCGGCGCCCGGCTCGAAGTGGTAGCCGATGCCGAACGTCAGCGGGCCGTGGCCCTGATGCTGCAGGGCCCAGCTGCTGGGGAAGTCGGACTCGTCGACGCCGTGGTCGCGGGTGAGCATCTCGGGGTCGAAGGTGAGCTGCGCCTTGTCGCGCTGCTGCTTCCACCAGCGATCGAAGTGGGCGCCGCTGACGACGTCCTCGGGGATGCGGGCGTCATAGAACTCAAAGAGCGCGTGCTCGTCGACCACGATGTCGCGGCGCCGCGCGCGATGCTCCAGCTCCTGTGCCTCCTCCAGCAGCCGCTGGTTCTCGGCCAGGAAGCGGTGATGGGTCTGCCACTCCCCCTGCACCAGGGCGTGTCTGATGAACAGCTCGCGAGCCACCGGCTTGTCGATCCGGCCGTAGTTGACCAGCCGGTCCGCGACCAGCGGGACGCCGTACAGGGTGACGCGCTCGCGGGCCATCACGGCGGCGCGCTTGCGCGACCAGTGCGGCTCGGAGTAGGTGCGCTTGGCCAGGTCGCCGGCGAGTCGCTCGGCCCACTCGGGCTTGATCGCGGCGTTCTGCCGCGCCCACAGGCGGCTGGTCTCGACGAGCTCGGCGGCCATCACGAACGCCGGGTTGCGCCGGTGCAGGACGCTGCCGGGGAAGAGGGCGAAGCGGGCGTTGCGGGCGCCCAGGTACTCCCGCGGCCCCCGCCTGCGCTCGGTGCCGGAGCCCTTCGCCGCGCGTTCCTCCAGCGCGCCGATGTGGCTCAGCAGCCCCGACAGCAGCGCCTGGTGGATGCCGTCGCCGTCCGGCTCGTCGGCAGCCCGGCCGACCTGGATCCTCATCTCCTTGGTGACCTGGCGCAGCTGGGCCTCGAACTCCTGCCACTCGCGCACACGCAGGTAGTTGAGGTACTCCCGCTTGCACATCCGGCGGAACGCGCTGGAGGACAGCTCGCGCTGCTGGTCGCTGAGGTAGCGCCACAGCCGGAGCCAGGTGAGGAAGTCGCTGGTCTCGTCCTTGAACCGCGCGTGCAGCTGGTCGGCCTGCGCCTGCTCCTTCGGGTGGTCGGCGCCGGGCCGCTCGCGCGGGTCCTGCAGGCTCAGCGCCGCCGCGATCACGATCACCTCGCGCACGCACCCGAGCCGCTCCGCCTCGAGGATCATCCGGCCGAGGCGGGGGTCGATGGGGAGCCGGGCGAGCCGCCGGCCGACCTCGGTGAGCCGAGTAGGGGGTTTCGCACGCTCGGATCGTGGATTCGGCACCTTCGAGTCGTGACTCCCGCTCCGCAGTGCGCCGAGCTCCTCCAGAAGCTGTACGCCGGCAGCCACATTGCGGCTCTCCGGGGGCTCCACGAAGGGGAAGCGCGCGATCTCCCCGAGGCCGAGGGAGGCCATCTGCAGGATGACGCTGGCCAGATTGGTCCGCAGGATCTCCGGGTCGGTGAACTCCGGGCGCCCCTCGAAGTCCTCCTCGGAGTAGAGCCGGATCGCGATGCCCGCCTCCACTCGACCGCAGCGGCCCGAGCGCTGGTTGGCCGAGGCCTGACTGATCGGCTCGATCGGCAGGCGCTGGACCTTGGTGCGGGCGGAGTAGCGGCTGATGCGCGCCACGCCGGTGTCCACGACGTACCGGATCCCGGGGACGGTGAGCGAGGTCTCGGCGACGTTGGTGGCCAGCACCACGCGCCGCCCGGGGTGCGGCTGGAAGACGCGGTGCTGCTCGGCGGCGGAGAGCCGGGAGTAGAGCGGCACGACCTCGAGCGGAGTACGCCGCCCGGGGCCGGCCAGCTCGGCGAGCGCATCGGCGGTGTCGCGGATCTCGCGCTCGCCCGGCAGGAACACCAGGATGTCGCCGGGCCCTTCCGCGGAGAGCTCCTTGACCGCGTCCACGATGGCCTCGGTCTGGTCGCGCACGACCGGCTCGCCGTCCTCATCGGCCTCCGGCAGCTCCATCAGCGGGCGGTAGCGGACCTCGACGGGGAACGTGCGACCCGTGACCTCGATGATCGGCGCGGGGCGCAGCTCGGTGGTCGAGCCCGTCGCGACCCGTTCGGCGAAGTGCTCGGCGAAGCGCTGGGTGTCGATCGTGGCGGAGGTGACGATGACCTTGAGGTCGGGCCGGCGCGGCAGCAACCGCTTGAGGTAGCCCAACAGGAAGTCGATGTTGAGGCTGCGCTCGTGCGCCTCGTCGATGATGATCGTGTCGTAGCGCCGCAGGTCACGATCGCGCTGCAGCTCGGCGAGCAGGATGCCGTCGGTCATCAGCTTGATCCGGCTCTGCGCGCTGGTGCGGTCGGTGAACCGCACCTGATAGCCGACGAGGTCGCCGAGGTCGGTGCCGAGCTCGCTCGCGATCCGCTCGGCCACCGAGCGCGCGGCGATCCGGCGGGGCTGGGTGTGGCCGATCAGGCCGCCGCCGGCCGCCCTGCCGGCGCCGCGACCAAGCTCGAGGCAGATCTTCGGCAGCTGGGTGGTCTTCCCCGACCCGGTCTCGCCGGCCACGATGACGACCTGGTGGTCGCGGATCGCGGCGGCGATGTCGTCGCGCCGCTCGCTGACCGGCAGGTGCTCCGGATAGGTGATGGTGAGCGGCGGAGCAGACGTCTGAGCCGGGGTGGGGTCGGTCATGGCGCTCCCATTCTCCCCGATCGGCGTGAGCGCTGGGCGCGAGTTAGCCCTGCCGCTCAGGGATGGCTCACGACACCGACCAGCGCCGGGAGCGAGCTGCCCAGCAACTGCACCAGCTCCTCGCGGGTGACCTCGCCGGGCTCGGCGACCCACGACAACACCAGCTCCTCGGCCATCGCCGACCACCCGCTGACCAGGAGACGCACCGCCGGGGTGTCCGGGATGAGGCCGGAGTCGTCGGAGACGAAGATCCGGTCGGTCAGGGCGGCGCGCGCCTCGTCGTACACCTCGCGCAGGGTGGGATCGCTCGCGGCGCCGCGAACGAGCGAGAGGTAGCCCTCGTAGTTGGCCTCGACGAAGGAGAGGTACGCCGTCATCGACTGACGCAGCCGCTCCAGCGAGTCGCCGGTCGCGGCCGGCGCGGTCTGCTCGACCAGGTCGGCGGCTGCCCGGCGTACGACTGCCTCACGGAAGCCCTGCTTGTCGCCGAAGTAGTGGTAGAGCAGGCCCCGGGAGACGCCTGCCTCCTGGGCGAGGACGTCCACGGAGAGGTCCTCGACGCTCATCCGGGCGAAGAGCCGGACCCCCAGATCCAGCAGCTGCTCGCGGCGCTGCTCGGCGGAGAGGCGGACGCGGGTGGACATGCCTGCAGTCTATTGACATTTGTTCAACAAGCAACGCCGGACCTATTGACGCTCGTTCAATAGGCTCCTACGGTGGTCGGACCAGCACGAAGGGACACCCATGAGCAAGCAGACCTTGGTCGACCACCTCATCGTCGGAGCCGGCTTCGGCGGCCTGTGCGCCGCCATCAAGCTCGACGAGGACGGCGAGCGCGACTTCGTCATCCTCGAGCGCGGCGACGACGTGGGCGGCACGTGGCGCGACAACACCTACCCGGGTGCGGCGTGCGACGTGCCCAGCCAGCTCTACAGCTACTCCTTCGCCCCCAACCCGGACTGGTCGATGAGCTTCTCGCCCCAGCCGGAGATCCTGGCCTACATCCGCAACGTCGCCGAGCGCTCCGGGGTCCTGGATCGCGCCCGCTTCCGCACCACGATGGACGCCGCCCGCTGGGACGCCGAGCAGCAGCGGTGGATCGTCCAGGCGACAGGCCCCGAGGGCATCACGACGTACGCCGCGCGGACCTTCATCGTCGGCCCGGGCCCCCTCTCGGAGCCGCGGCTGCCCGAGATCGAGGGCATCGAGGACTTCGCGGGCGAGGTCTTCCACTCCGCGCGGTGGAACCACGACGTCGACCTCACCGGCAAGCGCGTCGCGGTGATCGGCACCGGCGCCAGCGCGATCCAGATCATCCCCGAGATCCAGCCGGCCGTCGCTCACCTCGACGTCTACCAGCGCACCGCGCCCTGGGTCATCCCCCGCAACGAGCACCACTACAGCAGGGTGGAGAAGCTCGCCTTCCGCTACGTCCCCGGACTGCAGCGGGCCGCTCGCACGGCGATCTACTGGGGGCGCGAGGCGTACGTGCCGGCGTTCACCAAGAACCCGAGGCTGGCCGCGCCTGCCAAGGCGATGGCACTGCGCAACATCCGCACCGGCATTCCCGATCCACAACTGCGCGCGAAGGTCACACCGAGGTACGAGATCGGGTGCAAGCGCATCCTGATCTCCAACCGCTACTACCCCGCCCTCGCCGCGGACAACACCGAGGTCGTGACCGATCGGATCGCCAAGATCACCGGATCCTCGATCGTCACCGCGGACGGCACCGAGCGCGAGATCGACGTGCTGATCGTGGCCACCGGCTTCTACACCACCGACATCCCGGTCGCGCACCACGTCACCGGCAGCACGGGTCGCACCATGGCGGAGCGGTTCACCGAGACCGGGATGGCGGCGTACAAGGGCACGACCGTCCCCGAGTTCCCGAACCTGTTCTTCGTCATCGGCCCGAACGTCGGGCTCGGCCACTCCTCGATGATCTTCATGATCGAGGCACAGGTGCAGTACATCCGCGACGCGCTGCGCACCATGCGCGAGCACCGCTACGCCACCGTCGAGCCGCGCGAGGATGCGTTCCGCGCGTGGAACGAGGACCTGCAGGACCGGATGGCGACGACCGTGTGGTCACGGGGCGGCTGCGCGTCGTGGTACCTCGACGACCAGGGTCGCAACACGACCCTGTGGCCGCGGACCACGTTCGCCTTCCGCAGCCTGCTCCACACCTTCGACGCCAGCCGGTACGTCGTGACCGCCGCGGACGGCACCAGCACCGACATCCCGGCGCACCCTCACGAGGAAGTGAACGCATGAAGAGCTTCAAGGACAAGGTCGTCGTCATCACCGGCGCCGGCTCCGGCATCGGCCGGGCGTTGGCGCTCGCGTTCGCCGCACGCGGCGCGAAGCTGGCCATCTCCGACATCAACGAGGCGGGTCTCGCCGAGACGGTCGAGGCGGTGAAGGCCGCCGGCGCCGAGGTGAGGGCCGACCGGCTCGACGTCGCGGACCGGTCGGCGTTCGAGGCGTACGCCGATGCCGTCCTGGCCCACTACGGCACGGTCAATGTCGTGATCAACAACGCCGGGGTCGCCCTCGCCGGCGATCTGGTCGACCTCGAGTGGACCGACATCGACTGGATCATCGGCATCAACTTCTGGGGCGTCGTCCACGGCACGAAGTTCTTCCTGCCCGCCCTCCTCGAGTCCGGCGACGCGCACCTGGTCAACATCTCCTCGCTCTTCGGCCTGGTCTCCATGCCGGGCCAGTCGATGTACAACGCGTCGAAGTACGCCGTGCGCGGCATGACCGAGGCCCTGCGCGAGGAGATGCTGATCAGGCGGACCGGCGTCGGCGTCACCGCGGTGCACCCGGGCGGCATCAAGACCGCGATCGCCCGCTCGGCACGTACCTCGGCCAAGGAGGACCAGGCGGCCACCGCGAAGTTCTTCGACGAGAAGCTGGCCAAGACCACCCCGGAGAAGGCCGCCGAGGTCATCATCAGGGGGATCGAGAGGAAGCAGGCACGCGTCCTCATCGGCCTCGACGCCCACGCGGTCCACAACCTCGGCAAGTTCACCGGCTCGCGCTACCAGGACCTGGTCGCCCTGGGGGCGAAGTACCTGCTGCCGCCGAAGAAGGCTTGATTCGGGGGTTCGCACCCCCGACTCGGGCGTGCAAGGGCGATCAGCGCGGGAGGGTGGGCAGCGCGTCGGTCGCCTCGAACTGCCCCATCCCGGTCAGCTGCAGCAGGTCGACGATCACCGCGCGCAGCTGGAGCAGGACGCCCTCGGCGTTGATGACGCTCGAGCGGGGCAGCCGGGGAGTCTCCTGGCCGAGGGCGATGAGCTCCTCGCGGACGGCGACGGCCATCCGGTTCTGGCGCAGCTCCTCCACGATGCGGTCGGCGGCGTGGGAGAGCCGCTGGGCGAGGTCGGCGTACTCGTCGGGAACGGCCTGGCCGCGATAGGCGGCGACCGCCACCTGACGCACCAGCACCCGGGTGGAGCGCAGCGCCCGGTCGAGGGGCTCGACCAGTTCGCTGATGGCTCGCACGTTGTCGCGGTGCCGGACGCGGAAGGGGCTCGAGGCGACCACGGACATGCCCTCGTCCGCGGCCGCCTGCAGCTCGCGCACGAGCGGGTCGGTGCTGCGCGCCTCGGCGAGGACGGCCATCCCATGCACGGCGTCCGCCTCCCGGATCACCTCCGCGGCAGCGCGCAGCAGCCCGGCGATCTTCTTGACCACCACCGCCGCCTGCTCGCGGGGGCGCCGCAGCGGCGCAGCCGGTACGACGCTGGCGGCCACCAGCGCGACCCCGCCGCCGACCAGCGCCTCGGTCCATCGCGTCCAGATGCCGTTGCCGCCGGGCAGCACCGCGGTGACGAAGATCGACTGGATGGCGGCCTGGGTCTGGAACACCGCCCCCGCGTCGAGCAGGATCGCGGTCGTCAGCGCGAGTGCGACGATGATCGCCAGCTGCCAGGCGCCCTGCCCGAGCCAGGCGACCAGGAGGTCGCCGACGAGGACGCCGAGGGAGACGCCCAGCGCCACCTCGCCCACCCGCCGCAGCCGCTGACCGTAGGACGTGCCGAGCGAGGCGACGGCGGCGATCGGCGCGAACACCGGCGCCGGGTGCCCGAGGACGTGCTTGGCGATGAACCAGGCGACCCCGGCGGCGATCGCGCACTGCACGATCTGCCAGCGCTTGGTCCGCCACCGCGCCAGCCGGACCCGCAGCGAGGTCCGGCCGCGGTCGGCCCACAGCTCGCGCCCGCTCACGGCGTCCGCTCCTCGAGCCCGCCGCCGACGGTGGCCGCGACGGCGCGCAGCCGCGCGCGGGTGATGTCGGCGACCGTCCCCAAGCCGGCCCGGTGGGCGTTCGACCCCGGACGGGTCGGCTCGGCGTGGTTGACCGAGAGACAGGTACGCCGGCCACCGTCCTCGGCGTTCTGCAGCGCCACCGCGTGCCCGGTCGTGCCGGAGCCGGCGAAGAAGTCCAGCACGCGGGCGTCCTCCGGCATCGTCTGCAGGATGCGCCGGATCAGCCCGGTGGGCTTGGGCGACTCGAAGACGTGGCCCACCAGCGCCTTGAGCTCGGCGACCGCCACGTCGGTCGAGCCGATCTCGGCGGCCGTCCAGATCGTGCGCAGCTTCTTGCGGCGGGCCCGCCCGGCGCCGCGCGAGCCACCCCCGGCGACGTCGAGCCAGTCGCGCTGGAAGATGTCGACGCGCTCCCCGAGCCGCCCGCTGATGCGCCGGCAGACCAGGTCCTCGGATCGCTCGGCGACCAGGGGCGCGCTCCAGCGCCAGACGGCGGGCGACCCGTCGCCGAAGACCGGCTTGATTTCCACCGCCTCCTCGAACGGCTCCGCCGCCACCCGCCCGGACGACGGCGAGCCCCACAAGGCGTAGTGCAGCGTGGGGGCGGTGACGGGGTTGAACTTCTTGTTCGTGTTGCGCAGCGGCAGGTGCCGGTAGCGGCGGCCGTCGGCGGCGGTCAGCGGGAAGTCCTGCTCGTCGACCAGGTCCGGTGACGAGGCGTCGAGGACGCAGCGGCGAGCGTCGGCGGCGTACACGAGCAGGTATTCGTGCGCGGTGGCGAAGCCCTTGCCGAGCTGGCGTCCCTTGGCGTTGAGGTTGACCACGACCTGGGCGAGGAAGTTCGCCTCGCCGAAGACCTCGTCGAGCAGCAGCCGCAGATGCGCGGCCTCGTTGTCGTCGATGGAGACGTAGATCGCCCCGCTCGAGGCGAGCACGTCGCGGGCGGCCAGGAGCCGCGGACGCATCATCGCCACCCAGGCGTGATGGCGGCCGGCCCGCCGGCCGTCGGCACCCCGCAGGTCGTCGTGGTAGGCGAAGCTGCTGCCGGTGTTGTACGGCGGGTCGATGTAGATCAGGTCGAACCGTTCCCCGGCCGCCGCGAGCGCGCGCAGGACGTCGAGGTTGTCGCCCTCGACGAAGGTGTTCCACGGCTCCACATCCGGCACCCTATGCGCCATGGCCCGCTTCACCCGTGAAGAGCTCGCGTCCTACTACGGCGCCACCGTGCCCGACCTGCTGCCGTCGCCGGAGCAGGAGCTCAAGCTGCTCTTCGTCGGCATCAACCCGGGCCTGTGGACGGCCGCCACGCAGACGCACTTCGCCCACCCGGTCAACCGGTTCTACCCCGCCCTGCTGCAGGCCGGCATCATCACGCGGCCGATCGACCCGGCCGCCGGGATGAGCGAGGAGGACCGCGAGCATCTGCGCGGCCGCGGCATCGGGATCTCCAACCTCGCGCATCGCGCCACCGCACGGGCCGCGGAGCTGACCGGCGAGGAGCTGCGTGAGGGCGGCGCGGTCCTCACCGAGCTGGTGGCGCGCCGGCGTCCCCGGGTCGTGGCGGTGGCGGGCATCACGGCGTACCGCACCGCCTTCGGCGTGCCCAGGGCGACGCTGGGGCGCCAGCCGGCGGGCTGGGGCGACTCCGAGCTGTGGGTGGTGCCGAACCCCAGTGGCCTGAACGCGCACGAGACGGTGGCCTCGCTCGCCGCCGCCTACGCCGAGGCGGCGCGGGCGGCCGGGATCCTGTGACAGCGGCTCACCAGCGCGGATGGATCGAGGCACGCAGGTGGTCGTCATAGATCCGGCGAACGCCGTCGAGCAGCTCCGGGGCCAGCGGCGGCAGCGAGCCGGCCGCCGCGTTGGCGCGAGCCTGCTCGATGGTGCGGGCCCCGGGGATGACGGTGGTGACGCCCGGCTGCTGGGCGGCCCAGGCGATCGCGACCTGCGCCGGCGTCGCGCCGTGCGTGCCGTGCGGCCCGTGCTCGGCGACGAGGGCCGCGAACTCCGCGGCGGCGACCAGGCCGGTGTCGTAGTCGACGCCCGAGAACGTCTCGCCCACGTCGAACGCCTCGCCGTGCCGGTTGAAGCTGCGGTGGTCGTCGTAGGCGAAGGCGGTGTCGCGGGAGTACCGGCCCGACAGCAGCCCGCTGGCCAGTGGCACCCGGGCGATGATGCCCACGCCCTTCTCCAGCGCCGTCGGCAGCACCTTCTCCAGGGGCTTGAGCCGGAACGCGTTCAGGATGATCTGCACGCTCGCCGCGCCGTGCTCGATCGCTGAGAGTGCCTGGTCGCAGGTCTCGACACTGACGCCGTACGCCGCGATCGCGCCTGCGTCGACGAGCGTGCGCAGGGCGTCGTAGGTGCGCTCCTCGTCGATGACGGCCGAGGGCGGGCAGTGCAACTGCACGAGATCGAGGGTGTCCACGCCCAGGTTGCGGCGCGAGCGGTCGGTCCAGCTGCGGAAGTGCTCCAGTGTGTAGTTCTCCGGCACCTGGTCGACCCGACGGCCCATCTTGGTCGCCACCGTCACCGCGGCGCCGGTGTCAGCGAGGAAGCCGCCGACGATCTGCTCGCTGCGCCCGTCGCCGTAGACGTCGGCGGTGTCGAAGAACGTCACGCCCTCCTCGACGCTCGCGAGCAGGATCGCGCGCGCGTCCTCCGGGTCGACCTCGCCCCAGTCGGCTCCCAGCTGCCAGGTGCCGAGGCCGACGATCGAGACGTCCTTGCCGGTGCTTCCCAGGGTGCGCTGCTCCATGGGCCCATCTTGACGGATGGTTGGCTAGTGCGCGGCGATGAACCGTGCGACCGCGTCACCGAAGGCGTTCGCGCCGCGCTGATCGGGGTGGAGCCGATCGGGCAGGTAGGTCAGTCGCAGCGCCCGGGTGCCGAAGTAGGGCACCCGCGCCTTCGCACTCAGCGAGGCGAGCAGCCGGTCGACCCGGACGACGGTGGCGCCGCGCAGGGGCGCCGATGGCGGGCCGACGACCACGACCCGGTAGCCGTGCAGCTCGGCCATCAGCCGGTGGAAGCCGGAGGTGATGGCGGCGTCCGACTGGTCGAAGTCGTTGAGGCCGCCCTCGACCACCACCAGCGACGCACCGCGGCGCAGGTCGCGCGGCGCCCGGTCGGCATAGGACACGCCGGGGCAGCTGGAGGCGCGCTCGCTGAACCCCGAGCCGGGGAACCCGTCGACATGCACCCGGCCCGCCAGGCGCACCGGCCACGAGCGTTGCGGCGTACTCAGGCCGAAGCCGGAGGACCAGGAGTCGCCGATGACGACGACCCGCGGCCCGGTGCCGCTGGGCCTGGCCGCGCGCCAGTGCTCCTGGTAGGTGAACCGCTCGCACCGCTCCAGCCGCACGGCGGCCGCCGCCTCCGCCGAGGCGCGCTCATGCCAGAGCCAGACGACCGACGTCGTGGCGAGCAGGGCAAGCAGGAGCAGGCCCATGAGGGCCCGGGAACGCAGGGTCACGCAGAAATGATGCGGCCGGCGCCCTCGGTCCGCAGCGGAATGTCCGAGATCTGCGTCAGATGGTGTACGCCGCGAGCTCGCCGGCCAGGTCTGCGTTCGCCCGGCCCTTGATCGCGGTGCCCTCACCGGTGTGCTCGAGGGTGTCGATCTCGCCGTGCTGGTGCACCTTGTTGACCAGGTCTCCGCGGTCGTAGGGCAGCAGCACGCGGAACTCCACCCCCGGCCGCGGCAGGTCCGCCTCGACCGCCTTCAGGGCGTCCTCGATGCCATGGCCGGTCTTGGCCGACACCACGACGCTGTGCGGCTCGGCACGCTGCAGCCGCTGGACCACCAGCGGGTCGGCGGCATCGGCCTTGTTGATCACCACGAGCTCGGGCACGCCGGAGGCGCCGATCTCGGCGAACACCTCGCGCACGGCGCTCAGCTGGCCCTCCGGATCCGGATGGGAGCCGTCCACGACGTGCAGGATGAGGTCGGCGTCCGCGACCTCCTCCAGCGTCGAGCGGAACGCCTCGACCAGCTGGTGCGGCAGGTGACGCACGAACCCGACCGTGTCGCTCATGGTGTACACCCGGCCGTCGCTGGTGGTGGTACGGCGCGTCGTGGGGTCGAGGGTGGCGAAGAGGGCGTTCTCGACCAGGACGCCGGCGTCGGTGAGCCGGTTGAGCAGGCTCGACTTGCCGGCATTGGTGTAGCCGGCGATGGCGACGGCCGGGATCTGGTTGCGCTTGCGGGTCGCGCGCTTGGTGTCGCGCGTCGACTTCATCTCGCGAAGCTCGCGGTTGAGCTTGGCGATCTTGGTGTTGATCCGGCGCCGGTCGGTCTCGATCTTGGTCTCACCGGGGCCACGGCCACCGATGCCGGCACCGCCGGCGACCCGGCCACCGGCCTGACGGGAGAGGTTGCCGCCCCAGCCGCGCAGGCGCTGCTTCATGTAGTTGAGCTGGGCCAGCTCGACCTGCGCCTGGCCCTCCTTGGACTTCGCGTGCTGGGCGAAGATGTCGAGGATCAGCGCGGTGCGGTCGACGACCTTGACCTTGAGCCGGTCCTCGAGGTTCCTCAGCTGGCTGGGCGCGAGCTCGCCGTCGCAGATGACGGTGTCGGCACCGGTCGCGCGCACGATCTCGCCGATCGCCTCGACCTTGCCGCGCCCGACGTACGTCGCAGGATCCGGGGACTGGCGGCGCTGGTAGATCGCCTCGAGGACCTCCGAGCCGGCCGTCTCGGCCAGCAGGGCGAGCTCGGCGAGGCTGTTCTCGGCGTCGCCGATGGTGCCCTCGGTCCACACCCCGACCAGGACGACCCGCTCGAGCCGCAGCTGGCGGTACTCGACCTCGGTGATGTCCTCGAGCTCGGTGCGCAGGCTCGCGACCCGGCGCAGGGCGTGGCGCTCGGCCAGCTCCATCGCGCCGACGGTCTGCTCCTCCGGGTCCTCCTCGGCGAAGTCGAGGTCGGGCTCGTCCCAGTCGGAGGTCTCCTCGAGCTCGGCCGAGAGGTCCAGGGGCTCGTCGGTCGGCTCGTCGATCGCGTCGATCGCGTCGTCGGCGGCGTCGGTCGGGGGGAGTGAGAAGTCAGGTGCGTTCGTCATACGTGTTCAAGAGTACGGCGGCACGCCAGCGGTTTACTGATCGCCGAGTCTTCACCTGTGCCCGCCGAGTCTGCAGTTCTGGCGGCCCGAGTCGTCACAAAGGTGCAAACTCGAGCCGCCAGAACTGACAACTCGGCTACTTCGGCGGCATCCGGATGCCGCCGTCGACGCGGACGGTCTCGGCGTTCATGTAGTCGTTGGTGAGCAGCTCCATCACCATCGAGGCCAGCTCCTCGGAGGTGCCGAGACGCTTGGGGAAGAGCACGTTCTGGCCGAGGTTGGCCTTGAACTCCTCCGGGTTGGGGAAGCCGTCGTAGATCGGGGTGTCGATCAGCCCGGGCGCGACGGTGTTGACCCGGATGCCGGCGGCAGCCAGGTCGCGCGCGATCGGCAGCGTCATGCCGACGACGCCGCCCTTGGAGGCGGAGTACGACGCCTGCCCGATCTGGCCGTCGAACGCCGCGACCGAGGCCATGTTGACGATGGCGCCGCGCTGCCCGTTCGCGTCGGGCTCGTTGCGGCTCATCATCGTGGCGGCCTGGCGGGTCATGTCGAAGGTGCCGATCAGGTTGATCTGGACGACCTTGGTGAACGCCTCGAGCGAGTGCGCGGACTCGATCAGGCCGTCCTTGCCGATGGTCCGCTGCGCCCAGCCGATGCCGGCGGAGTTGACGCACGCCCTGAGCGGCGCGATCGAGGCGGCGTGCTCGACGGCGGCGGTGATCTGGGCGGTGTTGGTGACGTCGACCTGCGCGAAGACGCCCTTGACCTCCTCGGCGAGGGCCTCACCCTTCTCGGCCTGGAGGTCGGCGATGACGACGGTCGCGCCGCGCTCGGCGAGCTGGCGCACACACGCCGCGCCGATCCCGCTGGCGCCACCGGTGACGATGGCGGTGCTGTTGGTCAGATCCATGCGGCGGACTCTAGCGGGGGCGGACTACCCTCGACCGGGTGCGTCGTCCCGTGATCGTCCTGGCCCTGACCGCCCTGCTCAGCGCGTGCGGTGGCACCGCGCATCCCGCCGCGGGACTCACCCCGACACCGACAGTGAGCGCTCGCGCAACCACCGGAGTGACCACCGGAGTGACCACCCGGGCGACCCCCGGGGTGACGAAGGCGATCGTCTTCGTGGTCGAGAACCACTCGCTCGCGCAGATGCGCGCCGGGATGCCGAAGACCTATTCCTTCGCCACCCAGCACGCCTATGCGACCGACTACACCGCCATCCGGCACCCCTCGCTGCCGAACTACCTCGCGATCACGGCCGGCTCGACGCTCGGCGTGGCCGACGACGCCAATCCCTCGGCCCACCGCCTCACCGGCAACAACGTCTTCCGCCAGGCCCGGCTGGCCGGCAAGAAGGCGAAGCTGTACGCCGACGCGATGCCGGGCACGTGCCACCTGACCAACGCCGGCACCTATGCGGTGCGGCACAACCCGTGGGCGTACTTCGTCAAGGACCGTGCCGCCTGCCGCAAGCACGACGTCAGCGCCGGTCGGCTCCGCCGCGACGCCGCCGCCGGGAGGCTGCCCAACCTGGGCTTCGTGATCCCCGACGTGATCCACGACGCCCATGACGGCACGCTCGGCCAGGCCGATGCCTGGATCTCCTCGCGGATCGCGATGCTGACCGCCGGCCCCGACTGGCAGGCCGGCCGGCTCGCCATCGTGGTGACCGCGGACGAGGACGACAACCACAGCGGCAACAGGGTGCTGACGATCGTGGCGACCAAGGACCAGACGCCCGCGGTGGTGACCACGCCGCTCAACCACTACTCGCTGACCGGGTTCCTCGAGGACGTGCTCGGCGTGAAGCACCTGCGCCACGCCCGCACGGCGCCGTCGCTGACCAAGGCGTTCGGCATTCAGGTCGGCTAGCGACTACAGGTCGGTCTCGCCCGCCGCCACCAGCTCCGCGGGCCCGGACAGCAGCACGTGCTGCTCGGCGCTCCAGGTGACGCGGAGCCGTCCGCCGGGCACATCGACGGTGTACGTCGCCGGCGCGGCGACGCCGTCACGCAGCATCGCCGCGACCCCGACGGCGCCCGCACCGGTGCCGCAGGACCGCGTCTCCCCCACGCCGCGCTCGTGCACGCGCATCGCGACGTGCTCGGCGGCGATCGGCACCACGAACTCGACGTTGACCCCCTGCGGGTAGACGCCTCGGTCGAACTCCGGCTGGTCCAGCAGCGGCCCCGCGTCGGCCAGGGCGTCGACGAAGGCGACCGCATGCGGGTTGCCCATCGAGATGTGCCGGGCCTTCCAGCTGTGCCCGTCGACGCCCACCTCGGTGTCGCCGAGCAGCTCGGCCGGGCCCAGGTCGACGGTCCAGTCGGCGCCGTCGTACCGCAGGATCTTGTCGCCGGCGCGGGTCGCGATCGTGACCCCGTCGCCGCAGAGGCCATGCGAGCGCAGGTACGCCGCGAACACACGCGTGCCGTTGCCGCACATCTCGGCGATGGAGCCGTCGGCGTTGCGGTAGTCCATGAACCACTCCCCGCCGAGGCGGCTGGCCGGTCCCCCGGGCCAGTCGGCCGCATACGCCGACGTACGGATCACGCGCAGGACTCCGTCCGCACCGATCCCGGCGCGCCGCTCGCACAGCGCCCGCACGCGCGCCTCCGCGAGCGGGCCGTGGACCGAGCCGTCGGGGTCGGGCAGCAGGACGAAGTCGTTCTGGGTGCCGTGGCCCTTGAGGAACGAGTACGTCATCCGTAGAGCCCCTCGGTGTAGGCCTCGGCGTAGTAGGCGTCGAGCTCCTCGACCGTGCCCGGCGCGTTCTCGTACTGCTTGGCGATGATCGAGCGGCGCGGCACCACCTCGCTCGACGCCCACGTCTCGGGGTCCCACAGGCCGCTGCGCAGGAACGCCTTCGCACAGTGGAAGAACACCTGCTCGACCTCCACGACGAGCGCGAGGACAGGACGGTGGCCGCGCACGACCAGGTCGTCGAAGAACGGCGCGTCCGAGACCAGCCGCGCCCGGCCGTTGATCCGCAGGGTGTCGCCCCGGCCCGGGATGAGGAAGTTGAGGCCGACATGCGGGTTCGCCAGGACGTTGCGGTAGCCGTCGATGCGCTTGTTGCCGGGCCGCTCGGCCAGCGCGATCGTGTGGTCGTCGATGACGTGCACCAGCCGGCCGGCCGGGTCGCCCTTGGGAGATGCGTCGCAGCGGCCGTCGGCGTCGGCGGTGGCGAGCACGCAGAAGGGGGTCGCGGCGAGCCACTGCCGATCGATCTCGAGCAGCCGGTCGCGCTCCTTGGTGCGGGCGCGCTCGTTCGGCTCGCCGATGAGCGCCTCGAGCTCGGCGAGGGTGGCGATCGGGGTCACCGCGCCAGCGTACGCGTCAGGCATGCACGACCGCTGCGACGGCCATCAGCGCCTTGGACACCCGCTCGGGGTCGTCGTAGCGCACCCAGACCACCCGCGGGTCCTTGCGGAACCATGCGTCCTGGCGGCGCGCGAACTGACGGGTCTTGATCGCCGTCTTCAGCTTCGCCTCGTCCAGGCTGAGCTCGCCACGCAGGTACGCCGCCACCTCCCGGTAGCCGATCGCCATTGCGGCCGTGCGACTCTCCAGCAGGCCCTCCGCGATCAAGCGCGCGACCTCGTCCACGAAGCCTGCCTCGAACATCTCCTCCACCCGCTGCACGATCCGTGCGTCGAGCGCATCCCGGTCGATGTCGACGCCGATCTGCACCGTGGCGGGGTCGGCGTACTCCTGGACGGGCAGGCGCGCGCTGAACGGCTTGCCGGTGAGCTCGATGACCTCCAGGGCGCGCACCACACGGCGGCCGTTCTCGACCTCGATCCGCTCGGCGGCGACCGGGTCGAGGTCGGCCAGGCGGGCGTGCATCGCCTGCTCACCGAGGTCGGCGAGCTCCTTCTCCAACCGCTCCCGCAGGGCCGGGTCGGTCCCGGGGAACTCGAATCGGTCGATCAGCGCCCGCGTGTAGAGGGCGCTGCCGCCGACGAGCACCGGGACCGTGTGCTCGGCGCGCAGCCGCCCGATCACCGCGCGTGCGCGGTCCTGGAAGTCCGCGACCGTCGCCGGGTGGCTCACGTCGAGCACATCGATGAGGTGGTGCGGAATGCCGCGGCGCTCCTCGGGGGGCAGCTTCGCGGTGCCGATGTCCATGCCGCGATAGAGCTGCATCGCGTCGGTGTTGACCACGTCCCCGCCCAGCCGCTGCGCGAGGTCGAGCGAGAGCGCCGTCTTGCCTGCAGCGGTCGCCCCGACCACCGCCACCAACGGCACGCTCGGGGAACTCCCACCCGCGGGGATGGTCGCCGGGCCAGACATGCGTCTAGTGTCGCAGTGTCGGTCACTCACCGGCGGCACCGCTCGGGCGCCGCCCGCGACGAGGGGGAAGACATGTCGAAGTTCAAGGACGAGGACCGGGCCGCGCAGGACGGTGATCCGGCCGGCGATCCGGGCGGCTCGACGTCCGAGGACGGCGCCCAGCAGGACACCTCCTACTCTTCGGAGGGTGGAGAACCGACCTACGGCGGCGAGTCGTCCGGCGAGCCCCGTCACCCCAACGACACCGAGTACCGCACCGACGGATCCGTCGAGTCCGGCGCGACGGGCGAGCGGTTCTGAGCTGAGCACGGCCCCGGCACTCGCGGCGGCAGCCGAGGAGCGGCCCCGGTTCGCGCTCGTCCCGGCGGCCTACGTCTACCTGCTCCGCTCGAGCCCGTCAGGCACCGAGGTGCTGCTGCAGCGGCGCGGCGAGGTGCCGTACATGGCCGGACACTGGGCGGCTGCCGCAGCGGGTCACGTCGAGCTGGGCGAGACGGTGCCACAGGCGGCGGCGCGGGAGGCGCGCGAGGAGCTCGGCATCACCGGCATCGCGCTCGAGTTCCTGACCACCATGCACCGGCGCGGGGGCGACGTACCTGTCGAACAGCGGGTCGACTTCTTCTTCACCGCCCGCACCTGGTCCGGCGAGCCGCGGATCGTGGAGTCGGTGAAGGCGCTCGACCTGGGCTGGTTCGACCTTGCGGCGCTGCCGGACCCGATGGTGCCCCACGAGGCCCACGTGCTCGGCCTGCTCGCCTCCGGGTCCGTCCCGCCGCTGGTGGACTTCGGCTTCTGAGCGGCGGCGTTCTCCAAAAGTGTCACCGTGACACCTCGCGGCACCGGTGACACGACCGATCTGTCACCCACGGCCGTAGCTGTCACCGTGACACGTCGGCGGCGCCAGCGTGCGCCGGACTGCGTGGGGCGTCAGCCGCAGGCGGGAGCCGCCGGCAGCGGAGCCGGTACGCCGACGGTGGGCAGCCCGAGTCCGACGACCGGCCTCGCGGCCTCAGGCCCCTGAGCCTGCCGCAGGGCCCAGGCGTCCCCCGAGCGGGTACGCCGCACCCCGAGCACCCGGTCCGCGACCAGGTGATGCGGCGCGGCGTAGGTGATCTGCGCGGTGACGACGTCGCCGGGCCGGATCTCGACAGGCTCGATCCCCGGCGCCTGCTCGATCCCCGGCGCCCGCTCGATCCCCGGCGCCTGCTCGATCCCCGGCGCCTGCTCGATCCCCGGCGCCTGCTCGATCCCCGACGCCTGCTCGACCCCCGGCGCCCGCTCGATCCCGGGGTCGGCGAGCGCCGCCGGGTCGAAGTGGACGAGCCGGTTGTCCGGGGCCCGACCGGACAGGCGGTGGGTCTCGCCGTCCTTGCGGCCCTCGCCCTCGGCGACCATGAGCTCGACGGTGCGGCCGACCTGGGCCTTGTTCTCCTGCCACGCGATCTCGTTGACCAGCGCGACGAGCCGCTGATAGCGCTCGGAGACGACCGCGGCCGGCACCTGGTCTGGGAGGTCGGCGGCGGGGGTGCCGGGGCGCTTGGAGTATTGGAAGGTGAACGCCGAGGAGAAGCGCGCCTCCTCCACCACCCGCAGGGTCTCGGCGAAGTCCTCCTCGGTCTCGCCCGGGAAGCCGACGATGATGTCGGTGGTGATCGCGGCGTGCGGGATCGCCTCCCGGACCCGCGAGATGATCCCCAGGTACTTCGAGGACCGGTAGGAGCGCCGCATCGCGCGCAGGATCCGGTCGGAGCCGGACTGCAGCGGCATGTGGAGCGACGGCATGACGTTGGGCGTCTCCGCCATCGCCGCGATGACGTCGTCGGTGAACTCGGCCGGGTGGGGTGAGGTGAACCGCACACGCTCCAGTCCCTCGATCTCGCCACACGCCCGCAGCAGCTTGGAGAACGCCTGCCGGTCGCCGAACTCCACGCCGTACGCGTTGACGTTCTGGCCCAGCAGCGTGATCTCGGAGACGCCTTCGGAGACGAGGGTCTCGATCTCCCGCAGGATCTCGCCGGGCCGGCGGTCCTTCTCCTTGCCGCGCAGCGACGGGACGATGCAGAACGTGCAGGTGTTGTTGCAGCCCACCGAGACCGAGACCCACGCGGCGTACGCCGACTCGCGCCGGGTCGGCAGCGTCGAGGGGAACACCTCGAGCGACTCCACGATCTCGACCTGCGCCTCCTCGGCGACGCGGGCGCGCTCGAGCAGCACCGGAAGCGAGCCGATGTTGTGGGTGCCGAAGACGACGTCCACCCAGGGCGCGCGCTCGACGACGGCGGCGCGGTCCTTCTGCGCCATGCAGCCACCGACGGCGATCTGCATCCCGGGCCGCTCCCGCTTGACGGCGGCCAGGTGGCCGAGGTTGCCGTAGAGCTTGTTGTCGGCGTTCTCGCGCACGGCGCAGGTGTTGAAGACGACCACGTCGGCCTGGTCGCCCTCGCTCACGCGCAGGTAGCCGGCGTCCTCCAGCAGCCCGGAGAGCCGCTCGGAGTCGTGGACGTTCATCTGGCACCCGTAGGTGCGGACCTCATACGTGCGTGTCATGACGCCACGAGGGTACGGCGACCCCACCATCGACTCCTACCCGACGACGATGCCGACCGCCACCGGGGCCGACTCGGTTGCACTCGGCCCACACCGATGGTGGTCGGCCGGCGGCGCGGGTGCGGCGCCGCCGGCCGGCCAACAGACCGGCAAGCGGCCCAGCACCATTCTCTACTAAGTCGATCGAAATTAAAACCCTTAGGCGGAGGTCTTGGCCGTCACCCAGAGCTTGATGACGCCCTCGACGACCACGGTGCCGTCCTCGCGCACGCCCTTGACGCGCACCGGGAGGTCCGGGTCGTCCCCGTCCCACTGCGCCTGGTCGGTCTCGGCGATGCAGCGGATGTCGGTCGTCGCCTTCGCGGTGTAGCTGACCTCCATGCCCTTGGGGATCCAGCGCTTGCCGGCCGGGATGGAGGCCTCTGCGAGGGCGCCCATCGCCATCTCGAGACCGTTGCACAGCGCGATCGCATGCACGGTGCCGATGTGGTTGTGGTTGCTGCGGCGGTTCGGCACCACGACCTCGGCGTAGTTGGGCCGCAGCGCGATCACCCGTGGATGGATCGAGCCGAAGTACGGCGCCTTCTTGCTGAACGCGAAGGAGAAGACACGCTTGCCCACGACGGGGATCGGCGAGGTGGCGTTCCAGAGCTTGTAGAGCTGCGACATGCGCCCATGCTACTGGGCGGTAACTTCGCTACGCCAGCGCGAGGAACACCCGCTCGATCTCCTCGAGCTCCTCCGGGGGCGCCCCCTCGGCGGTCCGGCGGCGCAGCTCGTCGACGAGCAGGGCGAACGCGGCCTTCTCCAGCGCCCGGGTGACCGCCTTGAGCTGCGAGACCACCTCGGCCAGATCGCGGCCGTCCTCGATCATCCGCTGCACCCCGCCGAGCTGACCCTGCGCACGTCGCACACGGTTGAGGACGAGCGCGTTCCGTGCGGGGTCCGCATCCACGCTCATCCGCTCGCTCATGACGGACCAGTAACCGCCGCGACCGCAAAGATTCTTCGGAACGGCAGCTTCACCCGACCGTTCTGGGCCGGATAGGCCAGCCGCAGCCGGCGCCGCAGCTCCTCGGCGAACGGCGGCCACAGCTCGGGCGGCAGCGCGGCGCGGGTCGGCAGCAGGCTGGTGCCCGAGATCCAGTCGAAGACGGCGTCCTCACCGGTCAGGACATGGAGGTACGTCGTCTCCCAGGCGTCCACCTCGCAGCCCGCCCCGGCGAGCACCTCCCAGTACGTCGCTGCGTCGTGGCCGGCCGGTCGCTCGATCCCCACCAGATGCTCGGCGTACGGCTCCTCGGCGGCGAGCTCCTCCCGGATGCGATGGCTGGGCTCGGCGAAGTTGCCCGGCACCTGCATCGCGAACCAGCCGCCCGGCCGGACCGCCGCGACCAGCCGGGGCAGCAGCTCGAGGTGGCCCGGCACCCATTGGAGGGTGGCGTTGGTGACCAGCACGTCGAGGGCGGCCGGCTCCGGACGCCACGAGCGCACGTCGACCAGGTCGGCCACGACCCCCGCCTGGCGAGCGCGCTCGACCATCGCCGGGCTGCTGTCGAGCCCCCGCACGTCGGCGCCCGGCCAGCGGCGGCTCAGCAGTGCGGTGAGGTTGCCCGGGCCGCAGCCGAGGTCCACGACGGTCGCCGGGTCGACGGCACCGACCCGCGCGAGCAGCTCGAGGAACGGCCGGCCGCGCTCGTCGGCGTAGGTGAGGTAGCGGTCCGGGTCCCAGGGGCTCGCCATGGCGTCCTCGAATCTCTCGACATCAAGAATCTCGATCATCGGCTAGCATGCCACCCATGAGGGACGAGGTCGATGCCCTTTCCGACGACTGGGCCCGCGAGCGGCCCGACCTCGACCTGTCCCCGGTGGCGGTCTTCTCCCGGCTCGGGCGGCTCTCGCGCCACCTTGATCTCGCCCGCCGGGACGCCTTCACCGCGCACGGCATCGAGGCGTGGGAGTTCGACGTCCTCGCGGCGTTGCGCCGGGCGGGAACGCCGTACGAGCTCTCGCCGGGTCGGCTCCTGCGCGAGACCCTCGTGACCAGCGGCACCATGACGAACCGCGTCGACCGGCTC